>JGI20153J14295_10001056_pt1 | contig 22023 bp, 19 predicted proteins | sample COG_03_FD_14295 | JGI IMG/M metagenome (IMG submission 14295) | reverse complement strand
TTTCTAAAAATAATGTTAATAGGGGCTTTGTATTTGTGAAAAACAAGGAACTTTTAGTTGTTTATTTTTTGAATGCATCCTTTTTCATTCTATTCAATATTAAGACCTATGCGTATTGGCTTCTCAAAAAAAACATTATTTTTGNCCANAATTATTCAAATACATTTTAAATGAAAGCATATATATTTCCAGGGCAAGGAGCACAGTTTACAGGAATGGGTTTAGACCTTTACGAGCAATTTCCATTGGCGCAAGAATATTTTGAAAAAGCAAATAAGATCCTTGGGTTTTCGATTACTGATATTATGTTCGAAGGAACTTCAGAGCAACTCAAAGAAACGAAAGTTACACAACCTGCTATTTTTTTACACTCTGTAATCTTGGCAAAAGTATTGGGAGATTCATTTCAACCAGAAATGGTTGCAGGACACTCTTTGGGTGAATTGTCTGCTTTGGTTGCAAACGGTGTTTTGTCTTTTGAAGACGGATTAAGGCTTGTTTCTAAACGTGCTTTGGCAATGCAGAAAGCCTGCGAAATAGCACCTTCGACCATGGCCGCAGTTTTAGGATTGGAAGACCATGTAGTCGAAGAAACCTGTCAAGGAATTGATGGAATTGTGGTTGCTGCAAATTACAATTGTCCCGGGCAATTGGTTATTTCTGGTGAAATTTCAGCCGTTGAAAAAGCCTGTGAAGTACTTACAGAAAAAGGAGCAAGAAGAGCTTTGTTATTGCCTGTTGGAGGCGCCTTTCATTCACCAATGATGCAGCCAGCAAGAGAAGAATTAGCAGCAGCTATTCAGGAAACTACTTTTAGTGAGCCTACCTGCCCAGTGTATCAAAATGTACCTGCAAAGGCGGTAACAAGCCCAGATGAGATTAAAGAAAACTTAATTGCACAATTAACGGCACCTGTAAAATGGACACAATGCATTCAGGCAATGATTGCAGATGGTGGAACAGAGTTTATTGAGGTTGGACCGGGGAAAGTTTTACAAGGGTTAATGCGAAAAATTGATCGAAGTGTCACTGCAAGTGGCGCAACCGTTCTTTCGTAAAAAGAGTTTATATTCAATAAAAAAACCGAGCAATTTGCTCGGTTTTTTTATTGACTTATTTTTAATGTCATCAACTTTAAGGATCAATTCTTAATTGGTTGTTGCCTTTTGTTTAATAAAATAGGCGTTCCATACCCTAGCTCCCTCATTCTATCGAATTGTGTTTCTGCATCACCAACAACCAACCAAATTAATTTATCTGGATTTACATATTTGTTTGCGAGTTCTTTTACACGCGCTTTCGTCATATTATTTACAATGGACTCTTGTTCTTTTACATAATCGGATTTCCATCCATAGGTACTCATGTTAGAGAGCATTCTTAATTTTGCACTAGCTGTTTCAAAAGCCCTTGCATTACTTTTGATTAAAAAACTTTTTGTTGTTTCTAAATCCTTGTCTGAAAAAGTGGTAGGGTACTCTTTTAAAATTTGTTTGATCAACTGTGCCGATTCTAGGGTGACATTCGATCTTACTCCACTAGAAATGGTAAATGAGCCTTTTGCTTTTGTCCCCGAAAAACCCGATCGAATTCCGTAAGTATATCCTTTTCCTTCTCGTAATTCCTGCGTTAATCTCGATGCAAAACCACCACCACCAAGGATATAATTCATGACAGAAGCGGCATAATAATCCTCATCAGTAATCGCCAATGCAGGTGTTCCAATTTGTAAAACAGATTGTTTTGCGTTTGGAATATCATAAAAATAAACTGTTGGTTTTGTAGGTGCTTCAGGTGTTTTATAAGTAGGAATAAGCACTTCTTTGGTCGCCCATTGAGTGTTTAAGTCTTCTAAAGAACTCAATACCTCGTTTTCTTTTATATTCCCTACCACAAACATTTTTGCAACGGAGGGTGATATGGATTTTTCATAAAATGCTTTTACATCTTCAATCGTTATTTTAGAAACAGATGAAATGGTTCCTAGTGTATTTTTAGAACGGATGTTTTCTTTTCCGTAAATCAATTCATTATAGGCATTTCTTGCTACAGCGTTTGGACTTGCTTGTTGCTGGCGTAACCTTGTAACGGTTGCTTTTTTTAACAATTCAAAGTCAGTTTCATCAAACCTTGGAGATAGGAGCATTTCTTGGGCTAGGGCTAAAGTCGCATTATAGTTTTTCGCCAAAGTGGTTCCACTTATCGTGATACTTTCTTTCCCTGAATAACTGAATATAGATGCGCCTAAATCTTGTATGGCTTCTTCTAATTCTTGAGTCGTTTTGTTTTTTGTGCCTTTGTTTAATAAACTAGCCGTTAAATTTGCAACGCCTAATTTGTCCATGGATTCTAGTAGTTGTCCTCCATCAATGGTTAGATTAAAGCGTACTAGTGGCACTTCATTGTTTTCAATTCCAAAGATTTTTAATCCATTTTCTAAGGTGCTTTCATATACTTTAGGAACTGCAAGTGATGGCGTTTCTCCGGAAATAGGTTCTATGCTTCTNTCAAAAGAAGATGGTGTTTTTGTGTAGGTAGCTGCAATTTTAGGGTCAAATTTTTCCTCTNCACCCNTTATGATTTTTTCTTCTACAACATTGGCTAAAACAGCATTTTCTAATATCAAATCTGCACTGCTTCTTGGTACAAAACAGGTTGCGATATAATTTTTGTTTTTGATGTATTTGTTATAAACACGCATTACATCTGCTGTAGTTACTGCCAATGTTCTTTTAATATCTTCTGTTACAAAGCCTGGGTCTCCTGTATATGTATTGTAGGAAGCCAATCCAGTTCCTTTTCCTAAAACGCTAGATAAACTTCTGTAAAAACTAGTTTCTTGCCCTGCTTTTATACGCTTTAAGCTTTTTTCGGAAATGCCTTCTTTTTCAAATTTTGCAAATCCTTTTTCAATCCCAGTTTTTATTTCTTCTAAGTTTTTATCCTTAAAAGCTCTTACGGAAATTTGTGTTTGCCCTGCTAATTCAGAAATATAATTAAACATACTTGTCGAAGAGGTTAGTTTTAATTCATCAATTAAAACCTGATTCATTGGTGCCGATTTTCCTTCTGTTAAGTATTCAGATAAAACCTCTAAAGGATAAGAATCTGGGTGGTAAGACGCAACTGTTGGCCAAACCATTGTAAGTTGTGGCACCCTTGCAAAGTTGTCTTCATAATACAAGACTTTCGTTTCAGGACACTTCCAGGACGTTTTTCTAAAGCAGGAATATCGGTTCCTCTTGGGATTTCGTCAAAATATTTACGCACCCATTTTGTTGCTTGTTCAATGTCAAAATCACCCGATAAAACCAATGTTGAATTGTTGGGTACATACCATTTCTTGTAAAAAGTTTTTACATCTTCTAAGGTTGCATTTTGCAAATCTTCAAGAGATCCAATTACTTGCCAATTGTAGGGATGGTCTTTTGGATATAAATTTTTGCCAATTACATATTGGTTGTGTCCATAAGGTCTGTTGTCAATACTTTGTCTTTTTTCGTTTTTAACGACTTGTTTTTCTTTCGCTAAAACCGGGGCTGTAACCGTATTAATAAACCAGCCTAATTTATCCGCTTCTGCCCAGATCATTTTTTCTAAAGCATCTTTTGGGACGGTTTGTAAATAGTTTGTTCGGTCTCTCGAAGTAGATCCATTTGCGCCAGAACCACCAATGCGTGCACTCATTTTATCCAACCCTCCTTTTCCAAGGTTTTCAGACTCTAAGAAAAGTAAATGTTCAAACAAATGCGCAAAACCAGTTCTCCCTTCGGTTTCTCTTGCTGAACCAACATGTACCATCAATTCTACAGCGACTACGGGATCTGATTTATCAATATGAAAAATAACATCCAAGCCGTTGTCCAATTCAATTTTTTTATAATCAATACGAAGTTCGGGATTTTTGGTTAGCTTTTCTTGACTGCAGGCAATTGCAAAAATCGCAAAGAAGCCTAAAATTATTTTTTTGTTCATGATTTTTTTTTAAAAAGTAAAGCTACTGAAATATGTGGTAATGAGTCAGAAAAGAGAGGAAATTAGCTTTTTTTGAATGTTAAAAAGCCTGATTATTGTTGCTGTTGCCATTTCCAAGCAGCAGCTAAAGCCTCATCTAAACTTTTTTCTGTTTTCCAATTCAGCTCTTTGTTGGCTGTTGTAGTATCTGCATAGGCTGCTGTAATATCTCCTTCGCGTCTGTCAACAATTTTGTAATTCAATGGTTTTCCAGCTGCCTTTTCGAAGGCAGTAATTACTTCTAAAACGGAGCTTCCGATGCCTGTTCCCACATTAAAAAACTCAAAATTGGCTTTATTTTTTTTATTGATAAGCCTTTCTAATGCCGCAATATGTGCTTTTGCCAAATCAACAACATGAATATAATCTCGAACTGCAGTTCCGTCCGAAGTATCATAATCAGCCCCAAAAACAGACAATTCTTTTCGAAGTCCGGCAGCTGTTTGCGTAATAAATGGGATCAAATTTTGAGGAACGCCTATGGGTAATTCCCCTATTTTTATACTTTCGTGTGCACCTATTGGATTGAAGTAGCGAAGTGCAATGGCATTCATATTGTATGCTTTGCAACTTTCGGCAATAATTTCTTCGCCAATTTGTTTGGTGTTTCCGTAGGTAGATTCCGCTTTCTTTATGGGGGCATTTTCATTAATTGGCAAGGCATCTGCTTGTCCATAAACTGTACATGAAGAGCTGAAAATAAAATGATCTATACTTCTATTTTTCATTTCCTGTAATAAATAGACCAAGCTCCCAATATTATTTTCGTAATACGCTAAGGGTTTTTGGATGCTTTCTCCAACGGCTTTAAAAGCTGCAAAATGAATGACTCCATCTATCTTGTTTGTGTCAAAAAAAGAGGTGACATCTGCTTTGACACGCAAATCAATTTTATGAAAAAGAGGTTTGATACCTGTGATTTCTGTAATTTTTTCTAAAACATCAATTTTTGAATTTGATAAATCATCAATAATTACAACCTCAAAACCTTTGTTTTGAAGTTCTACCACTGTGTGAGAACCAATAAAGCCCAATCCACCTGTAACGAGTATCTTTTTCATTTTTATTATTTTATAAAGGAAAGAATAGTATTTGTAATAAATTCTAATTGTTCTTGATCTAATTCGGTATGCATTGGTAAAGAAATTACTTCCTTTATTAATTGATTGGTCACCTTAAAATCTGCTTCTTGATATCGATCATCTTTGTATGCTTTTTGTGCATGCAATGGAACTGGATAGTAAATGGCATTTGGAATATTGTTTTCTAATAAATGTTTGTGCAAAGCATCTCTTTTGCCATTTTTAATCTGCAATGTATATTGATGAAAAACATGGCAATCACAAGAATCGCAAAGTTGTCCACAATTAGGTGTATTGTTTGATTGAGTTGTTGGTGTAATAATGTTTGCATTATTTGCAAATGCTTTGTTGTAAAAACGAGCAGCATCTCTTCTCGAAGTACAGTAGGTGTCTAAATTAGGGAGCTTTGCTTTTAAAACACCTGCCTGAATTGAATCCAATCGAGAATTGACTCCAACGACGTCATGGTAATAGCGTGTGTACATTCCGTGGTTTACAATTCCTCTGATGGTATGTGCTAATTGATCATCGTTTGTGAAAATAGCACCGCCATCTCCATAACAACCTAAGTTTTTTGATGGAAAGAAAGAAGTTGTACCCACATTTCCTAGTGTTCCCGCTTTTTGTTTTCTTCCGTCTTTAAAAGTATAAGTAGCGCCAATTGCTTGTGCATTGTCTTCAATTACAAAAAGGTTATGCTCTTGAGCAATTTCTAAAATAGCTTCCATATTGGCAACTTGACCAAACAAATGGACCGGTACAATCGCCTTTGTTTTTGGAGTAATTGCTTTTTTTAATGCCTCCAAATCAATATTAAAAGTTGCTGGATCTACATCTACTAAAACGGGTGTTAATTTTAACAATGCAATCACTTCTACCGTTGCGGCAAAGGTAAAATCTACTGTGATTACTTCATCGCCTTGTTCGAGCCCGAGTCCCATCATAGCAATTTGCAATGCATCGGTACCATTTGCACATGGAATGACGTGTTTTACATCCAAATATTTTTCTAAGTCTGCTTGAAATTCATGCACTAAAGGACCGTTTATATAGGCAGACGTATTTAAAACCTGTTCTATAGAATTGTTCACAACGTCTTTAATTTTGGCATATTGACCTTGCAGGTCTACCATTTGAATTTTTTTCATAAATAATGATTTTGTAATCGATTTCAAAAATACGACTTAATTCTATTATCTTTGAAAATATCAATTAGATTTCTATGAAAATTCTTAAAAAATCCCTCAAATATTTTTTCCTTTTTAGCCTTTTGTTGTCAGTAAGTTTGTGGCTTTATACAAAGACGCTGGTTCCTATTTATGAGGGCGAAATTGAGATTAAAAATCTTTCAGAGGAAGTGAAAATTCATTTTGATGCCATTGGTGTTCCCCACATAAATGCCCAAAATCAACAGGATGCATATACAGCATTGGGTTACTTACATGCACAGGATCGATTGTGGCAAATGGAACTTATCCGTAGAATTGCTGCTGGAAGATTGTCTGAGATTTTTGGTGAAAAATTAATTGATGCCGATATATTTATGTCGGGTTTGGGGATTGAAGAAAATGCTCAAGAAACAATACAAAACTTAGATACGAGCAGTGAAATGTATCAGTTATCGATGGCGTATTTGGACGGTATCAACCAATATATCGCTAATGGAAAAACACCCATAGAATTTACAATTGTTGGTGTAGAGAAAGAAATGTATACCCTTAAAGACATGTATAATGTCTTTGGTTATATGGCGTTTAGTTTTGCAGTTGCACACAAGACAGACCCTTTGTTAAGTGAAGTAAAGGAGGTCTTAGGTGAAAATTATTTGAATGAATTAATCGATGCAGAATCTCAGAATTTAACCTTTATTAAAAGTGAGAAAAATCCTGAAATAAAGGCTGCATTTGGAGTTGCTATGCAAAAACTATTTGAAGCGTTGCCAATTTCACCCTTTATTGGAAGTAATTCTTGGGTGTTAGGTCCAGAAAAAACTAAAAATGGAAAAGTAATTTTCGCCAACGATCCACATATTGGTTATTCACAACCCTCCGTTTGGTATCAGTCGCATATTAAAACACCTGATTATGAATTGTATGGTTTCAACTTAGCGTTGATTCCTTTTCCTCTTTTAGGACACAATAGCGATTATGCCTACGGATTAACCATGTTTGAAAATGATGATGTTGATTTCTATATTGAAGAAAATAACCCAGCAAATGACATGGAATATAAAACAGTTACGGGTTATGAAACGTATCAATTAATTGATAAACGCATTAAAGTGAAAGGACAAGAAGATCTTGTGTATCAAATAAAAGTGAGTCAACATGGTCCTATAATGAATGCTATTATCAAGCATTTAGATGATGAGAGACCGATTGCAATGCAATGGGTTTATACAGCCTTAGAAAATAAAATTTTAGAGGTTGGGTATGAGATTTCACATGCAAAAAATTTGTCCGACTTTAAAAAAGGGGCGAGTAAATTGCATGCTCCCGGTTTAAACATGATGTATGGGGATGCAAAAGATAATATTGCCTGGTTTGCTTCTGGGAAACTTTATCGATACCGAGATTCTTTGTATACCAAAACCTATTTAGATGGTACTTCTGGAGCTGATGAAATTCTAGAATATTTAGACTTTGAGCAAAACCCACAAGCAGTAAATCCAAGTTGGAATTATGTGTACTCGGCAAATAACCAACCCAATGCTGTTGGAAGTGAATTGTATCCAGGATATTATTTAAATGAAAGTAGAGCAAAGAGAATTGTCGATTTAGTTGCTCCAAAAGATGATTGGACAAAAGAAGAGGTTGCAGAAATGATGAATGATGTAACGGCTCCAGTTGCCTCACCAATTATAGTAAATTTTATAAAATCTCTCGATAAAACGGCACTGTCTTCAAGTGAAAAAATAGCAATTTCAAATTTAAGAAACTGGAAAGGGAACTTTGATAAAAATGAAACGGGTCCCGTAATTTACAATCGAATCGTATATGAATTTCAAAAGAATACCTTTTCAGATGAAATGGGTAAAGCGTTCAAACAGTTTTCAAATACCCCTTTAATAGAAAAGGTATTACCTGTGCAAATGGCAAGAGAGGAATCGGTTTGGTGGGATGATGTTTCAACAAAAGAAAAGGTAGAAAGCAAACAAGATATCGTCATGAAATCTTTTAAAAATGCGTTTTCTTTTCTACAAAATCAGTTGGGAGAAAATGTTGAAAATTGGACTTGGGATCGCGTAGTATCAGTAGAACACAAGCACCCCTTAGGGGAAATTCCGGTACTTAGAAGTCTCTTTAATGTAGGGCCTTTTGTAACTTCTGGTGGTGATCAAGTAATTAACAATCAAATTTATAATATTGATTCTACGGGCTATTACAAAGTAAAAGCAGGACCTTCTACGAGACGCGTTGTTGATTTTTCTGATGCCGAAAATAGCTTGGCAATTTTGCCAACCGGACAATCGGGTCGTGTTTTTAGTGATCATTACAAAGACCAGGCGGCGAAGTATTTGAATGGAGAATATGTGCCTATGCTATTAAATCAGTCAACGATTCTTAAAACCAAGCGCGTATTGGTTTTGAAACCGAAGCGTGATTAAGTACTACACTTCTTTGTAAACTTCTTCAAAAGGAATTCGAAAACGTTCCCCATAAACGCCTTTTTCATCTCTAATTCCACAAGAAACAATCATGTTTATTTCTGCGCCAAAAGGAAGACCGAGTAATTTTTTTACACGTAAAGTGTCAGAACCTTCCATAGGGCAAGTGTCATAGCCTTTGGAGGCCATCGCGATCATAAAGTTTTCCGCTGCCAATCCACAAGTTTTATGTGCTACATTGCGAATATCACTTCCTCTAACTTGTCGGTAAATTGGTTTAAAAATCCCAATGATAGAAACGAATATAAATTTAAAAAAACCTAAAATTCCAAAAAAATCTGAATAGGCAAACGGAATTATTTTTCCATAATAATTTCGAATCACTTTTTCTCTACTACTTTGTTCCGCTTTTGGTTTTGGTGGAAAAAGCGCATCCACCATTTTTAAATTTGCTTTTGCGCGTTTTCTCCACAAGTCTTTTCTCGTTACAAAAACGACCAATTCTTGTGCTGTTTTTGCTGCATTTTGATTGAAGCAAAAAGGAGCCATTTTAGCAATGGTTTCTTTAGAGACAACATGATAAAATTCCCACAACTGCATATTGCTACTGTTTGGTGCTAAAGTAGCCAGCTCAATACACTTTTTTACAATTTTTGTATCAATGGCTTTTTCTTTATAAATTCTTACCGAACGTCTATAATTAATTGCTTCTGAAACTGTTTTTTCTAAACTCATTTTTTGTTTTAAGAAAGGGTTTTAATTTTTTTATGCATCACCAGAAACCAAAAAGGAGGGAGTAATGCAAGTAGCATCATGCCAGGGTATCCTGTTGGCATTTGTGGACTTTCTGGAACTGTTTTTAATGTTTGATAGTGTTTTGAACCATTGTAATGATGGTCTGAATGTCGCGATAAGTTGAAGAGTAATACTTGTCCAACCTGATGGTCAGAATTCCAAGAGTGCTTTCTTTTTACTTTTTCATAACGTCCATTTTCATCTTGTTTTCTTAACAATCCATAATGTTCAATATAATTAACAGTTTCTAAAAGAAGAATACCAATTACCGCTGCTAATAAAAAATAAATGGTAACAGATTGTCCGAAGAAAAAATAAATTGCACTAAGTAACAGAAAGTTGCAAATTGTATAAATGAGCATTCTGTTTTGATAGTGAAACCAACTTGTATTGTTGGTTTCTAAACGTTTTTTTTCGATAGCCCAAGCTTGTAAATAGCTTGTAATATGGGAACGAATCCAGAAAAGAAATATAATTTCATTTCTTCTAGCAGTTGCAGCATCTTTAGGAGTTGCTACGTTTAAATGGTGTCCTCCATTATGATAGGGTAAAAAATGGGTATTTAATGAAGTGAGTAATAGGATTTCACCGATAAATTGATCTATTCTTTTATTTCTATGCCCCAATTCATGGCCAACATTAATCCCAATAACACTGCACATAATTCCCATTCCAAAAATTCGTCCACTCAATTCTAAATTGGTCAATCCTGTTTCTTGTATTGCATAAAAAAAGAAGCCTAAAAAGAACAACTGAATCGGTAATGTAGCATACAAAATATAGGTATAATTGTTGTTTTCTTTGGCTATTTTCTCTGCTTCTTTCGAGAAATTTTCTTTATTGGGTTTGATAAATAGTTCTAGAAAGGGCACCAAACCAAAAAAGACAATTGCTGGCAAAAAAGTGAGCCATCCTTTAGAAAGGAAGGAAATACAAACCACAATAGGTAGTATTAAAACAGATAGGTATTTAAATGGTTTCATTTGGGGGGTAGTTTTGTATAAATATACAAAAACTATAAGCTATAGACAAGCTTTCCAAATAGGGTCGGTTGGTGTTGGGGCGATGATGGTAATTATTTCTTTTGTGACAGGGTGTATGAAATTGATTTTTCTGGCATGTAAAGAAATGCTTCCATCCTTATTACTTCTATCAAAACCGTACTTTAAATCGCCTTTAATTGGACTGCCAATATGCGACAGTTGTGTTCTTATTTGATGATGTCTTCCAGTTTCTAGATCAACTTCAAGTAATGAATAATTGTCTAGTTGTTGAATTACTTTAAAATGTAATGTTGCTTTTTTACTTCCTTCAATTTCTTTTTTGTAGACAAAAGATTTGTTCTTTTTGCTGTCTTTTTTTAAGAAATTTGTTAGCGTATCTGTTTTAGCTTTCGGTTGGTTTTTTACAATCGCCCAATAGGTTTTTTGAATGACTTTGTCTCGGAGCATTTTGTTTAAGCGTTCTAATGCTTTTGAGGTCCTTGCGAAAATAACAATACCAGAAGTAGGTCTGTCAAGGCGATGTACTGTCCCAATAAAAACGTTTCCAGGTTTGTTATATTTGTCTTTTACATACTCTTTTACAACTTCACTGAGAGGTTTGTCTCCGGTTTTATCACCTTGAGTAATGTCTCCAGCTCTTTTATTGACAATAAGAATGTGGTTGTCTTCAAATAAAACCTGTAAATTTTCTTTATTAGATTGCATGAAAAGGAACGATTATTTAAAATCTTTAGAGACATCTTGGTTGACACTCTCTATAAAATCTAGAAATTCTTTTCTTCCAAGGCCACTTGCAGAAGAGGTTAGAAAACAAGTTGGCAATTCTTCCCAGTGTTGTAGTAATTTTTTCTTGTAGGTTGCTATTTGTTGATTCAATTTAGAGTTTCCAAGTTTATCCGCTTTTGTAAAAACAAGACAAAACGGAATTTGATTGGTTCCCAGAAACTGCATGAATTCGATGTCTATTTTTTGAGGATCGTGTCTCGAATCTATCAATACAAAAGTACAAACTAACTGTTCTCTTTCTTTAAAATAGTTTTCTATAAAAAATTGAAAAATAGTTCTTTTTTTCTTTGAAATTTGAGCATAACCATAGCCAGGTAAATCAACCAAGAACCAAGATTCATTTATTAAAAAGTGATTAATTAGCTGAGTTTTTCCAGGTTTTCCAGAGATTTTAGCCAAATCTTTTCGCTCCATTAACATGTTTATCAACGAAGACTTTCCAACATTTGAGCGCCCAATAAAGGCGTATTCTGGAATTCTATCTTTGGGTGCTTTGGTAACATTACTGTTACTCATTATAAATTCAGCAGATTTTATTTTCACAATAAAAAATTGAGTTGTGTTTACGGTATGTAGAAAAAAGTGGTCTTAAAATAGAATTATAATTTTCTAGCTTTTAGCCACTGATCAAGGATCGAATTAAACTGTTCCGGTCTTTCCATCATTGCGGCATGTCCACATTTATCAATCCAAAATAAATTTGAATTGGGTAATAATTTATGGAAGTCATCGGCAACTTCTGGGGGTGTAACAGTATCTTGTTTTCCCCAAATGATACAGGTTGGAATTTTCATTTCTGGCAAATCTCCAGACATGTTGTGTCTTATGGCGCTTTTTGCAATTGCTAAAGTCCTAATCACAGAACTTCTGTCGTTTACAATCTTAAAAACGTCATCTACCATTTGTTTGGTTCCAATTGCTGGATCGTAAAAGACACCTTTGGTTTTTTCTTCGATGTATTCGTAACTACCTCTTTTCGGAAAACTGTCACCCATTGCTTTTTCATACAAACCAGAGCTTCCAGTTAGTACTAATGCTGTTACTTTTTCTTGGTAATTTTTAGTGAAGTATAATGCGATATGACCTCCTAAAGAGTTTCCTAACAAAATAGCAGAATCTAATTTCTTATGTTCCATGAAATCCTTTAAAAACCCTGCTAAATTTTTAACATTTGTTTTTAAAAGAGGAAGTGAGTAAAGAGGTAATTCGGGAATTAAGACCTTATAACCATTTTTAGAAAAATGATAAAAAGTGTCTTCAAAATTACTTAAAGTACCCATAAGTCCGTGAAGTACAATAATTGCAGGCCCTTCTCCGGCCTCAGCGTAAGTAAAATTTTCTTCAGTCTTTAAATAATCGGTCATTCGTTTTTTACAATTTACTGAACCGCAAATGTACTCCTTTTTTGTTAAATAATTAACGTTTTAGATTTTGGATAATTTCCTTGACGATAATAGTGTAAAGTGTGCTTTCAAATAAAGTTATGAACAAAGTGGTAAAAAGTGGTAAAAAGTGGTAAAAATTATATATTTTTGATATTGATAAAATGTTTTTTTTTAATGGTTCATCTCATTGGTACATACGAGTGTAAGGCAGATGCTAAAGGAAGGTTGATGCTCTCATCTGCTTTTAAGAAGCAGCTGCATACTGTGCTACAAGATGGTTTTGTTATAAAAAGAGGCGTTTTTCAACCCTGTTTGGAGTTGTATCCAATGAGTGAGTGGAATTTAATGATGCAGAAGATCAATACATTAAACAGGTTTGTGAAAAAGAACAATGATTTTATTAGAAGATTTACTGCGGGTGTAAAAATAGTAGAATTAGATGCTTCGGGCAGATTATTAATTCCTAAAGACTTGTGTGATTTTGCTGGCATTCAAAAACAAATTGTTTTGTCTTCTGCGGTAAATATTATTGAAATTTGGGACAAAGATAAATACGAAAAAGCAATTGAAGATGCTTCTGTAGATTTTGCAGATTTAGCTGAAGATGTGATGGGAAATACAACGATCGATGAATTACCATAATCCAGTTTTACTAAAAGAGAGTATCGATGCCTTGTCTATAAAAGAAGATGGTGTCTATGTGGATGTAACTTTTGGCGGAGGCGGACACTCTAGAGAAATATTAAGCAGATTGGGGCCAAAAGGCAAGTTGTTTGCTTTTGATCAAGATCCTGATGCCTTGGAGAATCTAATTGATGATGCACGTTTTGTATTAATTCCAGAGAATTTTAGGTTTATCTCTCGGTTTTTAAGATTTCATAGAATTAAAAAAGTAGATGGAGTACTCGCAGATTTGGGAGTCTCTTCTCATCAATTCGACGAAGCCGAACGTGGATTTTCTATTCGTTTTGACGGGGATTTAGACATGAGAATGAATCAGAAATCAAAAGTGTCTGCCAAAGAAATTATTAATAATTATTCTGAAGAAAAATTAGCAGAAATATTGTTCTTGTATGGTGAATTAAGAAATTCAAGAAACATTGCAAAAACGATTGTTGAGCAAAGAGAGGTTGCTAAAATAGAGACAAGTTTTCAGTTAAAAGAAGTGCTTCAGAAGTATTTGCCAAATGCAAAAGAGCATAAAATACTGGCTCAAATATTTCAAGCGATTCGAATTGAAGTCAACGAAGAGCTAGATGCTTTAAGAGAATTCTTAGAGCAAATACCAAACCTTTTAACAGCGAACGGAAGACTAAGTGTTATTGCGTACCATTCTTTAGAAGATCGATTGGTAAAACGATTTATAAGAACCGGAATGTTTCGTGGTGAACTTGAAAAAGATGCCTTCGGAAACTCTAATGAGCCATTACAGAAAGTAGGAAAATTAATTGTGCCCTCTACCGAGGAAATTAAAGGAAACAATAGAGCAAGAAGTGCAAAACTTAGGATTGCAACCCTTAAACAACAACGTATAAAAAAGTAATCGGATTCAATGTCTAAAGTCAAAAAAGGTTTGTACGGTTTTCTGAGAGGAAGTTTCCTTACTGATGAAGCTGCTTTTAAAAACTGGCGAATTATTATTTTCATTGTTGGTCTCCTATTAATTATGATTTCTAGTGGTCATCAAGCTGATAAAAAAGCAATTCTGATTGCAAATCTAAATAAAGAGAAGCGAGAGTTAAGAGAGGAGTATGTAGATATAAGCTCAAGGCTAGAAAGGATGGAGATGGAGTCTAGTGTTCGGAAAAGAGTAAAATCATTAGGGATTGAGCCATCAACAGCTCCACCTAAAAAAATAAAAGTAACTTATAAAGATTCATAAATTGGCAACTCAAAAAAAAGGCATACTGGCAAAATTCTACCTCGTAGGAGCTATTATGACGATTTTTTTAGTAGTCGTAATTTTAAGAGTCTTCAATCTTCAATATGTTCACGGAGATAAATACAATAAATTATCTACGAAAGGAACCGTAAAACAATTTACCATTTCAGCGAACAAAGGAAACGTATATGCAGCTGACGGTAATTTATTGGCAACTTCGGTTTCTAAGTATACCATTAGAATGGATTTGGTTGTTGTTAAAAAACAAGTTTTTGAACAAAATGTAGTAGCCCTTTCAAAGGCGCTTTCTGAGATGTTGGGCAATGTTCCAGATTACTATGAGAGAAGACTTCGAAATGCTAAAAAGGCGAAAAAAAGATATTTTTTTATTGCTAAAAACATTGGTTATGTTGATTACTTAAAAATGAAACAATTCCCAATTTTTAAATTGGGCGTTTATAAAGGAGGCTTTATTGCAGAACACCAAACGGTTCGCGTGCATCCCATTGGTAAAATTGCAGAAAGAACCATTGGCTATGATGATTCAAGTGGAGGTGCAGGTATTGAAGGTGCTTTTGCTTCTTATATGAAAGGAGCAGATGGATTGCGGTGGAAGCAGAGAATTGCTAAAAATCAATGGAAGCCAATTAACGATGCCAACGAAAAAGAACCCATGGATGGGCATGACATTATTACTACGATTGATGTAAATATTCAAGATGTTACCCATCATGCATTGTTACGTCAGTTAGAGTTTTTTGAAGCAGAACATGGGTGTGCAGTAGTCATGGAGACATCCACTGGAGAAATTAAGGCCATTGCAAATTTAGGAAGAACTTCCAAAGGGAAATACTACGAGAAAAGAAATTATGCCGTTTGGGAAAGTCATGAGCCAGGGTCCACATTTAAATTGGCAAGTTTAATGGCGGCACTAGATGATAAGGTAATAGATACAGCTACAGTAGTAGATACTGAAAAAGGAAGGATTTTTCTCCATGGTTCTAAAGTAGAAGATTCAAAAAAGGGAGGATATGGTGAAATTTCTGCCGCACGTGCTTTTGAGGTTTCATCGAATGTCGGCATCGTAAAGTTGATTCGTAAGCATTATGATCATCAACCTCAAAAATTCATCAATAAGCTAGCGGATTATGGTTTTACAAAACCTGTTGGCTTTTCAATTAAAGGTGAAGGAAGACCTATTATTCCAACTCCAAAAGATAAAGGGTGGAATAAGATCTCGTTAGAATGGATGTCTTGGGGCTATGGTGTGTCTGTAACTCCCATGCAAATCTTGATGTTTTACAATGCCGTTGCTAACAATGGTGTGATGGTAAAACCAAGGTTTATTAAAGAATTGAGGAAGCAAGAGAAATCAGAAAAAATATTTGAAACAGAAATTGTAAATTCTAAAATAGCCTCGGACGAAACATTAAAAAAGATTAAAAAAGTACTTGAAAATGTAGTTGTCCAAGGAACCGCTAATAATATCTATTCTTCAAATTTTTCAATGGCAGGTAAAACCGGAACGGCGAAAAAATACTTACCTACCTATATCAATGAACAAGGTGAAACCATAAAAGGGCACTATTCTAAAAAGCATTATACGGCATCGTTTGCTGGTTTTTTTCCTGCAGATACTCCAAAGTATTCGTGTATTGTAGTCATTCACGATCCAAAGAAAGAAAAAGGATATTATGGGGCTGTAGTTGCAGCACCAGTTTTTAAAGAAATTGCTCAAAAAATTTATACGACAACCCCCATAGACAATCAATATGTAGACGACAAAGTTCAGTTTACAGCAATTGATAATGCATTTTTAAATTACAACAATCAGTTGCTAAAAACACATACAGAAATCCCTAATGTTAAAGGAATGTCTGGTATGGATGCGTTGTCATTGTTAGAGAATATTGGATTGAAAGTGAAAATTTCTGGAAGTGGTAATGTAAAATCTCAATCACTTAAAAAAGGAGATAAATTAATCAAAGGAGCAACTATTATTTTAAAACTTTCCTAAGCTGAAAAATTTAAAAGACATATTAAATCAGGTTTCAATACTTCAAGTAGTTGGTCAAACAAATATTGAAGTACATCAACTTGTTTTCGATTCAAGAAAAATTGAAAAAAATGATGTTTTTGTAGCTCAAAAAGGAGTTGCTGTTGATGGGCATTTATACATTGATAAAGCAATTTCTTTAGGTGCAAATACAATTGTTTGTGAAGCGATTCCTGAAGCAAAAAAGGATGGAGTTACCTATGTGCAAGTAGAAGATGCAAATAGCGCTTTGGCGATCATGGCGTCCAATTTCTATGACAACCCATCTCGTAAAATTCCATTAATAGGTATTACAGGTACCAATGGTAAAACAACCATTGCTTCGCTTTTATATCAGTTGTTTAAGAAAGCAGGTTATAAAGTGGGACTCCTTTCAACTGTAATTATTAAGGTGGATGAGATCGATTTTAAAGCGACACATACTACGCCAGATTCGGTAACTATAAATAGGTATTTAGATGCCATGATCAATGCGGGTGTAGATTACTGTTTTATGGAGGTGAGTTCTCATGGAATTCATCAAAAAAGAACAGCAGGCTTAACATTTGCTGGTGGAATTTTTACCAATCTTTCTCATGATCATTTAGATTATCATAACACCCTTGCAGAATATAGAGATGTTAAGAAACAGTTTTTTGACGCTCTGCCAAAATCTGCATTTGCACTGACGAATATCGATGACAAAAACGGTAGTTTCATGTTGCAAAACACGAAAGCAAGGAAGAAAACATATGCTTTAAAAACCTTCGCAGATTTTAAATCAAAAATTTTAGAAAAACAACTTTCAGGAACTTTAATTAATGTCGCAGGTACTGAGGTTTGGACAAAATTAATCGGTGTTTTCAATATTTACAACCTTACTGCCATTATTGCAACCGCAGAATTATTAGGTTTAGAACGGTTGGAGGTGCTTACAATCGTCAGTCAGCTAGAAAGTGTAAGTGGGCGTTTTGAGTACATTGTTTCCAATGATGGTGTAACTGCAATTATCGATTATGCACACACGCCAGATGCATTAAAGAATGTGCTAGAAACTATTAATGATATTAGAACTGGTAATGAAAATGTTTTGACTGTTGTTGGGTGTGGAGGTGATCGAGATAAAATGAAAAGACCAAAAATGGCACATATTTCGACCCAATTAAGTACCCAAGTGATTTTTACTACAGACAATCCAAGAACTGAAAATCCAGAAACCATTTTAGAAGAAATGGAATTAGGGGTTTTGCCAGAAAATGAAATAAAAACATTGACAGTTTTGAATAGAAAACAAGCGATTAAAACAGCGTGTAAATTATCAAAAACGGGAGATATTATTTTGATTGCTGGGAAAGGCCATGAAAACTATCAAGAAATAAACGGAGTTCGCACACATTTTGATGATTTAGAAGAAGTGCAAAACTGTTTCAATCAATTAAAAAAATAACTTAGAATGCTATATTATTTATTCGAATATTTAGAAAGTCAGTTCGGTTTGCCTGGAGCAAGTGTATTCCAATTTATCACATTTAGGGCTGCAACAGCATTTATTTTATCCTTATTGATTTCCTCCATTTACGGTAAAAGAATTATTAATTTTTTAAGAAATCAACAAGTAGGAGAGACTGTTAGAGATTTAGGTTTAGATGGACAAAAGCAGAAATCAGGAACTCCAACAATGGGAGGAATCATTATTATTTTGGCAACTCTAATTCCAGTTATCTTGTTCGCTAAATTAAATAATATTTATATTATTATTTTGATCATCACCACCATATGGATGGGGTTGATTGGTTTTTTAGACGATTATATCAAAGTCTTTAAGAAAGACAAAGAAGGCTTAAAAGGCAGGTTTAAAGTTTTAGGTCAAGTAGGTCTTGGAATTATTGTAGGGTCTATGCTATATTTTAATGAAGGGGTAACCATCAAAGAACAACTGCCAGTTTCAGAGAGAGTACAGCAAGAAAATGGGAGATTAAAAGTCTTTGGTGAAGCACATAAGTCCACAAAAACAACCGTTCCTTTTTTTAAGAATAATGAATTGGATTATTCCAAAGCATTAAGTTTTTTAGGGGATGAATACGTAAAGTATGGGTGGATTGTTTTCATATTCATTGTTGTGTTTATTGTAACCGGTGTGTCAAATGGCGCAAATTTAACAGACGGAATCGATGGTTTGGCTGCGGGCTCATCCGCAATTATAGTGATCACATTGGCTGTTTTTGCGTGGGTTTCGGGGAATATAATTTTTGCGGACTATTTAGATGTTATGTACATCCCAAATTCTGGTGAAATGACTGTTTTTATATTGGCTTTTGCTGGGGCATTAATTGGGTTTTTATGGTACAATACTTATCCAGCTCAAGTTTTTATGGGCGATACCGGGAGTTTGACCATCGGTGGAATTATTGCTGTGATTGCCATAGCGATTCGAAAAGAACTATTACTGCCCATTTTAGCAGGTGTTTTTGTTGTAGAAAATCTCTCTGTAATTCTTCAAGTTTTTTGGTTTAAATATACTCGGAAACGGTTTGGAGTTGGACGGCGAATTTTTAAAATGGCCCCTTTACACCATCATTATCAAAAAAAGCACTACCACGAGAGTAAGATTGTTGTCCGCTTTTGGATTGTAGGAATTCTGTTGGCGGTATCGGCAATTGTGACCTTAAAGTTAAGGTAATGAACTTTCTATATAAAGGATAGGAAGTTCATTTCAAAAAAAAAGAAAATAAATTTTAGATAAAATAGATGAATAATCAAGAATCAAATAAGCGTATGGTCGTTTCTCCAAAAGGAGAAAATAGGCTTCTTGTTGTTCTTGGTGGTGGAGAAAGTGGCGTGGGTGCAGCAATTCTTGGGAAACAAAAAGGGTTTGAAGTTTTGGTTTCAGACAAAGGACTCGTTGCTAAAAAATACAAAGATGTTCTCTTGCAACATCATATCAATTTTGAAGAAGGAAAACATTCGGAAAATAAGATTTTAAAGGCCTTTCTAATTGTAAAAAGTCCTGGAATTCCAGATTCGGTTCCCTTAGTTGTAAAGCTAAAAGAAAAAGGAATCAACGTCATTTCAGAAATAGAGTTTGCCGCAAAATATACAACTGCAAACCTAGTTGGAATTACAGGTTCTAATGGGAAGACAACCACCGCACTGTTAACACAATTTATCTTAAAAAATGCAGAAATAAATAGTGGTATTGCTGGAAATATTGGAGACAGTTTTGCAAAGCAAGTCGCTACACAATCCTATGAAAATTACGTATTAGAATTAAGTAGTTTTCAGCTAGATGGCATCGTAGATTTCAACAGTCATATTGCCATTTTAACAAATATAACACCCGATCACTTAGATCGTTATGAGGATGATTTTAATAAATATATCGAATCTAAATTTAGAATTACAAAAAACCAAACAGCATCCGATTACTTAATCTATGATGCAGATGATCCAACCATAAACACATGGTTGCAAAAGAACAGTACAAAAGCAACTATAATTCCATTTTCGTTAGAAAAAAAATTAGCATATGGTGCTTTTATAAAAGATAATAATATCATAATCAATATTAATAAAGAAACAATACAGATGCCTATCTCAACTTTATCCGTAAAAGGAAAACACAATACTAAAAACGCAATGGCAGCAACAATGGCTGCACAATTGTTGAAAGTTCGAAAAGAATCAATCAAAGAAAGTTTAGAAAACTTTGAAGGTGTCGAGCATCGATTAGAGCAGGTTGCAAAAATAAGAGGCGTAGAATATATTAACGACTCGAAAGCAACCAATGTAAACGCTGCTTTTTATGCTTTGGAGTGCATGGATAAAAATACGGTGTGGATTTTAGGGGGTGTAGATAAAGGAAACGATTATTCAGATTTATTACCGCTAGTAAGAGAAAAAGTAAAAGCGATTATTTGTTTGGGTATAGAAAATGATAAAATAAAACAGACGTTTGGCAATGTGGTTGAGATGATTGTTGAAACTGCTGGGGCTGAAGAGGCTGTTAAAGTGGCGCAAAAATTAGCAGAATCCGGAGAGGCTGTTTTACTTTCTCCTGCTTGTGCAAGTTTTGATTTGTTTGACAATTATGAAGACAGAGGACGTCAATTTAAACAAGCGGTAAAAAATCTTTAAAAAGAGATTATTATGAGTCCGTATCAATAGGTATACTGTGATTTTTGAATTTTTAAAATAAGAACCATTACATAAAAACTTCTTGTAATTGCAGGAAATAAAAAAAGGAATGAAAACCATTTTTCAACATATAAAAGGAGACAAAGCAATTTGGGCAATCGTAACTGTATTGGCGATATTCTCATTTATGCCAGTCTTTAGTGCAAGTACAAACTTGGTCTATGTTGTTGGTTCTGGTTCTACATTGGGCCATTTAGCAAAACATGTTGCCTTATTAATTATTGGTTTTGGGATTATTTATGGAGTGCATAAAATACCCTACCGATACTTTTCTGGAGGCGCTGTCATTATGATTCCAATCGTAATTGTTTTATTGGTTTTTACCTTAGCACAAGGTACGGTCATTGGAGGGGCAAATGCGAGTAGATGGATTAAGTTTGGTGGTGTTGGTTTTCAGACATCCACATTGGCAAGTGTAGTTTTGTTGGTGTATGTCGCAAGGTATTTAGCAAAAAATAAAGAAAGTATTATTCATTTTAAAGAAAGTCTGTGGCGATTGTGGTTGCCAGTTGCACTTATTTTAATACTAATTTTACCTGCAAACTTTTCGACTACAGCAATTATTTTCACCATGGTGATGATAGTTTGTTTTATAGGAGGTTATCCTTTAAAATACATCGGATATATTCTTGCAATCGGTATTACTTTTCTATTGTTTTTTGTTTTAGTTGCAAAAGCATTTCCAGATGCGATGCCCAACAGAGTTCAAACATGGAGCAATCGAATCGAAAATTATTCAACTCAAGATGGAAATGAACCCTATCAGGTAGAAAAAGCAAAAATAGCCATAACCACAGGAGGTACATTTGGTTTAGGGCCAGGAAAAAGTGTTCAGAAAAATTTTTTACCACAATCCTCTTCAGATTTTATCTATGCAATTGTCGTGGAGGAGTTTGGTTTGATCGGTGGATTTGGAGTTGTTTTTGTCTATTTCATATTGCTTTTTAGGATTTTTGTTGTGGTCAAAAAAACAAAAACAATTTTCGGGACACTACTAGTAATCGCAACCGGGCTTCCGATCATTTTTCAGGCAACAATAAATATGGCGGTAGCTACAAGTCTTCTTCCTGTAACCGGACAAACATTGCCTTTAATAAGTAGTGGAGGTACTTCTATTTGGATGACTTGTTTTGCCCTAGGAATGATTTTAAGTGTGAGTGCATCAAAAGAAAAAACAGAAGATGAAATTTTAGATGATAACCCTTTAGATATTTTACATGAAGCAATCGATTAACATAT
>JGI20153J14295_10001047_pt1 | contig 22181 bp, 16 predicted proteins | sample COG_03_FD_14295 | JGI IMG/M metagenome (IMG submission 14295) | reverse complement strand
TCAGCCAGATTTCCTGCTAATTCCTGATAACAAGTTTCGGCAACGACTCGCCCGCCTTTTAAACCGCCGTCGCGGCGGGCCTTCGACACGCTGACGTTCGCGGCTGCGAAGATGTTAGCAGCAGCAAATGGCATAGTGGAAGTATTGCTTTTTATATAATAAAGGTATAATTTCTATACACGAACGAGGTTGAGTATTATCCACAAAAAGTAAAATAAAACCTAGAAAAGCATGGCGTTGACTTTGAGTAAGCTAAGAGTCTTTGGGATGATTCAAACTTGGTTCAGATTTCAGCTAGCACCCTAGATGAACAGAGATCACTAGTTATAGGTCAAATCGGAAACAACCACTGGTCAGCTGTAATCACTTATAGAAACTCAATTATTCGTATAATTTCAGTTAGAAGGTCTAGAAATTCCGAGGTTTCGTTATATGAAAGCTAAAGATTTTGAAGAGAAATTTGATGCAAACGAAGAAGACCTAATTTCAAATTTAGATCTTTCTTCAGTAAAGCGCGTAAATCTGCAACAAAAAAGGGTTAATGTAGATTTTCCCGTTTGGATGATTGAGTCATTAGATAAAGAAGCTTCTAGGCTGGGTGTTACACGCCAATCAATAATTAAAGTGTGGCTCGCTGAGCGTCTTGAGCATAAAACACACCAATAAAAACTGCTAGAAGGGCGCTCTATCCGATTCCATAACCTTTCGCGGTTTGCAAAGAAACGCAAAAAGCCGCTGAATACCCCTCATTTTTAATCTCAGCTTAAAATATAGAACTCATCAATTACAGCAACTATCTTGGCGGATGACCTAGCCCAATCTGGGCAAGTCATCAGGCTTTAGGATGGCACCCCGAACCTAGCTAGCAGGATGACGAACTTCAAGGATGCAACCGCACCGCACCGCCAACCCAGCGCATCGATCAATCCGTGCCGCGACAGACTGAACATCTTGGCCGGACAGGGAGTTTGCAGCCATCAGGCGATGGATTTCAATTGCGGCGAGCGAAGCTGCTACCCTGTGGAGTTACTATTTCCCAAAAAAGAGAGTCACTTCGACGGTTTGGAGCTACAATCTGATCTGTCTAAAAAACAGAACGTGAAGATCTTAAAAACAGCATACATACACGGTTTTATGAATTCACGCTCAGCTAATTATAGTCCGACAGGTTATAGTGAACAGTTAAATTGGTTGCGTCTTAATGGGGTGGTCCGTTTGTACCAGCGCCACCTCATCCTATTCCAAGCCCTGGGTTTTCTGAATGGTCATGGTAGAACTTCTCCCAGGCGGCTATATGACCTAGTACGACCGGGCAGGGTTAGATGTTTATACTCGAACTAGATTCATTAACGGCTCAAAAGAGTATAGCGCGGGTCTTCTTCCTGACGCTTCCTCAACAGTTCGAATAATACCTTCATCTAATAACGTTCTGGTGAATCGTGCTGCTGTTGCAGCAGAAATTCCGCTATTAGATGTAAACTTGTTATTGCGGAACACGGGATTTGTAAATACAAAATCAAGAGCTGTTACACTCCATTTTGAAGACAGTACTTCAGCAAAGACTTGCTTCATTTCTTCATAGAGCTCTCTTATATTCTCAGCAATAGCTAAGTTTTTTATGGCTTGCTGTTCGATTGCTTTCAGAAAGAAAGAGCACCATTCATCCCAGTTTCCAGTTTCCGATGCACGCCTCATTGTATCGATGTATTCGTCTTTATTATCCTCGAAATAGCCACTCACATAAAAATGGGGAGATGATATGGTGCCAGACTTCCATAGCATTAACGTTATTAGCATTCGACCAATTCGTCCATTACCATCTTTAAATGGATGCAATGCTTCAAACTCAATGTGAGCCATAGCTGATTTAATCAATGCTGGATCAGTATTTTTACTTATATATTCAAATAATATGTCCAAGCCATCCTGCAATTGCTCAGGGCGAATTGGAACGAATAGTATCTTCTTCTTATTTCGATCAGCGAGATAGTTTTGCTCTTTTTTGAATTCTCCGGGAGACCTGCTAGCACCTCGACCAAACGACAGAAGGCGCTGATGAATTGCTTTTATCATTGATTGAGAAATGGGGTAGCCATCATTCATTGCTTCTTGTGCAGCTTTTAAGGCTCTCTGATAAAGAATGGTTTCGATTACTTCCGATCGTACATTTGGGTTTTCTGTAGCTTCCCCCTTATGGTCCGCTTCGTATTTTAGAATCTCATCCATCGTACTTACAGTGCCTTCCATTCTCGATGAAATAACAGCTTCCTGATTTCTTAGAGGGGCTAATAGTATCTCGCTATTATGCATATTCTTCAGCATCTGATCATATCGAGCTATCGCGTCAGTCGCCTTAATCAAGCTATCAACGAAATTTCCATAATTCATCTGCTTAGGGGGGAATTGGTCGTAGTGATAATGTACTGCATCTTCTAGATCTAGATCCTTAACGTCCATTAGGCTCTCACTATATGGGAAATATTGATATCAATGTAGTTTGACTACTATATTGTTAGTTATTTGAATGTCAAATATCACTAAAAGTGAGAGGCTATCTGTTTAGACGTGAATCTATGGAAGCCTATTCATCTAGACTCTCATTTCTTCATAAATTTGAGAGTCTAGCTATTTTGATATGGATCTATCGAGGCCGAGTTCACGGGTGGAGCGATTATTGACCACCGAGTCTTATCCCTGCAACGCGCCGCCAACCCCGCCCAGCGATCAACCCGTGCCGTAACCCCTGCGCGCCAAACAGCAGCCGTGCCCAAGCAGCTGAAGCGTTTTTTGGCTCGGGTTAGGCCGGTGTAGATCAGTTCCCGACTCAGCAACTGCGATTGATGGTCCGGTAACACCAACGCCACTTCATCGAATTCCGATCCCTGAGTTTTATGGATGGTCATGGCGTACACCGTCTCGAAGGTCGGTAAGCGACCCGGCGTCACCGGACGCGGTTCACCCTCGGCCTCGAACCAGACCATTAACTGCCCGTCCTCGTTCGGCCAGACCAGGCCGACATCGCCATTAAAGAGTTTTAGACCATAGTGATTCTGCGTGACCATGATTGGTTGGCCCTTAAAGAAGGGTTGCCGGCTGGGATTGAGCCGTTGGCTGATCCAGTCATTGAGGGCCGTTACGCCGCGTTCGCCGTCACGAAGGGCGCACAGGATGCGGAAGGTCTTTAAGTGCGCAAAGGCCTGGTGCAGATCGGGCTGTTCGGCGATGGCCCGGTAATGGTTGCGAATCCAGCCGTGCAGGCAATCGTGCAGGTCGTGTGCGCCGAGCCAGGTTAGATCGGCGGCATCGGTAAAGACCGCCAGGCTGCCCGAAGCATCGCCCCGGATCACCGCTTGGGCCAGGGCGCCAATGCCACTGCCGTGGGCAAAACGTCGACTCAGGGTCAGTTCTGTTACGCTGTCGAGCGGGGCGCCAAGCTCGATGCTGGCGGCCGGGAGCTTGATACCCACTGCTTGCAACTGGCTGCGGCGGGCTTCGCTGTAACCGGGATGTGGCTTGCGCACCAGATCGGCCAAGACGCTGCCGGCAGCGACCGAGGGCAGTTGATCGGCATCGCCGAGCAGAATCAGCCGTGTGGTCGGTTTGATCGCGCGGAACAGCCGGGCCATCAGCGGTAAGTCGACCATCGAGACCTCATCGATCAACAGCACATCGGCCTCGATCGGGTTATCACCTTGGTGACGAAACTGCAGTCGATTGGGAATGACCCCGAGCAATCGGTGCAGGGTGTGGGCCTCATTGGGGATGGCCTGATCGACCAACATATCCAGATTCAATGCCGCCTTAGCCTCGCGGATTGCCTCGGCCAGGCGCTGTGCTGCCTTGCCGGTCGGCGCGGCCAGTTTAATCACCAGCGGCCGATCGCTCAGGCCCGCGAGCAGCGCAAGAATACGCGTCACCGTATGGGTCTTGCCGGTACCGGGGCCGCCAATAATGGTGCTGACATTGCTGAACAGGCTGTTGGCCGCGGCGACCTGCTGCCAATCGATTTGCCCCGGCGTCGGTGCAAAATAGCTGGCCAAGAGTTTGCGCGCCTGCTCGAGCTGAGCCTGGCTGAGACTGCTGGGTTGTTGATAGCGCTCGGCCAAGAAAGCCAACAGCTCGCTTTCAAACTGCCAATAACGGCGTAAGTAGAGGCGCTGATTGTGCAGCACCAACGGTGACCCATCCTCGGGGCCGATGCCAAAGGTCGATAAGTGCGTCTGCCAATCCGCAACGCTGGGCAAGGCCGGCAGGCCAAACTGGCTCATATCACGGTACGGCGCCTCGTCGAGACACTGCACCAGCGACAGGCAACTGTGCCCCTGTTGTAAGGCATAGCTGACCGCCATCACCGATTGTTTGAACAGCGCATCATCTGTCTGATGCCACTGAGCGATGCTCTCGGCCAATGCGAAGTCGAGCGCCTGAAAGGGGCTGGCTAGGTTAAGCGTCATAGGGTGAGCGTCCCGGTTGGTTGGTCGACAACGTCATGCGGTAGGGCGAAAATTGCATCGAGTCGAGCCAGCAGATCGGCGTTGAGCGGATCGTAAAAAACCCCGCCGGGTTGATCCGGGCCCATGCCGCGCAGATAAAAATAATAGACGCCACCGAAGTGCTCGGCCGGTTGATAGTTCGGCAAGCGCACCTTGAGATAGCGATGCAGGGCGAGGGCGTAGATGAGGTATTGCACATCGTAGCTATTGCTGTGAATGCTGGCCTGCATTGCCTCGTGGCCATAGTCGGCGAGCTGATCGCCGAGAAAGGTCGACTTATAATCGGCGACGTAAAACTTGCCGTCGCGTTGAAAAATTAAATCGATAAAGCCATGCATCATGCCTTTGAGTTTTAGATGGTCCGGCAGCTGATAGTCGCTGCCGCGGTGTTCGGCAATCAGCTCAGCCAGCAGGCTAACTCGGCTGCCGCGCATGGGAAAATAAAATTCACTTTCGCGCAGGCTCTGCTCGGCACCGAGCTCACCTAGGCTGCCGCCCTGAGTCAGCGGCGCGGCTAGGATCTCGCTTATCCACAGGGTGAACTCAGCCTCCGTGTAGGTGTCGGCAAGACTGCTGTAACGGTCCGCCGCCTGCGCATAGAGCGTGGCGAAATCGGGCGCGGCGAAGTCGGCCGACTCCAAGCAATCGTGTAATAGATTACCGGCCTCGGCGCCCTTGGCCAGGCGAAAGCGTAATGCTTGGGTGGCACTGCTGGCCGGCAGTGCCGGGTCGGTTTCATCGCGGTCCGGTGTGGTGTGGCCGCTGTGGCCCACATGGCGGGTCAGAGCCGAGAACGAACTGAGCCACCAGTCGCGTTCGATATGGCCATTAAACTGGGCCGGTTGCACCGCGCTGTGCGTGCTCGGATCGTGCCAATAGGCTGCCGGGATCTGCCGGTCGGGCACCGTGAGCAGGCTGGCCGCGCCGGCGACGCTGAGCAAGTCGGTCAGGGCCGGCACATCATAGGTCGACTGCTTTAGGGTCAGCGCCAAGGCGGATTTAGGGAAGCTGGCAAAGTTGGCCATACAGCAATAGAGCCGCTTTGAGGCCCGCGTGGCGGCAACGTAAAACAGTCGTACCAGCTCGGCCTGATCCTCTTCGTCGGCCAGCCGGCGGATCTCGTCACTGGCTTGAAAGGATAGATGCGCTGTGCCGCTGTGGCGGTCGTGGTAGCGCACTGCCGAGGCCGCCTTTGGGCTCTTGCCAAAATAGCTGACAAAGGGCAAAAACACGATTGGGTATTCCAAACCCTTGGCGCCGTGCAGGGTAATAATCTTCACCAGCGCCTCATCGCTTTCCAGGCGCAGCAGGTTGCCCTCGCTGTGCGCGCCGTCTTGACGGGCGCGCTCGAACCAATGCAATAGCGCATCGGGCGTGCGCAAATGGCCGCTCTCCTTTTGCAGCCGTTCGGCCAGATGCAACATGTTGGTCAGCTGGCGGTCGACCCGGATTGAGCTGGGCCGAAAATGTTGCTGCAACACCGCCAGCACCATACTCATCAGACCTAGCTTTTGCCAATCGGTGCGCCACTGTTCAAATTTCGCCTGCCACTGGGCCCACTGGTGTTCGTTCTGCTGCAGGGCTTCCAGTTCGCCGGTACTGAGGCCGATCCATTGGCAGGCCAAGGCGGCAATAAAGGCCCGGTCGTTATCGAACTGCCAGATCCCGGTGAGCAAGAGCAGTAACTGTTCGGCCTCGGCCGACTGAAACACATCGGCGCGCGAGCTCAGATAGACCGAATGGATACCCGCCGCGGTCAGGTAATCCTGCAGCAGTTCGGCTTCGCGATAGCTGCGCACCAGCAGGGCAATGTCGCCGGCTTGCACCGGCACATCATCAACCCGAACCTGGCTGATCAACTCGACTATTTCGGCAACACACCAGCGGGCCATGGTGCTTTGGAATGCCTTGGTTAGGCCCTTGCTGGCGCTCGGGTCGCTGGCAAAATGCACCCACTGCACCGCACTGCGCCGGTCGCCATCGGACCAGACGGGGTCGAGCGCATCGGGCGCCGGATTGACCGCGCGGTACTCGATGTCGAAACCAAAGGTGTGGCGGTTGAGCAGACTTTCCTGCTGCAAAAAGGTTCGGTTGTAACCGTGGATCACGGCCGGATCGGAACGGTAGTTGGTGTTCATGGTCCATTGATAATCGACCTGCTGGCGGGCCTGCAAGTAGGCAAACACATCGCCGCCGCGAAACCCATAGATGGCCTGCTTGGGGTCGCCAATCATGCACACGAAAGCATCCGGCTGCCCGGTATAGAGGGCGCTGAGAATGGCATACTGATCGGGGTCGGTGTCTTGGAATTCATCGACTAAGGCGGCCGGATACTGCTCTAGCAGGGCTGCTGCCAGAGCGTCGGCATTGGGCCCGTGCAGAGCGGATTTGAGCTGAATGATCAGGTCATTAAAACCGAGTTGATCGAGACGGTCCTTATCCTGATGGATATGCGCACGAATGGCTTCGACCCCGGTCAAGGCCAAGCGGATCTTAACGGTATCGCGACCGCTCGCCAGGGCCAACATCAGCTCGTGCGTTGCCGGCATGACGGTTCTTTTGGTGGCCGTACTGAAGCAGCTTTTTAGTTGGCTGGCATCCAGGTCGCGCTCGTCGGCCAGATCGCCATCATCGGCTAGGCGATCGAGCCGCTCCAACGTTGCTCGGTTGAGTGCTCGAGTTTCAGCCTTGGCCCGTTTATTGTCGACATTATGCTTGGCGAAGAGCGGTCGCTCGTCCGGCCAGGCACTGACGAAATTTGCTAACAGCGTGTCCAATTGCGGGGCCGGGGGCAAGCTGATTGGGTGACTGCCATCGATCACCGGTCGCCAATGTTGGATAAATATTTCTGGCGTTTTCCAAGCAGAATACAGAATGTCATAGGTATCGAATTGCATCTGTTCGCGATACCAATCCTGGGTGGCTTGCAGCGTCAGCAAACTGGTGTCGGCTTCTAAATTGGCATTGAAGCTCATGCCACTGAAAAAAGCCTGCTGCGACAGGGCGCGTTTACAGAAACCGTGAATGGTAAAAATAGCCGCCTCATCCAATTGCAGCAGGGCACGGTTCAGTAGGAGTTGCGCGCGCTCGGTAGACATTTTGCCACGCAATGCGACGATCACCGGATCGCTGTCGGTCTGCCAATGCTCCGCCGTTTGGCGTAAAAAACGGCTTAGGCGATTGCGCAGTTCGGCCGTGGCGGCGTTGGTAAAGGTCATCACCAAAATCTGCTCGACACCCAGCTCGCGCTCCAACAGCAGGCGCAAATAGATGCGCACTATATTGTGCGTCTTGCCGGTGCCGGCGCTGGCCTCTATCAGGTGCGCGCCGCGCAAGACCAGGCTGGTGCTGTCTAATTCATTCATGCTCGGCCTCGCTTAGGGTGGTGATTTTAATACCGGCGATCAGTGCACCGTAACAGTCCTGCACGGCGGCCAGGGTGCTGTCGTAGTCTGGCCGCACCGACCAAAACTGGGCGATATAGGAATCATAGCTGTAGCCGCGCTGGTTATAGCTGTCTTGCCAATTCGACGCAAAGGCCTTGTCATCGTCCTTGCCCAACAGGCAGGCCAGCGCCAGATCGGCGTTTAAAAACAACGGCTGCTCCAGACCCTGTTTGAGCACGGCATAGAATGCGCTCAGTTGCGCTTGCGCCTGCTCTACCGGCGCACAGCTGAGCAAGACCAGGCTCTCCTTGGTACCGTGAAAAATGGCCTGGCTGTGGCACGACTCGCCGCCGGCGTTGGCGACCAGATGGTGCAACCAGAGGCTGATCAGATCCTTACCCTTGATCGAAGCCGGGCGCCAAAACAGCAACCCATGCGAGTCGGTCAGCGGCAGGTCGGCGGTTAGCTCAAGTGCCGGTGTTGCGCTGTTGAGTTCGAGTACCCTATGGCTGAGCGTTAGGGTCTGTGCGCCGAGTGCGATCAAATGGCGGCTGAAATCGGCCGCCTGATCTTGCCACTGAGCGATTTCCTCGCCCACCAAGGCGTGCAGCGGCACGGCACTATTGGCCCGGCGATAGGTCAGGATGTCGACCGAGGCGCTCGGAGTCGTTTGCGCTTGAATAGCCTGTTGTATCGACTCAACCTTAATGCTGTACCGGTCGAGGTAACTCATATCAAAGGGTTCGCTGTCGTCCAGGCCCTCGTCGCGATCCTGCTGCAAATATAAACCGAGCCGTTGCTGAGCAAAGTACTGCGCTGGGTGGGTGAAAAATCGGATCCATTCATCCAGTCGCCAATGGTTTTTTAGCTCCGCCAAGGGCGGCACCTGGTGGCCTTGGTCAACCAGTGGGCGGGCATCGAGTAGGCTCGCCCAATGGGCATCGAAGGAAGGCAAAGCACCCTGATAGTTTTTTCGACTGAACGGCTGCAGGGCCATGCGGCGTAAATCGTGAGCGGGGTCGAAGCCATAACCCAGGTTGAGATAGTTGATCAACTCATCAAGCACCAAGGATGGCGGACGCTCTTCATTCTTGTGAATATCGTAACCCTGATAACTTAAATAGAGCGCATCGCGTGCCGATAACAGCGCTTCCAAAAACAGATAGCGGTCGTCACCCCGGCGCGATCGGTCGCCGAGCCGAATCGGGTCTTGGGCCATGAGATCGAAGCCGAGCGGCGGGCGGGTACGCGGAAACTGACCGTCATTGAGTCCAAGAATGGCGACAATACGAAACGGAATCGAACGCATCGGCACCATCGAACAGACGGTGATTTGTCCGGTCATAAATTGGCTGCCGGTCTGTTCCGGGCTGGCAAAGGCTTGCTCCAACACTGCACGCATCACCGTGAGCGGAATTTTTTCCGCCTGTAGGCCGGCCTGATTGGCGTATTCGGTAACATCATTGATCGCCTTAAGCAGGGCCTGATTACTGCGTTCAAACAGTGCATCGCTGGACAGCAGGGCAATCTGGATCTGCTCGATCAGATAGGCCTGCCATTGAGATGGTGTGCGGGCGGCCACTAACTGGGAACGTACATCGCGCAGCTGGCCGATAATCTGGGTGAGCTTACCGAGTAACAGACCGGCACTGCCTTCGACATCGGGCAGCAGAACCTGATCGTTCAGGTAAAGGCTCTGATCGCTGTAGGCAAAGCCAAGTAACAGCCGGTCTAGCCCTTGCTGCCAAGTAAAGTGGTCACTTACTTCGCCTGATACCCACTGTTGCTTGTGCTGGCTGTTCAAGCCCCAATGAATATTGGCGTGCTCCAACCACTGGCTGATGGTTTGAATATCATTGGCCGAAAGCGAAAATTTGGCGGCAATGGCCGGCACCCGTAACCAGGCCAAGATTTGATTCACCTCGAAGCGGGCATCGGGCAGGGTGAGCAGCTCGAGAAAGGCCGCGACCGTAGGATCGGCATCTTTTAGATTGCGGTCGGCAATGGAGCACGGCAGGGGCGGCACGCTGTCTTGAATGTTGGCGAAGCTGCGCGCAAAGACCGCCTGCACAAAGGGCGCATAGTCCTCGACATTGGGACACATCACCACCACATCCTTCGGAGTCAGGCTTGGGTCCTGATTGAACTGATGCAGCAACCAATCGTGCAGGGCTTGCACCTCGCGAAAGGGGCTGTGCGCCGAGGTGATGCAGATGCTCTCATCGGCGGGTGGCTCGGGCAGTGCTGGCGGGGTCGGCCGAGCATCCTTGAGCTGTAAGATGTCATCCTGCAATTGGCCGAGAAAAGATTGGCGTCCAACCGGCGAAAACACCTGTAAGTCATAGTGCGCCTTATCGGACAGCAGACGCACAAAGGTCTGGCCCTGGTGGCCCAAGCTGGCGAGTAAGGGGTTACCGACATCGGGCAGGCTGGTGCGTTGCGCGTCCTGCTGTTCTAGGACCCAGTTGGCCCGGGTTTGCGAGGCCCGCACCAGTTCCTTACTGAGTTGTTTTTCCGAGCGCAGTTCATCCCAATACTCGACACTGGGATTGAGATAAAGCAGATGAATATCGACGTCCGCTCGACTGGCAATTTGGCTGAGAAAGTCGAGCCAGATCGGTGCCAGGGCGTTGATACCAAAAATATAAAAGGTGCCGGGCAATTTGGCCGCTGGCTGGTCGATAGACCCCAAGGCGGCTCGCATTAACGCCAGTGGATGGTCGGCGTTTTGCGCGACCAGGGCTTGCCACAGCTTAGCCTGCCAATGGGGCGTAGCACCGGTCTGCCACTGCTCAATCCACTCGGGCCGAAACATCAGATACTGTTCATAGAGATCGGCCAGCTGTTCGCTCAGTTGAAAGCGACGGCTGTCACGCAGGGTTGCAGGTTGGTCTTGCCAATATTGGGTCGGTTCGGCCATCAGCGGATCGTCAGCCAGCGCAGGGGTTTGCAATAGGGCGTAGATACGCCAAGCCAAAATCTCCCGACTGTACACCGACCGCTCCGGGATGCGCTCCGGCCCCAATATGAGCCGAATCAGATCCCAGAAATAGCGCACCGGCAACGGATAAACGGCGTTCATGCAGATTTGCCGGCTCGGTAACTTGGCCAGCTCCATACTCAACCAATGCTGCATACCCGGGTGTTGCACCAAAATGACATCGGCGGCCAGCACCGGCGCGGTGGAGGATTGCAGCAAGGTATCGAGCGCGCTGACCAGGTTTTCAAGCCGGTTCGACGGGTAGGTATAGAGCATGGAATAGGCATCCTGAACGTTGCGGGCAGTGTATCACACCCGGGCTTTTAAGCGCTCAGTGCACCGGCTATGGCAGGCCGAACCGCAACACTGAACAGAGACCGAGCGCGGCCGGAATAAATGTTAGCTTTTCATAATGCAGAAGCCAATGTGGACAAACCAAAAGCAATATGGAAAAACATGCAAAAACTGAAACGCAGTGGTTGATTTTATGCAACAGCCTGTTAGCCTATAAATGTCGACATCCGTCGGCCAACAAACAAACTGCGAAAATAATTCGCGTTATCCAGGAGAACTCAGATGGTGAGCATGCAAAAACACAATGCCCAACTTCATTCGGCCAATATGGGCCGGGGTTGTTCTGTTGCTATGCGTACCGCAATGAATTTCTGGAATTCATTTAGCGGCGCACATGCGATCGATAACGATAATCCGCGTTTCGTTTAGTTTTTAAACCAACCGAACCGCGAGTCTTCAGCGCGGTTCGATTGGTAAAGATAGTCCATATCTTTCCTACCTCGTTTAAAACTCCGGTTCATAAAACTTAGCTCTAGGAGTTTACTATGAACTTGGCCAATACCTTTGCGCGTATTCGCGCGCTATTTCGCCGTACCGTTTCACGCGCTACTTCATCTCGTCGGAACAAAAGTACTGAAATTCGTTTCATCGATGTGAGTGAACATCTGCGTCGTGATCTAGGATACTACAATGGCGACAGCAATCGCCGAGTGCATGAACGTCACCCCCGTTCTGAATCGTTCGTGATATATGGCCCACTCAGGCGCGGGCCCTAAAAGGTAAAAAGGCGGGCAGGTCGGGCTGGCAGAGGGACTCTGTTGGTTCGAGTTGTTCGGTTTTATTTTGGGGTTTTTTTGGGGTTTGTTTGGTTTTTTAAAAGCTCCTATAAGCGAATGGGATGATCAGCATGAAGAGACAACAGGTCAGCGTAACTCGTATTGAGCATTAGGCTATTTTGTTGCCAACGCATTGGGCAGATACACACCCGCCTTGCCGCAATAGGTATCGCTCGCTAACTGCCATTCGACAAATCCGATTTACTGCTTTAAGTTTGGAATAAAGACGTAATACTTCAGAACACGAATACCCCTCCCCTACATAAATTGAGTGCAGAGTTGCGGGGTAGCAGAAAGCCGGCCAATGATATGACTAGACTCATCTCTAGAGTACGACAGGAACTCGCTCCACGTGAACTGCATCGCAAAATCTCTAAAAATGTGTTGGAAAAGCCAGTTTTTTCCGGGCTAAAACGGCGGGCGCTGGATTTGCCCGGAACGCTGACCAATTGTTCGATATAGGATGCGGGGGGTAGAAAGACACGAATCATAGATAAGTACTTGTTTTATATAAAAAATATTGAAATATTCTTGCAGCACTCATCGACTCTATGGTCGGTTCTTGCCGGGCTTGATTAATTGACAGAGACCCTTGCAGGCAACAGACTGTCCACCCTACAGTCGGTTCTGGGTTTTTGTCAGTTAAAGCAAAAGCGGAACCCGGCAAAAACGGCCAGAGCCGAGTAATAAGCTGTTATCCGGTGTCAGCTTGTCTTTAGTTTAGGTTAAGTTGGGGTGTTGCAACCGTGTCACATTACCCAGCCTACAGGCATTAAAAATAGTATTATCAGCACAGTTTATCCCTGGCACAACCGATAGCGTTCTAGTTAGTATGATGATTCTTGGACTTGTTTTTATGCTTATGACCTTTGCTGTGTTTATTGTGTACGGTCTTCTTTCAGGCAGCTTTAGCGATTATATTGTTAAGTCAAAAAAAGCCAGTGCTGTAATGCAGAGAATTTTCGCTACAAGTTTTTCTGCGCTCGGACTTAAGTTGGCTTTTAGTGACCAGGTATAACAAGGCCAAGCACAGCGACAACTTCTCTGTTGCGGCTTCGACTCCACTACAAAGCTGCGCGTGTTGGCAGCGTTATGCAACATCTAGAGAGGGAATCTAATGAATTTCTATGAAGACTCTGAGAATGTAGATAAGTACATCGAGATGTGTAAAGACTACGATGGAAGCAATATCTATGAATTGTTAAAAAAATATCTCGAGGATGGAAAAGCTGTTCTTGAACTAGGCACTGGTCCAGGCTTTGATATTCCATTTTTAAATGAACACTACCAAGTTACTGGCTCAGATTATTCTGAAGAATTTTTAGCACGCTGCAAAGATAAATTCCCAGATATAAATTTTATAAAGAATGACGCAAAAAATATTGATATCAATGAAAAGTTTGACTGTATATATTCAAATAAGGTGTTACATCATTTAACGAAGGATGAGCTTTCATTATCGCTATTAGGACAAGCAGGCATCCTGTTACCTGGTGGGATTATTGCTCATTCGTTCTGGCTTGGCGAAGAAGACCAGGTAATGGAAGGCCTTCTCTTTACTTATTATCGTAAAGAACGCCTTTTAGATATCATATCGGAGAATTTTGAAGTATTAACAACTATGAGTTATCAGGAATTTGAAGAAGATGACTCTTTATTTGTGATTGCGCAGTTAAAAGTAGATGCATAACAAGGCGCTGCAACCGACCTCCGGTATTTGTCACTTTGTTTGCAAAAGAACCGCAAGCAAAGCGCCAAACACCTCCGGCGGCTGAGCGCGGCGTTATATGGCAAGTACTCAGAAAACTCCAGCAAGTGAAAAGCAGACGCCCAGAATCTAATTGCATTTGACGTTTTTGAAAAATTTTCAAACATTAACATTTATCCAGTCGGCCCGTCGTAACGCGCAAAGTTCTCGCGGGAGAAAAACAGGATTTTGATTATCCAGTATAAGATGGTGATCAGTATGAGCATGGTTGGTATCGCCACGATGAGTAGCAGCTGCTCTTCTTGCATATTCTTAAGATTAGCGCCCATCATTTTCACGATTTTGTCGGTGAATGCTAATGCCGCCCATACCAGTGAAAAGCCAATACGCGAAACATGCCTAATAATGCGTTCTGTGCCAGAAAGCCCTGAATGGTAAAGGTTGCGAATATCCCCCAATGCAAAGCAAATCGCTAAACCACCCCAGATCAAATAGGCAAAGGGAGCCTCTTCCTCTCGCCAACCCATACTGATCGCAAATGCAGTAAATGCGAAACTGACAACCCATATCAAAGCAGTTACTTCAAGGAGTCCAGTTTCATTCTTTTTATTATGGACGGTTAGCCAGGCGGTAAACACGGTATACATCACTAGTGCACCCAACATCATGTCACCGATGGAATTTTTGAGGTAAGCGGCGGCAATACCCGAAATCAGCATGACCAACATGGATATAGTAAAATAGGAGCCTGCTTTCCTATGAAGTGCACTGCCTTTCTTAGCGAACATGGCCAACACAGCTGTCATCAAAACGATCGTTCCCGCGGGGGTATGTATTGCCCAAACAATGATGTCTTTCATGTGTAAAGTCTCAGGTTATAGTTTGCTAAAACTGAATGACCGAAAATAATTAGTTGATATTCAATTTCTTGACAGCCATATAGCCGTACTGCGAATTGCCGTGCTCCTGGATCAAGTATTCGTAAAGGGTGTTAGCTGTCTCGCCCTCACCCAATTCCTCGTAAGTCATTGCTTTTAAGTAAGTCAATTCGGCTTTCATTTCAGCCGACACTGCCTCTGCCCTTTCTGCCTGTCTGATCAGCTCCAACGTACGATCGTAATGCTTACTCTCATAGTGTTTATATGCTTCGGAAATAGAGGCCGTTTGCATCAGACTCGCACACGCCCCTAGTGATAGTGTTGCCACTACTAGAAGTGCAATAGTCGGTAATTTCATCCCATTCAATCCTGTTAACGTGACTTTGGTTGACAAGCCTACCAATGCTAAAATAAAAGTAATACAATGAAATTTGGACTTCAGGTATGCATATTCGTATGGATTGGAAATCAATAACATTCGACTGGAACCGTGCGCGGGCTTTTTTGGTAACGGCGGAAGAGGGTTCACTGGCAGCAGCAGCTCGTTCAATGGGAATGACGCAACCTACCTTGGGGCGACAGGTGGCGGCGCTGGAGAGTGAAATTGGATTTGATCTATTTACCCGACGAGGTCGAGGCCTTGAGTTAACGCCTAATGGCATCAAATTGTTGGAACACGTAAGACTGATGGGTGATGCCGCTAACCAATTTTCTTTATCGGCTTCGGGTAAATCGGATGTAATTGAGGGCGATGTTAGCATCACTGCTTCCGAACTCCTTGCCACGTTTATGCTGCCACGCATGATCAAGACTTTGCGGGAAGTGGAGCCTGGCATTGATATCGAAATTCATTCAACTAACGAAGTACGCGACCTCAACCGAAGAGAGGCTGATATTGCTATCCGGAGTGTTCGTCCAACGCAGCCGGAGTTGATTGCCAAAAAACTGTGCAGTGTTCGAGGTCATCTCTATGCAGCCAAAAGCTATTCGCGGCAACTGGGTCATCCTCCGACGATAGACGAGTTGAACAAGGCGAGTTTCATCGATACTGAGAATCCTGGTCGCCTCATGGAGTTACTTAATTCTCGTGGCTTAAATCTAAACAAGCAAAACTTTCCCGTTATTTCAAATAGTCATGTTGTCCAATGGGAATTGGTCAAGCAAGGCGTGGTAATTTGCGCCACAGTAGAAGAAATTGGCGATAACGAGCCGCTGGTTGAACGTGTGATTATCTCCGACCTTCCCCTGATTACCATGGATCTATGGCTAGTGACCCACAATGAATTGCGAACTAGCCGTCGAATCAGACGAGTCTTTGATTTTTTGGTATCGGAGTTTTCTCATAATTAACTCTAACTAGGAACGACCGTTACTAGCCGATGATTGCCGTTCAAGCTACTATTTTAAGCGTCAGCTTTTAGGTCCCTGCGTTATACATGAAGCATAGCCAATTGCCACATAACAAAAAAATGCAGTCGGACCCAGCTAACGCCGGGCCACTGATATGAAAGTTCGCGGCTTATCGACCAACTAATTTGTCAAGCATAGGTATTAAGGATAGATGTGATATGAATCAGGTTATCAAACTGTTGAAAAATCATCGTTCAATTCGGGAGTTCGCTCCAGAACCTGTTAGCGATGACATGGTGTCGGCAATTATTGAAGCGGCTGGTTGTGCGGCGACATCAAATTTTGTTCAGGCATACTCGGTTATTCGGGTGAGGAACACGACAACACGCAAGCAGATTGCTGAACTGGCCGGTTCCCAACGTTGGGTAGAGAGCAGTCCGGTATTTCTTGTCTTTTGTGCAGACCTGAAAAGAGCTGAGATGGCTTGCTCTTATGAAAACAGTGAGATGGTCTCAGGTACCATGGAACAATTTATTGTCGCCACAGTGGATGTCAGCCTGTTCGCGCAGAATGCGATGATTGCTGCGGAATCACTGGGGTTGGGTGGCGTATTCATTGGTGGTATCCGAAATGACCCGGAACAAGTTTGTGACTTGCTAAAAATACCTAACCACGTTTATCCGGTATTCGGTATGTGTTTTGGATATCCGCTAGGAGAGCAGGAGCAGAAGCCGAGACTGCCGGTAGATATGGTTCTGAAAGAGGAGGCGTATCAGGCAGATGAAGCGGGCCTGGTAAAGTACAACGCAATCTGTAGCGACTACTATCGCAATCGCTCTCGTGGTTCCAGAGAGGAGACCTGGACTTCTAATATCTCAGCGATGATGGCTAAGCCCCTCCGTACTCATATGAAAGCGTTTTTAGAGAAAAAAGGATTCAAGTGTCAGTGAATTTACGACGACCAACGTTTAGTAATATTTTATTCCCAAATTTAGCAGGTTAAAAAATAAATATGAATAAAGATATCCTATCATTTTTACCAGTCGTAACGCTCCTTATAGCAGCGTTATTTGTGTTCCTGTCATACGACACGCCAGCCGATGATGTCTCTTTAGTACCCATCTATGCTGGTTTTGTTGCGTTAATGTTAATGCCCATATCAGGTCTCCTTATATACTTTGGAATTGGTAAGAAAAAACATAGGTTAATGTTTCGCATAAATCAGGCAATATTGTTGGGTGGCTGTTTGCTAAGTATCTATTTGTGGCGTTCGTTAAAATGAAACCGGAATAATAAGCTCTAGAGCTATCGCAAAGGGAACCATTAGCTCACCTTGATCCCAACGCGTACAACTGGCCATAACCCTTTCCTGCCTAAACGCAAAGGGCGTCTTCTTCTTATAACCAATACCCGCAACAAGTTCAAGCATCTGTACAAATAAGGAGATAAGGTCCAAAGTATAAATTTTAATCTATATGAGCCTTGGTATAAATAGCTATGACAGACCGACACCCCGAGAAAACCGCCTCAACAATCTCAACACTCAGCGATCTTGCGAAGTTGGCAAACTATTCCCTCATGGACACGCTCAACGCCGATCCTGATGCGCGGGATGATGGTGCCGACCACGCGCCGCGACAAGTCTTCACGGGTCATTACGTCCCTGTCAGCCCTACGGCCATCAAAGATCCAGAGTATGTAGCCCACAGCAAAGGCTTTTTTTCCGAGCTCGGCTTCGCTGACAGCATGGCAAAGACCACTGACTTCATTCGCCTGTTCTCCGGCGATATCGCTCAGGTTCCAGAGCCAATGCGCAAGGTCGGCTGGGCCACTGGATATGCACTGTCGATCTACGGCACTGAATACACCCAGCAGTGCCCGTTCCAAACCGGTAACGGATATGGAGATGGTCGTGCCATTTCGGTACTCGAGGCCGTCATCAAGGGGCAACGCTGGGAAATGCAGCTCAAAGGTGGCGGTCGTACGCCCTACTGCCGCGGCGCGGACGGTCGTGCTGTGTTGCGCTCTAGTATCCGCGAGTTCTTGGCTCAGGAGCATATGCACGCATTGGGTGTGCCCACATCTCGGTCACTGAGCTTGGTCGCGTCAAAAACGGAGCAGGTACAGCGACCCTGGTACTCAGAGAATTCGCGCTCGGAGAATCCTGACCAGCTTATACTCGAAGCCGTCGCCATCTCGACGCGTGTCGCACCGTCATTCATTCGCGTCGGTCAACTCGAACTGTTCGCGCGCCGAAGCCGTAATTACGCACATCGGAACGCGATGGCAGAACTCGAACAACTGGTGTTGCACCTGATTGACCGTGAGTATGCCGAGGTGATCGATAGCCAGCTCACCACTCCAGAAAAAGTGGTGTCGCTGGCGCGTGAGTTTCGTAGTCGGCTCATGGCGCTGGTGGCGAACTGGATTCGTGTCGGCTTCTGCCAGGGCAACTTCAACAGCGATAACTGCGCTGCCGGTGGCTTTACCCTTGATTATGGCCCGTTCGGTTTTTGCGATATGTTTAACCCCAATTATCAGCCCTGGACCGGTGGCGGTCATCACTTCTCGTTCATGAACCAACCCAACGCAGCGCAGCAGAATTTTGGTATGTTTTGTTTGGCGTTAAAGCCGTTACTGGCGTCGCATCAGAACAGTTTGCTAGCACTCGACGAGATTCAACGTGAATTTCCGCGACTCATGCAAACGCAAATGGACAATATCTGGGCCGCCAAGTTGGGTCTGAGCACCTTGAGCACACCCGATCAAAAGGCTCTTTGCAAGGTTCTGCTCAGTGACCTTGAAACCCTGATGATACAAACGCCGGTCGATTACACTATTTTCTACCGCGAGCTCTCGTCCCTACCCAACGACATTCGCTCTCTCAAGAAAAGCTTCTACCCTAACTCGGCGCTTGATGCAGACGCCGAAGCGCTCGATCAACGCTGGACCGAGTGGCTCGAAAATTGGAAAACGCTGCTCAATTACGGCATTAACGCGAATGATAGTTCGCACCGATCCAGTGATGAGATTTCTAGGCAGATGAAGCTCGTTAACCCAAAATACATTCTGCGAGAGTGGTTCGTCGTGCCGGCTTATCAACAAGCAGCAGCGGGTAATTATGCTCTAATTCGAGAACTGCAGGATGTGATGACACAGCCCTATGCGGAGCAGTCACAGGATGTGGAAGATAAATACTATAGGTTGAAACCGACCGAGTTTTTCGCGGTGGGGGGCTTGTCTCATCTTAGTTGCTCGTCGTGATGTTAGGGGTCTAAAAAAGTAATGCTCAAACAACTTAAGGCCTGTTTAGTCAATCCATTTTTCTGTAATTAAGGGGTGTAGTATGTCGTTTGATCTTGAAGCGTTGGTATCAGCCTGCAAAGTGGCGTTAGGGGAAGAAAAACCGCAAGAGCACATTTCTAAGATTGTGGATAAGTTACTGTCTGACCCGGATTCCCTTAGTCAGGCTTTGGGGCATCAAACGATAGCCGGGATTGAAAAGCTCTATGTTTCCGACGAGCTGACAATCATCAATGTCGTTTGGGCACCAAAAATGACATTGAATGCGCATAACCATAATGTGTGGGCTGTTATCGGCGTGTATGCCGGTAGAGAAGATAATATCTTTTGGCGTAGAGTGAAAAACGATCCCAATGGTAAAATTGAAGCGGCGGGTGCCATATCGATTGCCGCAGGGGAATCGGCCTCCCTTGGTAAGAACCTGATACATTCAGTAACGAATCCGACGGACACCTTTACGCGCGCTATTCATATCTACGGCGGTAACTTTTTTGAAATTGACCGTAGCGAGTGGGAACCCATGTCCCTCGAAGAGGCTCCCTATAGTGTTGAAAAAACCCTAGCTGTTTTTCAATCTGAGAATGCGATCATGGATGCGCTGAAAGTTACCGGGGGCAATGCTTAACCAGCTTAATTAGCTTAACGTTAGATTACGTTTTATGGTGAGCTTTATTGTTAGTGATAATTCCATGGCAACGTTATCAATATTATCCTGCCAAAGCTACATTCTTAAATTACTTTAAAGTATATTAAAAATATTTTTAATTTCTTGATTTGAAAAACATAATAATATTAATATGCCTATAACGGGAAGCGAGGAACGCTTCGTAGTGGTAACTTAGTTGGTGATACGGATGTATCAACAAGGATGTATTATGAGCTTGGTTAGTTTGTTCTATAAAGTGCGCGCTGTTATCGGTCGTATTATTCTTCGACGTAAGAAGATACATAAAATTGATTTTCCCCATCTCAATGAGCATATGCGGCGCGATCTAGGTTATTACAATGGCGATGGCGCACACAGGGTCCACGACCGGGATCTGCGCGCCCATCACCCCTTTAACCGTGGGCCTTAAGGGTTATCCGTAGCGACGCAATAGTAAATTTTGTACCCAGACGTTACCGGCTTATAGGCCGGTAATGTCTTATTTGTATCGGATACAGTAGCTGACTAGGGTACCAGGGTTACCCCGATAACCTCGCCGATGGCATCGAGCCGAAAGTGATAGTCACCTGCTACTGTCACGTCCAGCAACAGATTACCGCCGTTGTCGGTCAAGACAATAGAGCCTGGGTCCTGTGAGCTGCCAAATCCAAAGGCGTTGCTCCAGTCTTCATTGGAAAACTTAAAGCCATAGCGGCCCACGTCTAAGGTAAGCGTGGCAGAATACCGGCCCATGCCGTCATAACTGAGCCTGTCCGCCGTGCTCCAGCCATTCATGTCACCGCGCACAAACATCTCTGGGTAGGCGGCCACAGTCAGGCTCGGCACACTCACGCTGCGGCCGGTGTCGAGGCTGAAGTTGTATACGCCCGCCACAGGAATACTAATCGCAATATCACCTATGCCGTCGAGTTCCATCGCCTTGCCCAAGGTGACGCCGTTAGTGCTGCCGGCACCAAAGTTGGTGCCATTGCTCCAGCCGGCATCGGCGACCTTAAAGCTATAGTCGCCGGGGCTGGCATCGAGCCGCACGCGATAGTCGCCAGCACCCCGATAGGCCAACAAACCGGCGTTCAGTGGGCTCCAATTGGGCGTGAGTAGGGTGCCCATAAGATACATATCGGCACCCAGATCAAAGTTGGCGGCGCTGATGGTGATCACCGGGACCGGATTGCGCAGGTCCAACTGAATGCGATAATCACCCGCCTGACTGGGCGCCACGGTGAGTAAAAAATTGTTGTCGCTATCCCCTGATGCCGTGAGCGTAAATGCCGAACCGGGCCCATTGCTGAAGCTGTCGGCATTGGTCGAACTGGCCCAGTTTTTGTCGGCAAAACGGAAGTCAAAGGTGCCGGCGCTTGGCAGGTTTATCGGGAACTCATAACGGTCTTCGCCGATGTAATAGCCGTCATAACGATGCGCCCAATTCGAGAAGGCCCCCACGGCATACAGGGTGGTGGTGCCAAAGGGGGGCACATCTCCGGCCGGTAAGCCGTCACCCTGAGCACCGTTTTGCGGCAATACAAATACGGCAGCGGTTAGCGCGGGAACGTGAAAGGTAGGCTCGCCAGCGATCAGCGCAAAGTTGGCGCTTTGCACGCTGCTGTCAGCAGAGGCCTGTTGAATGGCATGCAATTCAAAATCAGCTGCATCTGGCACCACTACTTGGTGTGACATATCGGTGTAGTTAAAAACCACCATAAGGGCATCGTATTGGGCATCCAGATCGTTACCGGCGTGCACCCCATCATCGATCGACATCGCGATCAGGCCGGCGGTCTGGCTGGAGCCGGTATTGTGGAAGGCGACGCGATTAATAACCTCGGCTGCGCTGGTGAGCCGAAATAGCGGGCTGTCGGCGCGGATGCTGAGCATTTCTTGGAAGGACTGGCGCATCCAATCCACATCGGCCACGCTGGGGTTGGCATCGGGGTTGGCGGTAACCTGTTGAATAAAGGGCCAGTTGGCGGCGTCCTTATCTTCCCGCGGTAAGCCAACGTGCCAGTTGCTGTCCGCCAGCTTGGCAAAATCAACTCTGTTAAACCAATCGCCGGAATCATAGGAATCGCGTTCCATCGACTTAGAGCGTAAGAGGTCGACGCCCAGGTGATAAAAGGGCACGCCTTGGGCATAGGTACCGGTGGCCACCGCTAATGACTGCATACGGGCACGGTCTGCGCTACTGACGGTGTTCGCCGCCTTATAGGCGATGATGTCCCAGAGGGTTTGATTATCGTGTTTGGACACGTAGTTGATAATCTCTTGCGGGTCATCGGCATATGCTGCGGG
>JGI20153J14295_10001046_pt1 | contig 22185 bp, 16 predicted proteins | sample COG_03_FD_14295 | JGI IMG/M metagenome (IMG submission 14295) | reverse complement strand
CGTCTGTTTTTGGGTGATGCTGGTACCTATGGGTTGGGGGCGGCCTTGGCTATTTACGGTCTGGTATTCTTCAACGCTGGAATCTTCTCTTTAGGCTTTCTAGCGGCACTATTTGCTTATCCCTGTGTTGATTTCCTGGTTAGCATACTAAGAAGAATGATGGTGGGCCGTTCGCCGTTTTCACCAGATAATGACCACCTTCACAACCGTATACATTTCTTTTTCCGCTCCAGGCTTAGTTCTCAGGTTGCGTCTAACTCTCTTACCGGGTTGTTGATTTCAGGCTCGACTTCAGGTCTTGTCGTGGTGGGTTATGTTAATGAGTGGTGGCCGGCTTCAAGTAATGAGTGGGGTTATTTCTTCGCTTTTGAGTGTTTTATGTATGGGTTTGTGTTCTATCTGACGGGTCTGGCTCGCCGGTCGATTCAACATTCCGCTGCTATTTAGGCCTGTCTGTAAAAGATTTGTCATTTCTATGCCTTACTATCCCAGTATTGAAATTTCTGTATTAAGCTCTGTCAACCTTGGCGTAAATTTTGCACACATCAATTAACCTTGTTATCAAGGTTAATTGATGTGTTGTTTGATTAATGAACACGCGGAACCTGTGAAGCTGTTCTGAATGATGTCTCTCAATACCCCTCTAATTTAAAAATTATTTGAAAGGCGAAAAAATGGCTAAAACTGCTCGTGAGTTTAATTTGGCTGCACCAGTATTAAGCAATGTTGATCGCTGGAGTAGGGTGGTTGCACCAATTTTGCTATCCAAGGCCGAGTTTTTTAAGTTGCTGACAATGGTTCTCGTTGTCAGTCCGTTTTTCGGTCTTCCGGGTATATTCTTTCTTATTTGCATGCATGTCCTGAGCATACAACGTGTTGGTAGTGATTCGGCAGAAAAGCATGGTATCAGTACTTTGCCATCATCTCGTCTGGGTGGTCTGGCTATTGCGGTAATGATGTTTGCCTATGTTGGATTCACTTTTGTAAGCTCTGATGAGGGGATTGTTCTCAATAATACTGAGCGTTTAGGTTGGATTGCCGTTCTATTTATGGCTTTTTTAGGTTTGAGCGAAGACCTTAAGGCTGATCTACTCAGTCCATTGGTTCGCTTGGCGACACAGCTTGTCTTTATGGGGGGGGGTATTACTTGCGGCAGATGCTTACATTCCAGATTCATTGGGTTTGCCGGTTATTGACTATCTTTTAGCTTTTCCTCTGATTAGCTGGATTCTTTGCACAATATTTGCTGTCGGTTTTGTCAACGCCATGAACATGGCTGATGGTGCAAACGGGTTGGTCCCAGGTATTACTTTTGCTGCATTCTTTGTCTTTGCCTCTGAGACAGGCAGGATGCTTGAGGTGGGCTATATGAGTGCCTGCGCTTTATTTCTAGTATTTAATGTTATCTCTGGGCGTTTTTTCCTTGGTGATATGGGGTCTTACGGATTGGGTGCGGCTGTTGCGCTCTATGGGCTTTGGTTTGTTTCTGAAGGAACAATCTCAGCATCCTTTCTGGCTTGTCTTCTAGCCTATCCGTGCTTAGATTTACTAATGAGTATTTGTCGCAGGCTGAAAGAGCGACGATCTCCTTTCTCACCGGATAATGAGCACCTTCATAATCGACTTTTCCGGTTATCCCGAAGTCATATTAGTAACCCTGTTTTGGCTAATTCGTTAACTGGCCTGATAATTAGCGGGTCAACGTCTGACGTTACTGTATTGGGTTATTTGCAGGGATGGTGGCCAATATCAAGCAACAACTGGCTTTACTGTTCGGTGCTGAAGTTTTACTTTATCTAACAGTCTACTGGAGTTTAAGGTTGAAAAAGGTATCAGTGATTAGTTCAGCCAATTAGTTTTATATTTTTAATGTAAATTTGAAGATTTTATTAGTTTCTGTGGTAAAATTAGTGAAATATGGCGTTGTAATTTAGATAATAATCAAACATGCAAGCTCCTTAAAACCCCTTTCAATAAGGGGTTTTTTTATCGTCTTTGGGGTCTAGGTTCCAGGTATTCCGAAAGTTTGGGTTAATTTAATGGTGAGAAATAATTATTTAGCGACAATATTATTTTGTGCTGTTATTTTATCTGCTCCTATTCAATGGCAACGGATAGTAAATATTGGTGGCCTATCTCTCGCAAGCTTTCATATATTTTCATTTTTGTTTTGTTTTTCAATTTTCCTAAATAAAAAAATTCTACGCTCTATAAAGCTTTCACAAATTATAATTATTTGTAGTGCTTTATTTTATTATCTTTTTTTGTTGTTCATAGCGTCGGTCTTTGTTGACGGTCATTACGATTTTCGTGACCTGATTAGGCAGATTTTTTATATAGTTACATCTCTTTCAGTAGGATTTTACCTTTCAGCCACGAAATTTCATTTTAGAAATGTAAATATGGTTGTTTTTACAATTTCCTTGGCTCCTTTTTTACTGATATTTTTAATGTGGCTTGCAATTTCTGAAGCCAGAGATCCTATGGATACGTTGGTAATGGCTATTTCTGGAAAAGACCCTGATCTACTAATACGTCAAATATTTGGCGCAGCTATTCGTTCTGGGGAGGAGAACTTAAATTCTGTACAAGCAAGTCTTCGCCATCAAATTTCAGGTGCCATTCTTGCTGTGTTATTTTTTAATATTGCTATTTTTATTGCTAACTACGATTTACTTATAAGATCTTCAAAATTATTCTTTTTTGCCTCAGTGTTCTTAAGTGTCATTGTTATTGCTGCTTCAATGAGTCGTTCTATCATCTTGGCTGGGATAGTTGCATATATGGTTCATTTAGTTTTCACCATTAAGTTCAAGGCTAGGTTTCTCCTCTACATCATGGCGGTCTCAATATGTGGAATATTTGTTTTGTTTGGTCCAATTGGTGAAATGCTTTATACGAGGATACTCGGAAATACTACATCATATTCGGTGAGGATTGATAATACCTCGTCGGCATTTCAATCAATCGATAATAATATTATTTTTGGTATGCTGTCGAAAGCGGAGTCTTCTCACAATTTAATAATTGATTTTTGGATGGTATTCGGCATCTTTGGCCTGATTTCTTCAGCCTTCTTAATAGGCAGTTTGGTAATTAGATCTTATGTTGTTGGTTTTATTGGGTATCAGTCACATAGTGCCATTTTAAAATTGGGTTGCATCGCAGTTAATCTACCTCTTATTAGATGGATGACTGCTTCTAGGGGGCAGTTGAGCTTTCCAGAGTGGCTTTGTGTAGGCTTGGTTTTGGCTTGTATTATGCTCAATGAAAGAAGTAATCGTTGTGTATGAATTAATTTTTGATAGGGTTGCTAACAATTAGTTCGATCATGAATAAATTATCACCAAGAATTAGAGCTATTTTTCATACTTTGGCTTCTACAGTCTGTTTGTCCGGTTTCAGCAAGATTGGACATTTGCTACTAACGGTGTTTCTTGCACGTAGCCTCGGTCCAGAAGGGCTAGGCTTATTTACTCTAGCTATTGGTGTTGCATTAGTTGTTGGTACAGGTGTTGGGCTGGGTATTCCCGCTATTACCGTTCGATTTTGGGTTGTATATAAAGAGTTAAAGCAATATCACTTAATAAAAGGTTTTATAGCTAGCGGCATAGGAGCCATCTGCCTGGCTTCATTTCCGGTTATAGTTGTTGGTTTTTGGGCACCTTATTTTATAGACTTTCAAAATTTGGATAAGTTATATGCCGTCCAAGTTGGATTAATACTCGCACCAATTCTAGCTGTCAGAAAATTATATAGAAGAATATTTGTTGCTGAAGAGAAGGTAGCTTTGGGGATAATTTTAGATGAAGTAATTATTCCCTACAGCTTTATTATTTCTGCATTTATATTGATTAGTCTGGAGGTAGATAATTTACAGAATTACTTCTTTTTGTATATTGGAATATCAATATTAATATTAATATTTGGATCCATATTTGTATTAAGATACTTAAAGAGGAATATATTTGAGGAGGCTCTAATATCTGGAGGTATAACATTTGAAATACAGTGGTGGCTCAAAAGCTCCCTTTCGGCCCTAACAGGGCAACTTAGTAAATTAATGGTTAACAAGTCAGACGTCATTATTTTAGGTCTTTTGGTATCTGCGCAGAATATCGGCGATTATGCAGCTGCCTTTAAGTTAACTTATATAATGACTTTTTTTCCAGTAGTTATAAATGCTATTTACTCTTCAAGGGCAAGTAAATTATGGCATGATGCAGATTATCTTGGATTTCAAAGGTTAATGTTTGAGGTTAGATTGATCGTTGCCTCTATACTACTTCCAATTTTAATAGTTGTATTTTTGTTTTCTGAATATTTGGTTTTATATCTATTTGGCTCAGAGTTTTCTGGTTCAATTCTGCTGCTTAAAATATTAGTAGTTGGGCAATTTTTTGCTGGAATTTCGGTGACTTCTATGATGGCTCTTCTTGCTCAGGGGCGTGAAAAATATTATGGTTCAGTTAATGTAATGGCTTTAATGGCAGTCGTTTTAGGTGGTTGGTTTGCGACAATTCAGTATGGTGTTGTTGGCCTTGCTTGGGTTACAACTAGTGTTTTTGGGCTTATTGCTTTCGGGCAGACTTACTACTCTCAAAAAAATATAAAATGTTAGTTTGCTATTTAATATGCCTGTGATGGATAGTTCGTGAATATTTATTCATAACTATATGTTCTTAATTAACCCATATTTTAACCATTTTAAACGAGTTTGTTTTGTATGAATTACTTCGCATTAAGGCAACGATTACGTTATAACGAGTTAATTTTCAAATTAGTTACCTTTTTAAAGCCTCCAAAGTCATTTCAGATGAGGAGCCCTGTGACCAAGTCTTCGGATATAGTAGTTGAAGGATTTCCAAGATCTTCTAATACCTTTTTAACTGTCGCTCTTAAGGCATTGTTAGGCGAGGGGTTTTCTATAGCAAACCATTATCATTCCTCCGCGCAGTTTAGTCTTGGTTATAAGCTTAAAAAGCCAATGGTGCTGGTTGTTAGAGAACCGCTAAATTGCCTTGTTTCTAATTTACTCTATTATCCTAGTCGATCTCGAAAGGAAATTATTGATGATTACATTTTATTTCATGAGAATTTAAAACAATATCTGCCAAATATATTTGTCGTTGATTTTAATGATGTAACTACTAATCCCGTTGCATTAATAGCTGAAATTTCCGATGAATTTGATTTGAAAATTGATACTGCATCTATTGACTCAGAGGTGTTTGTCAATAGTACATTGGGTTTGGTTAGGGAGCATGCCGATCGGCTTGGTGAAATCTTTAATCAAGATATGACCTTCTCGCTTGCTATTCCTTCTGAAGACAAGAGGAAACATAAGCAGAGGTTGTTGGATGAAATTGCTGCGGATATGGATCTTCAAATGAAGCTTAATTATGCCGTCGAGGTATATAGAAAGACTATATCTTATCGCAATGTAGAGGCGTAATTTATGCAAATTCAAATTTACTGTTGTGGTAATATTATCAAATAATAACAAAAAATCGGGTATACAGCTTGTACAAACGATTAATTTTTATGGGCCCATTAACTGGGGAAGTTAATGGCCAGAATTTAGTTACCCAAAAAATCTTAGAGCAATTTGAAGATTTAGGTGTTGATTTAAGAGTGGTTGATACTTCTTCCAGTCCCAAATTCCTTAGCTACTTTGCAAAGCTCTGTTGCCATTTTAAGGCCTGTGCTGTTGTCCTTTCTTTTCCGGGCGACATTTACCTGTCTCTCAATTCAAATAAAGGTCTCTGGCTATCTTTAATCGTAGCCACAGTTGGTAAGTTTCGCGGTAAAAAAGTTGGGGTTCATCACCACTCATTCGCCCATGTCAGGCAGAAGTCTCTTGCTATGAGTCTTCTAGTGAAAGTTATTTCTGGGAAGGGCTTCCATATTGTTTTGGGTGGTGCCATGAGTCGTGGCTTAAAGAAGCTGTATCCTGATGCGACCAATATATTTGTGTTAAATAACGCAATTGTTGTTCCGTGTGAATATACCCAAATATCACAAGCTGATAACAGCGTCCTTAGAATTGGTCATCTAAGTAACCTAAGTATAGAGAAAGGTTGTGCAGAGGTTGTGAAGGCCTCAATTGCTGCAAAATTGGCTGGATATAATGTCAGGCTTAATTTGGCCGGTCCCGTTGGCGACAGTAAGACTATGGACCAGATAAATAAAGCACGCCATGTGTTAAAAGGTGATCTTAAGGTGTGGGGTCCAGTATACGGTCAAGATAAAAAGTCATTTTTTGAGGCGATTGATATTTTTCATTTCCCTAGTGCTTATAAAAATGAAGCTGAGCCCCTAGTTGTTCTCGAGTCTTTAGCCTCAGGCGTTGCTGTGGCTGCAACTGACATAGGCTGTATTGCAGAGGATATTGGTAATGGCGCTGGTGTTATTGTTCGTAATGATGCAAAGGGTTTAGAGGATTTTGTTGATTTTTTAGCCTTGTACCAAAAAGATAAAGCCTTATATAAAACTAGGTCTAGAGCCCGCTTCTTTGAATTACTTGAAGATAGCCATCAACAGTTTCTCTCTGTTAATAATTTTTACTTTTTTCCAGAGAAAAATATTTCTCATTAATTGTGGTGCCAAGGTTCCAAAGTAATGAAAATTCTTTTGTATTCGCTTAATTATTCTCCCGAACTTACTGGAATAGGTAAGTACTCCGGGGAAATGGCCTCTTGGCTGGCTAAGTCTGGCCATGATGTCAGGGTAATAGCGGCGCCTCCGTATTATCCAAACTGGCAGGTATCCGAAGGTTATCGCAGTTGGGCTTACCAGTATCAGTTGTTTGATGGAGTGAAAGTCTGGCGTTGCCCTATTTTCGTGCCTAAAAAACTTACTGGGCTAAAGCGTATACTACATTTGGCAAGCTTCGCATTAAGTAGTATTCCTGTTCTTGTTAGGCAGTTATTTTGGCGACCTAATGTTATTATATGTGTTGAACCGCCATTCTTTTGTGCGCCATTTGGTATTGTTTTTTCGCGGCTGGTAGGTGCTAAATCGCTATTACATATTCAGGATTTTGAAATAGATGCCGCTATCAAATTAGGTCTTATGCCTTCTTTTCTTCCGCAGAAGTTAATTTATTTTACAGAGTTAAAAATTCTTAGAAGGTTTGATGCTGTATCTTCCATTTCGAGATCAATGCTCAAGAAGCTAGATGGGGTTGGTGTTCATAATTCGAGGCATGTTTTTTTTCCAAATTGGTCGAATCTGACTCAAGTTTCATATGATGTTAAGGCTGGTCAACAATTTAGAGAGCTTTGTGGTGTACATGCGTCCGATTATTTGATTCTTTATTCCGGTAATATGGGAGAAAAACAGGGGTTAGAGCTGGTTGTTGAAGCTGCCAGTGAGATGTCTGATATGCCTGCTGTTAAGTTTTTGCTCTGCGGCGATGGAGTAAGTCGTGAGAGAATCGAGAAACTGGCTGAGTCTAAAAATTTGGATAATATTTCTTTCTTACCGTTACAGCCTGTTGAGATATTTAATAAGTTGTTAAATTCAGCGGATGTTCATTTAGTTGTTCAAAAAGCAGGCGCCGCAGATCTTGTTATGCCTTCAAAGTTGACAAACATTATCGCCACTGGCGGCTATTCTGTTGTGACTGCTGAAGCTAGTACTGAGTTAGGAGTACTTCTTGCTGAGAATGAGTTTCTTGGGTCAAGGGTGGAGCCTGATAATTTAGCTGAATTTGTTTCCACACTTAGAGCCCTGTCAATATCTCAAAATCCAATTGAGCATGTCAAAATTCGAGATTTTGCGAAAAATAACTTTGAGCTCGACATTGTAATGAGCCAGTTCGAAAAAGACCTCCAAAACTTGGTTGATTCAAAAAAGGAGAGGCCGGATACCTCAGGTGAGTCCTTATAATCCCTAATATTTAGATGCGAAAAAGGCTGCCACCCCAAACAACATCCAAGGATTTTGTCAAATATTTGAGGTTCTCCGCGGTTTATAGGTGCGTTATAAAAAGGACAGCATCGTCCCATTCAGCCTTATTGCTCGCCGCCGCATTCTCGGATTATGGAACCTTTCCAATGATTAAATGCATTTCGAATTTTTGACCTAACTTCCTCGATCCGGGTGAAGAGAGACTTGATCAGCCCCTTGTTGTTGCAAATAACCATTTCTCCTGCTTCCACCTCTTGATCATGGGGCTAACTATGCTACTAAAGGCATATTGTCTTGAACTAGACATTTCACTATGCAAACGCGCGAGGATATTGGCGCCTATGCCAAGCTCACGGGCTACCTGAGCACAGGACGTTTCAATTGATCTGCAGCGGCTCGTTTAGCTCGGCGCTAAACTTTTTTCTCGTTGATATAACCAGCGCTCCTTAGACATATTTTAGGATTCACTGAAGTGTCCGTAAAATCGGGGTAGAGCTATTGTCATGCTTGTCATTTTTAATAGCCCTGTGGATGCTATCCAATATTTCTCATATCAAAACCAATGTATTATTTTTTAAGGATTGCTGTTCCTCTGAAAGCACTTTAATAAGTTTTTTAAAATTTAAGTATCTCAGTTCCATTATGTGCAGTTTTAGATTAATATTGGCAAGCATATTTTGGCTTTTGCTGTTCATTTCGTGAACCATGCTTGACTTTACTTGTTTATCCTAATTTACAGGTTTTCGGTAGCCTTTCTATATTTAATTCAAGCCTTTTATTGATGGAGGCGGTTTATGTTAAACCTATTCGAAGTACCTCGTGGTGTTCTGTGGAATTCGATCTGTAGTATCATAGTTTTTTTTGGCAGCTAATATTTTAACAACTTAAGAGTTAAGTCAATGAAGTTACTTATACCTGGCGGTGCCGGTTATATCGGTTCCCATATGGTTAGATATGCTCAAGACAATGGCCATGAAGTTGTGATTCTTGATGATTTTTCGACTGGTCATCAATGGTCGATTAAAGATTGTGAGGTTCTGCAGGTTAACCTTCTCGATCAAGTTAAGTTAGCTAGATCCCTAAAGGGTCGCCATTTTGATGGCGTAATTCACTTTGCTGCCAAATCTTTAGTAGGGGAGTCTGTTCAAAAGCCTGATTTATATTATCAGAACAACGTGGTTGGGACTCTCAATTTGGTTAACGAGATGATGGTGAACGATGTTAATAATCTGGTTTTTTCATCTACTGCAGCTATCTTTGGGAATCCCGTTTCTGAAAAGATGTCTGAAGACCATCCTAGGCTCCCTATTAATCCCTATGGCCAAAGTAAGCTGATGGTTGAAGGTATGCTGCGAGACATCTGTTCAGCTTATGATTTCAATGCTACTTGTTTCAGATATTTTAATGCGGCTGGTGCTGACCCATCTGGTTCGATCGGTGAAGCTCATGACCCAGAAACGCATTTAATTCCAAATATTTTAAAGTCGGTTCTTTCTAGTAAGGATTCTCTAAAAATTTTTGGTGACGACTATCCAACACATGACGGAACCTGTGTAAGAGATTATATCCATGTGAATGATCTAGCTAATGCCCATTTGTTAGGGTTAGAGAAAATGAACGAATTACGCGGGTTTTCTGCGTACAACCTTGGTAACGGAAACGGATTCTCAGTTCTAGATGTTATCTCAAGCTGTGAGCGTGCTACCAAACTCTCGATAAATTATGAGATTTCTCCACGGCGTTCAGGTGATCCTGCGATATTGGTGGCAGATAGTGGCAAGGCATTGAGTAAGCTTAATTGGAAGCCTAAATTTTGCAATCTTGATGATATAGTCAAAAGCGCTTGGGATTGGCATAGGGGCTAAATTAAATAGTTTTCTTTTTAAAAAAACCTTTATCAGAGTGTTATCGCGATTTATATAATTTAGGTTTTGGGAACTAGTAATGAGAAAAACTCAATTTTTACTTGCAATTTTTCTTGGATTTAATTGTTGGCCCCTCCAAACACCTTAGTCTTATCATGCCAGCCAATTCTGATTGAGGCATGCTAAATATATATTCATCAGATAAATACCCGTAATTGGTTTAAGGATTCATATTTTAAAAATTAATTCAACAACTTGATGAACAGCAAGGATTATTATTTCAATCTGGTCTGGGCAATCACGGTAAAAGTCTACTATCTAGGTAGCACCTGTGGCGGTATCACATTAAATCGAGTGGATTTCTACTCTTGGCTACATGAATCTGGAACAGGAAAAGTCAGATATAAGCAGATACTCAACTGAGTATTATTATTAAAGACCCCTTCCCTATAAGCAGGGTTTGGCGTCAACGATTGATAAAAAAGTCTCATTCTGTGATTGAGATTGGTTGACCACTATAACCCTGTTATTGCCCTCTTTAAAGCGCACTTGAGTCTTGGGGAAAGGAATATCCTTAAGACTAATCCTGACAAAAACTGGCTTTTTAGTCAGGATTAATATGGAGATATTTATATTGCGAATTATGTGTTTATCATTATCACTGATAAACATATTGTATTGAATGTTTGTTACTAAATTATTTGGGAGCCCCTTTTATGAGTTATTCAGTAGAGTCGGTAGTTGAACCAACCGAAGCTTTTCCGTACACCCCTCCAACAGAAGAAATTAAGGCAAAGTATGCACATATTTTTGATTTAACCGACGGTTTGCCTCCTCGTTTATTCAAAATCCTATTTGATAAGGTTGTCGCGGCTTTGTTACTTACCATTAGCCTTCCAATTCTTTTTCTTCTTAAAATTGCCTATGTAGTAGAAGGGATTTTGATACCCGAAAACAAAGGCCCAATGCTTTTTTATTATTGGGGTATTAGTAGCGGAAAAAAGATGAAGAAGTGGAAAATTCGTCTTATTAAAACAAAATATATTGAACCTGAGGGTGCTGCTCGTCATGACTGGATTGCTTTCTCTGCTGAGTGGACTCCGGATAGCCGAACGCATGTTGGTGAATTTGCAAAAAAATGGTACCTTGATGAGCTTCCTCAGTTCTGGAGTGTTCTAATTGGCGATATGAGTATCGTTGGCCCTCGTCCATTATCCGTTTTGCACTATGAGCGTGATAGAGCTCAAGGGAATGTGACTCGCTCATTGTTAAAGGGCGGTCTGCTGGGGCTTGGCCATATCAATAAGGGTACTTCCGAGATGGGCAACTCTATCTATGAGTACGAGTATGTCGATGAGTACCTTACTCGGTCTTCGTTTGGTTTGCTGAAGCTTGATCTCTGGATTATTTGGAAGGGTGTTATTGTTATACTTAAAGGCGGTGGTTATTGATTGCTGCATTCCAACTATCCCAAAGCTTTATGCGTTAGTTAGGCTGGGCTTGATTAAGTAGACCAAAAAATTCAGTTATATAGCAAGATTGTTTTTTAATCTTCCGAAGAGGTGTCTGGAATAATGGAATTTTTTTTCAGCAAGCGGGAAATTAAAATTGCAGAAATCCGCCCTGATTAGTGGTAATGATATTGCTAGATTTGGCGATAATTAAGCTCGAATAGATTGAAAGTGATGTAATATGCTTTATGTGAATTTGTCGCTAAACTAGCTAGTAATTGAGTCAGTAATTTTTATGAGAGTTAACACAAATCTGTACCCAGATTTTCTTATCATCGGTGCAATGAAAGCTGGAACAACAACCTTATATCGTGATCTTTATGATCATAGTGGCCTCTTCCTGCCAGAAGAGAAAGAACCAAATTGTCTTGCTTATGATAATGTTTTAACGCTTGAAGGCGCTAGGCATTATAGGGCGTTGTTTTCAAGCGCTAAAGAAGGGCAGTTGATTGGAGAAGCATCAACGTGTTATTCAAAGGCGCCATTTTATGGAGATGTTCCAAGCAGAGCATTTAGTCTCTGTGGTGCTGATTTAAAAATTATATATGTTGTAAGAGAGCCATTTGATCGAATGGTTAGTCAATATAGATTTGAAAAATTGCAGGGTCTAGAATCACGAAGTATTGATTGTGCAATTTTGGAAGATCATAAATATGTAGCTTATAGTTCTTATCATTCACAACTCGAGGCTTGGTCAAAAGTTTTTGGGCGTGAAAATATTTTTTGCTTGAATTTTGAATGGTACATAGAAAATCGGGAACTTGCTCTTCTTGAGATTGCGCGGTTTCTAGAGCTGGATCCATCTTTTGATTATCTTGATCAGGATTCTAAGTTTAATTCTAGTGAAGGCAATCGATTGCTAATTGGTTTTTGGGGTTGGTTGCTGACAACTTCTTTTTATTCGAGGCATATAAGGCCTTTGATAAATTGGAAGCTTAGAAATATTCTTGCAAATGTTTTTATGCGTAAAGCTTCCTCAGAAAAAGAGTGTATAAGCGCAGTTTTGCGTGAGCAGGCTTGTGCAAAATTAACGAGTAAAGATTGGAAGGTATACGACGAATCTTATAAAGGTTAATTTTTTCGATAATTAATCTGAAAATAGACAAGAAAAGCTTAGTGTAACTAGATAATAAATCAAGAGTTTAACTGATGAATAATAAAGCAATTTTATACATTGTTGGAGCGCAAAATAGTGGCTCAACCTTACTGGATGCTGCAATTGGTAATTCCAAAGGTGTTTTTGGCCTTGGTGAGGTAGGGAGAATCTTTAATTATACAGATTATAGCGCTTGTGGTTGTGGCCAAATTCCGATGGCCTGTTCTGTTTGTAGTGAAATTAAAAATAAGGTATTTTCTGGATTAAGTGCTAAGAAAAATACGTTGGATCTTTCTAAAATCTTAAAAGAACGAAATCTACTTTCCTTTCTGTTTTCAGGAAAACTTTCGCGTCGGTACGCGAAGGTTTCAGACGAAATATATAAAACGGTTTTTGAAGTGTCTGACGAGAGACCAACTCTTCTTGTAGATTCTAGCAAAAATGTTTCTCGCGCGATTTCACTTAGTAGGCATAGTGCTTATCCTGTTTTTTTTCTTCATGTTGTTCGAGATGGTAGAGGATATATTAACTCCCGCAATAACCCCTCCAGAAAGGCTATTACTGGCGAATCCGGCGGTTTTTTTGTAAATTTATGGAAGTGGTTAATTAAAAACTTAATGGTTTCTCTGTGTCTTAAGCCTTTTGCAAATAATTATAAGGTTGTGCGCTACGAAGATTTTATAAATAACCCGGACGCTGTTGTTAAAGAAATATCTCTTTTCGTCAATACAGACATTGAATCTAATTTCTATAAAGGATCTGATATAGTGATAAAGAGAAATCAGATTTTTGAGTCACCCAGAAGAGTGGACTATAGCTCAGTAAAGATCGATGAAAAAAGGTTGTTCTCTCAACAGTTTAAACGTTCACAAAATTGGTTCTATTGGCTTCTCGGAGGATTTATAGGCTCTATTTGGGGTTATAAATTTAGACAAGATTATCTAATAAAACAGTAAAAGGCCACGCTATGTTTATACAAAGTGATTTCTTGAGGCGTCTTTATTTTATAGCTGCCAAGACTTACGCGCGGTCTGCTCTGTGGACTTCGGGTAAAAAGATTCTTATCAATAGTGTTCCAAAGGCTGGAACCCATATGGTTACGTCTGTCATGCAGGGGTTGCCTCAGTTAATGCCAGCCTACCGCCACATTAGAATGCCAGAGCTTGTTTCTCAAGGGCTGGAAAATGAAGATGGTGGATTTAATGTTGACCTGAGCCGTGTCCATAGAGAATTTTCTCCTGTAAGGCCTGGTCAGTTTTGTTCTGGACATATGTTTTATAATTCTGATTTAGATAATTATCTTGGAGATAACGGATTTAAAACTCTCTTTATAATTAGGGATCCTCGTGATGTAGTAATTTCAAGATACAATTATATACTTGGTTTAAAGAGACATCCATTACATGATTTTTTTAAGTATGAGCTTAAAGATAAAGATAGAATTCTTGATGTTTGTATCTCTGGATTCAGAGATGTTTCAAAATTCCGCAAAGCTGGAAGAAAAAAATTTACAGATTCCAGGTTGCTAGGAGTTGCTGAGCAGTACAAAAAATATGCCGGATGGATTTCTTCAAAAAACTGCCTTGTCTTAAAATTCGAAGATTTAAGAGGTGCAGGAGGTGGAGGTAGTGACCAGTTGAGATTTGCGAAATTCAACAAGGCTCTCCAATTTGTTGGGGTGGATATTGAGGAACAGTTGCTTAGAAACAAGTTATGTTCCAAAAAAAGTCAAAAGAGTGCCACTTTTCATAAAGGTGATATTGGCGGTTGGTCGAAATATCTTTCAGCTGATAATGTCGATTTATTGGGTGGTTTATGGACATCCGACTTAGATTGCTTCGGATACTCAATTAATGTTAAGAAATAATCCTTTAGTAACGATATTATTTTGTTCAGTAATTTTGTCGTCCCCTTTACAGTGGCAAAGGATTGCAAGTTTGGGTGGGCTTACGGTAGCTAGTTTCCATCTCTTTTCTTTTCTTTTTTGCCTGTCAGTTTTGACGAATAAAGGTTTTCTTCGGTCAGTAAGAATACACCGTATATCTGGTTTTTGTGTCGCTTTGTTTCTGTATTTGTCGTTGTTAACAACGGTTTCGATGTTTGATTCTGGCCATTTTAATTTTCGAGATTTTGCTAGGCAGAGTTTTTATATAGCTACAGCAGTTTCTGTTGCTATATTTCTTTCTGTTAAGGGCTTTCGTTTTCGCAATCCCAATATGGTTGTATGTGTTATCTCATTAACGCCTTTTCTTCTGCTTTATTTGATGTGGGCTGCAATCAATGAAACTAGTAATCCTGCCTTAATTTTGTATGCTGCAATTATGCAGAGAGATCCAGATTTGCTAATACATCATATCTTTAAGGCGGTTATTAATTCTGGTGAAGATAATGTGAGTGTCGTACAAGCTAATTTACGGCATCAGATTGTTGGCGCTATTCTTGCCGCGATTTTTTTTAATGTTACTATTTTAATGGCCAACAAAGATTTTATTGGCAGAGTTACGAGACTTATATTCTCAGCTTCAATATTTTTCAGTGTATCCATAATAATTGCTTCAATGAGTCGGTCTATAATACTATCTGGCTTTTTGGCATTTATTGTCTATTTAATGCTTAGTTTTCGTATAAATGCTAAGTCTATCTTGTTTTTTATATTGTTTATATTGGCAGTTATTTTGATTATTTTTAGCCCGATTGGTGAAATGCTTTATGTTAGAACGGTCGGCAATACTGCTTCTTATGATGCAAGGCTTGGATTCTCCTCTATCGCGCTTGAATCAATTAATAAGAATATTTTATTTGGAACTCTTTCTGAGACCCAATCTCCCCATAATTTAATAATTGATTTTTGGATGAGCTTTGGATTATTCGGATTAATTTCGTCACTCTTCCTGATTGGCAGTATTGTAGTTGCATCTTATAAAACAGGAATTGTTGGTTTCCGCACGAATAGTTTCATTTTAAAAATGAGCTGTATTGCTCTTTGTCTGCCGCTAGTTAGATGGTTGACTGCGTCCAAGGGGCAGTTGAGTTTTCCTGAATGGATTTGTGTAGGGCTGGTTCTAGCTTGTGTTATGTATAAAGGTAGTGAGCATAAATTTCTAAATCGCAAATAGTGCAAATAAACGAAGGGTAAATGCGTAAGAAAAGCTTTAATTGCTGGAATAACTGATTAAGAGAATTCTTTTCTTGCTGGTTTTCTATTAGCCAAAGATTATCAGCTGCATGTGTTTGCCCCTCTCCTGGTGAAAAGGTACTCAAGGGGAGGCTTGGGATATAGTGGTTTAACGAATTGCGAGCGATGAAATTAGCTTTAGGTCCTCTTTAGTTTCAAAAGCTTTTCTGATGGGTTTTTGGCGTCAACTGTTTGATGGCAGTGCTATTAGTGTTCGCATGTTTACTTATTACTTAAATACCCCCCCGTTATTGTCTTATACAGTCTTAGCAAATTTGTGAGTTTCAATCAGTCTTTGGCGATTTGGTGTATTACACTCAATGGCGTTGGCTTCCATTTCAACGCGAGTCTATAAATGTCTGGTTAATAAGATCAGCTCCACACAAAAAATTAATAGGCATTATCGCAAAATCCCTATCCATCTTCGTCAATCTTAAATTTTTAACCATAGATGCCAATCTTCTAGATTGACTGAGGTCCCTTTTTGCATCGAAAATCCTATCATTTAGACAAGATCTAAATTCTTCAGCCCAGAGTAAGCTAATAACCGAAACAGTGGCCGCCAAAATCAAGAAATTAACCACATTTTGCTGTTGCTCAATCCATTAAATTATGCATAATAAGTAAAACTGTTCTTTTTAATACTTTATATATAGTATATCTGTCTTAAATCAACTGCATGACGAGGATTCACTTGAAAAATTTAACACTTGCATTAACAACTTTTGTGCTTTTGGCCGGTTGCCATAGTGGTTCAAGCAAAGCCCCTACGCCAGATACAACTGCACCAACTATCAGTGTTTCCGCCGCACCTCAGGTTTCTGCTGCTGACTCAGCAGGCGTGTCTGCTTCAAATGCGGCAATTATAGCGTTTCTAGAGAGTGCTTCAGCAACAGATGGCAAGGATGGCGAAGTTTCTGTTACCAACGATGCTCCCTCAAGTTTCCCTCTGGGCGATACAACCGTTACATTTTCTGCATCTGATGCGGCAGGTAATGTGTCGAGCGTTGTAGCTGTAGTTACAGTAGTCGACGACGTAGCGCCTACAATAACAGCCCCAGTTGATATTACTGTTCAAGCTACTAGCTCTAGCGTTTCTGTTTCAAATGCCGAAGTTGATGCTTTTATCAGCGCTGCTGTTGGTTCTGATGCTGTTGATGGTGCAGTAACTGTAGTCAATGATGCACCAGCTAAGTTTTTCGCTGGTAACACTACTGTAACCTTTACTGCAAGCGATGCCGCTGGCAATGAATCTTCTGACACAGCCGTAGTTACAATAGTTCCAGCTACAATCTCTGGTACTGCTGTTAAAGGCCCGCTATACAAAGCTACTGTTTTTTATGACTACAATGGTGATGGTCTTCTCACGCAGGATCCCTTAGAACCCTCTACGACTTCAAATAAAGATGGTGGCTACTCCTTAACCGATAATGAAAACGTTGCCGGTGCGATTGAAGACTTTGTAGCTGTTCTTGTCATGAACGAAGATACTATCGATTATATCTCTGGTGAAAGTTACGCCAATACAGGTGTTGTTCTTAAGGGTACCCCGGGTGGTTCTGTAATTACTCCCTTGACTACATTGTTTGTTGAGGCAAAAGATGCTCTCGAAGAGTCAGTTGCCGATGAGGGTTTGACTGATGAAGAGCTTCAGGTAAGAATTGAAGCACAGTTTGTTGTAGCTCTTGATTTGCCTGTTGGCCTTGATGTGGCTAACTTCAACCCTTATGAAAAGGTTGAGGGTACAGATACTTACCTGAATGATCTAGAAGATGCTCAAGCAGTAGAAGCTGTCGCAGAAAGTTTGATGACAACAATCTTAGTAATGTCTGAAACTGTTGTTGGTGTAAGTGAGGCTGCTTTAGGTGAGGGCAATGCAATTTCACGTGAAAAGGCTACAGATGTAGCTATTCAGGCAATTGCAAAAATCACTGTAGAGTCATCTAACATTGTTGAAGGTAATGGAAGTGATATTGTAGAAAATATTGACGGAGCCATTAAGTTTAGTGATATAGAGCACTTAGATGAAATCGAACAAGAAATTATTAGTGAGATTGAGAGTGCTGATGAGGGCAGTCTAGGTGCGGCCCTTACTGATGAGGCTACTGACAACAATGTGGTGGTTAATGTTGAGACTGCGGTTGCGGTTGCTGAATACACTCTTGATGTAGCTTCAAGTACTATCTCGGTAGTATCAAAGGCTCTCGAAGAAGTAGAAGCTGAAGATTTTGGTTCGGTTGCTGCTTCGTCGGTATCTGTTGCTAAAAAGCAGGCTCAAGCAGAAGCCGCCGATACAAACAAAGTTGTACTGGACTTAGTTGAGGCATTCGAAGCAGGTGATTTTACTGAATTTAATAATGATTCAGTTGATCTGAATGGTGTTGTAACATTGAACGACGAAGAGTCGCTCGCAACAACAGTTGCACTTAACGTTGTGGAAGTAACAGCTCACGTTGTTGAAACAGCTCCGCCAGTTTTCACTTCTGAGAATTCGTTTTCGGTTCCTGAAAATCAGCGAGCAGTTGGTACAGTTGGAGCCACATCGATCGAGGGTGAAGTTTTATCATTTGCATTAACTGGTTCCGCTGATGATGCTTTGTTTAGCCTTTCTGAAAATGGTGTCCTGACTTTTAACGAAGCGCCTGATTTTGAAGCTCGTGCAACAGCTTATTCGATTACAATAACTGTAAGTGATGAATCTAACGATGTAGACCAGGTTGTTTCTATTAATGTAACTGACCAAAATGAAGCTGCTCCAACCATTATCTCGGCTGGCCCATTTGTTATGGATGAAGGAACAGCCGTTGTTGGTATAGTCGAAGCACAGGCAACTGCGCCTAGTGTTGCTAGCTTGAGCTATGAATTATCTGGTGTTGATAGCACGCTTGTTTCAGTCGATGCTGCTACAGGTGCGTTGAGCCTTGAATCTCCTGCCGACTTCGAAAGTAACTTAAGCTACTCAGTATTGGTCACTGTAACTGACCCGAGTGCGAATGCTTCAACAACTGTTCCTGTAACTATCTTTGTTACAAATGCCAATGATGAGTTGCCAGTATTTGTTAGTGCTACAGCGCCTAATTTCGTTGTGTCAGAAAATCACAAAGCTGTAGGTACCGTTGCAGCAACTGATTTAGATGGTGATTCACTCAGCTATTCAATAGTCTCTGGTGCCGATGCAAGCTTCTTTGAAATTAATTCAGCCCTGGGTGTTGTAAGATTTGTCACAGCGCCTGATTTTGAAGCACGGTCTCCAGCCTACAGCGCAACTGTTACAGTAACTGATGGAGTTAACACAGCAACTCGTGACTTCACTGTTAATGTCACTGATTTCCCTGAAAACGACGCATTTAGACTGGCAACAACGTCAATGATGTTGGTGGATTATAATCCAGCCTCTCAGTTGTTTAACCCAATTGAACTTGATGTTGTAGTTTCTGATGATAGCCTTAGTGTTGATTTGAGCTCATCTCCAATCAATCTGCAAAATATGCAAAATGCTCTTGTTGAGGGTGCTGATTTTAATACTCCTACATTTGACTTCGAACTAATGAACTTACCTGATGTTTCTGGCAGTGGTACTGTCAGCTTCGTACTTTTGGATGGTGAGGATTCTGTTCAGGATTCTGGTGAGCGCATTGTTACTGTAAGTGATCTTGCTGTTAGCTATAATTCAACAAATGGTAGAACTGCGGTATTTACATTACCTGCGCAGACTATAACTGTTACCTACGAAAATACACTGGGCGCTGTTATAAACCTAACGATCGAAAATGATCAAGCGGATAGCTTTTCAATTACTCGTGATGGCATTGCATACTCCGACTTGAACGAGAAGTTGTTGGCTCTTATCGGCAAAATTGATAGTTTGCCCCTTGAGACACTCTTAAATACTGGTATTTATAACTTGCAGATAACAACTAGCGGCATTCCATTGTCAGCAGCTGATGGAACTCTGGTAAATGGACTTAATACGGTTCTTGTTATTGGCGAAGTTGATTAAGTACAAATAGGTTTANTTAGTTATGAGAATGAGAATTGATGTCGGACTTATTTTTGGTCTTTTGATTTTTCCTTCACTGTCTATTGCGGAGAGTGCATTTGATTACTCCGTTAGCGGAATTGTTACTTACAGTGAAGCGGATGAGCAAGTAAAGGTTGATGGTAAGTCTGCATCATTTCGAGCAGGTGGTGCTGGTCTTCGATTTGGAGCCCAGCACGATCAATACGGTACCTTTTATGGTAGCTTTGGTGCTGGTTACTCACCTAAAGAATCTGCCTCTTACTCGGGCTCTGTTTTAAGTGGACCCGCTCATGGCTACTTTTATGGCGCTGGGTACAGTTATGAGCACGATCTTAGTCTTAGATATAAGCTTACTTTCTCCACCGACTATGTCGCTCATGATATTACGGGTGATCTAGAGGGTGAAGCGCTTGGACTTCCGACCGTTGCAACTATCACGTCTGATGTTTCTATGCTGGATTTAGCTCTGGCATTGCGGTATTCATTTTCCCGTGACCTGCACCTGTCCTTTGGTGCAGGTATTCGAGAATGGCAGCTAGACGCTTTTGCAGACGGTATAATCGGTGATTCTATCCGCGCTACTACCCAGGTTGAAGCCGGGGGGACTGATCCACTCTATTTCTTAAGTCTTGAATTTGATGTTATGGATATACCCGTTAAAGCCTCTTATCTTCGTTCTGAATTGAGTGCTGATAATTCTGTAGTTGTTCATGGGTTAGACTTCAAATTTCTTCTTAAAGATCTTTAGGCATTATTGAAGCAGCGGCTTAGTGCTTTTAAGCTCGTTGCTTTTACTTAAAGTCTTATTACTTCAAATTATTTCAAGGTGCTGTTGTGAAAGAGAGTCTCTCTATAACCCTGTTGATTTTTGCTTTAACTGGTTGTGGTGGTGGTGGCTCTTCATCTTCCACAGATACCCCTTCTATACCTACTCCCACTCCTGATGTTGTCGCACCTATAATCACTGCTCCAGATTCCATTACTGTTGCAGCTGTTGATAGCTCGGGCTTGCCAGCGAGTAATGCTTTAATAGTAGCTTTTTTAGAACAGGCATCGGCATCCGATAATGTTGATGCTCAGGTTACGGTTATCAGTGATTTCCCCTCTGTGTTTCCAATAGGTACCTCCTCTGTAACATTCAGTGCTGTTGATAGTGCAGGAAATGCAGCTGAAGCTATTATAAAAACAGTAACAGTTACAACTTCAATAGTACTAAATAGCAACGAACTCTATATATCAGAGTATTCTGAAGGTTCAGAAAGTAATCGTTATGTTGAAATCTATAATGATTCTGAGGATTCCTTAGATTTATCTGACTATGCTATCGCCATGACTATAGATGGAGCAGATGTAGAATCGACCTGGGATATTTGGACAAATTTCGATATTAGTTCAAACATTGAATCCAAATCTGTCTTTACAATATGCCATCAAGATATAAGCAATTTAATTCTAGCTGACTGTGATATGTTGGTAGATACACTCCCTGATGGAAATGACGGATTTGCTCTTGTTAAGGGTAATGTGGGAGATTTTATTGTTTTGGATAGGGTTGGTGATTGGGCTCAAGATGCTCCAGACACTGGTTGGAATGTCTGTGGTGTTGATAGCGCGACAACAGATCGTACACTAGTTAAAAAGCCGGTTATCTCAAGAATAAATGTTTGGAGTATATCTGCCGGAACTGATGCTGATAATTGTGCCTGGTTAGTTAGGTCTTTAGATGATTGGAGTAATATAGGTCGTCATAATACAACTGGAATTATTTCCAATAGTGATGCTTTTGAATTTCTTGACTCTGAGGTAGTTTTACAGGACTACGACCCCTCCAATCAAGCTGTTGATTTCAATGAGTTTGATGCTGTATTTGAAAATTCCAGGCTTAATATTGATTTGCGTTCGGCTCCACTTAATCTTGAAAATATCCAAAACGCTGTAGATGGCGGTGATTTCCAAGATTCAATACTAAAGTTCCCGCTTAATAACGCTCTTCCTTCAGGTCAGGGTACTGCTACGGTTGATATGTACATCACTACAGGTATCGATTCCGATAGATCCTCGGATGGGTCACAAATCTACTGTCAGCTGCTACTTAATTGGGAATCTAATGGTGTTTCAGCCTCTATTTCAGAGCCAGAGCAGATCGTAGCGTTGGCTGTTAATAAGGCAGGTGTGTTGATTACTACGACTATTGGGGGCTTCAATATGTTCGATCTATCCCCGGCGGGTATTGATAGCACATCATCAACATTAGACATCAAACTGATGTCTCCTATAAGTGAAGCGGTTAAAATTGCTCCAGAGCTGTTGAATTCTCTTCTAAGACCCAGAAGTCTTCATATCAGAATGGTCTCAACACTGCCGTTTATTGACTCAATTGGTGCTGAGTTGACTGAGATAAATACAATAATCAGATTGAAATAATAATTTTAAGGGCTTTTTTTGGTTGTGCTCAAGCGTCTAATCGTTCTGGCAAACTTAAATGCATGCTTGAATATAAACTTAAAGTACAGGGCGAAAGTCAGTACAAACAATCCAAATGAGATGGCGTCGTTCTGAGGCCATACTCTCTCCAGTAAAATGCCGATTCCGGCGATACCAGC
>JGI20153J14295_10001026_pt1 | contig 22395 bp, 21 predicted proteins | sample COG_03_FD_14295 | JGI IMG/M metagenome (IMG submission 14295) | reverse complement strand
AATTTCGTTATGTGGCAGGACTACCCCTAGTTTCATAATGCAGCTCGCGTAATTTGATGAGGCCAGAGTGTATCGAAAAAACAGCGTTAAGACCTAACCCAACGGCGCTGAGTGAGATTAGGCCGAGTCCGCGCCGGATCGCCAAAATGTCTTGAGGTTGGCCTCGAGTTCTTGGGTGCTCTGAATGATTTTGCTTTGCCAATGCTCAGGCAAATAAGTCTGGTTGTCCNGCGCGTTGAATCTTGGATCAACCAGCAGCACGATGCCTTGATCGTTTTCGCTGCGAATGACGCGGCCGCCAGTTTGAATAACGCGCTGTAGCGCCGGGATCCGGTAGGCTACATCATAGCCATTGGCTTGAGTTGGACGGGGCTCCACTTCAGCGCCTGCTGCAGGTTGGCTGTCACGCTTTGATTGCATGCGGCGCAACAAAGCATCTTGCGCCAGCGTTTTAGGGGCAAGTCCTAGGCTGATAATCATCGCGCCGGATAAGCGCTGACCTTTCAAGTCGATGCCTTCTGCAAAACGGCCCCCCATGACGGCAAATCCAAGGCGCTCTGAATTCTCGGTAAAGCCATCCGTGAACGCCTTTACTGCGTCATCGGACATATCCCGGGTTTGGCAGTGCAATGCTTTATCTGGGTAGGCTGCCTCAAACGCAGTTCGGACGTCGTCTAAAAAAGCATAGGATGGAAAGAATACGAGGTAGTTGCCGCGTTTCCCCGCAATTAAGGTTTTCATTAGTGATAGCAGGTCCGGGACCGCCTTGCTGCGATGCTGAAAACTCACGGGGATATGGGTTGCAATCAGGGTGAGCTGTTTTTCGGCGGCAAAAGGTGACGGCACCTTCAGCCATTGCGCCCGCGTTTTAAAACCGAGTAAGTCGCCATAGTAAGCCTTGGGCGATAGCGTTGCTGAAAATCCAATCAACGTATCGGCCAAGGCGTAACCTTCTTGTAGTTGCTGTCCAGGATGCACGCAGGCTAACCGGACGGTGAGGTTGTTTTGGCTGTCTAATACGAAGGTGACGTAATCGTCATTGAGCTTGTCGAATACCTGAAGAAACCGGTGCGCATCAAATAGACATTGGGTCAGTTCTGCCGGCAGTCCTTGTGGCGCTTCAAGGGTCTCAAGGTGGGTTAGGAATTGCTGCAGCCGGCTGCACAAGGGCTTTAGGGCCTCGGCGGCAACCTCAATTTCGGGCGCATTCGAGCCAAGCGATTTGTTAAGCGCCAAGAAGGCTCGGTTGACTTGATTCAAGACCTTGACGCAGGTTGGGTAGGCAGTCCGACTTTCTTTTTTTGCTGCCTGGAATTGAAGCTTTTGGACTTCGGCCGAAAACATGTCCTGGCCTCGATCCACTAAGTTGTGGAGCTCATCGAGTAGCACGCTGTACCGCCCTCTTCGCTCTTCAAAAAAACGCTTTAGACGGGTGCTGGGGCTGAACAAATAATTGTAGTCGCAGACAATGACGTCGACTTCCCGCGCCGCATCGAGACTCAGTTCAAAGGGGCACACTTGGTGCACTTGCGCGAGCGTCTCCAGGCGCGCCTTGTCCCAGTGACCGGGTTGATCTCGAATGATCTTTAACGCCTGGGGCAGCCGATCAAAATAGCCTTTGGCATAGCTGCAGTAGTTTGGATCACAGGGTTGTTCTGGATTAAAGCAGGCTTTTCGTTTGGCGGTGATGGTGAGGGATCGGATGGGCAGTTGCTGCGCGTGAATTTGCGCGAGGGCGTCCTCGGCGCTGGCCTGGCCTGCGGTTTTCGCCGACAAGTAAAATATTTTTTCGACCTGGGTCTTAGGCAGCGATTTCAGGGTTGGAAATAAACTGGCCATCGATTTGCCCAGACCAGTGGGTGCTTGCAGCAAGAGTTGACCGTCCTGGAGGCTGCTGCGATAGGCCGCCTCGGCGATTTGGCGTTGGCCCGGTCTAAAGTCGTCAAACGGAAAGGATAGATCTTGCAGGGCCGTATTTCTTCTTTGGAACCAATCCGCTCGCGCGCGAAACCAAGCAACAACCGGTCCTAAGAGGGCTTCAAACTGTTCAGCCAACGCCTCGGCTGATTGAACGCTTGTAATCACGGTTTCCACAGCGCTGTCGGGGTTGACGTAGTTCAAGCGGAGTTCGATCTCGCACAATCCTTCGGCTTCACAGATTAAGTGGCCATACAAAACCAATTGGTTGAGGTGCTGCTGTTGGACCGAGTCAGGGATGCGCTCAATGGGCATGCGGGTCGTCTTAATCTCTTCGACCCAGGCAAGTTGTTCTTGCTCAGCGGGATGATAACCATCGGCTCGGCCGCTAATGCTGAGTTCGTGTTGTTCAATTGCGCGGCGCGTCCGCACCGTCTTTTCTTTTTGGTAGCCGGGGCCGCGTGACCGCTGCACTCTTTGATGGGTCTGCATGCCTTCCATAGCAGAGGTTTGATGGGTGATGCGGGCATTGATATCACCGGTTGGTGTAAACGCGGCAATGGCCCCGACCGAGAACTTCAGTTGCAGGCCCAAGGGCGCTGGCGGTTTAGGCGTTGTTGATGAGGCATCTGGCGCGCTCATGGAGCCCTTGCCAGATCATCGGTATTGGCGACATTCAGCACGGAGACCTGAACCCCTTGGGCGCTCAGGAAGTGAAGCCAGGCGGTTTGGTGAGTTTGTAAACGGTCGCCCGGACCTTTCACCTCGATCAGTTCGTAATGTGCGGCATGAAACACTAAGAGGTCGGGAAAGCCCGTCCGAAATTTTTTGGGGCTCTGCAATATACGATGAAAAATAGCGGTTAAGGCGGGCCAGGAGGTATGGTTTAGCACAAATAGGAGCCCGGGCAGCTCGATCGCTGACCAGTGCACAAACGGATTGGCCAATCCGAACTTTTCTTTAAAACACTGCCTTAATTGTTGTTGCCGCTGCGATAAGGTCGACAGCCTGTCAAATCGCTGCGCGAAGGGTGCCGCGCGGCGCTGAACGAAGTCAGCCTCGTCGAGATCGGCAGGGCCGCGCTGGAAGGGATGGTGAAAGGCACCAGCAATGGGGGTGAAGATGACCTCCCAAAATAACAAGCCTAACAGTGCCGGGTACAAGTGATTCTCAATGTGCACGGCAATCCGCCCCTGCTCAGCAAAATGCGCAATCACCTGGTGCTCTACCCGCGTTACCGCGTCAAGGTGGAGGCTGAGGTGTTCAACGTAAATCGGTGTGGGCGCGCTGGCCGCCTCCTCAGTGAGCCCTTCATGATGGGCGCCCAATACGCGTTCGGCATAGTGTCGCGCCTCAGGGTCATTAGACGTCTTGAGGATGGTTTTGCAGAGTGACAGTGCGGCCTCCGGCGCGGTTTTGATCTGCAGGCGCGCTTGCCGCATTAAGGCCAGGGCGAGATCAGATTTTTGATAACAACGCAGCGCCTCGTTGGCCAGACCACTCCGCTCATGAATCCGTCCCAAGCTTAAGTGAAGCTTGTTTAAGGCGCGCATCACGAGGGGGTGTTCACTTGCGTCGGGCACCATCTCGGTAAGATTGGTCAGCGCCGTGATGAACTGGATTTGGCCGGCCGAATCCGGGACTCGTTTGAGGTTTAGACTGTCTCGTTCCAAGGTTTTAGCCCATTGTCGAAACATCCCAATGAGACGCAGCAGGTCTAGATCATCCCGAGCCGTAAACGCAGGGCTTAGGCTTAAATCAACCGGCTCAAACTGCTGGAGACCCAAATCGCTCAAAACAAACTCGCTCAGATCTTGATATTCATTCCCAAAGAACAGGTGTTGGCACAGTGCCATAAGCGTTTGCTCGCGCACACACACGATTTCAAGATCGGGTAATTCGACGCCCGTTTCCGCAATACGCTGCTCGATTTGAACGCGTGAGGCATTGCTAAGCCCTAAGGGGGTCAAAACAGAGAGCTGTTTGAGTTCTTTGACCGTCCGCAAGCTGAGGCACAGGTCCTGACGGACGCCGCCGATGGGCTGTAAAAATCCTGCGGCGATCAATTTTTTAACGGCCGCAACAAGCGCTGGTATCTCCGGGTAGTTCAGCTTATCAACCCGAAAGTAAGCCCCCTTGCGTTGTAAAAGACGCGTGTACAATGCGCGCGCTGGTTTGGGCAAGGCTTGAAAGGCCTGAAGGCGTTCCCGCTCAGCGTCCTTTAACACCTGCTCGTATCGCTTTGAAACAAACGCGAGCAGGTAGTCTAAGTAGTCTAGATAATAAAATGGATTAAGTTTGGGATCGGTCGAAAACGGCTGCATCACGTCATCTTAAGCTGTATTTATATACAGTAAAAGCGCAATCGAGGACGATGCTCGGAACCGCAATTCAAGGCGTTGTGTCAAACCCATATCGCTTCATCTTGTTCTTCCAACGACCCGACCGAAAACGATGGGAGAGCATCAGGGCTTTGATGAGATAGTCCCCTAAGAGTGCCGCAAAGATCCAAGTCACGGACAATCCTAAATAGGTGAACAGCGCCGCCAAGCCAACGCGAACACCAATCAGGCCAACCATGGTGGCGAGTAAGGGATAGCGGGTATCGCCTGCGCCTCTTAAACAGCCGCTCAGTGTAAATTCGATGCCCATCAAGGGCTGGGCGAATCCAAGAATGTAGATGAAGATCACGGTGTAATGAATCACCTCGGCATCATCAATCAAATAACTCGAGATTTCCCGAGCAAAAAACATGATCACCATCGATAACGACATCATGCTAATGATGGCCAACCGGGTTGCGCGCCAACCCTGTTTGGCTGCTGCCTCGGGCTGTTGCGCGCCGAGGTACTGTCCAACCAGCGTCGCGCCAGCGATGGAAAAACCAAAGCCAACAACAAAGGACAGACTTAGAATCTGCACGCCGATGCCGTAGGCTGCGTAAGGGGCTGTGCCGTAGTAAGCCACGAGCCATAGGAATCCAATAAAGCCCAACTGGAAGATAAACTGCTCAACCGCCGCCGGGTAGCCGATTTGATAGAGCTGCTTCACGCGGGCAAGGGTGATCGAGCCGACGCCGCCCGCCTGGATCCTGAGTTGCTTACCGTAGAGCGCAAGCAGCAGGACGACGGCGGCAACGGTAAAGGATAACCCGCTGGCAAGTGCCGCCCCGCTCGTGCCCATTTTCGGCAAGCCAAAATGACCGAATACGAGCGCATACACCAAGAAAACGTTGACGATATTCATCAGCACGCCAATCCACAAAGGGGTTTTAGCATCGCCGGATGCGCGAAGGGCCGCACCCAATATCATGTTAATGGCAAAGCTAACGTTGAAGATGGCCAAGATTTGGATGAACTCAGCGGCGAGACGAGTTGTTGTCTCATTCAGGCCGAAAACGCTCGCGATATCATAGGCGAACACAATACAGGGGACTGTCAGTGTTAAAGCCACGCCATTGCCAACCCAAAGCGAGGCGCTGGTGACCCGGGCAGCCTCGGCATAGTTTTTAGCGCCCCAAGCCCGCGCCACCATAGCCGTCGTCCCGGCGGATATGGCCATTAAAATGGCTTGGATGGCAAAAAATAACCGATGGCCTGTGGTGACTGCGGCGACCGCTTCAGAGCCGAGGCTGCCAACGATTTTGATGCTGATAATGCCGATAATGGAAAACAACAGGTTTCCAAGGATGGAAGGCCAAGCCAGTTCCCAGATTTTAAGTTGGATTTCGGGTGGCGCGGTTGTGCTTGCTTCGCCTTCTTGGGGCGGTTGCGCAGTGGACATGTTGGCAATCCGATCGTTCAACGAAAGTGTCGATGAAAGATCCATAATTGAGTGAACGGTCAGGCCAGCGAAGATACAGGATCAAATGCGATGGGTAAAGGGTGGCGAGGGACGACCCTCTAATTAGGTTATGTCTACCCAGAGGGTTCTAACGGGTTGGGTCGGGTGCAGGGTTGGGAACGTCACTGAAAAGCTCGCGCCCTGCCCCGGTCTGGATACGAGCTTAATACGACCCTGGTAGCGTTCGACAACGTGTTTCACAATCGATAAACCCAGGCCCGTGCCCCCTTTATTACGAGAGCGTGCAGGATCGACTCGATAAAAACGTTCAAAAATTTTGTCGTGTTCTTCTGCCGGTATGCCAACACCTTGATCCGTTACATTGAACCGGATCAATCCTTCCCCATTCATCGCGAGCGTCAAGGAGACCGTGCCGCCATGATCGCTATATTTAATAGCATTATCGATTAGGTTTGAGAGCATGAGCGCAAGGTCATCCGCGCGCCCCTGAATGCGGTGCTGTTGGCAATCGGGGCTCGTCTCGTAAATCAGTTGGACTTGCTTGATTTCAGCATCGGTTATTTTTGTAAGATAAACTTGGTGCACGACGTCGCTCAGAACCAGCGTTTTATCCGAGTCAGGGCTGTAGCCTGTGTCCAATCGAGACAACTGCAATAAGTCTTGGACGATTGAGGCCAGTCGATGAATCTGTTGCTGGCTTCGGACTAAAAAAGATCTGCGGGTCTCTGTTGGCATCTCAGTATCATCGATTACCGTGTCGACAAATCCGCGCAGTGCCGAAATCGGCGTTTTAAGTTCATGCGAGGCATTGGCAACGAAGTCGGTTCGTACCCGTTCTAACCGCTGCAGTTCCGTGGTGTCCCGCAGTACCAAGATCATCCCTTCGACTGACGCGTCACCTAAGCGCAACCCTGAAACCTCGATTCGGCGCCCACCGAGGGTCATCGTCTGGAATTGGGGGCCGGTCGCTGTAAAGCCTGCCGTCACGATCTCTCCGAGATCTCGGGCAATTGAGAGGCTTTGAAACGGTTTGTTGAGGACACTCGATTGTTCAAGATTCAAAATAGTCGCAGCAGACCGATTCATCTGGATGACGGCCTGGTCAGCGTTGAGCGCAATGATGCCTTCTGTCATGCCTTGTAAGACCACGGTCAGTTCGTTTTGACGAGCCGCGACTTCCTCTATTTTAGCTTGGGTACCCGCCGCGAGTTTATTCAGCGCCCGCGCAAGACTGCCAAGCTCGTTGGCATGCCCCTCGTCAAGTCTAAGACTAAACTCCCCGCTGGCCATCAGCGCCGAGGCTTGGGTCATGCGGAGCACCGGCAGCACGATTCTGCGCGCAAAATATAAGCCAATGAGAATCGCGATAAAGGTAAAAGCCCCCGTAAGGAGATTTACCTGCAAGCGCATTGCATTAACCTTTTGCTCGATACTGGTCAGCGGCGTACTGACTCGGACATAGCCAGTCGGCGCGTCCGGAGACCCCAATGCTAAGGCGACATACAGCATGTCTTGTTCCAGGGTTGTGCTGTAACGCTGGGCAATCCCAAGCCCGATCGCGGAGGTGGTTGGCGCACTGGCCGCAATAATCTCGGGGCGCTTCAAGTGATTTTCCATCAACCTCGCATCCTCACGATTGTCACTGAGCACCGTGCCATCGGGGCCCAGAATCGTTATGCGTTGCTCAGACTGAATCACCGGCAGCGCAGCCTCTTGAAGGATCAGGGGGTTATAGAATTGTTTGAGGAGCTGGACTTGATGGGCTAGAGATTCTTCAATTGCAGCTCGAGCATCCGATGCGACCTGCTGAGCAGCAAAATAACCGATACTGAGCGCAGAAATGAGGACCAGTGCGCACAGTAATCCCCAGACCTGCCAAAGCAGCTTCGATTGATAAATCTTAGGATCAGCTTCGGTCGGCAAACCGGTACCCTACCCCTCGCACGGTTTCGATCAGGCCCGTTTGTACGCCTAATTTCTTTCGAACCGAGCGAATATGGACATCGATGTTGCGATCGACAACGACAACGGCATCCCCCACAACGCGATTTAATAATTGTTCTCTTGAAAAAGCCCGACCTGGTTGGCTCGCGAGGACCATGAGCAGCTTGAATTCGGTTGCCGTGAGTTTTAGGGCGACGCCCTGTAGGCTGGCCTGATGCCGGTCAATATCAATGATCAGATCGCCGTGACGGATTTGATCTTGCCCTTGCCCTTGAGATTCTTGGGCAGTCGCACGCCTTAGAAGGGCTTTCACACGGGCAAGGAGTTCCCGTGGACTAAAAGGCTTTGGCATATAGTCGTCCGCGCCGAGCCCTAAACCAATCACGACATCTGATTCTTCTTCTTTCGCAGACAAAATAATAATGGGTAACGCTTTGGTTTTCGCCGCAGCTCGCAGCTGCTGACAAATCGTGAGGCCATCAATACCGGGTAGCATGATATCGAGAATGACCAGATCTGGGTTTTTGGCTTGAATTAAGGATAAGCCTTGATCGCCCCGGCTGGCTGTTAAAACGTCATAGCCTTCCCGTTTGAGGTTATAGGTAATGATGTCTTGAATATCGGTTTCGTCCTCAACAACAACAATCAAAGGCTTGGACATGAGGACCCTTTCCGTAAATTAAAGCGCGTTAACTGGAGTGAAGTTTTTGGAAAACCAATGAGGCATTGGTGCCGCCAAAGCCAAAGCTGTTAGACATTACGGTGGTGAGCCCAGCCTGATCAATCCGCTCGGTCACAATCGGCGCGAAGGCAAGGTCTGGGTCAAGGGTTGTGATATTGGCTGAAGCGCAAATAAAGTCGTGCTCTAGCATTAGCAGTGAGTAGATTGCTTCGTGTGCGCCGGCGGCGCCAAGAGAATGCCCGCTCAGGGATTTTGTTGAGCTGATTTTGGGCATTGATTCGCCAAATAGGCGCTGCACTGCGGCAATTTCAGAAGGATCTCCAGCGGGTGTGCTGGTGCCATGGGCGTTAATGTAATCAATCGGTTCATCGATCCCGTCCATTGCGATCCGCATTGCGCGCTCACCGCCTTGGCCCGATGGTGCAACCATATCAAAACCATCGGAGGTGGCGGCATAGCCTTTCACTTCAGCATAAATTTTGGCGCCACGCGCTTTGGCATGCTCAAGCTCTTCGACAATGACAAAGCCCGCGCCGCCCGCGATCACAAAGCCATCCCGGTCAGCATCGAAGGCTCGGGAGGCTGTTTCAGGGGCTTGGTTTCGCTTGGTCGACAGAGCCCCCATTGCATCGAACAAGGCACTCATTGACCAGTGTTCTTCCTCTCCGCCGCCAGCGAAAACGATATCCTGTTTACCGAGTTGAATTTGCTCGAGGGCATGACCAATGCAGTGCGCGCTGGTCGAGCAGGCGCTCGTGATTGAATAATTGATGCCCTTGATTGAAAAAGCAGTCGCCAGGCAGGCGCTGACCGTTGAACTCATGGTGCGGGTGACCCGATAAGGTCCGACTCGCTTAAGCCCTTTTTCTCTCAGAATATCGGCTGATTCAATCAAATTCGAAGAGCTGGCGCCGCCAGAGCCGGCGACAATACCGGTTCGCTCGTTGGAGATGTCATCGGGCTCAAGACCAGAATCTACCAGGGCTTCTTTGAGCGCTATATAGGAAAACGCGGCGGCATCGCCCATGAAACGCCGCAGTTTACGATCGATTAACGCCTCTTGATCGATTTCGATGCTACCCGCGATGTGAGACCGAAGGCCCATTTCTTCATACAGCGGTTGGTATTGAATGCCAGACCGGGTGGCTTGAAGTGCGGCGAGCGTTTCTGGAACGGAGTTACCGAGTGGTGAGACAATGCCCATTCCTGTGATCACAGCTCTTTTCATAACGCTTCGCTCCTATAAGTTCTCGTCGACGACTTGGGGTGGTCGACCACCTGTCTCGCTTGATGCCGCATGCTTACTTAAAATCATCCAACGATGTAAACAACCCAACTTTGATGCTTTCGGCGGTATAGATCGGTTTGTCATCAACCAAAACAGTGCAATCCGCGATACCCAAAACGGTTTTGCCTTCTCGAATTCGAGTTACGTCAATTTCATAACGAACCAGTTTATTGGTGGGTAATACCTGGCCTCTAAACGCGACCTTGCCGCACCCTAAGGCTCGTCCTAATCCAGGGTTGCCTTTCCACGCTAAGAAGAACCCTAACAGTTGCCACAGGGCATCAAGGCCAAGGCAACCCGGCATAACCGGGTCATTCACAAAATGGCAGTCAAAAAACCAAAGATCAGGATTGATATCGAGTTCAGCGATAATCTGACCTTTACCCGCCTTACCACCCTCTTTCGTAATCGATGTGATGCGGTCAACCATCAGCATCTCATCAATCGGAAGATGGGCGCCGCCAGGGCCAAACATATTGCCATGACCGCATTCAAGCAGGTCTTCTTTGTTGAATTGAGTAAGATGACTGACATCAAGCATAGGCGGTCCCGGTATGGCTCGAATATCTGAGCGCTTATCAATGAGGGGCGCAGTATAGCATCGCGCTTAGAGAATAAAACTTTGACATATTGGGGAGAATCTGGAAATTTGCGCTAGTTAAACGTGTGTTAGTCCCCGCCAATCATCATTATGGAAATAGAATATGACCGAGATTAGCCCGCTGTCCGTGGTGCATCCTGACGCCAAAATCGGATCAGATTGCGTAATAGGCCCGTTTTGCACGATTGGAGCGCATGTTGAAATTGGCGCCCGCACTTGTCTCAAGAGTCACGTGGTGGTTGATGGGCATACGAGCATTGGGGAGGATTGCATGGTTTATCCCTTTGTGACCTTGGGCATAGATTCTCAGGATCAAAAACACAGTAAAGGATCTGTGTCCTACACCCGAATCGGCGATCGAAATACCCTACGTGAATTTGTTTCGGTACACAGCGGCACCGAAGTGGGTAGCGTGACAGCAATTGGCAATGATTGCGCCCTGCTTGCTCAGGCGCATGTCGCGCATAATTGCCAGGTCGGCAACCATGTCGTGATGAGTCATAGCGCGACCCTAGCGGGTCATGTCGTCGTAGGTGATCATGCCAATATTGGCGGTTTGGCCGCGGTGCACCAATTTTGTCAAATTGGTCCGGTCGCGATGGTTGCCGGGATGGCGCGTGTGGTGCAAGACGTCTTGCCTTACACCATTGCCGAGGGCTTTCCTGCCCATATGCGGGTTGTGAACAAAGTTGGGCTTGAACGCGCCGGGTTTTCGGCGCAGAAGATAAAAGAAATCCGAAAGGCCTTCAGAATCCTGTTTACGCGTGATCTTCGTTTGGAAGAAGCGGTTGCTGAAGTGCGGAAAGAGATCGGTGAATCCGATGAGATCAAAACCATGCTGGACGCCATTGAGCGCTCGCAACGGGGACTCGCGCGGCCCGATTCCGCAACCTTTGAAATGAATGTCGGCTAAATGTTCATCGACGCGAGCCTCATCCGAGGTTCGCTTACAATAAAGCGATCAGGGAGACGGTTTTGATTAAAGCAGTTCTATGGGATTTTGGGGGCGTTTTAACGTCAAGCCCGTTTGAGGCATTCACTCAGTATGAGCAAGCCAATGGCTTGCCAGTCGACTTTATTCGATCAATCAATGCGACCAATCCTGATACCAATGCTTGGGCGCAATTTGAGAGCAATCAGATGTCCGTCCAGGCCTTTGATGCGGCTTTTGCAGCAGAATCAGAAGCACGCGGACATTTAATCCGCGGTCAATCCGTACTGGCCTTGCTGTCTGGTGATATTCGGCCGCGGATGGTGCAGGCCCTTAAACAGATCAAGCAAACCCATGCGGTCGGCTGTATCACCAATAATGTTAAAAGCGGTCAAGGCGCTGGGATGGCGCGCTCCGAGTCTAAGGCCCGAGCCGTCGCTGAGGTCATGGCTCTGTTCGATACGGTAATCGAGTCAAGCTTGGTGGGCATTCGTAAGCCCAATCCTGAGATCTACCTAATGGCCTGTCGAGCCCTGTCGATTGACCCAACGCAAGCGCTATTCATTGATGACCTTGGGATTAACTTAAAGCCCGCGAAAGCGCTCGGAATGACGACGATCAAGGTCTTAAACGAGGCCCAAGCCTTACAGGATTTGAGCGCGGCGCTCGGTTTAGCGCTGCCCAGCCAGGCCTGACAAAATAGCATCTCACAGCTTTGATCGGCCTTACCGATCAAAGTGCGATGATGTTCGCACCTTCGGCCACCTCTGAGGCCAGCAGTATGGGTTCTATACCCGTTTGCTGCCGGTACGCCCTCATAACCCAGGCTTGGTGCGCTTCAAGGTGCTCAACGGGTACAAGGCTGATGGCGCAGCCGCCAAAACCCGCGCCAGTCATCCGGGCGCCCAACGCCAAACCCGAGTCTCGGCTTAACTGGGTGATTAGATCCAGTTCAGGGCAGCTCACGTCGTATTCGACGGATAACGATTGATGGCTTTCATTCATTAAACTGACCCAGAACACCCATGTCTTCTTTTTCCAGCGCAAGTGCTGCCTGGACAACCCGCGCTTGCTCAGAAAAAATGTGGCGCGCACGGTGCTTCAGCGGATCAGAGGCAAGTAAGGCTAAGACCTTGGCCATTTGATCGTCCGGTAAGGTTGCAAGCCCTGCATAACGGCTTGTTTTATCGGTTGAAATCGCGGTTAGCAATGAGCGTCTCTATCGCGCCGACTTCCGCGACCCGCTGCGCATAACCCGATGCGGCTAAGGTTCTGGGCACGCCCGTGTCCATAATGACGAGTCGATGGGTCTCTGGGATGGCTTGCAAAGGCTGGAACTTGAGGGTGCGACAATCAAGCGTCATCAAGCCGCCCAGTAAAACACTCGCCGGATCCATGATCCCCGAGGGCACGCCAACAAATTGATTTTCGACTTGCTGACACAATAACGCCAAGGTTAACCGCTGGCTGACATCGCGCGACTCGATCCGCGCGCCGGTTAGCGCATGATGATTCACGAGCGCTAAGAGCCCTAAGAAGGAAGCAGAACTCGATAAGCCGCCGGCATTGAGGTCTGAGGTCACCAAGAGATCGAAACCACAGCCTGCTTGCCGATGCGCGCCCAGGTTCAGAATGCCCTGAACATAGTCTTCCCAAGTGCCTTTCGGCGGTTGCAGCACATCATGGGGGTTAAAGCTGCTGAGCGCGTCAAAGCGCGCACTGTAAATCCGGATTTGGGATGTGCCATTAAATCGATACCAACCCTGCGTGCTTTGCGCAATGGCCATTGGCATAACCAAGCCACCGCAATAATCAATGTGTTCCCCAATAAGGTTAATTCGCCCAGGGCATCGCACGGCAAAGCTGGGCTTCGCGTTGAATAAATGCTCAAACTGCGCTTGCGCGATCGCCTCGTCAATCATAATGCCTGTTTTTTTCCTGTGCTGCGTGATGGGTTGTGGTTTGAGGATCGATGGCGATAGGTTACGAGGGTTCTATAAAGACCTCCGCATGTCGATGAAGCGCCCCCCTGCTAGATTCACTGGGTAAAGGCTCACCCACCCACAAGGGGGCGCGGATATTACCCGGCTGCTATTTTCTCAATAAAATGCAGCTCGGCGTCGGCTGAAAAATCCGCTAAAAACGGTTCCTGCACAATCTCCCCATCGATCACCAATGCCAATGGGGTGAGCACTTCTTGCGTTAACTGCGGCAACCTTTGGGTTAACTCTTCGAGCAACGCGCGGTAATTTTGAGCGGCCACCGTCAGACGGGCACAACCCGCATGCTTTTCGAGCGAAGCGTTGAAGCACACGAGTGCCATATCCGGGCTAATGCCCTGCCATCAGCAGCTTTAAAATTTTGGGCGGTGAACACGGTAGCGAACTGATCGGTTGACCGATGGCTTCTGCGACGGCCGTTCCAACCGCGGCAAGCGGTGGAATAATCCCCGTTTCACCGACACCGCGAACGCCAAAAGGGTGAAAACTATTGGGCACCTCAACAATGATGGCCTCGATCTCGGGCAGGTCTGAAGCCAGCGGGATCCGATAGTCAAGGAACCCAGCATTTTCCATGATGCCATCCTTGCTGTAGACGTATTCTTCATTCAAAGCCCAACCGATGCCCTGCACCGCCCCGCCTTGAAATTGGCCCTCAACATAACTGGGATGAATGGCCTTGCCGGCGTCTTGGATAGCCGTATAGCGCACGACATCGGTCTTGCCCGTTTCTTTATCTACTTTGATGTCGCAGATATGGACCGCGAAGCTAGGGCCCGCGCCGCGCGCGTTGATATTGGCGCGGCCCGAGATTTGACCACCCGTTTTTTCAGCTGACGCGCAAATCTCCGCGAGGGTTAACTGATCCTCGCCTGACAGGTTATGGGCAACGCCATCTGTAAAGTCGACCTGCTCGGCCGTGACATTCCACATGGCCGCCGCGCGCGCTTTGAGTTGTTCAACAATGTCTTCGGCTGCTTCAACGACGGCCATGCCAGTGGCGAAGGTCGTCCGGCTGCCCCCCGTGGTCTGGTTGTAGGCGACGTGTTCGGTATCGGCCACGATTGGATTGAGGCTTGAGGGCGCGACGCCCAATATTTCTGCCGCCATCATTTGCATCGACGCGCGCGATCCGCCGATGTCGGGGGACCCCTCGATGATGGTGCCCGTGCCATCGGGATTCAGATTGATAATCACGCTGGACTGCCCGCCAATGTTGAACCAAAAACCAGCAGCTAGGCCGCGGCCAACGTTTTCCGGAATCGGGGCATTGTAATGAGGTGATGATTTTGCCGCTTCAAGGCAGGCCACCAGGCCAACGACTTTTAATTTTGGTCCGTAAATGGTCTGCGTGCCCTCTTTCGCGGCATTCTTGAGGCGGAATTCAATGGGGTCCATACCGATTTTCTTAGCCAGTTCATTAACCGCCATTTCGGCTGCGAATTCCGACTGAGGCGCGCCTGGCGCGCGGTAAGCCGCAACCTTGGGCTTGTTCACGACGACATCAAAGCCTTCTACATACAGGTTCTCAACATCATAAGGCGTAAAGACTGTCATGCAGCCCGGGCCCATGGGTGAGCCTTGGAATGCGCCCGCTTCGTAATGCAAGGTCGCCTGCATCGCGGTGATCGTGCCGTCCATCTTAGCGCCGATCTTGATCCTGCTTTGACTGGCTGATGCGGGTCCTGAGGCCCTGAAAACATCCCCTCGCGACATTTCCATCTTGACGGGTCTGCCTGATTTCTTTGACAAAATGAGCGCAACCGGTTCTAAATAAACGGTTGTTTTACCGCCAAACCCGCCGCCAATCTCGCTTGCTACGACTTTGATCTGTCCAAGTTCTAGGTTCATCAACTGAGCAACCCGTGCCCGAACATCAAAGTGACCCTGGGTTGGGCACCAAATCATAGAAGGCCCGTTGTCGTTAAAGACAACCGTGGTTGCGTGCGGCTCGATATAACCTTGGTGAACCGTGGGCGTGTCATAAGCGCGTTCAACAATGACGTCAGCCGCCGCAAAGCCTGCTTCAATGTCACCTTTTTTAAGCTCCATGCGCGCCGAAACATTAGACGCCTCGGTGGCGGGTTCTGCTAACCCTTGGGTCATCATGGTCTCGTGCAAAATGGGCGCGTCGGCGCTGATGGCATCATTAATGTTGAGGACAGGGGTTAACACCTCGTAATCAACATCGATCAAATCAAGGGCTGCGATGGCCGCAGCCTGTGAGCGTGCGGCAATCGCCGCAACCGCATGACCGTGATACAACACTTTTTGATTCGCAAAAATATTGCAAGCGGTATCCATCAGATCCTTGCGCTGGCTGCCGTTACGTTGTGCTGCTGCATTGACCGAGGGGAAATCTTCGAAGGTCGCAATGGCTAAGACGTCGGGGCTGGCCTGTGCGCGGCTGACATCGAGTTTTTTGATGTTCGCATGCGCGTGAGGACTCCGCAGAATGGCGCCCCAAATCATGCCCGGCAAGCTGAGGTCTGCGCCATAATTGGCTTTCCCGGTGACTTTATCGAATCCGTCAGGCCGAATCGTTCTTTGGCCGATATGTTTAAACTCGCGTGCTTCGCTCATCTTAAGCTCCTTGGCGCATGGTCGCGGCAGCGTCCATGACGGCTTTAATAATTTTGTCATAGCCCGTGCAACGGCAGAGATTCCCAGCCAAGAAATAGCGGGCTTCTTCTTCGGTTGGGCTTGGGTTTTCTTCAAGTAATGCTTTGGTCGAGACAATCAAACCGGGCGTGCAGATGCCGCATTGCAGTGCCGCGTGCTCTAGAAATTTTTCCTGGATCACGTGTAGCTGATCATGGGCTGCAACGCCCTCAACTGTTTCGATTGCAGCGTCTTGGGCTTCAACCCCNAGTACTAAGCACGCGCAAACCAATTCGCCGTCCAAAATTACAGAACAAGCACCACAGTCGCCGGAGCCGCATCCTTCTTTCGTTCCCGTCATCCCGAGATCGTTGCGCAGCACCTGTAACAAAGTCTGCGAGGGATCACATAAAAACTCGATCGAGTCGCCATTAATCGTGGTTGAAATGTGGCTTTTCATTAAACTGCTCCTACACGGTTGGCGGCGATTTTCGCGGCTCGCTTGGTGAGCACGCCCACAACATGCCGCCTGAATTCAACGGTGCCCCGTCGATCTGAAATGGGATTGGCGGCCTGGCTGGACGCTGCTGCTGCTGCATGCAGCGCATCATCATCCAATTTCGTGCCGATCAAGGCCTCGGCTGCGCTCGGCACTAAAATCGCCGTGGGCGCAACGGCGCCGATGGCGACACGGGCATTGCTACAAACACCGTCGTCGTCGAGGGTCACGCTAACAGCGGCGCCGGCAACCGCAATATCCATTTCGGTTCTTGGAATAAAGCGCAGGTAGGCGTCGCTCGTCCGCGCCGCCGGTTTTGGCACTTCGATCGCGACCAATAACTCATCGCTCGCCAGGCACTGTTTGCCGACACCGGTCAGGAAGTCTTCAACGTTGACCCGCCGCGTGCCATTAGGGCCTTGAATTAAGCAGACCGCTTGATTCACGATCAGCGCTGGAATGGTATCTGCCGCCGGCGAGGCGTTGCAGAGATTGCCGCCAAGACTGGCGCGCCCTTGCACTTGGGTCGAGCCAATCAAGTAGGCGGCTTCGACCAAACCGGGAAACACGGCTTGAATATCTTGACGCTTGGTGAATTGTGAGCAGCTCATTGACGGCCCCAAGCGAAGGTGATCGTCGGACCAATCTGCGGCGCGCATACCAGGTATTTTTTTGACATCCACCACCAAGCGCTCGTCTTGAGTTAGACCCTGCATTTGAATAATCAAATCTGTGCCGCCAGACAGCACCTTAACCGGCTGACGCGCCGTTGATAACAGCTGGACGGCCTCTTCTAGCGAGTCGGGCGCGTGATAGGTTAGCGCAACCATAATGTCTCCAAAGAATCTAAATTAGAAAATGCGTTATATCACGGGGCAGGCGGGGTTGCATCTCAGCAAAGCGGACTTTCCCAAAAAACATTCGGATCACTTTGGGCTGTGCCCTAGTTTAAAGATGCTAGCCACTGGATGATAACGGCTATCAGTCCGCCCAATACCATGATGAGCGTTGGCAGTTCGCTGATGAGTGTCCCGAGTCCACGACTGCCTGGATCTCGGACATAACTTATCGCGTACATCAGCCGCCCAATAAGATAAACCAGACCCAATGCCGCGGCATAGTATTGACCGACATAGTACCCAAACAACCAGAGCGCCGGCAGGAAGACAATGAGCTTTTCGAGCGTGTTGTAGTGGACTCGAAACCACCGTTCAAAGTGTTCGTCACCGGTGGTTTGTGGCGCTTTGACGCCATATTTTCCGCGAGCTCGACCGACCAGGCCGCCCAGGATCCAAAACTGAAAGATTGCTAAAAGCGTGACAGCGCTGACGAGTTCCATGAAATATCCTTTTCAAATTGTGCAGGTATTGAAGACCGTTTTGAGGCGTATGATCAGTACGCTTATCCGTTTTAAGTCTTATCCGACGCCTTGTCTACGTTAACAGGCCGTCGATGATACACCGAAACCGGCCTGGGGACGGGATCGGATCATTGGGGCTAATCTGCAATAACAGCCTAGCGCCCGCGCCCTATATTGAGATAGCCATGCTAGCGGCCGCCGCGGTGCTTTAAGGACCTCTAGTGCTTGCGGGCGAGATTTTGGCAGGACCATTTTGGCTGCCCAATGAAATCGGTTGGCTCGCTTGGCCTTCAGATCGAAGGGTTCGTCATTTTGTTGCGGCCTGCTACGGCATCTTGTTGTAAACTGGCGGCTGCAATCGTGATTTCCATATCACGCTGCGCTATTGATGGCGATTGCGTTTGTTCCAATCAAAAATCCTGCATCCAGAGGCTCGCATTATGATCACCATTCGCTCCGCGACGTCAGCCGATACTGACGCCATTGCCCGGTTTAATCTTGCGATGGCGCTCGAAACGGAAGACAAACATCTCGACGCTGCCGTGTTGCATCGCGGCGTCACCCGAATGCAGGCCAGCCCAGAACTTGGGTTTTACTTGGTCGCCTGCCGGGACGACGATGTCGTTGGCTGCTTGGGGGTAACGTTTGAATGGAGCGACTGGCGATCAGGGTTGTTCTGGTGGATACAAAGTGTCTATGTTGATCCGGACCATCGTGGGCAAGGCGCTTTTTCTGGTCTGTTTGCAGAGACCCATCGTCTTGCTATGGCGGCAGATGAGGTGATCGGGATCAGACTCTATGCTGAGCGGGAAAACGAGCGCGCGCTTCGCACTTATCATCGTCTTGGCATGCACACGACAGACTATCGTTTGTTGGAAATTGCGTTGCCGATTGATCCGGCAGCGCCGGCATGAATCTGTCAGAGTATGCGCTCAACCCTGCCCTTTATGACGAGCTGTTAACCGCGTCAGGTCGAGCTCGGCCGGGGCTTGCGCCACTATCTAATTTTTTGCGGCGCGCGAGTCCCCATACCCTTGCCCTAAAGCGGGATGCTGCGGATCTTGCAATTAAAACCCTTGGCATTAGCTTCACCGTTTATAGCGAAGGCGCCAATATTGATCGCCAATGGCCCTTCGATATCATCCCTCGGTTGATCCAGGCCGAAGAATGGCGCCGAATCGAGACGGGTCTTAAGCAACGGCTAAGCGCACTCAACCTGTTTATAACGGATGTTTATAACGGCCAACAAATCGTCAAAGACGGCATCATCCCGGCGGACATTCTGTCGTCGTCTAAGGATTACCGGCCTGAGTGCGAGGGCATGCGACCCAAATTTGATGTTTGGGCGCACATCTGCGGGACCGATTTGATTCGAGACAAAGATGGCTGTATGTATGTTTTGGAAGACAACTTGCGCGTGCCGTCTGGGGTCTCGTACATGCTTGAAAACCGGAACATCAGTAAGCGTATTTTACCGGAGCTGATTGAGCGCAATCAGGTCTTGCCGATGGACGACTACCCTTCGCGCTTATTCGATATGCTGTGCAGCTTGTCACCCCGCCCGATTAAGTCTCCGGAAGTCGTTTTGCTAACCCCAGGCATTTTTAATTCGGCCTATTTCGAGCATGCGTTTCTCGCGCAACGGATGGGGGTGGAACTGGTTGAGGGGCCAGATTTGATGGTCGACACAGACGACTGCGTGTATATGAAAACGGTTCAAGGCCGAAGTCGAGTTGATGTCATCTACCGTAGGATCGATGATCAATATTTAGACCCGGAGGCCTTTCGAGCAGATTCGATGCTCGGCGTGCCTGGGCTGATGCGGGCTTGGCGAGCCGGCAATGTGGCGCTGGCCAATGCGCCGGGCGTGGGGGTTGCGGATGATAAAGTGGTTTACACCTACGTTCCTGACATGATCCGTTATTATCTCAATGAAGCACCCCTTCTGCCCAATGTCCCCAGTTACCTGTGCTCCAATCCGGAGGAACGCGCTTTCGTTTTAAATAACTTACCGGACTTGGTCGTGAAACCCGCGAATGAATCCGGTGGCTATGGCATGTACATCGGGCCGCGCGAGACCAAACGGTCAACTCGGGAAATTAAACAGAAAATCGAAGCCAACCCTCGCAATTATATGGCCCAACCGATTATCAGCTTATCGACGGTACCCACGCTGATTGGCGATAATCTTGAGGCCCGTCACGTTGACTTGCGACCGTTCATTCTTCAAGCCAAAGACAGCTATGTCACGGCGGGCGGTTTAACCCGAGTTGCCTTGGTCAAAGGCTCTCTTGTTGTGAATTCGTCTCAGGGTGGCGGCAGTAAAGATACTTGGGTTGTTATGGATGCCAAAAAGGATAAGGACTGAGCATGCTGTCGCGCGTTGCAGAACGATTGTACTGGTTTGGCCGTTACCTAGAACGAACGGAAAATACGGCAAGGCTCATCTCCGTCTATTCCAATTTGGTATTGGACTTGCCGAAGGTCGGGTTCGTTTGGGAATCTTTAGTGAACATTACCGGCTTTGATGCGCAGTTTAAGCAGCGCTTTAGTGCCGCTAGTGAACGCAATGTTGTGAAATTTATGTTTGATGATCCGGCCTGCTCGCTGAGAGCCTGCGCTGGGTCTGCTCGTGAAAACTCAAGAACGACCCGAGATCTGATGCCGAACGAAGCTTGGGAGAAGATGAATGAACTGCATTATTTACTAAAACCAGATTTATCCAGTCGGATTAACCGAAGTGGCCGGCATGAGTTCTTATCGCAAATCATCGATTTATGTTTAGAGCTGACAGGGTATCTAAGCGGCAGCATGAGTCGTAAAGAACCCTACTATTTCATAACCCTTGGGCGTAATGTCGAGCGCGCCGACATGACGACTCGTGTGATCGACGTGGCGTGCCTGAACTTGATGGGGCGACAAGCCGAGTTTGATGAACAGGATAATATTTTGTGGATGGGCGTCTTGCAGTCGCTCAATGCTTATCAGATGTATCGTCAGCAGGTGCAGGATCGGATCAACGGACCCGAGGTGGTTGCGTTTTTGTTGAAAGACCCGGCATTCCCAAGAAGTGTGAATCACTGTCTCGCTGAGGTGGCCAGTAGTTTTAAGCATTTGCCGAGGCATCAACCGGCGCTGAAAGCGGTCAACCGCGCAAAGCGCGCAATCGGTCGAGCAGTCACAGAGGAACTCTTACAAACCCAAGGCCTTCATGACTTTATAGATCAGGCCCAGGCGGATATCTCAACAACCCATAATAAGCTATCGCAGACTTGGTTCCTCTCTTAGCGGTTTGAACGCTCGGAGGCTGGAGACTGATCCCAGGCCTGACTCCAGGCAATCGGAGGCATATTGTTAAAGGCCTCTTTGAGGCGATCATCCCAGGATGCGTTCAGCTTTCTTAAGTATTCACTCGACTCTTCGAAACGGTAGCGTCGCTCGTTGGTCAGACTCTCCGCCTCATACATGAGCACCTCGATGGGTGGACCAACGGTTAAGTTACTCCGCATGGTTGAATCCATGGAAACCAACCCGCACAAGGCCGCCGTCTCTAAACTGATCTCACTGGAGATGATGCGGTCTAAAATGGGTTTGCCATACTTGCTTTCACCGATCTGAAGGTAAGGCGTATCCCGTGAGGTGGTGATGTGATTGCCTTGAGGATAGATTAAGTAGGCACCCGGCTTTTGGCCCAATATTTGCCCGCCAACAATAAAGCTCGCCTCGAAGGCTTTGCCGCCGCCAGTGTGCTTCTCTTGATGCTCCGCCGAGCACTCTCCTAAGTAATCCGCAATATCCTCGAGGGTTTCAAGGTTGGCGAAACTGCGAGCAGCATCCCGTTTCGCATCTTTTTTAATTTGCGCAATAACGCCTTGGGTCGTCGCTAAGTTGCCTGAAGACAGCACGACCAACTGCCGTTGTCCGGGAGCCTCAAAACAAAACATTTTTGAATAGGTTGAGACATTATCAACGCCAGCGTTCGTTCTTGAATCACTGACAAAACATATACCGGCATCTGTTCGAATCGCGACACAATAGGTCATTGACGGCCTCTAATAAAAATGGGGTGGAACACGGACAATATACATCTAATATTTTTGCCAAAGTTTATCATTAGAAACCGCCGCAGGCGTCTTCAATCATCGGGTTTTACTGAGAATGCAAATGCCCCGCCTTACAGCGTTGCCGTTGCAGTCGGCGACGATAAAAGGCCCGTGAGGTAGGTCTCGATCTTATTCTTGGCAGGGCTTTCAATATCTAAAAATTGCACGCCAATCCGGGCTTATGGGGCGCCTTGACTTCTTTGCCCGCAAGCCACACGACTTTCACGGCTAAAGGAATTTGCTCAGCTTCATCGAGTAAGGTTAATAACAAGAAAAACTCATCACCCATCTTATAATCTTGTTTCACATCGACATACAACCCGCCGTTTTGAATGAACGGCATATAGCTGTGCTGTAACTGACGCAGATCTTTTACGGTGTAAGGCAATATGTTTTTGTTCGCCTTGCGGCGCTGCAATTTTTTCAAAATGGAACTCAACCTAAGCGGATTAAAAAAGTTTGCCTTAATGGACCCGTTTCCACAAGGCGGTTTCTAAACAGGTTCTTTCTGGGTCATTAAGAAGTGCTCTAAGGACAGCTCAGCATTTAAGTTATTGCTCGCGCCGGACAAAGACCGTGCCTTGCTGCACGCTTCCGCCAATCGTGACAGTGCTTTGGTAGACCAATGGCCGGCCAACTCATCGATGAGCGCCTGAAAAACACCG
>JGI20153J14295_10001020_pt1 | contig 22451 bp, 20 predicted proteins | sample COG_03_FD_14295 | JGI IMG/M metagenome (IMG submission 14295) | reverse complement strand
ATTTATCCCGATGGGCTTTATGAGTTCATCATGCGCACCCACCGCGAGTATACCAAGGGCCTGCCGATCTATGTCACCGAAAATGGCATGGCCAATGACGATCCGATTGTGTCAGGCTGCATTACAGACGATGCCCGAATTGCCTATATTGAGGCGCATCTGCAAGCGGCCATGCGCGCGATCAAGGACGGTGCGCCTTTGATGGGATATTATATCTGGTCGCTCCTGGACAATTACGAATGGGCCCTGGGTTATGAGAAACGCTTCGGCCTGGTGCATGTGGATTTCGACACCCTCGAGCGCCGACCCAAAAAGAGCTTTGAAACCCTCAAAGGCTGGATTGAGCGGTAGGGCGCAGGCGCGTCAGATTGTTTGGATCGCGGCAATTTGAATTGTTGGTTGGTATTTTGCAACCGGTTGCAAAAAAAGCGAATCGGATTATAGTCCTGTTATGTTTCGAGCCGCGCGGTGGGCGCTGTCTTTTTGGTGGCTGCTCTTTGGGAGGTTTGGGACCGCGTTTTTAACGGTTTCCGTCAAGATATCCTTGCAAAGAGGAAGAGTTGGCGGGCAGCAGACGCTCAAAATATTTTGGGCAACCCGGAAAACTTCATTGTGCGCCGGGCACATTTTGGGAGAGAACTATGAAAAAACTACTATTGGCGACTGGCCTGACAGCCTTGATGGGCACCACAGCTGCGGCGCAAGAGATTGGCGCGACATTTTCGCGGTTTGATGATAACTGGTTGACTGTTCTGCGCACCGGCATGGTTGAATATGCGGGGACAATCGATGGTTATCCTACCAGCAAGAAGATGCCTCTGATGATTTGGCCAAGCAAATTGACCAGGTGCGTAACTTCGTGGCCTCTGGTGTAGACGCCATTATTGTCAATATCGTGGACACCTCGGCGGGTGCTGCTGTCTCTGCTGCTGCTGGGGACACGCCGCTGGTTTATGTAAACCGTGAGCCTGACAACGTGGATGTATTGCCTGCGACACAGGCCTTTGTGGCCTCTAATGAGATTGAATCTGGCACATTGTCCGCATTTGAAATCTGTAAAAACCTGCGTGCTGACGGCAAGGCCGGTGGTGCGCGTGGCTATCTGATGAATGGGCAACTGTCCAACCAGGCCGCTGTGCAGCGTTCGAAAGATGTGCATGACGTGATTGGCATGGATATGTGTAACTTCATGACCATCATTGATGAGCAGACTGCAAATTGGTCTCGCGACGAAGCGCAAGATTTGATGACAAACTGGATGTCTTCGGGCGAACCATTTGACTTTGTTTTGGCCAATAATGATGAAATGGCGATTGGCGCGATTCAGGCAATGAAAGCGGCCGGTATGGACATGGCTGACGTGCAGGTTGGTGGCGTTGATGCCTCACAAGACGCGCTTTTGGCAATGGCTGCTGGCGACTATGATGTCACAGTTTTCCAAGACTCTGTTGGCCAAGGCACAGGGTCCATCGACACAGCTCTGCGCCTGATCGCCGGCGAGAAAGTCGACAAAAAAGTCTACATCCCATTCGTTCTGGTGACACCAGATAACATGGGTGATTTCCTCGACAAAAACTAAGGTCTTTTGAGACGATAAACACCGGAGGCGGCGCGATCACAATTTGCGCCGTCTTCGCCATATTTGACCGTACAACATGGGGCTTATTTATGTCAGATACCAGTCACGGCACCGGCGGACTTACATTCGACAAGACAAAGCGATCTTGGCCAAGTGAATTAAACGTCCTGTTGGCATTGATCATTATCATCGTCATTTTTGAGATTTTGGGTCAGGTTCTGCCCTATATGAATGACCAAAGTTTTTTGTTCGACACCCGAGATCGATTTGACTCTATATTCAACGAAGCGCGTCTAAAGATCATCATCTTACAAGTTGCGATTATTGGCATTATTGCCCTGGGTGTCTCGCAGGTGATTATTACCGGAGGTATTGATCTGAGCTCTGGACCCTTAGTGGCTGCAACAGCGATGATTGCGATGAGTTTTGGACAGACCGAATTGGTCAACGGATTTGCCAATCCTAAAGCTCTGTTCGGTCCCTGGGCCATGGATCTTCCGGTGCTTGTCCCGATTGTGATTGGCTTGTTTTTCGGCGCCCTGATCGGCGCGATCAATGGCACCTTCGTGGCCTATTTCAAGATCCCCCCCTTTATCGCAACCTTGGGCATGTTTTTGATCTGCCGGGGCATTGCGCTTTGGTGGTCCTCGGGCAATCCGATTTCTTTCCCAACGGCGCAGTTTCACGCGATCGGTGGCGGCATGATGCCAGTCGTTTGGTTTCTGTCTCTGGCCGTGATTTTTCATCTCATTATGCGCTACACTGTTTATGGCAAACATACCTACGCAATCGGGTCCAATGAAGAGGCCGCGCGGATGTCAGGGATCAATGTAAAGCGCCATAAAATCATGGTTTATATGATTGCGGCTATCCTGGCGGCCTTTGCGGGGATTGTTTTGAGTGCGAAAGCCTCAACCGCGCAGGCGGGTATGGGCGAATTTTATGAACTCTTCGCGATTGCGATGGCGGTGATCGGTGGCATTAGCCTCTCTGGTGGACGTGGATCCATTATTGGAACCGTGCTTGGGGCCATGGTCTTGGGCGTCATTCGCTCTGGCTTTACCTATATCAAATTGGACGGATCCTATCAGTTGATGGCCATGGGCGGCATCATCATCGCCGCGGTGATTTTGGATCAATATCGCCAACGCAACAAAGCTTAGTCAGGAGATTACAACATGAGCGAAGAATTTGTTCTAAAGACGGTAGACCTGACCAAACACTACGGCGGGGTCCATGCTCTGGAAGGCGCGAATTTTGAACTGCGCAAAGGCGAACATGTCGCCATCATGGGGGACAATGGGGCTGGGAAATCCACCTTCGTTCGTCAGATCACCGGGGTGGAGCAGCGCACACGCGGCACCGTTATCTTTGATGGCAAAGAAGTGTCTTTTGCCGGCCCGATTGAAGCGCGGGAATCTGGAATTGAAACCGTGTTCCAAACCCTGGCTTTGGCCGATCATCTGGATGTGCCCGACAATCTCTTTTTGGGGCGAGAGAAAACAAAATGGGATTGGCTCGGTCCGTTCCGGCTTCTCGACTATAAGGCGATGCGGCAAGACACCTTAGCGGCCCTGGAAAAAACCGGGGTGAAAATTCCGAATATTCACAACACCATTGAGAAAATGTCCGGCGGGCAAAGACAATGTGTGGCGATTGCCCGCACGGCCTCCTTTCATTCCAAACTGACGATTATGGACGAGCCCACCGCTGCGCTTGGGGTGCAAGAAACCGAGCAGGTGGAGAACATAATCCGTCAGTTGAAAGCGCAGGGTGAACCTTTGATCCTGGTCAGCCATAATATGCGGCAGGTCTTTGATTTGGCCGACCGCATCGTGGTGTTCCGTCGGGGCCGGATTTGCGCCAATCTGGATATCAAAAGTGGCGATTATACCGGTGAGGATGTGGTATCTTATATTACAGGAGCGAAAACAGGCGCCGAATATGAGGGTGCCGCTTGAAAAAGTTTTTCAATCTCGACGATCCCTTCTTCGCACCGCTCTGGATTCGCGCCACGATTGTGGTGCTACTCGGCTTTTGGACGATGATTGAGCTTGTCGCCGGTGCGCAGGGCTGGGCCGTGTTCTTTGCCGCCTTGGCCGTATTTTCAGCTTGGCGCTTTGCCGTAATCGATTATACGAACGAGGATGGTGGAGAATAAGGGCAGTGGGTGAATGGCCGTAACTTTAAAAGATGTCGCGGAAATGGCCGGCGTGTCCCGTTCGGCCGTATCGCGCACATTTACAGAAGGCGCCTCTGTCTCTGCGAAGGTTCGTCAAAAGGTGATGGAGGCCTCTCAGGCCCTGGGATACAGCCCCAATGCTTTGGCCTCATCGCTCACCACCGGCCGCACCAAGCTCATTGGGGTGATCTCCGATAATTTTCACAATCCTGTGTTTCTGGAAGTCTTTGACCTGGTGACCAAGGGCTTGCAGGATCGTGGTCTGCGCCCTTTGCTGGTCAACCTGTCTGATGAGGTGGATCCGGCCAATTCTGTCCGTATGCTCAGGCAATATTCGGTCGATGGTGTGATCGTGGCCTCGTCAACCTTGCCCGTGAGCTTTGCCGAGGCCTTTAACAGCGCTGGCGTGCCGGTGGTGCATTGTTTTGGTCGCCACTCTGAAAACCCGCGCGTCAATACGCTTGGCATCAATAATTTTGCCGCCGGGCAGCTGGCTGCTGAAACGCTGTTGGCGCGGGGGTACGCGAAAATTGCCTTCATGGGCGGGCCAAAATCGGCGACATCGACCCAAGATCGCTGTGACGGCTTTATGGCGGCATTGCAGGCGCATAGCGCTGTGAGCCATTCTATTTCCTATGCCAGCGCCTATTCCTTTGAGGCAGGGCGCAGGGAGATGCTCCGCTTGATCGAGGCAGGGCCGGCGCAGGCGTATTTTTGCGGCGATGATGTCTTGTCAATTGGAGCGCTTTCGGCGGCGCAAACTTATGGGCTATCGGTGCCAGAGGATATTGGGTTTTTGGGTCTCAATGATATGGAAATGGCGCAATGGTCGAACATTAATCTCACGACGATTCACAATCCCATCGCGGAAGTCGTGGCAAAATCTGTGGATCTTGTGGTGCGCATATTGGCCGATCCCAGTCAACCGCCGGAAGCTGTGCTATTCCCCGGTCATATTGTGGAGCGGGGCAGTTTGCGGCCCATCCTCAGCTAAGACTGGGCCGCAAATCTTTGTTTATCTAAACATCGGCGGGCGCGCGTCACACCAGAGGCCATCTTCCTTGCCTGATTGCGCAACAGCGAAAACCGCGGCCATTGAGCGGAGCCCATCTTCGGCCCGGGGATAGAGATCTGCTGCCGGATCAATGCTGCGGTTCTCTTTGCGGGCTCGAATAGCTTCGGCGAGGTCGGCATAGATATTGGCAAAGGCCAGCGGCATGCCCTCCGCATGTCCAATGGTCACGCGGCTGGTGCGGTCGGCTTCGGGTGAGAGATTGGCCTCGCCGCGCTCAATAATCTGCAACCTTTCACCCAACGGCATATAGTAAAGCTGATTGGGGTGTTCTTGCGACCAACGCAATCCGCCCTTTTCACCAAACACTTGAATGCCCAGACCATGCTGGCGCCCAATTGCGATGGAGGAGGTCCAAAGACGCCCCACTGCGCCGCCATCCATGCGAAAATTGACCATCGCGTCATCTTCCAAGACGCGGACATCTATACAAGAGACCGTATCGGCACTTAATTTGGTGACATCCTGACCTGTGACGAAAGAGGCCATATGCAGCGCATGGATGCCGCAGTCGGCAAATTGCGCCGAGACACCCGCCTGCGCCGGATCGTAGCGCCAGCGCACCCGCGGATTCTCCGCATCAGCGGCATCTGCGTGGTGACCATGGGCAAATTCAGCATTGACCAGACGAATTTTCCCCAGATCGCCGCGGGCAATCATCGCTTTCATGTGGCGCACGAGCGAATAGCCCGAATAGCCATAATTCACCGCGCAGATCTTCCCGGTCGTCCGCGCGATTTTGACAATCTCTTCGCCTTCTTCGACGGTCATCGTCATGGGTTTCTCGCAAAGGACGTGAAACCCGCCCTCGAGAAAGGCTTTGGTGATCTCAAAATGCGTAGAGTTGGGAGTGGCGACAGTGACAAGATCAATCGGGTTGTCCTGTGCTTTTTCGCCGGCCAGCATATCTTGCCAACTGCCATAGGCGCGATCGCCCAGTCCAAGGCTGCGGCCATAGCCGATACCTTCTTCGGGCCTATGATCCAAGGCGCCTGCCGTGAATTCAAACAACCCGTCGAGCCCCGCACCCAAACGATGAGCTGGCCCGATTTGGCTGCCTTCACCGCCGCCAATCATGCCCCATTGTAGTTTTCTCATAACAGCTGCCCTTAAAAACCGATGGATTGTAAATAAGCGCGATTGAGCCGCGCATCGTCGATGGGGGAGGTATCACCGGCGGGATCACAATCTTGCTCCACAGTGCACCACCCATCAAAAGCGGAGTCGAGCAAAAGCTGACGTACCGCTGGAAAATCCACATCGCCATCCCCCAGATTGCAGAAAATTCCCTGACCACAAGCGTCATAAAAGCCGGTGCGATTGGCGATGACATCTGCTTTAACTTTTGGGTCAATGTCTTTGAAGTGCATATAATTAATGCGTGACATATGTTTTTTCATAAAGGCCACTGGATCAAATCCCGCATAGGAGTGGTGGCCTGTATCAAAACAAATGCCGAGGATTTTTTCGTCGACCTCATCTAGCAATCGCTCGAGCTCAGGTTCGAAATCCATAAAGCCAGCCGCATGGGCGTGAATGCCGACGGTCAGACCGTAGTCTTCCGTGCCCATCTTGGCGATTTGGGCAATCCGGTCACGATAGGCAGCCCATTCGGCCTTATCCATCTGTTCAGCCTCATCGGCACGACCGGCAGTGGGGGCGCGGCGCGGCGAGATGCTGTCGATGATGACCAACCGTGTCGCACCATGGGCCGCAAGCGCTTTGCAGGTGCGGATTGAGCCATCCATGACATCCTCCCAAGCGTCCGGATCATGAAAAGCACGGAAAATCACGCCGCCGATCAACTCTTGGTTATATTCTGCCAAGGCCTCGGTCAAAACGGCGGGATCTTCGGGCATATAGCCGACAGGGCCAAGCTCAATGCCGGTAAAGCCCGCCTCAGCGTTCTCTTTGAGCACGCGGCGCCAATCGGGATTGCGCGGGTCATCGGCGAATTCCACACCCCATGAGCAGGGCGCATTACCTATTTTGATCATTAGATTGCCTCTTAACTTAATAATCCGCCACGTTCACCCAGGCCTGTTTGGCGCTGGAGGAGAGGGCGGCGGTGACGATGCGATTGACTTCCATACCCTCTTCGAAGGTTGGCCATATCGAGCGGTTCTCTGCGATTGCGGTCAGAAAATCCTTGGCCTCAATGATGATTTGGTCCTGGTAGCCCGTGCCATGGCCAGGCCCCTGGCAGAAGGGCAGATAGTCTGGATGGGCCGGACCGGTTAGGATTTTGCGAAAGCCGCGCTCTTCTTCGGGGCCTTCGGTGGTATAGAGCCAAAAGGCGTTTTGATCTTCTTGATCAAAGCGAATATGGCCTTTTGTGCCATGAATTTCATAGGCATAGCCCATTTTTCGCCCAGTCGCGACACGGCTGAAATACAAATGCCCCTGCGCACCACTGGCAAATTGGCACATCATTTGCGCGTGATCGTCATTGGTGACCGGCGTGCCGGCGCGGATCTTGTGGACGGTCTCCACCGAGGCGCTCAAGCGCTCAATGGGCCCCATTAAGGCGCGCGCTGCATTGATCATATGTGGGGCCAAATCGCCCATCGTGCCATTGGCGTCCCCCTGGGCGCGCCAACCGCCAATCTCGGGATCTGCAAAGAAATCTTCGGTCATCTCGCCGCGAAACCAGGTGATCTGGCCAATGCGACCCTCAGCCACAAACTTGCGGATTTGCTGGCTGGCCGGGGTTCGGATGTAGTTGAACCCCACCATATTGACCACGCCGGCCGCCGCGGCGGCCGCCACCATAGCGCGGCTTTGCTCCAAAGACACACCCAATGGCTTTTCACATAAAACCGGCTTTCCCAAAGCGAAGGCCGCAATGGCAATGTCATGATGGGTCGCTTGTGGTGAGGCGATGACAACAGCTTCAACGGCGGGATCGGCCACCAATTCGCGCCAGTCATGGGTGGCCTTTTCAAAACCATAGGCCTTGCGATAGCGCTCTGCGCTTTCGGGGCTGCTGGCACAGATTGAGATAAGCTCTGGGCGTAAGGCCGTGTCAAAGACACTTGCAACTGCTGCAAAGGCAACGGAATGGGCTTTTCCCATATATCCGCCACCGATAACTCCGATGCCTATTTTACCCATATTCCGACCTTTCAAATGGTTTTGCAACCGGTTGCAAATCCCTGTTATCGCGGAGCCCTAGGCATCGTCAATAGGGCATATTTTGGCAAAGCAACGGCTGTGCTCTGGCCCGCTCAAGACAGCAGGCCAGAGGGGGCGGTTTTACCGCGTATTTTCTGTCAACCGGCGTTTGACATAGGTCTGCACTGTTTCGATCATTGGGTCCATATGGGGATCTTCAAAGAAATGCCCAGCGCCCTCGACTTGCTCATGTGTAATGGTGATCCCTTTTTGCTCATGCAGTTTGCTGACCAAGGAGACTGTATCGGCCGGCGGGGCGACGCGATCGGCCAGGCCATTGATCATCAAGCCGGATGAGGGGCAGGGGGCGAGGAAACTGAAGTCATACATATTGGCCGGCGGGCTTACGCTGATAAAACCGGTTATTTCTGGGCGGCGCATCAACAACTGCATCCCGATCCAGGCGCCAAAGCTGAACCCGGCGACCCAGCAATGTTTCGCATTGGTGTTCATCGACTGCAAATAATCCAATGCAGAGGCCGCATCGCTTAGCTCGCCGACACCAAGATCATATTCGCCTTGTGATCGACCGACACCCCGGAAGTTGAACCGCAAGACTGTAAAGCCCATGTTGTAAAATGCATAATGCAGATTATAGACCACTTTATTGTTCATAGTGCCGCCAAATTGCGGATGCGGGTGCAACACAATGGCGATGGGGGCGTCTTTGGATTTTTGCGGGTGGTAACGGCCTTCGAGGCGGCCTTCTGGGCCTGGAAATATCACTTCGGGCATATCGTTCCTTTGGTGTGTTTTGGCTCTACTCTGGCTTGACCTGCGGTCAGTCTAAGATTAGAACCATTCTAAATCAAATGCGGCGCGCCGCTGTATGACGTGGGTTACGCAACCGAGCGGCCTAGGTCAATTAATTTGAGCGAAATGGGCATGACAAGCCCCATGAAAGTGTGATTTGACATGAAACTTTCGACAAAAGGGCGGTATGGGATGGTGGCCTTGGCGGATTTGGCTTTTTTGGAGGCCGGCGAGCTGGCGTCATTGGCCGATATATCGCGTCGGCAAAATATTTCACTGCCGTATCTTGAGCAGCTCTTTGTCAAATTGCGCCGGGGGAACTTGGTTGTCTCTGTGCGCGGTCCAAACGGGGGATACCGTTTGGCGCGTCCGGCCCATGATATTCGGGTGGTTGAAATTCTTGAAGCGGTAGATGAAACGGTGGATGCCCTGCAAACCGGGGCTGGTGCGTCTGGCGGTGTGTCCGGCAGCCGCGCGCAGAGCGTGACCAATCGCCTTTGGGAGGGATTAAGCGCGCAGGTTTATGTCTATCTGCACCAGACGCGTCTGTCCGATGTGGTCGCCAACACGCTGTCACCATGCCCGGCTGTGCCGAACCTTTTTGAAGTGGTTGATGAGTGATGCAGCGGGTCTATCTTGATCACAACGCCACAAGCCCACTGCGTCCTGAGGCACGGGCGGCGATGATTGCTGCGATGGATGCCCTGGGCAACCCCTCGTCTGTCCATTCCGAGGGGCGCGCGGCCAAAGCCATTGTGGAAAAAGCCCGTGGACAAATTTCTGAGGCCTTTGGCGTCGGCGCCCATGACATTGTGTTTACCGGCAGCGCGACTGAGGCTGCCGCTTTGGCCCTGAAGGATCGCGGCTTTCATGCGGGCGACATAGAACATGATGCCGTCGCCGCTTGGGTGCAGGCCGATTTGCCGCTAAAGACCGGTCAGGTCTGTGTTGCGCAACCCGCAGGGACCGCGCTCCAACTGGCCAATTCGGAAACAGGCATTGTGCAAACCCTGCCAGAGGGATTGGGGTTTTGCGATATGACCCAGGGCTTTGGCAAGCTCCCCTTAGCATTTTCTTGGAGTGGGGCTGACATGGCCTGTGCCTCGGCCCATAAGCTGGGCGGGCCAAAAGGTGTTGGGTGCTTATTGTTGAAACCCGGGGTGGAGGTGGCCGCGCAGGTCCTGGGCGGTGGTCAGGAAATGGGCCGGCGCGCTGGCACGGAAAATATCATCGGTATTGCCGGTTTTGGCGCCGCAGCAGAGGCCAGTGCCCGCGATTTAAGTGCCGGAAAATGGGCGACAATCGAGAAACTTAGAAATATTCTAGAAAAGACACTGGAAGCCAGCGGAAAACCCCTTATTTTAGTTGGGACTGACTCGCCACGCCTGCCCAACACCGCCTGCTTTGCAGCCCCCGGATGGAAAGGCGAGACGCAGGTCATGCAAATGGACCTTGCGGGATTTGCAGTATCAGCCGGCTCGGCTTGCTCGTCAGGCAAGGTCAAGGCCAGCCGCGTTCTGCGGGCGATGGGATATGATGAAGACGTAGCCAGTTCAGCGATCCGCGTATCGCTTGGACTTGAGACCACAGAAGATGAAGTTCAGCAGTTCGCCAAGGTTTGGCTGGCTGCATATGAGCGGTTTTTGGCACGCAAGGCGGCCAGATAGGGAATATGATGGCGATGGATGATGTTCAGGTCAAAGACGGTGTGGATGCCGAAACAGTTGAGGCGGTCAAAGCTCTCTCTGGCACCTATAAATATGGGTGGAATACAGAAATCGAGATGGAATATGCGCCCAAGGGTCTTTCCGAGGATATCGTTCGCTTGATCTCATCCAAAAACGACGAACCGGAATGGATGCTGGATTGGCGCTTGGCGGCCTACCGCCGGTGGCTGGAACTGAAAGAGCCAGATTGGGCCATGGTCGATTATCCGACAATCGACTTTCAAGACCAATATTACTATGCCCGNCCCAAAAGCATGGAAGAAAAACCAAAATCCTTGGATGACGTCGANCCTAAACTTTTGGAAACNTATAAAAANCTGGGAATTCCGCTGAAAGAGCAGGCTCTTCTGGCGGGTGTCGAGGCTCCCGAAGGGGAACGCCGGGTTGCTGTTGATGCGGTGTTTGACAGCGTATCGGTCGGCACAACCTTTCAAGCTGAGCTGCGCAAGGCGGGGGTGATCTTCTGTTCTATCTCTGAAGCCATTCGTGAGCATCCAGAGCTCGTGCGTCAGTATCTCGGCTCTGTCGTGCCCGTCTCGGACAATTACTATGCAACGCTCAATTCAGCCGTCTTTTCCGATGGGTCTTTCGTCTATATACCGCCGGGGGTGCGCTGCCCTATGGAATTGTCGACCTATTTTCGCATCAATGCGGAAAATACAGGGCAATTTGAGCGCACTTTGATCATCGCCGACAAAGAGTCTTACGTCAGCTACCTCGAAGGCTGCACAGCACCGCAGCGCGATGTGGCACAGTTGCACGCGGCCGTGGTGGAATTGGTGCTGCTCGATGACGCAGAAATCAAATATTCTACAGTGCAAAACTGGTTTCCCGGCGATGAGAACGGCAAGGGCGGGATTTATAATTTCGTAACCAAACGCGCCGATTGCCGCGGCCATCGCTCAAAGGTGATGTGGACCCAAGTGGAAACCGGTTCTGCAGTGACATGGAAATATCCCTCTTGCGTATTGCGCGGCGATGACAGCCAGGGGGAATTTTATTCCATCGCCATTGCCAACAATATGCAACAAGCCGATACCGGCACGAAAATGGTGCATTTGGGCAAAAATACCAAGTCTCGGATTGTCTCAAAAGGCATCAGCGCGGGCAGGGCGCAAAATACCTACCGTGGCTTGGTCTCTATGCATCCGAAGGCCAAAAATAGCCGCAACTATACCCAATGCGACAGCCTTTTGATTGGGGATAAATGCGGTGCGCATACGGTGCCCTATATCGAGGTGAAAAATAACTCCTCTCGGGTTGAGCATGAGGCGACCACTTCAAAAGTTGATGATGACCAGCTCTTTTATTGCCGCTCACGCGGTATGGATGAAGAGGAGGCCGTGGCGCTCGTGGTCAATGGGTTTTGCAAGGAAGTGCTGCAAGCTCTGCCCATGGAATTTGCCATGGAAGCGCAGGCGCTGGTGGCGATTTCGCTTGAAGGGTCAGTCGGATAATAACATCGGCGCGATCTGCGCCTAAACTCATGAGGGCCGCAAAGGCTCGCGGGAATATAAAATGCTAAATATCAAAAATCTACACGTTAAACTTGAAGAAGAAGATAAGCAGATCTTGAAGGGTGTGAACCTGTCCTTGGAGCCTGGCAAAGTGCATGCGATCATGGGCCCGAATGGATCTGGCAAATCGACCCTCTCCTACGTGCTGTCCGGCAAAGACGGCTATGAAGTCACTGACGGCTCTGCACAGCTGGAGGGTGTGGATATTTTGGATATGGAGGCCGAAGAACGCGCGGCAGCCGGTCTATTCCTGGCCTTCCAATATCCTGTTGAGATCCCCGGCGTGGGGAATATGACTTTTTTGCGCACCGCTGTGAATGCCCAGCGCAAATTGCGTGGTGAAGAGGAAATGAGCGCAGGCGAATTCTTGAAAGTCGTGCGGGCCAAGGCCAAGGATCTGAAAATTGACGCTGACATGCTCAAACGTCCCGTAAATGTGGGATTTTCCGGTGGCGAAAAGAAACGTAACGAAATATTGCAAATGGCAATGCTTGAGCCCAAAATGTGTATTTTGGATGAAACAGACAGCGGCCTTGATGTAGATGCGATGAAACTTGTGGCCCAGGGCGTGAACGCTTTGCGCGATGGTAAGCGCACCTTCCTTGTTATCACCCATTATCAAAGGCTTTTGGACCATATCAAACCAGATGTGGTGCATATCATGGCCAATGGCCGCATCATCAAAACAGGCGGGCCTGAGCTGGCGTTGGAAGTTGAAAACAATGGCTATGCGGACCTTTTGGAGGAGATCGCCTAATGGCCGCATCTTCACAACAGACCTTGCCCACCCGCGCATTGCGCGATGCGGATCTCATTGACGGCTCAGGCGCTTGGGCCAAAGAGGCGCGGTTGACGGCCTCTGATCGGGCGCAGGCGGCCGGGTTGCCGCAACGGCGGGATGAATATTGGAAGTACACCCGCCCGGATGCCTTTGTTCAAGCTGATGTCACGCTGCAAGCGTCTCTGCGCAGCAGCTTGGGTCTTTTCGATCAGCGAAACACCATTTCAGTGACGTTTGAAGATGGAAAAATTCAAGCGGCAGCGCTGCCAAACGCGGCGCAGTGCACGCTCGAGAGCTTGGCTTCTGCCTCCATTCTAGATCTGCATTGGGCGCGCGATGTTTACGGGCGCTTGGAAGAGGCAGGACAAAATCCGGTCAAACGGAGTTTGGCCGCTGTGAACACCGCTGTTGCGCGCGATGGGCTGCTGGTCAATGTCACCGGTGCCGTCGAGGCACCCATCCATATCCATGCCACCTCATCGGGCCAAAGTGATGCGATTATTCACCATGTGATCAAAGTGGCCGCTGGCGCAGAGGTCACCCTGATTGAAACCGGGCAATATGGTGCGCGCTCCAATATTGTGTTGGAAGTTGATGTGGCTGATGGAGGCCGCTTCCATCATATTCGTGTGCAAGACGGCAATGAGCGCCACATGCTGACGCATATCTTCGCCAGGATTGGCGCAAAGGCAAGTTTTAAATCCTTTACCCTCACGGCAGGTGGTCAATTGACTCGCAACGAATGCGTCTTGCAGCTGTTGGGCGATGACGCTTCTGTATCTGTGGCCGGGGCCTGTTTGGGGGATGGCGATTTTCATCACGATGACACGGTGTTCATCACCCATGATGCGGTGAATTGTGAAAGCCGCCAGGTGTTCAAGAAGGTCTTGCGCAATGGTGCCGTAGGGGTGTTCCAAGGTAAAATCTTGGTCAAAGCCGGTGCACAAAAAACCGATGGCTATCAGATCAGCCAATCGTTGTTGTTGGATGATGACAGCCAGTTTTTGGCCAAACCAGAGCTTGAAATCTATGCCGATGACGTGGCCTGCTCGCACGGGTCCACCTCCGGGGCGATTGACGCGCAAGCTTTGTTCTATCTGCGCTCGCGCGGCGTGCCGGAGGCCAAAGCCGTGGATCTTTTGACCCTATCTTTTGTGGCCGAAGCGATTGAAGAAATTGAGGATGAAGACTTGGCGCAGGACATTCTCGACCATTTGACAGAAACCCTGTCGGCCCGGTAGCGCGCATGGCTGTGACGCGGGATATTGTGGAGGCGCACCGGCGCCCAAGGCGCGTTATGGCGCGGCTCATGGCTATGGGCGTGCGTGAGGATCGGGCTTTGGCGATGCTCATGGGCTCTTGTCTTTTGTTGTTTATGTCGCAATGGCCCTACCGCGCCCGGCAGGCGCATGAGACCGGCGGAACGCTGACCGATACGATCCAGCATGATGCGGTGGGTTTGATCTTTGTCCTGCCGCTGCTGGCCTATGGTTTGGCGGCGCTCCTGCGTCTGGTGACCCGTGCCTTCGGGGCGAAGGCGGATTTCTATTCCGCTCGATTGGCGCTGTTTTGGTCTCTGTTGGCCAGCAGCCCTGCGGTGGTATTGGCTGGGATGGTCAAGGGCTTCATCGGTCCGGGGCCGGCCAATACGGCCGTGGGCGTGATGTGGCTGATGATTTTCCTGTGGATCTTAATCAACTCCCTTATTGAGGCAGAACAATGAACCTGATCCTTGTGCTTTTGAGGCTAAGTCTGACCAACCCAACGGAAGCGGGGCAGGTATTGGTTGATCTGCGCCTCAATCTCAGCGCGGCCTTTAGCGCTTTTGCGCTTGTTATCATCGGCGCGGTGCTCTTGATGTTCACCCTGTCCGGCTTTCAGGGCGTGACGGTCCTGCCGGGCGTTGCGCCGCTTTCTCCATGGTCTTTGACTGCGATCATGGGGGGCGGCACCCTGGGGCTCGTGTGCTGTATTTGGCTGATCTCTCGAGCTTTCAGTCAAACTGGGCGGTTTGCCGATGGGATATTGGTATTTGCCTGGATCCAGGTGCTGCAAATATTGCTGCACATTGTGCAAACGGCTTTGATGGTGATTTCTGTGACCATCGCCGGGACTGTTGGCCTATTCGCGACAGTTTTGATGTTTTGGATCCTATTTGGTTTGATCAATGCTTGGCTTGACTTGGGGTCCATGTTCAAAGCAGCCCTCTGCTTTGTTCTGGTTTGGTTGCGCTGTCTCTGGGCGGTGCATTTCTTTTGGTATTCCTCGGATTTGCTCCGGGACAGGTGGCGCTATGAGTTTTGATCTATCCCGTATTCGTGCTGATTTTCCGATCCTGTCGCGACAGGTGAACAATAAGCCATTGGTTTATCTCGACAATGGCGCCTCGGCGCAAAAACCCCAAGTGGTGATCGATGCTGTCACCCAGGCTTACAGCTCTGAATATGCCAATGTGCATAGAGGGCTGCACTATCTGTCCAACTTGGCAACGGACAAATATGAAGCCGTCCGCGGTAAGCTGGCGCGGTTTCTAAATGCAGCGTCAGAAGAGCATATCGTGCTCAATTCAGGCACCACCGAAGGCATCAATCTGGTGGCCTATGGCTGGGCCATGCCGCGCTTCGAGGCCGGAGATGAGATTGTGCTGTCCATTATGGAGCATCACGCCAATATTATCCCATGGCATTTTCTGCGCGAGCGGATGGGTGTGAAACTGACTTGGGTCGATGTGGATATCAACGGTGATCTGGATCCCGAGGCCGTTATTTCCGCAATTGGACCCAAGACAAAGCTCGTGGCCATTACCCAAATGTCAAATGTATTGGGCACGGTGGTGGATGTAAAAACCATCACCCAAGCGGCCCAAGCGCGCGGGGTTGCGGTCTTGGTGGATGGATCACAAGCGGCGGTCCATATGGCGGTCGACGTGCAGGATATCGGCTGTGATTTCTATGCCATCACAGGCCACAAGCTTTATGGCCCAAGCGGCTCTGGGGCCATCTACATCAAACCCGAACGCATGGCTGAAATGCGGCCCTTCATGGGCGGTGGTGATATGATCCGAGACGTCGGCCGCGAAGAGGTCACCTATAATACCCCTCCGATGATGTTTGAGGCCGGAACACCCGGCATTGTCCAGCAAATCGGGCTTGGTGTGGCGGTGGACTATATGATGGGGATCGGGATGCAACAGATCGCCGCCCATGAAGCCTCAATCTGCGCCTATGCGCGTCAAAGGCTCGATGGGCTCAACTGGTTGAACGTCCAAGGGCATTCCGCCGGCAAAGGTGCAATTTTTTCCTTCACCCTCGATGGTGCCGCCCATGCCCATGATATTTCAACAGTTTTGGACAAAAAGGGCATCGCGGTGCGGGCAGGGCATCACTGCGCGCAACCGCTCATGGATCACCTCGCCGTCAGCGCCACCTGTCGTGCCAGCTTCGCCATGTATAACACAAAGGCGGAGGTGGATGCATTGGTTGAGGGCTTGGAGTTCTGCCACGAGCTCTTTGGCTAGGTGAATGCTGCGCGTATAACGGAACATGCTATAGTTTTGCCGAGATTTGGAGCGGGTAACGGGAATTGAACCCGTAACTTAAGCTTGGGAAGCTCGCGTGATACCTTTTCACCATACCCGCGCTGCGCCGATGCCTAGCGGCTTCATGACAAGGGGTCAAGCCGCGATTGACGCCCTTAGCGCCTTCTGCGCCGCCGCCCGCTTGAGGCACTATCCCCGCCACCTGTGTTGAAATTTACATCCGGCAAAGGCACCGCAGATTTCAGCGTTGTGAATGGATCATCGGAATTGGGAATTGCCGAGGCATTGACAAAATGCTCCTGAAACCGTGGCTCAATCGCGGTTTCAATTTTCTCAATTTGGCGCACAATTTGCTCTATTTCAGCCCGCTGCGCTGTGTCAATCAAAGCAATCCGCGCCCCGGATCCCGCAGCATTGCCCGCAGAGGTCACACGGTCAAAGGGGACATCGGGGATCATTCCCAAAACCAGCGCGTGTTTGGGGGAAATATGAGCCCCAAAAGCACCGGCGAGCACAACGCGATCCACTTTATCCACGCCAAATTTATCCATCAAGAGCCGCGCGCCGGAATAGAGAGCAGCTTTGGCCATTTGAATGGCGCGGATATCGGGATTTGTGACGGTGATTTTTGGCCCGCCTTCGGCGCTGCCGTCATACATCACATAGCTGTGGGTGCGCCCGTCTAACACGCAGCGCTCTGTGCCCGTTTGTTCCGCCGACCCGATGAGCCCGGAGGGGTCCAAAATTCCAGCCATACGCATTTCGGCAATGGCTTCGATGATGCCTGAGCCGCAAATGCCTGTGATGCCACTGCTTTTAATGGCCTCCCAAAAACCCTCCTCATCAGACCAAAGCTCGCATCCGATCACGCGGAAGCGGGGATCTTTGCTCACCGGATCAATTTCAACCTTTTCAATGGCCCCTGGTGCCGCGCGCTGCCCCGAGCTGATCTGCGCCCCTTCGAAGGCCGGGCCAGTGGGGGAGGAGCAGGCCAGCACCTTGTCCCGGTTTCCGAGTAAAATTTCCGCATTCGTTCCAACATCCACAACCAGCACTAAATCTTCAGAGCGATTTGGCGCTTCTGAAAGAGCAACCGCGGCGGCATCGGCTCCAACATGGCCGGCAATGCAGGGCAGGATATAGGCGCGGGCGCTGGGGTGGATGTTGATGTCTAACTGATGGGCAAATAAGCGCAGGGCGTTGGACGTGGCCAAAGCGAAGGGCGCTTGCCCAAGCTCAAAAGGGTCTATTCCCAGGAAAAGATGGTGCATCACGGGATTGCAAACAAAGACGGCATCCATGATCAAGCTCTTGTCAATCTCCGCTTCAGCCGAAATTTGGGTGAACAATGCGTCCATACCGTCGCGCACAGCCCGGGTCATTTCCTGATCACCACCCGGGTTCATCATCGCATAGCTGACCCGGCTCATCAGATCCTCGCCAAACCTGATTTGCGGGTTCATCAATCCAGAGGAGGCGACAACTTCACCGGTGCGCAGATCGCACAGATGCGCGGCGATTGTGGTTGATCCAAGATCCACAGCCATGCCGTAGATTGTGCCCTCATAGAGCCCCGGCCACAGATGGATGATCTGCGGGTCGCTGCCGGCATCCGCATGGTGAACCGCGCAGGTCACTGTCCAACCGCCCTTGCGAAGAATTGGCTGCATCTGCGGCAGAATGCTGAAATCTGCCTGCACGTTACGCAGTTGCCACTGGCTTTCCAGGGCCGCAACCAAGCGCTCTAAATCTCCCGATGGGTTGTGCATATCGGGTTCTTCCACCTCGACATAGTAGATCCGTGTCGAAGGGTTCAGCGTAATGTCGAGCACCTCTGCGCGTTTGCGAACCACTTGTTTGTGCACTTGGCTTTCAGGCGGCACGTCAATCACGATATCGCCCTGAACCGTGGCTTGACAGCCAAGGCGGCGACCATCGATCAAGCCGCGTTTGTCTTTGTAGCGCTGCTCAACCGAATTCCATTCGGACAGCGCGCCTTCGGCGACTGTGACCCCGTGTTTTGAAAATTCTCCATAGCCCGGTGTGATCTGGCATTTGGAACAAATGCCGCGACCGCCGCAAACCGAGTCGAGATCCACGCCCAATTGCCGGGCTGCGGTGAGGATCGGTGTGCCGGTTTCGAAACGTCCACGTTTGCCTGAGGGGGTGAACAGCACCAGATGCTCTTGTGTCATGGGGAACCTTTAAAGAAAAACTTGCGCTTAACTTACTGCGCTTCAGCGAAGGGTAAAGAGCGGGAACGGCTGAAAATGGTCAATCCGCGGCAGATCGGGTTAATTCACGAGCCGGGCATCGGCATTTAGCCGACAAAAAGCCCGGAGGCTGTGCCATGATGACCCGAATGAGCATTAATCTACCCAACCCCCTTTCGGTTTACGTCAACCCATGCGATAGGAAAGCGCCAAGTGATACCTGCTCTAGGAGGACTCCCATGGAGATTCGCGAGGCTTTAACTTTTGACGATGTTTTGTTGGTACCGGCTCAGTCTTCGGTCTTGCCCTCCACGGCAGATACCCGCACGCAGGTCACAAAATCCATCCGATTGAACATTCCGCTGCTGTCATCGGCCATGGACACGGTGACAGAAGCGCGCATGGCGATTGCCATGGCGCAATCGGGCGGCATGGGGGTTATCCATCGCAATCTCGATCTGGACGAGCAAGCGCGGCAAGTCCGGCGGGTCAAACGATTTGAAAGTGGGATCGTCTATAACCCCGTCACTCTGACGCCGGAGCAAACCCTTGCTGATGCGAAAGCCTTGCAAGAACGTTACCGCGTGACCGGTTTCCCAGTGGTGCAGGATGGCCGCGTTGTCGGCATTGTGACCAACCGCGATATGCGCTTCGCCACAGATCCCAAAACACCGGTTTCCGCTATGATGTCGACTGAAAACCTTGCAATCTTGCAAGAACCAGCCGATCCGCGTGAAGCCAAGCAATTGATGGCGGCGCGGCGGATTGAAAAACTGCTTGTGACAGACAGTGCAGGCAAATTGACCGGACTGTTGACGTTAAAAGATCTTGAGCAAGCCGTCTTGAACCCAAGTGCCTGTAAGGACGACTTAGGGCGCCTACGCGTGGCTGCGGCCAGTACCGTTGGGGATGCGGGTTTTGAGCGCACGATGGCGCTGATCGAAGCGGGCGCAGATATGGTTGTGATCGACACGGCGCATGGGCACTCCGAAGGGGTGGCTTTGGCGGTGGCGCGGGCGAAGGAAGTGGCTGGAAAGACCCAAATCATCGCCGGTAATGTTGCCACGGCGGCGGCGACCACCACTTTGATTGAGGCGGGCGCAGATGCGATTAAAGTTGGTATTGGTCCAGGCTCAATCTGCACAACGCGGATGGTTGCAGGCGTGGGTGTGCCGCAATTGACGGCGATTATGGACTGCGCAAGCGCCGCCCTTCCGCATGATATTCCGGTCATTGCGGATGGCGGCATTAAGTTTTCCGGCGATTTTGCCAAAGCCATTGCGGCAGGGGCCTCATGTGCCATGGTTGGGTCTATGATTGCCGGCACCGATGAAAGCCCCGGCGAGGTCATCCTTTACCAAGGTCGTAGCTTTAAATCCTATCGCGGCATGGGCTCTCTGGGCGCAATGGCGCGCGGCTCTGCGGATCGATATTTCCAAAAAGATGCCGCCAGCGATAAGTTGGTTCCCGAGGGAATTGAAGGGCAAGTGCCCTATAAGGGCGCGGCAGGAACGGTATTGCACCAATTGGTTGGCGGTCTGCGCGCGGCCATGGGGTATACGGGATGCGCGAGCGTGGATCAGATGCGCAAAAATTGTAGCTTTGTGAAAATCACCGGCGCAGGATTGAAGGAAAGTCATGTGCATGACGTTCAAATCACCCGCGAAAGTCCGAACTATCGGGTCGGCTGATGACACCCGGCGCCCGCGTTGCGGCACAGATTGATATACTANAGGCTATTCTATCTGGGGTGCCGGCAGAAAAGGCTCTGACCAATTGGGCGCGGGGCAATCGTTTCGCAGGGTCAAAAGATCGGGCTGCATTGCGCGATTTGGTCTTTCAAGCGCTGCGCTGCCGCCGATCAGCTGGCGCCTGGCCGGCGCCGCAATCTGCGCGGGCCTGGGCCATTGGGACGCTGCGCGCCCATGGCGAAGATCCAAATGAATTTTTTACCGGAATAGCGCATGCGCCAGCGGCATTGTGTGCTGACGATGTCACGCCGGCTCCCTCAGACCGCGATCGTTTGGATCTGCAAGATTGGGTGATCGACCTGTTAACCCAGCAATATGGAGCCGAGCAAACTGCAAAGATTGGCGCGGTCCTGCGACATCGCGCACCAATTACGCTGAGGGTAAACTTACAAAAGACGACGCGGGCCCAGCTCCAGGCGGAATTGGCCAAGGCCGAGATTGAAACAACCCCCAATTTGGCCTCTGATACGGCGCTGACCATCTTAAGCAATCCGCGCCGCGCCGTGCTTCAACCTTGTTTTGAACAGGGTTGGTTTGAGCTGCAGGACGCGGCGTCTCAGGCCGTGGCGGATGCTATTGCACTCAATGGACGGGTTTTGGATTACTGTGCCGGGGGCGGTGGCAAGTCCTTGGCCCTGGCAGCGCGCAGCGGCTCGAAGATCTTTGCTCATGATATTTCAACCGCGCGTATGGCAGAAATAGCACCGCGGGCGGCGCGTGGTGGGCATGACATTGAGGTCATAGCGCCGCAAGATTTGGCAAAATCGGCAAAATTTGAGACTGTGGTGTGTGATTTACCCTGTTCGGGCAGCGGGGCGTGGCGCCGATCTCCGGAAGGTAAATGGAGCCTTACACCAAAGGACCTGGAGGCATTTGTGCGGCTTCAACGGGATATCATTGCCAAATCCATAACATATTTGGCGCCAAATGGATGTCTCGCTTTGATCACTTGCTCGATTTTTGAGGCCGAAAATCAAGGGCAGCGGCAGTTTGTCAGCGAAAATTTCCCGGATTTAACCTTTTGCAGCACAGAGCAATATTTACCCAGTGCAACGCAGGATGGGCTCTATTTGGTTATCTTTAAGAAAGGTATTTGAGCGCGGGCTTTGCTGTGGTAATTAATAATCAATTAACCAATTTTTTGTATGTGTCGCATTGGAATTTTTATCAACGAGCGCACGATTTAAATGAAAAATATTTTACGAATATTTGACGCCTGGCACCATTCTTTCGCCCTTGTTAGTTTCTGTGTTTCCGTTGCTTTTTTAATTGTTTTAACTGGGTTTCTGCGCACAGGGCATTGGCTTTTGGTTCTCGCACTCTCGATCGTGATATGCGCGGCTGGCTTGGCTTGTTTTTGGGTGGTGCGCTATCTTGCAGATTTGCGGCGCTCAGCAATATTGGCGCAAACCTATGAAAATTGTGACTATGGCGTGGTGATCAGCGGGCTGGACGGCGGGGTGACACAGGTGAACCGCGCGGCAAAAGAGCAAGGGTTTTCCATTGAGCCCGGTTCCATCGATCGCGTGTTGCCAAAAGCTTATGGGGATCTCGCGCCAAAACTGGAAAGTTTGATGCGCCGGGCTGTCACGAAAGGTTGGGCACAAGATTGTGTGACCATCGGCGGTCAGGGCCTGACGCTTGATCTGTGCCGATCTGCCGGGCAATTGGTTTGGAGTTTCAAACCCGTCGCTCCAGGGGGGGTGCGCGAGGGCATTGCACAACCCTCTGTTGCAATGGCCCGAATGAACGGAGATCGCATTGTCACAGATGTCAATGCGGCTTTCCGAGCCCTGTTCGGTGAAACGCCCCGTTGGATTGATGTTTTGGCCAATGGCAACCGCGTGCTGCGCAATCAAGTGCAACAACTCAAAACCTTGGACGGCGAGCGCAATTTTCATGTGTTGGATCATTGGCCCAGTGATGAAACGGAAGAGTTGTATTTCTTTCCTGTAACCGATGAACAGCAGGTCTCGACCCAAAGTTATTGGGACCTGTTTGAGCATCTCTCGGTCCCTTTGATAAAACTCTCAACCAAAGGGGGTATCAAAAGCGTAAATGCAGCGGCGCGCAGTTTGTTTGGCAAGAAAATCAATATTGGCCATGACATCACCGAAGTTTTTATTAGCAATCAGCAATCGCTCCTGGGATGGATTTCAGACGT
>JGI20153J14295_10001019_pt1 | contig 22484 bp, 18 predicted proteins | sample COG_03_FD_14295 | JGI IMG/M metagenome (IMG submission 14295) | reverse complement strand
CCGAGAGGAACAGGCCAGCGATAATCAATTGGCTGATGACGGCCAACGTATCGGCGACAACGATGGTGCGTTGCCGAGAAGTGCGGTCGGCGATGACGCCACCAAACAACAACACCAAAACTTGCGCAGCAGTCGGCGCGGCAATCACAAATGCCGCATCGCGAGTTGAGCCTGTCAGTGCCAGAACGCCGAATGCCATGGCGATGGGTGCCATGGCATTGCCGGCATAGGAGATCAGATAAGCGCTAAACAGCTTGGCAAAGTCAGGTTGCTTGAGGAGCCTTAGGCCGTCGCGGATTGGAGAATGGGTCACGTGAGTTCATCTGGTTAGGGGGCATAGTTCAACCAGCTGCGCTGGCCTAAGTCGGGTCAGGTGAGCTTGCTGTGGTTTGCGCCCTGGGGCGGGATTCTCGGTATTCATACCGGTGATGTCAACCGGTCTGCGGGCATCTGGGTTAAGCCGCCCCCTCCCGTCGAACGGGTACCTCGGATCATATCGCGAGTCACTCCGTCAATAGTCGCCTAACCCCACCATCGACCATCGACGAACCAGAGTGCTACTATGCGACTTACCTATTTTTTGCTTTCACATTTGACGGGAGTTATTGAAGATGGCGAATACACATTCCGAACAAGCGTCCTACAGCACCCTGTTGGTGACGATTGAAGAACACATTGCCGTGGTCACCTTGAATCGGCCTGAGGCGCGCAACGCGCTGAATCGCCTGGCCTATACGGAACTGGAAGCTATTTTTCGTGACCTCCAAAAAAACTCAGACGTGCGCTGCATAGTATTGACCGGCACAGATCCAGCGTTTTGCTCTGGCGACGATGTCAAAGAATTGATGACTGGCGATGGCGATACTGGCAAACAGCGACTGCGCTCTGTCAGGCCCGGTACGACGCCTGCGGCCACAGCCATTATGGATTGCGACCGGCCAATCATTGCGGCTGTGAACGGTGCGGCTATTGGTTGGGGTATGGACATGTCATTGATGGCAGATTTTCGAATCGCCTCAGAGCGAGCGCGATTCTCGGAGATGTTTGTCAAGCGTGGCCTGGTCAGTGACGTCGGTGGCTTGGTGCGCCTACCCCAGTTGGTGGGTCCGCAGCGAGCTGCCCAACTGCTGTTTACCGGCGAGATCATTGATGCCCAGTTTGCCCGCGAGATTGGGCTGGTGATGGAGGTCGTTCCCCACGAAGAATTATTGTCGGCGGCGCTGATGTTGGCCCGCAAAATTGCGGCGAACCCACCCCTGGCGGTTCGGTATCTCAAAGAGGGCTTGCGCCGCTCCTGCTACGGTGAATACCAGGAGATGGGTAACTGGGTTTCGCAGACTTTGGGCGTGTTGTTTCAGACCGAAGATCATCGTGAGGGTGTTGCTAGCTTTCTGGAGAAGCGCGAAGCTGAATTTAAGGGTCGTTAGTCCATAAGGTAGGCTGCGATTTTTGATTGACCCGCGCAGGCGCGGGCCTCATAGTCGAGTCGCAGTTGATCCTGGGTTTAATGCTCGGAGACATAGAATCAGAGGTGGTACAGATCGTTATCCTATTGAAATATGTTGGTAGACAGGTGTTGTGGTCGAGGCTATACCCCCACGGGATCTTATCTCTGGCCGTGCTTCTGGTGCTCACCGGCTGTTGGAATGGGCAGGGAGACAAGATGACAGATTTGAAGCCGCCGGTCGCCGAACAAGTGCCGCGAACGCTGGTGGTGAATGGTCTGCAGCGGCAAGACGAATACTATTGGTTGCGCGATGATGAGCGGAAAGACCCGGCCATGTTGGCATTGTTGGATGCTGAAAACCGATATACTCAGGCCATGATGGCGCCCAGCCAGGCGCTGCAAGACCAGCTTTTTAACGAGATCACTGCCCGGTTTGCCGATGACGACCAGACGATTCCGGTGACCCAAGGTACTTATGCGTACCACCGTGAGTTCCAGGCCGGAGGCGAATACCCCGTGTATTTGCGAGGGCTACCGGGTGCTGTTGAGGCAGCGGAAGTGATCCTGGATGTCAATCAGTTAGCCCGGGCTAATCTGTTGCGTGGCGGCGAGTATTATCAGGTCAGCAATTGGAGCGTCAGCAGTGGGGATAATCTGCTTGCGTTCACGGAAGATACGCTGGGACGGCGACAGTACACGCTGCGGTTTAAAGACCTGCAGAGTGGCGAGTTTCTGCCTGATCAGATCACTGGTGTGTCCAGCAGCATCGCCTGGGCGCAAGACAACAAAACGTTATTTTATGTCAAAATAGATCCGCAAACCCTGCTGCCTTATCAAGTTTATCGCCATGTGGTCGGTACTCCGATCGAGACCGATCAACTGGTTTATGAGGAGGCTGACCGTAGTTTTAGCACGTCTGTGTATACAACCCGCTCAAAGGCTTATGTGGTGATCAGCCTGTCGAGCACCGATAGCAGCGAGATTCGGCTGGTTGATAGCCTCAAACCCGAACGTGGTCCCGTGGTTTTTCTGACTCGCGAAGTCGATCATGAATATCGAATTCGACATGTGGCGGGTACGTTCTACATCTTGACTAACTGGCAGGCGAGCAACTTTCGGTTGATGAAGGTTGAAGAGCAGCGCTTGAATGCTAAGTCGGCCTGGCAGGAAGTCCTTGCCCATCGAGAGCAGGTGTTGCTGCAGGATGCGGAGGTGTTCAGCGATTATCTGGTGGTGAATGAACGTGTCCTTGGATTGCCCGCCTTGCGAGTGATATCTCGCGCAGAGGAGCAAGGTCCTGGGCGCCTCATCGAATTTCCAGATCCGGCCTATGCCGCTCGCCTGCACAGTAACCCTGAGGTGAACTCAAAGCGACTGCGCTACGTCTACTCGAGTCTGACGACACCTGAATCAGTGTTTGAATATGATATGGACCAGGGCACCAGTCAATTGCTGAAGCAAGATCCCGTGGTCGGGGCGTTCGATACCAGTCTCTACAAGTCTGAGCGAATCATGATTACGGCTCGCGATGGCGCGCAGGTACCAGTATCCCTGGTCTATCGGTCAGACCTGTTTTCTCGAGGGAATAATCCCCTGTACCTGAACGCCTATGGTGCCTATGGCTTTGCCAGTGAACCGACATTTCGCTCTCTGCGGCTGTCATTACTCGACCGAGGATTTGTGTTTGCCATTGCCCATGTTCGCGGTGGCGATGAGATGGGGCGAGACTGGTATGAGCAGGGCCGGTTGCTGCAGAAACGCAACACCTTCTGGGATTTTATCGATGCGACGGACCAGTTGGTGGCATTGGGCTACGGTGACAAACAAAAAGTGTTTGCGATGGGGGGCTCGGCCGGCGGCTTGCTGATGGGCGTAATCGCCAATGAAGCGCCAGAAAAATACTTGGGAATCATCGCCCATGTACCCTTTGTGGATGTGGTGACGACCATGTTGGATGAATCGATACCACTGACCGTGGGGGAGTTCAGCGAGTGGGGTAACCCGCAAGACCTCGACTACTACAAATACATGTTGTCCTATTCGCCTTACGATCAGGTGACGGCTCAGGATTATCCGAATATGTTGGTAACAACCGGTTTGCATGACTCACAGGTGCAATACTTTGAGCCGTTGAAGTGGGTCTCGCGTCTGCGGCGGCTGAAGACTGATAACCATCGACTGCTGTTAGATATCAATATGGACAGTGGTCACAGTGGTGCATCCGGTCGGTATACACGCTACCAGACCGATGCTCGTGAATATGCCTTCGTGCTCGATTTGCTGCCGGCAGAATAGTCGTCGAGCAGGGCGGTACCGCAGGTTGCGGTGCAGTCAAGGGCTTTTTGCTAGGATAAATAGTTAGGATAAATAGTTAGGATAAATAGCGACAGTAAGCCAGTAGCTGTCAGTAATCAGGGTGCGTAATCTAATGGCTCAACAACAATTCAATATCCAGCGACTCGGTGCGGTGTTTGCCTTGATTCTAGGCTTGTGTGCCTGCGGTGGTGGTGGCGGCTCTAGCGCCGCTCCGCGCCTGCAACCTTCGCCGACGGTGGTTGAGCCAACGACGCCACCGGATACCACGGCCTATATCATGGACCAGTTTTTCCCGGGCAAAAATTTTGCCGGTTTGCGTTCTTTGGCGAGAGCGGCGAATCCCGGTAATCCCATTACCAATACATTAATTAACTGTACCGTCCTCGTAACTGAAGACAACCTCTGCAGCTTTAATCAAATACCGTTACTTGGCATGGAGACTAGCGCGCCGACCGTTGATCAAGTCATGGATCGTGTTCTAGTGTCCCATGACTGGATGGCAGTGCGCATGCGCGAAGTGTTCAACGAGATGCCGCCGGAACTTTTATTGATTATGCGCGGGATTACCGCCATCGTGATTTCCTATGATATTCGGCCGTCTTTTTACTGGTCGGGAAGTGGTGCTATTTACATAGATCCAGATCGTCTATGGCTGACCACCGCGGAACAGCAGACGATTGACCCGGCCCCGGATTATCGTGCCGATCTTGGTAATGTTTTTCTGTTCACTATGCCGGCCCGTTATGTGGCTAATGGCGATACGGATCTACGGAGTCTGAATCGCGACTTGAGTTCGATTTCTATGCGGCTGGCGGGTTTGTTCTATCATGAATTAGCCCATGCTAACGATTATTATCCGCCGGGACGCCTAGCGTCAATCGATCGAACTGTACCTATGTACCTAGCAACCAGTGCCAATGGCCTGCCGTCGAATTTATTACAGGGTACCTTCCCGTTGACCTCGGTGCTGATGGACCGGCTGGCGGGTGTGTCCTTTCGAAGCGAAACCGTGCGGCTCGCGGATCAATCCTTGACCGCAGAGGATATTGCGGCGGAATTCCCGCTCGATGTCGCCAATGATTTTTATAGCTATAGCAGCAGCCGGGAAGACCTGGCCATGTTGTTTGAGGAAGTTATGATGTACTACAGTTATGGCCTGGATCGTGATGTTGCGGTGACTGATTTGCCGGCGAATCTGGAGTCTTGCTCGCAACTGCGGGTGGCATGGGGCCAGCGTAACCGGGTTGCCCAAACCAATATTCTGCCGCGGGCGACGCTGATTCTTGAGGCGCTGCTGCCCGAGTTGGCTGCGGCCGTCACCCTGCAACTTGATGATGTGGTGCCGACCCAGATGCGCGTCGATGAGGATTTTTGCACTAATATTCTGGTCAGTCCTTCAGCGACTCGGTCGTTGGTGTTGCCTGGGGCTGTTAATACGCAGCTGCCGCCACTGTTCCAAACTTATTTATAGGTTTAATGATCGGCGGCTCGATCTGCGCTGATTGTTCTGGTCGTTATACCGCTCGGCTTGCTTTTGCAGAGCTAGGGCTAGTTCTGACGTAGATGCCGCGAAGCAAGGTCGATACGAAATCTCGCCTCAGGTACGCCGTCACAGATGGCTCGCAGCGACGGGGGTAACTCGAGGTGTTCCAACCCGATAAATCGTTCGCCATCACTGCGGCCAAACACTAAGAACCGGTGACCACGTTGCTGCAATAACCCCAAGGCAGCGTCGCGGCTAGCCACCTGGTTGCCGTAATATTTGGGGTCGGCAATGCGTTCTATCGTATCGCTACCAACGACAAAGGTTGCTGCGGGAAACACGAACGACTTTTCAATAAAGGTCGGTGCATTGCTGAATACCATGGGATACCCTTGGGTGCCGAGCTCGCGTTCTTGCAAGTCGAAATAGTCCAATGGGGGCTTGTCCACGTTAAACGCCGATATTTCCAGTATCACCTCGTGGCCCAGTATTTCCTCGGCTACAGCAACCATTTGTCGATGCCCCTCATGCAGGGGGTTGAACGCGCCGGGAAAAACTCCGAGTGGTAATTCGGCAGCAACCCAGGTGGATTTATGTTCACCGTTGAAGAGCCCTTGCCACAGAGTTGGGGCTGTGAGCACGCGCACCGTGACATGGTCGTCCGTGTCGAGCCCTAACCCTTGTCGGAGGTCGTCGGTGCGAGGGATATGATGGCCAGACTGAGCCATCTGCATGGCTTGGAGAATTAGATCACCGCAAATCTGCTCCTGCTCACTGCGCTGCCGGCCGGTTTTACCGAAGGTTAAGCTGAATTCCCAGCTTGCCAGATGACTCTGGATCGCCACAAAACAGTGATCATGGCCCCGTCGGCTTCGATCGGTGACGAGTGCGGCGCTCGCACCAAGACCGAACAGCGGCGTTGCCATTCCTTGACCTGCGTCGCTCGCTGTCGTTTCTTGAGGTTCAGTTAACCCTCGGGCGCGTTGAAATGCAGCCATGGCCAAGGCCCTGGCAGTTTCCGAACTGGCCGCTTGGACGGGCGTTTTACCTAGGTAAGCCGTCAGAGCGGTTTGCGCGTAGGGAACGGTGGCTTCAAGCAATGTCCTCGATGCGCCAGGTGCACTCAGCAGGCGACTCAGGGCCGTGCTGCCACCGCCGGTTATGGCCGTGACCCAATGGCCCGGAGTGCCATGAATCAAGGTGATCAGTTCAGTGTTCATGGTGGTTCTCGTGTTAAATCAGCGCTGGTAAGCGCCGCGGTCACTCGCGACAACGACGCGTAGGCGTATGTAGTGTATCAGGATGGTTAGTCAGGTCGAGTATCATGACGATTAGGGCTTTCGCTCTGGAGCCGAATCGGGATAATAGAGGGCCCGACGGATTCATTAAAGAGGCGATCGCGTGATGCATAAACCAGCTTCGTTATTGCTAACTATCTTGTTGCTGTCAACCAGTGTTGGCGTCTTGGCGGCGCCTATTGATGTGCCCGTATTATCACCAGAGCAGCTGGACAACTACCAGTTCCCCAGTAAGCCTGAAACACCTGCCGTAGTGGATGATTTGTCCTTTGGCCAGCTCACGCTGCTAGACCAGCAGCGTGAGGAAATACAGGCGTTATTCTTGCGACGTCTGGGGGTGATGTCGCTGAAAAATACCCAAGCGGATCTATCGTTGTACCAACAGCTCGTGGACCGAAGACTCATACGTCCTGATCAAATTACTCAATGGCAGGCCCTGGGTGTGGTCTTTGGGGACCTGCTGGTGCGAGAGTTTGGTTTACATTGGGTCAGTTATGAAGATGCGCTGGGTTCCAGCAAAGCCCTGCGTTGGCGCACGACCGATAACTTTATTTTTCCCGTTACCGTGTTTTCCAAGCGCGTACAATTCAATGAAAAAATTGACGTCAAAGCGATCTACGAGGAAATCGCCAGCGAGATCGAGCGATTCAAACGTTTGTCCTTGAACAGCCCACCAAAAGCCTTTGACTAGGGCTCCCCTTGGACGGCGATTCCAGCTAAACTAGCGACTGCATATCGGTATCCGCACATTGAAGGTAAGTACACACATGATTAAAAAGTTGATTCAACGCCCGCTTAAATTTCTGCTGGTGGACTCTACAGTCAATATACTCGGTGATCTATTCGAACAGCCGCTTGTCATGTGGGCATTTATTGGTTGGGGCTGGGTTTCCATTCTGGTCATGGCCACCAGCATCGCCAGTCAGATTGCTGCGCTTTAGTCTAGAACAGAAGTCTAGAACAGAAGTCTAGAACAGAAAAATCCGCCACAGGTGGTGTCTGCCGAAGCCGGTTAGAATTGACCCGGCGCTAGGCAGGGCAGGTCACTTAGGCGCAATCTTCAGCGCTGCCCTAGCGCTGAATTGGCTTAATCCGTACGCTGTTGACGTCCGCCGTTACTGAGTCGGTATTTCGCCAAGTGGCTGGATTCAGCTCGCCTAGATGGCGAGCAATCGATCCAGTTCCTGCATTACCAAATCACCGAATTCCGTGGTCGATAGGATCTTTGGGTTCGTGTCCGTGGATAACAAATCGGCAGTTGAGTAACCCGACTCAAAGACACTTTTCATTGCTGTCCAGACGGCAGCAGACTCGGCTTTCAGACCAAAACTCATATCCAGCATCATGGCAACCGAGCCGATCATCGAGTAAGGATTGGCGATATTCTTACCTGCAATATCCGGAGCGCTGCCGTGTGAAGGCTCATAATAGGCTTTCTCCGGGCCAACACAGGCCGACGGCATCAGACCGAGGCTGCCCAAAATGCCACCGCCTTGGTCGCTGAGAATATCGCCAAACATATTCTCCATGACCATGACGTCAAACTGTCCAGGGTTAAGGCACAAGGCGGTCGCCGCGGCATCAACCAGCAAATGGACCACCTTGATGTCCGCATAATCCTGATGCACCTCATCAAGAATCTCATTCCAGAAGACGCTGGACATCAAGACATTACTCTTGTGAATGTTGTGGAGTACGCCTTTGCGTAATCTGGCCTGTTCAAAACCCACGATCAGTATCTGGCGCACCTGGTCTTCGTTGTATTCAAGGGTCTCTTTCACATAACGCTTGCCGTCAGCATTCACGCCGCGCTCTTTCTCGCCGAAGTATAAGCCGCCGACCAGTTCTCTAATCAGCAGAATATCGATGCCGTCCTGAATGACTTCGCGTTTCAGGGGCGAGAAGTGCGCCATATCTCGGCTTAAATAGATCGGGCGAAAGTTGGCGAAGGTGTTGTAGCGGGCGCGCAACGGCAAGATAGCGCCGCGCTCGGCTTGCTCTGCGACTGGAATTTTCTGTGATTCCGCATGGCTCAAGCCAACCGGCCCTTTGAGAATGGCATCAGCGGCATCGCACACAGCCTTGGTTTCATCGGGAAAGGCTTTGCCATGTTCGAAATAGGCATGGGCGCCGAAGGGGGCCGCAGTCAGTTCAAATTCAACGTCACGGTGTTTGCTGACCAGGTCGAAGACTCTGACGGCCTGGGCCATGATCTCGGGGCCGATAGCATCCCCAGCAAGGATCGCNATCTTGTAGGCGTTGGTTTTGTTCGTCATTGGCGTTGTCATTAGGTCGGCGTTGTCCTGTGATATGCAGATTAAGGGGCAAGTCTAACACGCAGATTTTAGTTCCTGCCGGGTTATGCCGACTATGCCAAAATTTTATGGTTTGGCGCGACGGGTTCAGCCCGGTCGTCGCTGGCTAATAATCGCTAGTAAAGCAAGTGCGGCGCGCGCTCATTGAGCCATGGTTGTTCTTCGGCGTGCAATCGAGTCTCGAGTGCGTCAAAGCCCAGGGTCGCATCGTCCACCCACTGGCGTAAAAAGGTCCCGCCGTTGATGACATCGATAGGAACCCTATGAGGTTCATATTCGTACTCGTGATGGCGCCATAATGGGTAATCCGGACGGATATGGCGCAGGGATTTGAGCAGGCCCGCGATCAGTCGGTAGGGCTTGAACTGCTCGTGCTGGTAGTCAGCGAAATCAGTATGAATCTGAATGCCCTCGCAGAGCTCACCCTGGTGCTTGTGAAAGGTCGGCGAGAAAAAACAGGGGCGTAAAAAGGCACCCTGCAGCCAGTCTGGACGTTGGCTTTGCAGATAGTCGAGGATTTCCAGCGCCGGAAAGTCCGGTGCACCAATAATCTCCAGTGGTACGGTAGTGCCCCGACCCTCAGACAATTGGGTGCCCTCCAGCAGCACGGTGCCTGGGAAGCAGCGACTCATATTCAAGCTGCTGGCATTCGGGCTTGGATTAATCCAGGGCCGTTGGTGTAACGGCCAGCCGTAACCCGGCCCAACCGTCGGTTGATAGCCGGCCATTTTGATGGTCTTCAGGCGGACAGGCAGCTGATTTTTTGCCACCAGCCATTGCGCCAGCTCAGCGGTGGTGAGCCCATGTCGGGTGGGTAGTGTATCGCAGCCGACAAAGCTTTCGTGGCCCACTTCCAGACGTAAGCCATCTATGGGTCGGCCTGCGGGGTTGGGTCGGTCCAGCACCCAAAGTTCAACGTCGGCCGTCCCGCAGGCCTCCAGAAAGTATTTCAATGTGGTGATATAGGTGTAGATACGACAGCCAACGTCCTGCAGGTCGAAGAGCACGACATCAAGATCAGCGAGCATGTCCCGGGTTGGAAAGCGATGTTCACCGTAGAGGCTGATGACGGGAATGCCGTGGGTTGGATCCAAATAATCCGCAGATTCAATCATATTGTCTTGCTTGTCGCCGCGCATGCCATGCTGTGGGCCGAATGCTCGGCATACGTTAACACCGCGCTGAATCAGATCATCCAGGGAGTGCTGCAAGTCGCAAGTTACAGATGCGGGATGGGCCACCAGCGCGACTTGCCGCGAGTGTAATGAGTGCAGGAGCTCAGCGCTGCCGAGAAGCTCGTCGATACCGAACCGAAATGTCATTCAATGCCCCGGGTGATCGTCAGGATGTGGGTGTCACGGTGATGGAAATCCGGGTTGCCGTCAATATGCCGCAAAGCATAATAGTGGCGTTGTCCTTGATTGTCTTCGATGACAGCGGACAAGCCCAGCTGCAAACTGTCGGCCCGCTCTGACCAACCGGGTAAATCCAATTCAACGTGAATCCACGCTTGTTGCTCGCCATCGAGTTTAACAGACATCGAATGCAAACTGGCCCTTGAGGACGCCTGCATGCCAAGACGATAAGCCTGAAAGTCAAAGCAGTTCCAGTCGCCGCTGGGTGCGACATTCACTTCTGTGTAGCCGGTGGCCGTGGGATCTGCCACAAAGCACTCAAAGCAAGTGTGTTCCCATAGCGCCATGCGGCGTTGCGGGTTGGCCGCTGGTGCCGGCCAATTCAGCGCCGCTCGCTCAGCCACAAGTTGATACTCAAGTTGGAGCTTCTGCTGCGTCCAGCGCACATCGCAGTGCAATGACTGAATCAGGGAGGTAGGGCTGAAGGCGTGCAGGGCAATAAGCATGAGTTGACTGTATCATCTGGGGCAGGTCTGCGGGAGGCATGATAACGCGAAACCGCGGTTCGTCGTTGAACTTAGCAGCGGAAATCTGTCAGAGAATCGGGCTTCGTCATCCCGGTTATGCTAGGTTACGGTTTTTCAATAACAGGTGAGGCTCGCGTTGCATGTCGGATTATGAATTTGATCTCTTTGTCATCGGCGTTGGCTCGGGCGGTGTCCGCGCGGCCAGGATGAGTGCGGCCTATGGTGCGCGAGTCGCCACGGCGGAAGACAAGTATATGGGCGGTACCTGCGTCAATGTCGGGTGCGTACCGAAGAAATTGTTGGTTTACGCCTCCCACTATGCGGAAGACTTCGAAAATGCCCAGGGCTTTGGTTGGTCAGCGGTAAAACCCGACTTTGACTGGCCAACATTGATCAGTAACAAAGATAAAGAGATCAGCCGGCTGAATGGCATCTATCAGGGTTTGCTTGATAATGCCGGCGTGACTCATTTTGATGGTCGAGCCCGGATTAAAGATGCCCACCATGTGGTGGTTCGTGATCGAGTGATCTCTACCGAGAAGATCCTCATCGCCACTGGTGGCTGGCCGTCAGTGCCACATTTTCCGGGCAACGACCTGGTGATCACCTCCAATGAGGTGTTTCATTTACCGACGTTGCCACAACGTACCCTGGTCGTGGGTGGTGGTTATATCGCCGTCGAGTTCGCCGGTATATTTGCGGGTTTGGGTTGCGATAGTCATCTGTCTTATCGTGGACCGCTGTTTCTGCGTAATTTTGATGAGGATGTGCGCCAGACCGTTGCCACCGAGATTGCCAAGAAGGGGGTCAATCTGCATTTCAACTCAACGGTTACCCATATTGAGAAACAGCTCGACGATAGTCTCCAAGTGTTTTTTGCTGACGGTACCACGCTCGAAACCGACTGTGTCATGTATGCGACGGGCCGCGCGCCGGCGGTTGACGATCTCGGGCTTGAGCACGTTAATGTCAACTGTCGGGATAACGGTGCGATTATTGTTGATGATCATTTTCGTACCTCTGAACCCTCGATTTTTGCGCTGGGTGATGTCACCGACCGGGTGCAGCTCACGCCAGTGGCGATTGCCGAGGCCATGGTCTTTGCTCGGGGTCAGTTCCTGCAGCAGCCCGGGCGGATGGATTATACCAATATCGCCACGGCCGTATTTTGCCAGCCGAATATTGGTACGGTCGGTCTCACTGAGCACCAGGCCCGGGATGCCCATGGTGAAGTGGATATCTATCGCTCGACGTTTCGAGCAATGAAACACACATTGAGCGGCAGTGATGAGAAAACCCTGATGAAACTCATAGTCGATCGACAGACCGACAAGATTTTAGGTGTGCATATGGTTGGGCCTGAGGCGGGTGAAATCATTCAGGGGATCGCAATCGCGTTGAAGGCGGGGGCTACAAAGGCAGTATTTGATTCAACCATCGGGATTCACCCGACGACTGCTGAGGAATTTGTTACCATGCGCGAAGCGGTGGGTGATTAGGGTAGGTTAGGTGCTGGCCGGCAAAATTGTCGGGATCGATGGCTGTCGTGCCGGCTGGCTGGCCGTCAGCTGTGACAGCAACGATCTGAAGATGGGTGCTGAGCCCCAGTCTATCGATATCCAAGTCTTTGCGACTATCGAGGCACTCTGGCTAGCGCATCACGATGCCAGCCTGTTGCTGGTGGATATGCCGATCGGTCTGCTTGAGGACGAGCCGCGACAGGTGGAACCCGCCGCCCGCAAGGGGCTGCGAGGTAGAACGGCGAGTGTGTTCTCGGTGCCTTGTAGGCAGGCGGTCTATGCCAGTAGCTATGAACAGGCTTGTGAAATCAATGCGCAACACTTGGGCAAACGCTTGTCGATTCAGGCGTGGCATATCTGTCCAAAAATTCGCCAGCTAGATCGTTTTCTGCAAAATTGTCCTGAGGCTCGCGAGCGAATGTTAGAGTCGCACCCGGAACTGGCATTCGCGAGGGTTAAAGGGCAACCCTTAATCCACGGCAAGAAACACCCAGCNGGNGAGATGGAGCGATTGGCCATTCTCGGCGGATACTGGCCGGCGGTCACCGATGTTTACCATCAGGCCTTGGGGCGCTGGCGACGCAGTGAGGTCCAACGTGACGATATTCTGGATGCAATGGTGCTGCTCTTGACCCTGCGGGGTAGTTGGGCGACGTTGTTGGATACCAGTCAGCGTGATCAACGGGGCCTGGCCATTAACCTGATAGTGCCTGTGGGCTATGCCTCACCGGTGTAATTTGCTATCGTCGGCGGCCTCAGATCCGTAGTTTCGATAAGTCGATTAATACGCTATTTAAAATAACAAGGGGACACATTGGAATCGCTTACTGGTTTTCTCGACCTGCTCGACAGTTTTCTGGGCTCTGCCCAGTACTTTCCGTTTGTGTTACTTGGCACCGGCCTACTTTTTACAGTCTATTTGAAATTCCCTCAGGTGCAATTCTTTCGCCATGCTCTGCGCGTCGTCCGCGGTAAATATGACAAGAAGAGTGACGAGGGCGATGCAACTCATTTTCAGGCGCTGACCACTGCGATTTCCGGGACGGTGGGGACTGGCAACATCGGCGGCGTGGCGCTGGCTATCTTTCTGGGCGGCCCAGCTGCGCTGTTCTGGATGTGGATGACGGCATTCTTTGGCATGGCGACGAAATTTGTCGAAGTGACCTTGTCGCACAAGTACCGTACTAAGGACGAAAATGGCTTTATCGTCGGTGGTCCCATGTATGTAATGGAACGACGCTTGAACATGAAGTGGTTGGCAGTGGCCTTTGCNAGCGCCACAGTGATCAGCTCCTTTGGCAGCGGTAATATGCCGCAGAGCAACAATATTGCTAGCGGCGTGCAGGCGACATTCGGGGTGCCTGAGTGGGTCACTGGCCTGGTGTTAGCCATTATCTTGGCGATGGTCATTCTTGGCGGTATTAGTCGCATCGTTAAAGTGGCTGAGAAAATCGTACCCCTGATGGCATTGATTTATCTGGTGGGCGCGGCCGGCGTGATTATTACCAATTACGATAATGTCATTCCCTCCTTTGTAGCCGTCTTCAGTGATGCCTTCACCGGCAGTGCTGCTACGGGTGGGTTTCTGGGCGCCACCTTTGCTTACGCGTTTAATCGTGGCGTTAACCGTGGTTTGTTTTCGAACGAAGCCGGACAGGGCTCCGCGCCCATCGCTCATGCTGCGGCGAAAGCAGACGAGCCGGTTTCAGAAGGGATGGTCTCTATCCTGGAACCTTTTATTGACACCATTGTGATTTGCACGGTGACCGGTCTGGTTATTTTGTCATCGGGCGTCTGGACCGAGAAGTTTGAAAATAATTTCCAGACATTCGATATGGAAGTGATTCAGGGGGTCTACGCTGAGTCAGACCCCGTGCAACGTCAGGATTTGTTCAAGCACTTGAGCTTCAGCCTGGAAGATGACCCAGTGCAAGCATTTTCCGGCGAGATCACTGTCTTCAATGGTATCGCGGCTAGCCAGGACATTACTGTGATTCACAATCGATCCGTCGCCGAGGATGTCCGGTTTTACCAGGAAGGTGCACCCTTTAATGGTACTATCACGGTTGAACAAGGCAAGCTAGCCGGAAATATCGACGTCACGGGAAAATCCCTCATCCATTCCGTTGAATTGACGACCAAAGCATTTACGCGCGGAATATTTGGTGAATTCGGTAAATATATAGTCTCCGTCGGTCTGGTACTGTTTGCCTTTTCCACGGCAGTGGCGTGGTCTTACTATGGTGACCGAGCCATGACTTACCTGTTTGGGGTCCGGTCAGTGACGCCTTACCGGATAGTCTATGTTGGGTGTTTTTTCTTGGCTTCTATCGCCGATACCTCGCTGATATGGCTGATCTCGGCGATTACTTTGGCCATGATGACATTACCCAATTTGTTTTCCATGCTGATGCTACACCGNGAAATGAAAAGTACNATCGCAGAGTATTGGGAAAAGTTTCATCGCGAGCATCCTGAGGGCGTCTAATCCCTCTCGCTCGCATTGTCGCATTGTATAGTGCCTCAAGCAGCTGCCTTAGGCGACTGGCGTCGCCAGGAGAGTGCTTGAGGCGTCTTTATTGACGAATGCGTCGGCAACGTAAAATTAATTAAAACGGAAAAATGACTATTTAGGAGTCAATCATGGAGTTGAAGGGTGCGGTGGCAATAGTGACGGGCTCGTCTTCTGGTGTGGGTGCGGCCACAGCGAAATTACTGGCCAGCAAAGGCTGCCATGTGGTGATTAACTACGCGCATAGCCAGGGTGGAGCAGAGGCGACGGCCGAGGCCTGTCGGGAATTTGGCGTCGAGACGCTGGTCTGCCAGGCAGACGTCAGTGATGACAAGGCATGTCGATCAATGGTGGACCAGGCGATGGCGAAGTGGGGCAAAATTAATGCCTTGGTGAATAACGCCGGAACCACTAAGTTTAATCCTCATCATCAACTCGACGGCTTGGAAAAAGATGACTTTTTTCATCTGTATGGCGTTAATGTGGTGGGTCCGTATCAAATGATCAGAGCGGCTGAGGCTGGCATGCGTGCCGCGGGTGAGGCCTCTGTGGTCAATGTCGCGTCGATTGCCGGCGTGCAGGGCATTGGCAGTTCCGTCGCGTATGCAGCGTCGAAGGGTGCACTGCTGACCATGACGCGTTCGCTGGCGCGGGTCATGGGCCCAGAAATTCGAATCAACGCGGTTTGTCCCGGATTCATCCAAGGCGAATGGTTAGAGGCAGGTTTAGGTAAGGAAAACTACCAGCGGACTTTAGCTGCCCTCGAAGCTCGGGCACCGTTAAAGCAGACCTGTACGGCTGAATCGGTGGCTGAGGTGATCGTTGCTTTTATCAGTGGGCTTGGCATCATTACCGGTGAGCACATTATTTTAGATGGGGGTGCACACCTCATATGAGCGAACAGGTTCCGTGCCATCAAGCGTTTGAACACAAGCGCAGCCGACGGATCGATACCCTTAACCTGACGGTGCACGAGTTTGAGCATCGTGGTACTGGTGCGATGCATCTGCATCTCGAAAGTAGCTACCAGGAAAATGTTTTTATGGTAGCGCTCCGCACTGTGCCCACAGACTCAAGCGGCGTCGCGCATATTCTCGAACACACGGTTTTGTGCGGCAGCGAACGATTTCCCGTGCGGGACCCGTTTTTCCTGATGATCCGGCGCTCGTTAAATACCTTCATGAATGCGTTTACGGCGAGCGACTACACGGCCTATCCCTTCGCGAGTCAGAATCGTAAGGACTTTGATAATCTGCTGGATATCTACCTGGATGCGGTATTTTTTCCCCGTCTTGATCCGTTAGATTTTGCGCAGGAAGGCCATCGACTCGAGTTTGAGATTCCTGATGATCCTGAGTCGCGGTTAACCTACAAGGGTGTGGTTTATAATGAGATGAAAGGTGACACGAGCTCGCCGTTATCCGTGCTTTACGACACGTTGAAGTCCTATTTGTTTCCTACTAGTACCTATCATTTTAATAGTGGGGGCGATCCGGCACATATTCCCGAGTTAACCTACGACCAGTTGATGCAATTCTATCGCCGTCATTACCATCCCAGTAACGCCATCTTCATGACTTTTGGCGATATCCCTGCAGTGACCTTGCAAGAAAGTTTCGAAACCAAGGTGCTCAGCCGATTTGGTCGACTGGACGAGAAAATAGAGATACGCCCAGAACAACGTTACACCGAAACCCAGCGTATCCAGGGTAGCTACGCGGTGGACGACGTCACTGAACTCAGTGATAAGACCCATATCGTGATGGGCTGGCTGCTGGGTCCCAACACAGATCTTGGTCTCTTGCTCAAGTGTAATCTGCTGTCGGATGTGCTGCTCGATACCAGTGCCTCACCATTGCGTCGGGCGCTCGAGTCCAGTGGTTTGGGCGCCAACGCATCACCCCTGTGTGGCCTGGAGGAATCCAACTTTGAGATGAGTTTCTTCTGCGGTGTGGAAGGCAGCAATCCCGATCAACAAGCAGCGGTGGAAGCGTTGATTCTGGAGACCCTGGAGCGGGTCGCCAAGGACGGGGTGCCGAAGGAAAATATTGAAGCCTGCTTGCATCAATTGGAGCTCAATCAGCGTGAGATAGGCGGCGACGGCTATCCCTATGGATTACAGCTGATCTTCTCTACGATGTCAGCGATCATCCATCGCGGTGATCCTATCGCGCTACTGGACCTCGACGCGGCGCTGGTGCAACTGCGAGTGGAGGTTGCAGCGCCTGACTTTTTTCAAAAACTGGTACGGCAATTGTTGCTGGACAATACCCACAGAGTGTCCTTGGCATTAAATCCTGATGCGAAACTGAATCAGGCAATGCGGGAAGCTGAAATTGCACGCCTGGCTGCTATTAAGCAGTCCTTAAGCGAGGCGCAAAAGGCTGATATCGTCGCCCAGGCACAGGCGCTGCAGGCACGCCAAGACCAGGAAGAGCCACTAGAGCTGTTGCCTAAAGTCAGTCTGGCTGATATCTCACCGAAGGCAGCGGCGCCGCAGGGGGTACATACCACGCTCGGTAATGGCCTGAAACTCAGTAGTTACGCAGCAGGCACCAATGGTCTGACCTACCACCAGGTGGTACTAGACCTGCCCGCCTTGCCGGCTCACTTGCTGCAGTTGTTGCCCCTGTATACCAATCTGCTGACCGAGGTCGGTTCCGGGGGCCGGGATTATCTTGAGACCCAGCATTTACAGCATGGCATGACGGGTGGTCTGAGCGCCTACACTGCCGTCCGTGGAGAGGTGTCTGATCCAGATGCGTTGCTGGCACACTTGGTATTGTCGAGTCGTACTTTGAATTCGAAGAGTGACGACATGATAGTGTTACTCAAAGAAACTTTTGTCACGCCGGATTTCAGAGAAACGGCTCGGGTTCGGGAAATCGTCAAGCACATGCGAGTGCGCCGCGAGGGTGGTATTACCAGTAGCGGTCATACGTTGGCCATGACCGCCGCATCCAGCTACCTGAGACCCGTGTCACGCCTCAATCATCAGTTGACTGGGCTGGCAGGTATTGAACAGCTGAAGGGGCTGGATAGTGCCCTAGATGATGAGGCCAGGCTGGAACAGCTGATTGTTGACCTGGAATCCTTGCAATCTATTGTCCTGGGGGGGCAACCGCGCCTGCTAGTGGTCTGTGATAGAGCCGAGCTGGCATCTGCCAATCAGCGAGTCGAGCAAGTATGGCAGGGGTTTCAAGGGCAATCTCAAGTGGAACGGTTTGCTTGTGATTTTGACACACCTCAGGCTTCGCAAGCATGGATTACGACGAGTCAGGTCAACTTCTGTGCCAGCGCCTTTGCCACCGTCGCCGAGGCCCACGAGGACGCGCCAGCACTATCGGTGCTAGCCGGCGTACTGCGTAATGGCTTTTTGCATAAAGTGCTGCGCGAGCAAGGGGGTGCCTACGGCGGTGGTGCCGGCCATGATAGCGGCAATGGAATCTTTCGCTTTTATTCCTTCAGAGATCCCAACCTGCTATCGACCTTCGATGCTTTCGAGGAGTCCGTCGCCTGGTTGCTGCGCACAGATATTAGTGGCGACCTTATTGAAGAGTCCATTTTGGGTATCATCAGCAGCCTAGATGCGCCGGGTTCGCCGGCGGGGGTTGCGCGTCAGGCTTATCATAATCAGCTGTTCGGTCGTAGTGTTGAGCATCGCCACAAGGTCAGGCAAGCGATTCTCGGTGTTAGCGCTGATGATGTGAAGCGCGTCGCGCAGCAATACCTGCAGGGCCCCGGGGCTCGCGCGGTAGTCTGTCATGAGGATAGTGCGCGGGAGTTAAGCGCCGAGTTTATCGTCAGGTCAATTTGAGTCGGTCTATTGGCTAATCAAGGAGATTGTTATGGGAAAACAGGTACTTTTAACCGCCAACGATGGGTTTGAGTTTGATGCCTATTTGGCAGAGCCCACGGCTGATTGTAAAGGGGCAGTGCTTGTCATTCAGGAAATATTTGGTGTCAATCAGCATATCCGTGAGGTCTGTGATGGTTATGCGCGTCACGGCTATGCGGCACTCGCACCGGCGATATTCGATCGCGCAGAAAAACACGTCGAGCTAGGTTATAAGCCTGAAGATATTGCTCGAGGCGCGGCTATTGCCCGTGGCAAGCTCGACCTAAAGCTGACAATGAAGGACCTGCAAGCCGGGATTAATTATCTACAACAGTTTGGTGATGTCGCGGTCGTTGGTTATTGTTTTGGCGGTATGTTGACCTGGCTTTGCGCGGGTCAAGCGCAAGGTATTCGCTGCGCATCAGGCTACTATGGTGGTGGTATTACTCAGGCCCTGGACGTCACGCCCAAGGTTCCGACCATTTTGCATTTTGGCGATATGGATGCCCACATTCCCTTAGCAGAAGTTAATAAAATTAAGGCAGCGCAGCCGCGGGTGCAGACACACATCTACGCGGCTGATCATGGTTTTAACTGTGACCATCGGGCAAGCTACAGCGAAGCGGCGGCCAATCAGGCGCTGCAGAGAACACTAGATTTATTGGCTGAGAACATACGGCCTTCACATTCGGGGGCTGGAGTCTGAAGCGAACTATGTTAACTCATTGCGAGTATCGCCCGAACCGACGATCAGTGACGAGGGCTATTGCGTCAGCCCCAATCCTTGAAATTCGGACCGGCGTAACACACCAAGAGCGTAGACGGAAGTACCTAGATTAAATGCGCAGACTTCAATTAAAAGCGGGGTCGCGTCTTGACAAACTCGCGGGGCGTCTGCATCCTGTGGTCGTTGATTGTTCAACCGGGAAATGCGTATCATATGTTGATGCGACATGGACCGACGGGCGATTGGAGCAACATACAAAAAGAACCTTTTCCGAATAGGTATAAACATGAATGAACATCACATGAGACACTTCCTTGTCGCCACCGCGGTAAGCATCTTGTCTATCCTCTCGACCGGCATGGTCAACGCACAATCCCTTGATGAAGTGCTCGGTGTTCGAGCCACGACAACGCAGGATGGTCGAAAGTCACAGAACAAGATTGATGAAATTGCGGATAACACTCGCGATCTTCTGTCCCAGTACAAGCAGGTCATGAAAGTCGTTGACGGCTTACGGGTTTATAACAAACAGCAAGAGCGACTTATTGCTGGCCAAGAAACTGAAATGACTGAGCTCAATGCTTCTATCGATAATGTCACCGTCATTGAACGTCAGATCGGGCCACTGATCGAACGGATGATTGATAACCTAGACAAATATATCGAACTCGACACGCCTTTCCTCATTACCGAGCGTCGTGAGCGGATCGAATTTTTGAAAGAAACATTAGATCGACCTGACGTCAGCGTCGCCGAGAAATTTAGCCAGGTGCTTCAGGCCTATCAGCTAGAGAACTCGTACGGTTCTACCATTGAGGCCTATGCTGATGTGATCGAGCTTGACGGCAAGTCACGACAAGTTGATTTGTTGAAGTGGGGCCGGGTATCTCTGGTGTTTCAATCTCCCGACGGTGAAGTAACCGGTGTATGGGATAACGACACATCTAGCTGGGCAATCCTACCGGATGAGTTTCGGAGTGGTGTCAGAGATGGTATTCGTATCGCTCGAAAGACTCAAACTGCTGACCTCGTCAAGTTACCCGTACCGGCGCCTGGAGAATAAGAATGAAGAAGATAACACTAGCATTAATCACCCTGGCGCTGACGTTTACGTTGACTGCACGGGCAGAAGACGAGATCCAGGCGAAGAGCCTTGCCGAGTTATTGCAACTGGTTAAGGAAGGCAAGCTGATCAATAAGGAAGCCAACGAGCGACGTGAAAAGTCGTTCCTGGCTGACAAGAGCAAGCAGCAACAGGCACTTAACAACGCGCGCAAAATGCAGCGAGATGAGGAAGCACGAAGCGAGCAGCTTGAGTCCACATTTGAAAAAAATGAGCAGGCGCTGGCCAGCCTGACAGAAGTACTGTCGAAACGCTTAGGTTCGTTACGTGAGCTGTTTGGTGTTCTTCAGCAGGTCAGTGGCGACACGCAAGGCGTGTTTGAAGGCTCGATTGTTTCAGCCGAGTTCCCCGGTCGTGGCGAGTGGCTAGGTGAATTTGCGCAGTCTATGGGCAAAAGCTCAAAGCTGGCGACGATCGAAGAGATTGAGCGTCTGTGGTTCGAATTGCAGCGCGAAATGACCGAATCTTCGAAAGTTAGTAAGTTTACTGCCAAGGTTAACAAGTTGGATGGTGAAGTTGTCGAGCAGGAAATCGTTCGGATCGGTACATTCAACCTAATCAGTAACGGCGAGTACGTCAGCTACGACATTGAAAATGGCATTATTAAGGAACTGGCACGTCAGCCAGCGGCCCGATTTGTAGATTCAACGGGTGAGCTGGAAGCCGCTACCAGTGGTTTTGTGCCATTTGGACTTGACCCGACTCGCGGCCAGCTATTAGCGCTGCAGGTTCAAGTGCCGACGCTTGAAGAGCGAGTTCATCAGGGTGGTACTCCAGGTTATGTCATTATAGCTCTGGGTATTATCGCATTATTGCTGTCAGCTGAACGATTCACAACGCTCAACATCGTCGCATCTCGCGTACGAGCCCAGATGAAGACCGCTACTGCGAACCTGAATAATCCATTAGGTCGTGTTTTGGCTGTTTATCATGACAACTTGAGTATCGAAGCAGAAACCCTGCAGCTGAAACTAGACGAAGCGATTTTGAAGGAGCAACCCGCTCTGCAGGCGCGCATCTCGTTTATTAAGATTATCTCGATGGTAGCACCGCTGCTGGGTCTGCTGGGTACAGTAATCGGTATGATTATTACCTTCCAGGCGATCACGCTGTTTGGTACTGGCGATCCGAAGACAATGGCTGGTGGTATCTCACAGGCCTTGATCACAACAGTATTGGGTCTGGTTGTCGCCATCCCAACGGTACTGCTTCATTCTATTGTGCAGTCACGTAGCTCGGGGGTCATGCATATATTGACCGAGCAAAGTGCTGGTTTGATAGCCGAACACGCCGAGAAAGCAGGTAAGTAACCCATGGATGCAATATTTGTTGCTATTCGAACGTTTTTTGAAGCCGGTGGTGATGTGCTTTTTCTCATCGCCGGTGCGACCTTCATTATGTGGGCTTTGATTTTTGAGCGAGCGATGTTCATCAATACTGAGCACAAGTTAGATGTTGGTAAGGCGTTGAGCTATTGGGAAGGGCGATCAGAGCGTACGTCTTGGAATGCGCATATGATTCGGCTGCGGTTGATCTCAGAGGTGAACCTGAAACTGTCGTCGAACATGCACTTCATTAAGACGCTGATATCGCTGTTGCCCCTGTTAGGTTTGCTGGGAACGGTGACCGGCATGGTTCAGGTGTTTGAGGCCATGACCTACTCCGGTGGTAATGCAAGATCAATGGCTGCTGGTGTGTCTATGGCGACGATACCGACAATGTCGGGGATGGTTGCGACCCTATCAGGCGTGCTTGCGAACACCTTTATTACTTCCAAGATTCAGACTGAATCAGATTTTATGGAAGATACCTTGACGATGGACCATTAAGTAAGGGTTCATCGAAGACGGGGCTTTTAAAAAGAGAGATTTCATCGTCTGAATATACGGCGGTAACGTTAGATCAGGATACGTACAATGCGTAGAAGAACTCAAGAGTCGGATGAGAAGGTTGCGGATTTAACGCCCATGCTCGACGTGGTGTTTATCATGTTGATCTTCTTTATTGTGACGGCAACTTTTAT
>JGI20153J14295_10001016_pt1 | contig 22499 bp, 22 predicted proteins | sample COG_03_FD_14295 | JGI IMG/M metagenome (IMG submission 14295) | reverse complement strand
TGGCGACTCGACAACCGACATGTTTGGCGATTTTTGCGGCAGCTTCTCGGGCAGCCGGCAGTAACCCATCTTTGTCGAGTAGTATCAGACTACTCGCGGTTAACCGGCCCACAATCTGGGCAAGATCCGCGTTCGTTTTGGCAATACCTGGAATGACCGGAACATTCGCCGCCATCATTGATGCGGGCCCCCAGCACGCATCCGCGGGAATAATGAGCGTCGCGATTTGGCCCTTTGAGCCAGGGGCTTTCTGCATCACGGCAGCCAGTGCGGCCAGCCCATCGGCGGCCAAACTCTCAGCCGTCGAATCCGTTTTGATCCAGCTTGATACATTTTTGGCAAGGGTCTCGATATCGCTGGTTAAGGGCGCATCTAACGCCTCGTGATCGAGCGTATGGTTGCCAACGAGGTTAATAATGGGCGATGCCGCCCGACGCGCATTGTGCAGGTTGGCAATACCGTTGCCCAACCCAGGCCCAAGGTGCAAAAGCGTCACGGCAGGTTTACCGGCGATCCGGGCATAACCATCGGCCGCCCCTGTGCAAACGCCTTCAAACAAACATAAAACCCCTCGGAACGCAGGCTCGGCATCCATCGCCTGAACCAAATGCATCTCGGACGTTCCAGGATTGGCAAAACAGACCTCAACACCGGCGTTTAACAGGGATTGAATCAAACTCCTTGCACCATTCATCTGTGTGCTCCTTGGGTCTCTCTAGCGGTCCGCTGCTGGCTGCAGGGCCTTAATACTAATTGCAGCATACCGTTGCAGCTTGGTCTTTGGCAAAGTGGCGCGCGTATAAACCCGAAACGCCGGTCGCCACGTTCCCCGCCGCAATCTAAATTGCGTGATGGCTCACCCTTTCTTTCCACCAAAGCGGCGCAATGATGCCGACGTGGTTTACACTACATTCGGTCTAATCAATAGGATTCTGATCATGTTTCTACCGCCCATACGACAGCTTCAATATCTTGTTGCGCTATATGATCATCTCCATTTTGGCCAAGCCGCACGCCACCTCAACGTCACCCAATCCACGCTGAGTACGGGTATTCGAGAGTTGGAGAAATTTCTAGGCGTCCAGCTGGTTGAAAGAACCAACAAGAGTGTGACCTTCTCCGACCTAGGCAAGCGCATTGCCGATCGGAGCCGCTACATACTGATGCAGACTGAAGATCTAATTGACGAAGCAAAGGCTATCACAACCCTTTGTCGTCGCCCGTCAAAATTGGCGGTATCCACACGATCGCGCCCTACATCCTGGGCAATTATGCCGTCATGCTGCGTCAGCAGATGCCCAGCATTCAGCTCTATCTTCGAGAAAGCACCACGCGTGTTTTAGTGGATGAATTGCAAAACAACAGCTTGGATCTCGCATTGATTGCATTGCCTTTCGAGGCGGGATCGGTTGAAACCAGAATTTTGTATCGCGAGCCGCTATACATCGCCCACCATGCGCAAACGCAATTGATGGTGCCGGGGGAAACTGACTTCGATGATCTGCCGGATGAGAGCCTGATGCTTTTAGATGACGGCCATTGTTTAAGAGATCATGCGCTGGCGGGATGCCGCTTAAAAAACCACAAGAAAGTGCATACGTTTGGCGCCAATAGCTTGCAAATGTTGGTGCAAATGGTGGACAGCGATATCGGCGTGACCATCCTGCCACAAATGGCGATCGACGCCGGCATCCTGAACGGCACCAACATCCAGTATCAGCTTTTACCCATTGAGCGGTTCCACAGAGATATTGGCTTTGCTTGGCGCAAGGGCCACTCTCGGCAGCCATTACTGAACGACATCATCGACGCCATCGATCCGATGACCTAAGCGATCCTCGCCTGCCGAACTGAACCGTTAAAGCGCAATACCCGGGAATCGAGCACTACGGGTTGCATCGATAGGCCGGTTGGCCGCAGCGTGATAGGTGAAGACCAAAGAAAGCTTGGTCGCATCCGTTTGATTTCGACCGGCCGCATGAAACAACTTACTGTGAAAAAACAGGACGTCCCCGGCCTGTAAGGGCACCTGGATTGCTTGCTTTAGGAGCTGTTTATTTTCCAGCAAATCAGGCCGCAAAAAGAGCGCCGCATCGAAGCGGCCTGGGTCTAAGGTTAAGCGGTGACTCCCCGGAATCACCCGTAAACAGCCATTACGCCGATGCTCATCCGTTAGCGCAAGCCAAAGACTCACTAGATTCTGCTCATCAAATGACCAATAACGATTGTCCTGATGCCAAAGCGTTGCGGATGAAAAGCCAGGCTGCTTGGTCATCACACAATTATGGTGGCATTGCGATAACTCGAGTGCATCACCCCCTAATAGCTTTGCCAAAATTTGCTTAACCGCATCACTCGTTGCCCAATCCCTGAAAGCCGAATGTCTTGAGCAGGCTTGCAACAACCGTCTTGCGGTGTTTGCCCCCAGAGCCTCCGCGTCGGCAGGCGCGCCCGGATATTGCACATCGACCTCATATTCCATCGGCGCAAGCTCGGTGGCCAGGTGCTCCTCTGCAATGAGCCGCAACCTTTGCGTGATGGCACTTTCGGCAAACCTCGGCACCACCACATAGCCTTGTTCATCAAAGGTTGTTTTCAGCGACTGTAAGTCCACGAGTTGAGCAACTCCAACATATTTGCTTGCAGTATACGAGATCCCGCAGCAATCGATTGAATGATTATGCGTCTTTAAAGCATTTGCCCCGAGCGCCTAACCATGCCACATTCGCGTAACCCTAATCCTCTTTAGACTGAAGGAATCAGCTGCTATGAGTCTAAAATCCATATCCGCCATTATTGGTGATTTAGCCAAAGCTCAGCCTGACTGGCCCGCAATTTCGCATGAGACAATGTCGATTACCCGTCTCGAATTACATCAAAGTACGAATCGCTTGGCCCGAGCTTACCAGGGCCTAGGGGTTCAAGAAGGTGACTTCGTAACCATTGCCCTGCCGAACTCAATTGAGTTTTATCAAGCCTGTATTGCGACTTGGAAACTGGGCGCAACCCCGCAACCGATCTCGGCAAAGCTGCCAAGGGTTGAACAAATTGCGATTGTGAGCCTCGCGGAACCCGCGCTATTGGTCGGAAGTGGCGCCGACTTGGCGTTGGGGGTTCAAACCCTACCGGCTAATTTTATGCCGGATCCCGCTTTATCCGATGCCGATCTGCCAGACAAAGTCAGTCGCTTTTGGAAGGCCCCAACGTCTGGCGGCTCAACCGGTCGGCCTAAAATTATTGTGTCCGAAATCCCGGGCTGCTTTGACTTCAGTCAAGACAAACCCCTGCAGCAGGAATTTGATCGCGCTCAATTGGTGCCCGGTCCCCTGTATCATAACGGGCCCTTCTCATTTTCGATGAACGGTTTATTTCTCGGCAATCACATCGTTGTCATGACCCGGTTTGATGCAGAGCAAACCCTCGCACTCATCGAGGCGCATGACATTGATTGGATGATGATGGTACCCACCATGATGTCTCGCATCTGGAAACTACCCGATGAAATTCGGCTGAAGTATGACTTGAGCTCACTGCGCGTGATGCTGCATTTAGCGGCACCCTGCCCGCCTTGGTTAAAAGAAAAATGGATTGACTGGCTCGGCGGTGATCGGATCCATGAGCTGTTTGGCGGGACCGAAGGCACGGGCGCGACCTGGATCACAGGCGATGAATGGTTGGCGCATCGCGGCTCGGTGGGCAAACTGCTCGGCGGGGCAAAGGTCAAGGTTGTGAATGAACAAGGCGAGACCCTACCCGATGGCGAAATTGGTGAGATTTACCTGCTACCCCCCGGCGGACAAGGCAGCACGTATCATTATATTGGCGCGGAATCTTCAGGCCTTGACGGTGGTTGGGAATCCCTTGGAGATATGGGCTATGTCGATTCGCAAGGATACCTCTACTTATCCGACCGCAAGACCGACATGATTCTCGCGGGCGGGGCTAATATTTACCCCGCTGAGATCGAAGCGGCTATCGACACGCATCCGCTTGTGCGATCCAGCGCGGTCATCGGCCTACCGGATGACGACCTTGGCCAGTCGGTTCACGCCATTGTGGATGCGGCAGAAGCTCTGACAGATGAGGCTTTGCTGCAGCATCTGACCGAGCATCTGGCGCGTTATAAGATTCCCAGGACCATCGAGCGGGTTCAAACCCCTTTGCGAGATGATGCGGGGAAAACTCGCCGTTCCGCATTGCTGAAAGAGCGGATCGCCCAGGCCAAAGACATCAACTAGGTTGGCAAGGCCGCCGCGGCTAAGGGGTCTTGATCAATCAGATGCGCGGTGTCGTTGAAACGGCGCAACGTCATGGTATCGCCCTGCACCACAATATGGCTGATCGAGCCATTATCGGCGCCAGTAAAGGCAAACGAACGCGCCTCGGTAATGGCTTCCAAAATTTGGGCAATCACCCCACCATGAACAAAGACCGCGACCAATTCATCCGGATGCGCCGCTGCAATGGTTTGAATACCCCGAAGCAATCGCGTTTTAAAAGCCTCGGCGGATTCTGCCCCAGGGATGACATCCCAGCGGCCTTCTGCTTGCATCTGCTGATAGATCGGATGGTTCTCATGGGCTTTAATTCTGAGCACACCGCCTTCCCAATCCCCTAGGTGGACTTCATGCAAATCTGGATTCTGATTCGGCTGGCGCCCAATCGCCCGGCATAGGGGCGCTGCTGTCTCGGTGGTTCGTTGCAGTTTGGTAACGTAAACCGCACTAATGGGCAGGCTCTGCAAGCGCTGTCCAACTTGCTCTGCTTGCACGCGCCCTTGGGGCGCGAGCTCAGGGTCACCTTGACCATCGACCAAGGGAAAGGGCGCGTCCGCTCGAGCGGCTCTCGACTCGCCATGACGCACCAGTAGTATTTCGGTGGCGCCTTTGGGCGGGGTAAATCGGGTTTGACGGTATTCCTGAACAGTCATAGGTTGCTCCTCAATGAGCCCAGATGATAGCTCGGATATCATTGAATACACCAGTTTGGCTAGGTATTCTTGAGTGACCGAACGCTGAGTCAAGCTTATGAGCTGGGATAAAGAACTCCAAGAACTCGACCAACGCGGCGCATTGGCTGAAGCGATGGGCGGCGAAGAGAAGGTGGCCCGCCAACACCACTTCGGTAAATTGACGATCCGCGAGCGGATACACGCCATGATTGATCCCGACTCCTTTCATGAGATTGGAAAACTCGCGGGTGTTGGCAGCTATAACGAGGCGGGCGAGCTGATCAACCTTGTGCCCTCTAATTTCGTTTTTGGGACCGCGGCCATTCATGGCCGGCCGGTTATCGTGTCGGGCGACGATTTTACCGTACGCGGCGGCTCCGCCGATGCCTCGATCGCGGGCAAACGCTTGCAAGCCGAAGGCTTGGCGCTCGAACTAAAGTTGCCGCACATTCGACTGATCGATGGGATGGGCGGCGGTGGTTCTGTGAAAACCATCGAGACCGCCGGCAGAACTTATATTCCGCGTGTCGCCGGCTGGGATACCATTGTGAACCACTTGTCGGTTGCCCCATCGGTATCATTGGCCTTGGGCAGTGTTGCCGGTATCGGCGCGGCAAGAGTCACCACGTCCCATTATTCCGTTATTGTTAAAGATACGGCGCAAATGATGATCGCCGGTCCCGCGCTCGTCGATTGGGCAAGCCTTGGCGAGGTTTCGAAAGAAGAGTTGGGTTCCAGCCGCATTCATACGCGTAATGGCTCGATCGATGATGAAGTTGCAAGCGAAGCAGAAGCCTTCGATCGCGCACGACGCTTTCTGAGCTACCTGCCGAATCACGTCGATGAGTTACCCGCTCGTACCGACTGCGAAGACCCGATCGATCGAAAATCTGAAGCACTCAACACCCTGGTGCCCAAGGATCCCCGCAAGATCTACAAAATGCGCAAAGTCATTGAGGCTGTGGTGGACGAAGGCTCTTTTTTTGAAATCGGCCGCTTGTGGGGCAAATCGATTATCACGGGACTGGCTCGAATCAACGGGGTTGCGATTGCCGTTTTCGCGGAGGATCCTATGATCTACGGCGGCGCTTGGACGGCTGATGCCTGCCGAAAGTTGGTGCGCCATACAGATCTTGCCTCGACCTTTCATTTGCCCTTGTTGCATCTGGTCGACTGCCCTGGCTTCTTGATCGGTAAACAATCCGAAGAAAGCGGCACCATTCGCATGGGATCAACCGCTTTTGCCGCCCTTGGGCAGGCGACGTCACCCTTCTGTAGCGTCGTCATCCGGAAAGCCTTTGGGGTTGCTGGGGCCGCCAATACCAAACCAGGCAGCCATCATCATCGATTCAGCTGGCCCTCAGGCGATTGGGGATCACTTCCGATTGAAGGTGGCATCGAGGTTGCCTACAAAGCCGAGTTAGCCGCATCATCCAACCCGGATCAGCATTTGGCAGAAATCAAAGCGCGGCTCAATCAACTTCGATCACCGTTTCGATCGGCAGAATTTTTTGAAATAGAGGACATTATCGAACCAGCGGACACTCGCCGCCACCTTTGTCATTGGGCAGAACTGGCTTATCGCGCCTTACAACCGGGCAGCAGCCGATTTGGGTATCGACCGTGATCCGCCTTGCGCTCTTAGCCACGGCGCTCGTCTCGGGCAACCTCGCTGCTGAGACGCTTTGCAGCCTTGGAGACCTTCAGCGGGTCATCAGCGTTGAATACGAATCAAACGAGATTGCCGTGCCGTGCCAGGTACGTTACAAAAAGGTCAATGAAGGCGAGATCACTTATCCGTGGCGTGCTGAAAGGCAGATTGGCTATTGTGAGGCTCGAGCCGAGGCGCTAACCGCTAAGTTCACCGCCCTCGGCTGGACCTGCGAGACACAGCCTGAATCCAACCCCGATCTCGCAAAAGACCATAGTGCATCCAACCCCTAGTCGATGCTTAAAAAATTTTAGGGTTTGCGGCCTTTCACCCCTGAAGAAACCAACGCTAAGAGATCCGAGCATCTACCGTTGCGCGGTATGAAGCGGTCGCTGACATCAGAACAACAGAACGGTCTTTGTAACAATGACGATTCTTGTAACAAATCTATTCTTGTAACAAATCTATTCTTGTAACAAAGGATGGTCTTTCGGCAATTGCTTGGCGACCCACAAAGCCAGCTTGTGCGCCATGGCTTTTTGGGAGAGATCCATCTTAGCCAAAGGTTGAATCAAGCGATCATGAACCAGCAATCGATAGAGATACTCGACCTTTTCATGATGCGAATCCGTCGCCTCAAACTCAACCACCCCGCGTTTTTCAGCGTACCGCATTCCGATTCGGATGCCTTCTCTTAATAACCCGGTTTCGTTCAATAATTTCTTATTCTTGGCCATCGGCTGAGACCCTCATGACAAGCCTTTAATGTAACTCGATCCCGATCAGATTACGATGGCCCGCAATCTGACCGACGCACTGTTTCGGCGCTTTTTGATTTCGGCATCATGACGATCGGCGCCTACTGAGACTGCGGCGCATTGCGCGAGCGCCTGTCTGCTAATCTACGACGTTGCCTGACGTCGAGGGCTGCCGAAAACAACTCGGTTTTGGCCGTCTAAACACGTCGACGCACGAACGCTTTAGGGCAACTTGCCTGGGATCAATCATGAGATTAAGCTCCCTCTTTTTTTATGAGCGGGCCATGAAAGCAGTACATCGATATATCCTAACCTTGACCTGTCCAGATCGCGTCGGCATCGTTGCCACCGTCAGTGAATTGATTGCCTCTCTCAACGGCTGGGTCACCGAAGCCAACTATCATTCGGACCAAGATTCAGGTTTATTTTTCATGCGCAATGAAATTAAGGCCGACTCAATCGGGGATCAAATCGAGGCCTTTAAAGCGGGCCTTCGTGCGATCGCCATCGATTTCAATCTCCAGTGGGCACTGCATGACACGGCAGAAAAACAGCGCATCGTGTTATTTGCTAGCAAGGCATCGCACTGCCTGAATGATCTATTGCACCGCTGGCATAATGGTGAGCTTGATTGCACGATTAGCGCTGTGATTTCGAACCACGAGTCGCTGCGCAGACTCGTGGAATTCTATGACATCCCGTTCGAGTACATTCCAATCATCCCGGACAATAAAGCCGCCGGCTTCCATCAGGTTGCCGAAGCCCTCGAGCAGCTTCAACCGGATGCGGTGATCCTTGCGCGATACATGCAGGTGTTACCAAGTACGATCTGCGAGGCTTATAACGGTCGGATGATTAATATTCATCACAGCTTCTTACCCAGTTTCATGGGCGCAAACCCTTACCAACGGGCGTTTGAGCGGGGGGTCAAGCTTATTGGCGCAACCAGCCACTACGTCACCGAAGATCTGGATGAGGGACCGATTATTGAGCAAGATGTGTCACGGGTCAGTCACCGGCACCAAACCAAAGATCTGATTCGTTTGGGCAAGGACATAGAACGCGTGGTGCTTGCCCGCGCTGTGCGCTCACACCTTGAGCGCCGGGTCTTTATCAGCGGCAATAAAACCATCGTCTTTGACTGATTTTGAGGATGACCGTTCTTTAAAAGGCAGCAATGAGTGTGAGGCCAATGCAAGACATCGCCGCAGCAATCAAAGCGTACGGGATCTGAGTCAGCGCGTGATCGATGACATCACAGCCGCTGCCTTGGGCGGCGAGCACGGTGGCATCGGAATAAAAACAGGCATGGCTCCCAAAAGCGCTGGCCGACAATAGGGCACCAATGGCGAGCGGTATGCTGACCCCAACGCTTGTGGCTAACGGCAAGATAATCGGAATGGCAATCGCAAAAACGCCCCAGCTAGATCCAGTGGCAAAGGAGATAAGCGCCATGGTTAAAAACGTAACCACGGGAAACAGTAACGGCGTCATTAAGGGCGCGATATTTGCGATGACGAAGTTGGGTAACCCCAATTGATCGTTCACCTCTTTAAAGACAAATGCGATAACAACAATCGTGAGCGCAGGCAGCATCATTTTAATGCCGTCGAGAACCGCATCAAACATCTCAGTCCAGGCGAGGAGTCGCTGAGCACCGAAGAGTAAAATAGTGAGCGTCACCGATGCAATCACTCCGATCTGGACGTCAAGCTCGTACCACAGGGTAAACCCGATCAAGGTCGCTAACGGCAGTAAGAAATGATACAGCCGAACTTCACGATCAGGCTCTTGCGTGTTGTCTTCGTCAGTCAAGGTCGCTGGCTGACGAAGTGGGCTCTGAGCGCTTCTTAGCTCTGCCGCTTTCATCGGCCCGAATGCAGGAATGACCTCCAAAGCGACCAAGGGAACTAACAACACGGCCACGATCGGATAAATCATGTAGGGAATGGCACTGATGTAGAGGTCCATACCTTGACCCGGTTCTGCAAATCCGGATTCTTGAAAAAGGCTTGCGTAAAACACGGCCCAAGTCGAAATGGGAACCAGCACGCAGATGGGCGCTGCGGTCGAGTCGACGACGTAGGCAAGCTTTTCGCGTGAAACCCCAAACTGATCTGTCACCTTGCGCATGGCAGCGCCAACGGCCAAGGCGTTGAGATAGTCGTCGATAAACACGATGATCCCCAACAGCCAGGTATACATCAATGCACTCTTTGAGCTCTTGGCTTTAGCGGCGAGGGCTTCGCTGAAGGCATCGACCGACCCTACCCGTAACAGCAACATAATCAAGCTTCCCATGAGACCGCAGACAATGATGACCCAAGCAATGGTCTCGCTCATCATGACCTCAAGCAGCATGTTTGAAAACTGATCCAATGCCGTGGTTGGGCCGAGCATCAAAAGGCCGACCAATATTCCTGCTAGCAGTGATTCGATCGGTCGTCGGCTAACAACAGCGACGCAGACGGTGATGACGGCCGGGAGCAGTACAAGCCAGGTGTTCTGAATATCCAAATATTACTCCTAGTAACGGACTTTATATAAGCGGCGGCGTCAGGGTTGGCGTTGATTGCTTGAACACGCCTTCAAAACAGCTTGAGCCCACTTCACTCCATTAAATCACTGCCTTGCGTTTCCGTTAATTGTGACAGCGATATCAGCGTGAGGATTGCGGCCAGAGCAATATAAACAGACACCCAAAAGATACCAAAGTTGTTCCACAACAAGACCGCAATGGTTGGCGCCAAGGCGCCACCGACAATCGCGCCAAGCTGGTAGCCGAGGGACGCGCCGGAGTAACGCACTTCAGTACTAAACAGCTCCGTAAAAAAAGCCGCTTGTGGGCCGTACTGCATCCCAAGAAAAACGAGCCCCATGGTCACCGCGAAACAAATCAGGACGGGTTGGCCGGTATCAATCAGCGGGAACAAAGCAAAACCCCAAAGCCCGGTCAAGATCGCGCCCCACCGATAGACTGTTTTACGGCCCAGTCGATCTGATAATCCCGAAAAGTAAAATTGCGATGGCACCATTATCGCAGCCGCCACCAACACCGCGGTCAACATCATGTCTCGAGACAGCGTAACGGTTGGCGAATTAACCCCATAGGCCACAACAAACGCAATCAAAATGTAAAAGGTAACTTGAATCGACAAGAATGCGCCCGCCGCCAGCACGATCCGCTTTGGATAGCGCCGCAGCACTTCAATAACCGGCGATTTTACGACGGTTTGCTGCGCCGCATCTTTTGGCGCCTGATTGGCAGCAAGGGCTTTAAAAGCAGGCGTGTCTTCCAGTTTTAATTGCACATACATCGAGATCAAAATCAGGACAAAACTGGCGATAAAGGGTAGACGCCAGCCCCAGTCCATAAAGTCGGCTTCGGACAAACTGGCGCTCACGCCGAAAAAAGCAAGGTTGGCGAGGATAACGCCGACGGGCGCGCCGGCCTGAGCATAGGCGCCATACCAGCCTCGTTGATCCTTAGGCGCGCTCTCCGTCACCAGCAACATGGCCCCGCCCCACTGGCCTCCGATCGCCAGACCCTGAACGAATCGCAGCACCACCAGTAGCAGCGGCGCCATCACACCGATCGACTGATAGGTTGGCAAAAAGCCAATCAAGGTCGTCGCAACCCCCATCATCATCAGCGCAACCACCAACGTTTTCTTGCGGCCGACCCGGTCGCCAAAATGACCAAAGATAACCCCGCCGAGCGGTCTCGCTAAGAACCCCACCGCAAAGGTACTAAAAGATGCAATTAAAACCACCATGGTCGGAAGGTCTTGTGGAAAAAAGGCTTGAGGAAAGATCACCGCAGCCGCGGTGCCATAGAGAAAAAAGTCATACCACTCGATGCTCGTTCCAGAGAGCGACGTCAGTGCGACCTTCCGCATATCTTTGGTTTTTTCTTGACTCATAGATTCCCCTTTCCAAGTTCTAAGTTACCCTTCGCCAAATTTAACCGCAAAAGATCATTAGCGCCTTCCACCAGTCGTAAAGAGCGCACCCGACGATAAAGCGCTTCTAATGGATGTCCGACAACCAAGGCTTGTCCGCCCACTAACTGCACGGCCCAATCGATAATCGTACTGGCAACCTCCGTGCAAAATACTTTTGCTGCGATCACCTCGTTAACACTGTTACCCGGGCCATCTGCCCGTCGCGCCGCCCGATACAAGACACTCCGGCCAGCGAATGCTTGAATACGGAGTTCAGCATACCGCAGGCGGACGCCCTCTTTATCGCCAAGCGAACCACCTGTCCGATGGGGCGCCAATAAGTGTTGGTTCAGGTATCGAGCGCCCACAGGCTCATGCCCATCGCCTCCGCTGCAACCATCAATCGAACATTACCAATATTGGCCAGCGCCCGCGGCATGCCTTCGCCGAGGTTGCCGATGATTTGCCAGCTTGGGACCTTGACCCCCTCAAACCGAAANGCAGCATGCCCGCCACCTTCCATCGAGGTAAACGTGTCCTGCAGCATAACGCCCTGCGCCCCACGGTCGACGACCACCATTGCCGTGCCCAACTTCGCGCCAAGGGGATCTTCNACGTTGACCAGAATTGATAAAAAATCGGCAGAGTCACCACCTGTGACGTAGGATTTTTGGCCATTGAGCGTCAGTTCATCGTTTGCCAAGACCGCCCAGGTCGGGCGCGGTGCGTTATCAGGCTCGGTAAACCCAAACGCGCCTCGTTTCTCACCTGCCATGACGGGTTCTAAAAATTGGCGCGCCAATTCGCCCGTCGCCTCGTGCAAGAGGCCCGGGCCCGGGCCAAAAATAAATCGGGTGAGTTCCGAGTTAACACCCGCCCAATATTCTCGAAGCATTGTCAGCTCCAAGGCCCCCGCCGGGTCGCCGCCAAAGGCTTTGGGCTGCGTCTTATAGAAAAACCCAGCCTGCTTTGAGGCCACTCGCACTTCCGCGCCCAGCTTCGTGAGCGGTTCGCCAAGCCCCAACCGCTCGCCGCGTGGCACGATTTCCTGTGCGACAAAATCCTCGGCCTGTTTCAGAACGGCTAAATAACTTTCCGGTAGTTGTTCTGGCATCAACAATCCTTACTTTGATCTGTAATCAAAATGATGTGGCAATCATCCAAACCCTTCAGCATTCGCGCAATTCGCGGTTCGATTTAGCGTTTTTTGGCCGCCTTCACGACTTTGTACACGACTTGCGACTTCGGAATTTGGTATATTCCTCTTTTTCTCATAGCGAGCGTCTAAATGAAAGTTGCCATTGGAATTGGAAGCGCCTACTACAACGGCGATGACTGGAATGAATTGGTCGACTACACCGTTGCTGCTGACACCATGGGCGTCGATTATGTCTGGTCCGCCGAGGCCTGGGGCATGGACGCGGTTGTACCGCTGGCCTATCTCGCTGCCAAAACGCAGCATATCAAATTGGGCACGGGCATTATGCAAATTAGCTCACGCGTGCCGCCGATGATTGCCATGACGGCGCAAAGCCTCAGAACCGTTTCCAATAACCGGTTCGTTTTGGGTTTAGGCGTCTCCGGCCCACAAGTGGTCGAAGGGTTGCACGGCGCATCCTTTGCCAAACCCCTGTCAAGATTGCGTGAGTGCGTTGATATTATCAAGCTGGGCCTTGCCAGCGAGCGCATTGCTTATGAGGGCAAGCACTATGTGTTGCCAAGGCCAGGGGGTGAAGGCAAACCCATCCGTCTGTCCCAGCCGCCGCAGGCTGATCTGCCCATCTATTTAGCAACCCTTGGCCCAAAAGCGATGGAAATGACGGGCGAGCTTGCCAATGGCTGGCTGGGCACGTCGTTTATGCCAGAGCAAGCCGATATCTTTTTAGAACCGCTCCTNCGAGGTCTTGCGAAATCAGGCCGAACGCTTGCCGATATCGATGTGCAGGTGGGCGGGAGTTTAGAGATCGATGACGATGTTGAACGCCTGATCGAAGCCCGACGACCCGCTATGGCTTTTACGTTAGGCGGAATGGGATCGGCGAAGACCAACTTTTATAATGATGCGTTCAAACGCGCCGGTTACGCGGAGGCTGCCGAGGAAGTTCAAGCCTTATGGGTGAGCGGCGATAAAGAGGCCGCAATTCGCGCCGTACCCGATGAAATGGTGCTTAAAACCAATCTCATCGGCACGCGAGAGATGATTGTTGAGCGGATTAAGGCCTATGCCGCCGCCGGCGTTACAACCCTGCGAATTAGCACCTCCGGTCGAAACTGGCGAGAGCGCACCGAGACCCTTGCAGAAGCCACAGACTTAATTCATTCGATTCAGTAATCCCAGCGAGGGATCCGTCGACTTAGGTTGACATACCAGGAGCAGCTACCATGCAACAATGCGCATTCTGTGAAGCGGACGTCATCACACCGATGTATTACACAACGCCAGAAATTAAGGAACTGCATCAACCTTATGCCGGTTTACCGCGGGAGGTATATTGCAGCGCAGAATGCAGTACCCGCCGCTTTGAAGCTTTATTACAACAAGCGCCATCCACTGACACTTAAGGCTTTGCAGACTCAGGCAAACCATTAAAAACACAAAGGAGGCGCCATGAATCGCTGGCAAGTCGGAGACGTCCGCATTACCCGTATCGTTGAAATGGAGGTTGTGGGCGGTACGCGATTCATCTTGCCCCAGGCAACGCCCGAGGCCGTTTCACCGATGCAATGGCTGGTGCCGCATTTTGCGACCCCTGAGGGCAAGCTCATCATGAGCGTGCATGCCCTCGTTATCGAAACGCCGAACCGACTGATGTTGGTTGATACCTGCATCGGTAATGATAAGGTCCGTTCGATCCCCAACTGGCACCAACTGTCGTTGCCCTTTTTAGAAGATTTGGCAAAGGCGGGTTATGAGCCTGAGCAATTCGACACCATCATGTGTACCCATCTTCACGTTGATCATGTTGGTTGGAATACTCGCTTGATCGATGGCGTCTGGGTCCCCACCTTCAAAAATGCACGCTACCTCATTGGCAAAACAGAATACGAACATTGGCAAACCGCAGACGCAAGCGACTTGAATGACGGCATCTTCGAAGACTCAGTCCTGCCCGTTATGAACGCCGGACTGATGGATCTGGTTGCAGCCGATCATCAAGTGTCCGAGGAAGTCAGTTTCGTCTCAACACCCGGACATACGCCTGGCCACGTCAGTATCTTAATCCGCTCAAAGGCAGAGCAGGCGCTCATTACTGGCGACTGCATCCACCACCCTTGCCAAATCGAGCAAACCCACTGGTCGAGCAGTGCCGACTCGGATGCCAGCACGGCGATTGCAACCCGAGAAAATCTTTTAACCACCTACGCGGACCAGCCGACACTCATCATCGGCACCCACTTTGCCACCCCTACGGCCGGGTACCTGCGATCAACCGAAACCGGCCATTACCTGGATACGAACCTGCCGCAGCACACCTAGGCCCTTTCATGTATCATCGAGCCTCGAAATTAAGGCTTGCACACCATGCTCGAGTACCCCTTCACCGATATTCCCGCGCCTGGCAAAACAATTGAAGTTGCACCCGGCGTTTTCTGGCTGCGCATGCCGCTGCCGATGTCCCTCGATCACATCAACCTTTATCTGTTGGAGAGCGAGACGGGCTGGACCGTGGTCGACACGGGCATCCGAGGTCAAGAAACCAAAGATCTATGGCTGACGATATTTGAAGACTGTTTGGGCGGCAAACCTGTCGAGCAAATTATTTGCACCCACATGCATCCGGACCACACGGGGCAAACTGGGTTTATATCAGACCATTTTCGCGTCCCCCTATTAATGAGCTACGGCGAGTATTATCAAGCGCGCATGATGCATTACTCGATGCAGGAAAAAGGCTCTTGGCACATGTCAGACTTTTTCCTGCGTGGCGGGATCTCCCAAGCCCTAATGGATGCGATGAGCGAGGCCAGAAGCCAATTTGCGCCTGAAGCCGATGATCTGCCCATGCCAAAAAGCTATCAGCGTTTGCGTGATGGCGATCAATTGCGCATCGGCGCGATTACCTGGGACATCATTGTTGGCAGCGGCCACTCCCCGGAGCATGTTTGCCTATACTCTAAAACGAACCGCCTTTTATTATCGGGCGATCAAATCCTGCCGATTATCACCAGTAATGTATCGGTGCATCCAACAGAACCTGAAGCGGATCCGATGACGGATTGGCTGACCTCACACCAAAAGTTTAAAGCCTTGATCCCCGATGAAACGCTCATTTTGCCCGCCCACAACAACCCATTTTACGGCGCCAGCGAACGACTCGATGAACTGACTGCCCATCATGAGCATCGGATGCAGATCGTTTTGGATGGCTGTAAAACACCGACGGTCGCGATTGATCTGCTGCCGGCCTTGTTCGAGAGAAAGTTGGAAAACCACACGTTGTTTATGGCGCTTGGCGAGGGCATTGCCCACATCCATTGCCTCATGACCCGGGGGCAAATAAAGAGAGAACTTGACGGCGCAGTCTACCGCTACACGACGCTATAACCAGGCGCGCCTCTTTTTTATCCTGAAGGCAGGCGCTTCTGCCATTAACAAACCCTAGCGCAGCGGCCGGACGCGACCAAGGTATCCTCGCAGGAAGCCTTCGATATCAGCGCAGTGGGCCGGGCGGCAATCTTTGTTAATACCATTGCCGTGAATCACGGCATTAAGACAAAACCCCTTCCGGCACGGCATCCTCAAAAAAACAGGTGTCAATGCTACGCCGTGTCGGCGTTCCGAATCGGCCCTTCGGCCACCCGATTGGAATGAGGGCAATGCTCGGCGTCTTAACCGGATCCAATCCTAGGAATCGATCAATCGCCTCGCCATGGGCTCTGTGCGCCGTGGTCAAGGACGCACCCAACCCCACGGCGCGACAGGCCAGCAGAATATTCTGAATCGCTGGGAACAGCGCCTGACTTTGCGGTTGACCACGCCGGGTCCAACCCGCCACAAATAAATGTACCGGCGCCTCATGGAGGTGCTCCGCCAAATAAATGGCCGCTTTCATATTACGCCGCTTGGCTTCTGGATAATCAGGATCACGAGCGGCGGCAATTGCGGGTGCGATATAAGCCTTAAACGTCTCGCGATAGAGCGTTGCGATATGCGCTCGGCGCGCTTGATCGGTTACCGCAACAAATTGCCAAGGCTGACGATTGCCGCCGCTGGGCGCGAAGGTACCTGCTTCACAGACCTTTCGAATCAATTCAATCGGCACAGGGTCGGGCTTCAAGCGCCGGATTGCGCGATTCGTGCGGATGCCTTCCAACAGAGGCAAATCCTCACCCAAGGTCTCGACCGTCATGGGTAACGAAACCGGCCAATCGGCCCTGGAAACACAACGGGTGATTGCCCACCATCGGCCCCAACACTCGAGACCCCAAAGTAATAATTATCGATCACAATATTTTCTAGGGTATAGGCGTCAACATCTGCCACCCAAGCGGGAGTGCGTCCATTGGGGCGATGTGGTTAACCGCCAATGCACGCGATAACCCACAGCGCCAGGCACCCGTTGCCAACGCAAAGTGGTGTTTGCGGAAACCTGTCCTTCGATTGCAACCGCCTCTGGTGGCGCCGGCGCACCCGCTAAGGCGGCAAGGCTCACCACATTCAGGGCTGTGACGCTCGCCGCGTAATCAAAGTTAACGCCACTGAGTACATCACCAAACGTCCGGGTATTCTCCTGACGCAGATCCTGATGCTGTCGATCATAGTGTTCGTTGGTTTCCATAATCCGAACCCCTGGAAATCCAACCTCGTTAAACGGCCGGTGATGTCCGCCTCGTCCAAATCGATCCAAACGACGGTAAATCATCATGACATCGAGATTATCGAAATAACGATCTGCCAGGTCATCAATATAGCGCGCTATATTGCGCGAGGGACTGTCCACCTCACCACCGGTAAATCGCCGCAAGCGACGCTCGGCTTCGGTTTCGATCGCACGCGTTGCTTCAGAAAAGACGCGCACACGGGTGTTGTCCACGACCCCATTGATGCCCATGATATTGCCAATCATGTCGTTATTGAGCACGGCCTCGATGTACCAGCCTTCGGCCTGGGCTTGCTCGGCGAGAATTTTACCCCCGAAGAGGCCCTGTTCTTCGCCCGATAGCCCAGCGAGCACGATGCTGGCTGCAAAACGATGTTGACTCAACACCCGAGCCGCTTCCAACACACCCGCCATTCCGGAGGCATTATCGTTGGCGCCGGGCGAATCTGAAGTGGCATCCATCGGGTCGCTCACTCTGGAGTCGATATCCCCACTCATCAGCACGTATCGATCCGGATCGGTCTCGCCGCGTAAGATCGCGATCACGTTCACCACGTCCGTCGCCTCTGGGATTCTAGATTCCCCAGAAATGCTGGCCCCCTTCACTTGAATCTCAAGACAACCCCCACAGGCCAGCGAAATGCGCCGAAATTCTGCTTCGATCCATCGTCTTGCGGCGCCAATACCCCGCTCGTTTGACTGGGTATCACTCAAGGTATGGCGCGTGCCAAAGCCGGCCAAGGTCGTAATATCTTGCTCAATCCGGCTAACCTGAACGGCTTCTTTTAAAGCCAGTAATTCGGTCTCAAGGGTCGATGATTGCGCCAATGATGCCCAAGATAACGAGACCAACAAGCCCGACAAAGCGTTTTTGACCCAAAACTTCCTCATAGCGGTAGTCCGCCCACGGCCTGATTAATGCTGCCATCTTCGTTGTAAGCGCGCATCAACAGTTCCGCAATCCGCATTTGATGCACTTCATCGGCGCCATCGGCGAGCCGTGCCCAACGCGCCTGTTGCATCATCCCCGCGAGGGGCGTGTCGGTCGAATAGCCGAGCGCACCATGAACCTGCATGGCCCGGTCGATCACCCGCCAAAGGGTATTGGCCACATGGTGCTTGGCCATCGAGACCTCCTGTTTAAATTCAAGGCCCTGCTCGATTTTGTAGGCCGCATGCAACACCATGAGTTTGGCGGCATACAACTCCATCGCGGAGTCCGACATCATCCACTGAATGCTCTGTTTCTCGGACAAATAACTGCCATGCGCAAACCGCTTCTGAGCGCGATCCACGAGCATTTCTAACGCCATTTCGATTTGACCCAGCCAGCGCATGCAATGCGCAAGACGCGCAGGCCCCAGGCGCACCTGACCCAATTTATGCCCGCCACCGCGCTCACCCAAAAGGTGCGTTTTCGGTACTCGCACGTCGGTATATTTTATTTCTGGATGATTGTGGCGCCCGCCCATCGTTTCCACATCGCGAATGATTTCGAACCCTGGGGTGTTGGTGGGGACAATAAAGGCGGAATTACGCGCTTGTGGGATTTCCGCATCGGGATCCGTTCGAGCAATAACAATGGCGAAATCGGCGCCCTCCGCGCCCGAGGTAAACCATTTGTGACCATTAATCACCCACTCATCGCCTTCCTCAACGGCACTGGTTTGAATGAGCGTCGGATCTGAGCCAGCAACGTCCGGCTCCGTCATGGAAAAGCAGGATCGCGCGGTGCCTTCCAGTAAAGGCTTTAGAAAGTGCTCGCGTTGATAATCTGTTGCGAAATGGTAAAGCGTGTGCATGTTGCCTTCATCCGGCGCCTGAGCATTAATAATGTAAGGCCCCATCGGGATCTTCGCCGCCTCAGCCGAAACCGCAGCCAATGCCGTCACACCCAACCCCATTCCCCCAACATCCTGGGGCATATGCGGCAACCAGAAGCCCTGGGCCTTGGCTTTTTGACGTAAGGACTTGACCAGCGCCGACCAATCGGCGCGCTGCGCATCTTTATCGGCCTGCAGCGCCGCAAAGGCCGGCTTCACGGTGTCCTGCAGAAATCCGCGCATCATCAAGCGCGCGTCTTCGACCTCTTGGCTAAAGCTAAAATCAATTGGCATCAGGTCACTCCTCGTTCGATTAGTTCTGGTTACAGAATAGGGATCAAAACCCCAGAAAGATGAACACATTGGCCTAACAGATCATCGTATACTCTCTGACGGAACCATCAGCCCATGCTCGAGTGTCACCCATTTAGACCCAAACGATCAACCAGCCAGCGTATTTATGACAGACCTTTCCACGACCGCCGCCTTTCATCGTCTTGAGTCGATTCTGCATCAAACCCTGCCCAGCTGCACGCTTGAACGCTCACCCATCCCCCTATGCCCAAACATTGAGCTCGCCTTGCTGCAAGCCGTTCTACCCCAGACCCCCTTGCCGGACGATGAGATGCGACAAGTCTTGGCGTCTCCAGCTTATTGGTGTTTTTGTTGGGCGAGCGGCCAGGTACTTGCCCAATACTTGCTGGCCCATCCCGAACGAGTCGAGGGTAAATCGATCATTGATTTTGGCGCGGGGTCGGGGGTTGTCGGTATCGCCGCGATGCTTGCGGGCGCACGTGAAGTCTTAGCTGTTGATCTCGACCCGGCGGCCCTGGCGGCCTGCGCGGTCAATGCGGCAATCAACGGCGTACAGCTCACTTTGGCGCCTGATCTGGATGCGATCCAAACGCCGATCGATCTGATCATCGCCGCAGATGTGCTCTACGATCGTGACAACTTGCATTTTTTGGAAGCACTGCCGACGCTGGCGCCAGACGTTTTAATCGCTGATTCTCGAATCAAACATTTCAACCATCCCCATTATCGGTTACTGCAGACTCAGACCGCGACGACCTGGCCGGACCTGGAAGAGCATCCGGAGTACAACCAGGTACGGGTGTTCGAACATACGCGTTCAACCTTGCCCAATGCGCCGCCACTTAGACGCGCGTCGACCTAAAAAGGCTGAAAAAATCGGGCTTAGCCGAGCACTAATTCCGCGATCGTTCGCATTTGATCCACATTTTTTGTGTTGACCAAGAGTGACGTCACCGGGGAGTCGCGCCAAGCATCGAGCCGGTCACGTATCCGCTCAATCGGTCCGACCAAGGAAATCTCATCGGCGAAGCTCGACGGCACGGCTTGGAAGGCCTCATCTTTTTTACCCGCTAAAAACAAATCCTGAATCTGCCGAGCTTCTGCTTCGAACCCCATGCGGCCCATCAGCTCGGTATGAAAATTTCGACTCTTTGCGCCCATACCGCCAATATAAAGCGCGAGCCCGTGCTTCACAGGGATCAGGCCCTGCTCCACATCGTCACAAATATTAACGGACAAACCCTGCATGATTTCAAAATGTGGCGGGCGATTTTCAATCTGATCGGCGTAGACTTCCTGCCGATAGGGCGAGTAATACAACGGCAGCCAGCCATCGGCAATCTCGGCGGCCATCGTGACATTTTTTGGTCCTTCTGCGCCCAAGAAGATCGGCAGATCTGCCCGTAGGGGATGGGTAATCGGCTTGAGCGGTTTTCCTAAACCCCAGGCCCCCTCGCCCGTGTAGGGCAGGGGGTAGTGCGCCCCATCACTCGAAACGGGTGCTTCGCGTCGCAGCACCTGCCGGATAATATCCACATACTCTCGGGTTCGAGACAGGGGTTTTGCAAACGGCTGGCCGTACCAACCTTCAACCACTTGCGGTCCCGACACGCCCAGCCCCAAAATCATTCGGCCTTTAGAAAGATGATCAAGCGTTAACGCCGCCATGGCCGTGGCGGTTGGCGTCCGCGCTGACAACTGCGCAACCGCCGTACCCAGCCGGATTCGATTGGTGTGCGCCCCAATCCACGAAAGCGGCGTGAAGACGTCCGAGCCCCAGGCTTCTGCTGTGAAGATGGCGTCATAACCGAGGCGCTCGGCTTCTTGAGCCACCGAGACCATGCGCGGGTCCGGTCCGGCGCCCCAATACCCCATTTGCATCCCTAATTTAAGATCTTTCATGCGTTAATCTCCGTACCAACTTCAAATCAACCCGTATCCTAACACGAGCTTGGGAGCCCTGGTGAGCGGTGGTGTGACGCTAAAAAATCGCTATGAGTTCGTTTATTATTCAGGTTCAAAGGGCATTTTTCGCCTCCCTGAGCGAATTTTCACTGGGAATCATAGCGACAGAGCCAGCACGCTGGTATGCTTGCCCTCTTTTTGAAGCATGCTTTTTTTCAACGATGAGAGACTAGTTATGGCAGAAGACAAAGACAATCAAAAGGCGGGATCCGGCGGCATCATCGAGGAGAAGTTGTTTAAATCCCGATCGATCTCGGTGTTTGGCTCCGTTGATGAAAAACTCGCACGCACGGTTAGCCAGCAATTGTTGGCCCTGTCCGCAGAAAGCGATGACCCGATTACCTTGTACATCAGTTCGCCCGGTGGCCATGTAGAATCCGGTGATGTGATCTACGATATGATCAAGTTTGTGAAACCCGTTGTTCGCGTCGTCGGCACCGGCTGGGTCGCCAGTGCGGCAACCAACATCTATCTTGCGGCTAAGAAGGAAAATCGATTTTCCTTGCCGAACACCCGGTATCTGGTGCACCAGCCCTCTGGCGGCTCAAGGGGCAACGCAACCGACATCAAAATTCAGATGGAAGAGATCCTGAAGACCAAAGAGCGGATCAATAAGATCATCTCGGACGAAACCGGTCGGGCACTTGAGCAGGTTGAAAANGANACCGACCGNGATTANTGGATGAGCGTTGATGAGGCCATCGAGTACGGNATCGTCAATCGAGTCATCCACTCGATCGGNGAACTGGGCTAGCCCACGCGAGAGACAACCAGGCCGGCTACTCTGAGCCGGCCANCTTTGGCGTTGTGAGTCGGTAGTAGCAATAGCCGCCAAAAGCNCCCGCGACGCCCTGCATGACAAGCCCCATAATGGTTCGGGTTGGTGCGATCCCAGAGATTCCAAACACTTGCTTTATAATCAAATGGATTGCCACCAGGGCGACAAATCCGCCCAATACGAAGCCTAAGCGTCGAAGATTTGGGTAGCGCTTAATCACCAAGGCGGCAGCCGGTAGCGCAATCAAAAACGACACACTGATAATGGGCAAATATAACGCCGTCATACTCAGCACATCATGCTGGGCAGACTCAAGGCGTTGGCTGAACGTCACTTCAAATCCCATGCCCACAACGGCGGCAATATTGCCTTGGGAAATCGCGATACAACCGATCAAATACGCCGCGAGTACCGCCGCCACATAACCCAGAATAATTCGCATAGTCTCTGATCCTTCACGTTGGTTCTGATTGTCTAAGTGTAACGCAATCA
>JGI20153J14295_10001012_pt1 | contig 22554 bp, 25 predicted proteins | sample COG_03_FD_14295 | JGI IMG/M metagenome (IMG submission 14295) | reverse complement strand
CAATAAAATCAGATCGCTGGATCCGCCAAATGGCGCAGGAACATGACATGATATCGCCTTTCGAGGCGGGACAGGTGAAGGAGTCTGGCGGCCAGCGTCTGATTTCCTATGGGACATCAAGTTACGGGTATGATGTGCGCTGCTCAAGCGACTTCAAGGTGTTTACCAATATTCATTCTGCGACAGTTGACCCTAAGGCTTTCGATGACCGAAGTTTTGTCGACATCAAAAGCGATGTCTGCATTATTCCCCCCAATTCATTTGCCTTGGCGAGGACCGTCGAATATTTCAAGATCCCGCGCAGTGTCCTAACTATTTGTCTAGGCAAATCGACTTATGCCCGCTGTGGAATCATCGTGAATGTGACGCCTCTTGAGCCTGAGTGGGAAGGCCACGTGACACTGGAGTTTTCTAATACAACTACATTACCAGCAAAGATCTACGCCAATGAGGGTGTGGCGCAAATGTTGTTTTTCGAGTCTGATGAAGTATGTGAGATGTCGTACAAGGATCGTGGCGGCAAATATCAGGGCCAAACGGGCGTCACGTTGCCCCGTACTTAAGCCGGAGCTAAGGATACATCAGGTGCCGGCGACAACCTCGCCGCGAAACTTGGCTTCTTTGAGTATCAGTTCGAAGCCACCCTTCTGTTCTTCCTGGAGAAAACGCACCAGCAGGAAGTCATAGGCAGGGGCGAGCCAGAATATGGTGGTGCGGTCGCTGTCGGTGCGAACCCGGGCAATTTTCAGCGCAGTGAAACGGCCAATGGGTGTGTCCACGTTCTCCTCGCCCAGAACCTCAAACCTGTAGGTTTTCAGTTCTCCGCCGTCGGTGACCTGGTAAGCGAGTGGGGGCCAGGGTTGTCCCAGTTGGTAGGCCGTCAACAATTCGTAGCGCATCTGTAATTGATAGGACAGTTTGTCGAGGGTCCCCATTGGTATCGACAGCGTCCAGGGTGTGGGCTGAGCGTCATTCATGACCTGTTGGGCCGGCCAGTCGAAACGTAGAATGTCGTCTCGGTTCTTGCCAATGCCTTTGCGATGATACTGATACTCGACGGGCATCAGTCGATTCTCCGGGGTCAACGTAAAGTTCGACTCCTCGCTGACTGAAGCAAAAAACGAAGTGGCGGTAGAGGACAAGGTGAATTGATTGTCACCGGTTTGCCTCAGTTCTCGAATACCCGTGGCGCGAATGGGCAGGCCTTTGTAATCAGCCTCGTAGACGGCTCTGAAAGGCGTTGGAATTACTTGAAGCTCGGCTGGCGGCGCGGTTGGCGACAGGCTTGCTGAGGTCCTGGTTGTCAGGGTGATGTTGTCGGCGGCGGCCTCGACACCGACTGCTGGCTGAATCCAGAGGCTGATGCACAGGGAAAGTGCGATTAAGATCCGGGTCAGAAGAGCATATCCGGTTCGATTGAGCGTGGTGTAGAGCATAACTTGCTTGTAAATCCTTGTTTAGTCGATGACAATTCCGACCTACGCGGCACTTTAGCTAGCAGCGATGGGTTACTGGCAATAGGTCGTTTTAGGTTAACGTGATAAAACGGTTTCGCTCTGTTGCAGGCACAATAGTCGAGAAAATAGGTAAAAATCAATGCGAGCAATCAGTGGCTGAACGAAGCATGAACGGGACGGGTCTAGTTCTAGCATTGTTCAGTACGATATTATCAATGCCGGGCCATCGTTGGGCGATTGCTGTTATAAAGGTTCGCACAAGATAAGCCTGCATGCCGGGCCGGTATATTATAAGGATGCTGCAAATTAATAATAGTTCATTTTGTTACGGGTCTGGCTGGCGTCAAGGGTTGTTGGCGCTGGTGTTGAGCCTCTGGATTCAGTCCGTCAGTGCGGTCAATGTTGAGGACCTGTACGTCGCAGAGGTTCTCGTCAACTCGCAGGATGACGCACAGCTGGTCAATGGCGCTCGCGCGGGATTACTCCAGGTTCTAGTGCGAGTTTCCGGGAGTCGAGCCATTGAAGGCAGTCCACAAGTGACTGCCTCTCTGCAGCATCCCGAGTCTTATTATTACCAGTACAGCTTTGAGTCGACAGATCGTATGCTCCAGATTGGTGATGAGCAGGTGCCAGCCAGAATCTTACGTCTGACCTTCGAGCCTAGTGCAATCGCCCGTTTATTGCGTCAGGCTGGGTTTCCAGTCTGGGGTAGCAACCGGCCGAGTGTTCTGGCCTGGTTAGCGGTATCTGATGGGAGTAGCCGGCGTCTGCTGTCTGAGCAGGATACATCCCAGCTGCCTTCGGCCTTGAATACCCATGCTAAATTTCGCGGAGTGCCGGTTTTATATCCGCTATTGGATCTTGAGGACGCCAGTCAGTTATCGAGCGCCGAAGTCTGGGGGGCTTTTTTGGGTCGAGTTGAGCAGGCTTCAGCCCGTTACAAACCTGATGTTGTGTTGTCTGGCCGGATCCAGCAGGACCCGATGGGTCGTTGGCTTGGGTTCTGGTCCTACCAGCTGGACGATAATTGGCGGGAGTTCGATAACAGCGGGTTTTCTGAAGATGAACTGATGGCAGATATGGTTGATCATCTGGTTGATGATCTGGCGGCCCGTTACGCGCTAGATTCGTCTCGGGGTAGCATTTTGGTCAGTGTGGATGGTATTGATGATCTCGATGATTATGCGCAAGTCAGCCAATACCTGGAGTCGCTGGCCCCGGTACTCAACAGCGCGGTTGTGGCAGTGAGTGGTCGAGAACTNCGGCTGCGCCTGGTAACAGAAGGTCAGAGTCAGCAGTTGATCGAAATTATTCAACTGGATGACAAGATGCTGTTGGTGAGTGACGGTAGCCTGATTCGCGGAGATGGGGCGTTGCACTATCGTTGGTTGTTGTAACCCGAGTGCCAGATCATGTTCGTCAAAGCCAGTATTGATTAAATTGTTCTCACAAGTTACTCGCACTAAGCTACGCTCATCTCTCATAAGGTAGACCCGCATTGGTTATGACTAGTACGCAAAAATTACTCTTGCTGTTGAGCGTGGCAGGCTTGTTCCTGCTGGTCTACCTGCTTCAGCCCATACTAACGCCGTTTCTGGTGGGGCTGGCGCTGGCGTACGTGGGTGATCCAGTCGTGGATAGGTTGCAGCGCTACAAGTTGGGCAGATCCAGTGCTGTTTTACTCGTCTTCGTGGTTTTCTTTGTGCTAGTGGGCGTTGCCTTTCTTATCCTGTTACCGATGCTGACTCGTGAAATAGGCCGTTTGATCGAAGATATTCCCAGTCTCCTTGCGTTGTTGCAACTCCACGTCAGTCCGGTGTTGCTGGAGAACTTTGGCGTCGACCCGTTCGATATTAAACTCGTCGAGCTCAAGGCCCGGCTAGCACAAAACTGGCAACAGGCCGGCGGACTGGCGGGTCGCGTATTGGCGGAAGTTACGTCCTCTAGTTTGACCCTGCTGGGTTGGTTGATGAACTTTGCGCTGATCCCGGTGGTGGCATTCTATTTATTGCGAGACTGGGATCTGCTGGTTGAGCGGATCCATAATATGATACCGCGCCAGTTCGAAGTCACTGCGGTGAATCTGATTAAAGAATGTGATGAGGTTCTCAGTGCCTTCATGCGTGGCCAACTACTGATCATGTTTCTATTGGGGTGCATCTACGCCCTAGGTTTGTCCATCATCGGGCTTGATCTGGCCCTGTTGATTGGCATGCTGGCCGGGTTGGCGAGTTTGGTACCTTATCTGGGTTTCATTGTTGGCATCTTGGCTGCCAGTATTGCCGCCGTGCTGCAATTTCAGGAACCATTACCGTTACTTTATGTATTGTTGGTGTTTGGTTTTGGGCAGTTGTTAGAGGGCTCTGTGATGACGCCCATGTTGGTGGGTGATCGAATTGGTCTGCATCCCGTGGCGGTTATTTTCGCCATTCTGGCCGGTGGTCAGTTGTTTGGCTTTGTTGGTGTCTTGTTGGCGCTGCCTATTGCCGCGGTCATCATGGTGTTCGTCCGCCATATCTATGATCGCTATAAAGATAGTCACTATTACGAAGTTCGAGACGAATCCTGAATTGCAAAACGTAACCGGACAACTAGCCCTGGATATCACCTTGCGCGATGATGCTACCTTCGCCAATTATGTTGGGGAAGCCAAAACGCGCCTTGCTCACCCAGGTCAGTTGGTTTACCTGTGGGGGCCACGTCAAACGGGGCTTAGCCATTTGCTACAGGCTTGTTGTCAGGGTGTCACAGGCGGTATCTACTTGACTAACCTTGATAAATTGTCTGCGGAGATTCTGCAGCAACTCGATGCGATGCCGCTGGTCTGTATTGATGATGTTGATTTAATTGTTGGCCAGCAAGACTGGGAGGAAGCGCTGTTTCATCTGATCAATGGCATCAAGGATGGTGGCAAAAGAATCATTATCGCGGCCCATCAGTCAGCTCGCCAGCTGCCCGTCAAATTGCCGGACCTGCACTCGCGACTGTTGGGTGCCATCGCGGTCGAGACGGATGCTCTCAATGATAAGCAGAAGCTCGCCGTCTTGCAGCAGCGGGCCAAAGATCGAGGCTTCGTCCTGAATAATGATGTTGGTCAATATATTATGAGTCGTGCTGCGAGAGATATGAGCAACCTAGTCAAAATGTTGGAGCGTTTAGAGCTTGAGTCTTTGCGCTATCAGAAAAAAATAACGATCCCCTTCGTCAAGCAAATCCTGAGTTTGTGAGCGCTACCTTTTGAGTGCTATCTTTTGAGTGCTACCTTTTGAGAGTCTGCCAGTGAGTAAACGAGTACTATTTACCGGTGGTGGTACAGCTGGTCATGTGACGCCCAATATGGCCTTAATTGACGCACTTAAGGCAAAGCACTGGGATATCCACTATGTGGGCTCACCCACAGGGATAGAGCGTCAGCTGATCGAACCGTTGAATATTCCCTTCCATGGCATCAAGACCGGTAAGCTGCGGCGGTATTTTTCCTGGCAAAATTTCATCGACCCCGCGTTTATTGTTTGGGGTTTTCTGCAGAGCCTGTGGTTGTGCGTGCGACTGCAGCCTGATGTTGTGTTTTCCAAAGGCGGCTTTGTGGCGGTGCCGCTGGTTATCGCCGCGTGGGTTTGCCGCATTCCGGTGATCAGTCATGAATCGGATATGACCCCTGGGCTAGCAAACAAGTTGTGCTTTCCATTCTCTCGCTGGATCTGTGTCAATTTTCCCCAGACGGCCGAGCATCTACCAGTGGGAAAGGTTGTTGTGACGGGATCACCGGTGAGAAGCAGTCTGGTGCACGGTGATCCGTCGCGGGGCCAAGCCGAGCTTGGGCTCAGCGGGGAAAAGCCACTGTTGCTGGTGTTTGGTGGCAGTCTTGGTGCAAACGTGATTAATCGAATAGTCCGGCAGAGTCTGGCGGCCCTACTCGAGCAGTTTGATCTGGTGCATGTGGTAGGAGCGGGTAATCTCGATTCGAATCTAGACGCCAGGCTTGGCTATGTTCAACGTGAATATATTCATGACGGTTTTGGCGACGTGCTTGCTGCGGCCGACCTCGTCATTTCGAGAGCCGGCGCGAACAGTATTTATGAATTGCTGATTACCCGCACGCCGCATATTTTGGTGCCTTTGACCGCAGCGGCAAGTCGCGGCGATCAACTGATCAATGCCAAGATATTCCAGCAGGCCGGCATGAGTGAGGTGTTGCTCGAGGATCAACTGAGCCAGAGCGCGCTGCTAAGCAGTGTTCGCAAGGTGTACTCGCAGCGCGCCGAGATCGCAGTACGACTGGCAGCCTTTGAGGTTCGTGATAGTGTCGCGGTGATCACCGGCCTCATCGGTCAGGCAGCGGGCGAGGCCGCGAGTTGACTTCCTAAGTTCATCCGCGCATTGAAAGGGCCTCTCAGCAACTTATCCGTTAAAGCGGTTGACGGCTTAAAATATAGTGATATAGTTAACTACAACACCACATAACTATATGGCTAATAACTGATGCAAATCAGCTGGAACGATACAGACCCCATCTATCGGCAGTTACGCGACCGCATTGTCGAATTGATGCTGGAAGGCATCTACCATGACGGCGAGCCATTGCCCTCGGTTCGGCAGATCGCCAGTGATCATCGAATTAACCCCATTACAGTTTCCAAGGCCTACCAATTGCTGGTAGACGATGGTCTTGTGGAAAAGCGCCGTGGTCTAGGCATGTTTGTGACTGAAGGTGCCGGCGAGCGCCTGGTGGCCGTCGAGCGAGAGAAATTTTTGACCCAAGAGTGGCCCCGAATCAGCGATAAGATTGTGCGGTTGGGATTGTCTGCCTCTACATTACTAGCGACCAGGAGTACTAAGGCATGAGTATCGTTGTTCAGGCGCAGGGCGTATCGAAACGTTATGGTGGGTTTGCTGCCCTTGAAGATATCAACTTCACGATTCAAAAGGGCTCGATTGTGGGGCTTATTGGGCCGAATGGTGCGGGTAAAACCACAACCCTAAAAGCACTTCTAGGCCTGACAGATTTTGAGGGTCAATTGAATGTGTTGGGGCACGATCCGCGAACCGGTCGCCATCATGTCATGGAGCATGTTTGTTTTGTGGCTGACGTTGGTATCTTGCCCCGTTGGTTGTCGGTTGGCGAAGCGTTGGATTACGTCGAGGGCGTGCACCCACGTTTCAACCGTCAAAAAGCCGAAGCCTTGCTGGCCGAGACCAATATCCGTAATTACCGGCAGAAGGTGAAGCAGCTATCGAAAGGCATGGTGACACAACTGCATCTGGCGTTGGTCATGGCAATTGACGTTGAGTTATTGGTGCTCGATGAGCCGACTCTGGGCCTGGATATACTCTATCGGAAAGCATTTTATGACCGTTTGCTAAATGACTATTTTGATCATGAGACCAGCATTATTATCAGCACTCATCAGGTTGAGGAAATCGAGTCGCTGTTGTCCCATCTACTATTTATCGATCAAGGTCGTATCGTCTTGGATAGTGCGATGGATGAGCTAGCCAATGCTTTCACGGAAGTGTGGGTGGAGCCCGATCAAGTAGCGGCTGCCGAGGCGTTACAGCCCATTCATGTTCGAGATCTTTTGGGTCGTAAATGTATGATTTTTGAAGGCGCTAATCCGGCTAGCTTGGCGGATTTAGGTGAGTTGCATGTGCCCAGTGTCGCCGACCTGTTCGTCGCTAAATTACAAAAGAATCAGGGCCAGCAGCGAGGTCAATCATGAATATGTTACCCATTTTGTTAAAGCGTGAGTTTTGGGAGCACCGTAAGACATTTTTCTACTTGCCGCTGATTATACTAGTGTTGTCGGCATTTTTTCTGATTGCTGTCGTCGGTTCGGTACAAATTGCCGGCGGCGATATTATTGTCAGTGGCAGTGTTCAGATGAATGAAGAGGGACTGCACCACCGAAGTGAGACCAATGAATACTCTAATATGCCCGTGAACGCGTTGTTTGGTGAGCAGGTCAGCCAGTTCGCGTTATTGGCAGAGGATCAACGGGAGCGAATGCTCAACTCAGCTTATCTTTTGATTGCGACACCTTTGGTGCCGGTACTCTGGGTTGTGGTGTTCATGTATTTTTTAACCTGTTTGTATGACGAACGAAAAGATCGCAGCATTTTATTCTGGAAGTCCATGCCCGTGTCGGATGCCATGACAGTCATCGCGAAGCTAATGACAGGTCTCGTTGTGGTGCCTGCCATCTATTTCATGGCAATGATGCTGCTGCAGCTCATCCTGTTTCTAACGACGGTGGTGGTTGCCCTGGGATACTCGGTTGATACCTGGCAGACGTTTGTCGTACCGGCCAATATCATGACGCGTTGGCTGCAGATGACGGCCTTCTTCGTGTTTGTGGCGAGTTGGTGCCTGCCGTTCTTTGCCTGGCTCATTTTTGTTTCGTCTTGGGCGCGTTCGGTTCCCTTGGCCTGGGTGATCGGGATTCCTATTTTGCTGGTCATGCTCGAGGCGCTCTTTACGCAAGGTGAATGGTTAAGAGTGTTTATCAAAGAGCATTCTTTCCCGGGTGGGTTGATCTCTCGACTAGCCGGCGGGGTTGGCGATATGTTTCAGCAGCTCCTCAGTGTTGAATTTCTGGTCAGTCTGGTGCTTGCAGCGCTGCTGCTCTACGGTGCGGTTTACTTTCGAGGCAAGGCCGATGAGCTCTAATGCCGGGGCTACGCTACTGCAATCGCTGTAATCTGAGTATGATAGGGTTTTGGCGAACTGCTAATAGATTCACTCTAACGCTTAAAACACGTAACTAGGGGGGTACCGATGCTGACGCTGAGTCTGTCCTGTCTACTTTTTCTTGGTACCCATCTGCTTGTGTCGAGCACCGGGTTGCGCGCTTGGCTGATTGGCGTCGTCGGCGAACCTGCCTATCTGGCAGGTTACTCGATCTGCGCCCTGGTCATCCTTGGCGTGATGATCGACAGTTACGTGGCACTCGATCACAACAGGTATGTTTGGCAACCTACCGTAGGGCATCATCTCACCGCGAAGATCATTATGCCCGTTGCGCTGGTCTTGTTAGCCGCCGGCCTGATGAGTAAGAATCCGACGGGCGTGAGGATGGAAGAGGTGGTGCATCAGGTCACCGGTTACCATATGCCGGGTATTCTGAAGATTACCCGACATCCCGTGCAATGGGGGATTCTGCTTTGGTCCGTCGCCCACCTGATGGCCAATGGTGATGCTGCGTCGATCGTGTTTTTTGGGACGTTTGCATTGCTCTCGGGCCTGGGCTCGATGGCGATGGATCTTAAACGTCGACATCTGACGGAGCCAGATTGGCTTGAGTTTTACGCACAGACGTCCAACATCCCCTTTGCGGGATTATTAGCGGGCAAGAGCCGGCTGGCGATAGGTGACATCAATTGGATCCAGGTGATTACAGGATTGACCCTTTACGCGACCGTCTACTACTTTCACGGGCTGATAGCCGGCGTTTCCCTTCTCTAAATGAACAGCTCTCAATTAACAGCTCTCAATTAACAGCTCTCAATTAATAGCTCTAAATTAGCCGCGTTGAATAAAAAGCTTTGATGAGACGGTGTTGAATGGCCGGCTCTGAATAAAACGCTTTTTATTCATAAATGTGTATCTAGGCACATGGATGTTCGAATTTTCAGGCTGCCGATCTACTTTCAATTGCCGCGATGGCATCAAAGGTTATCTCAACAGACTCGATCCGTTTTTTGTGTTCGAAGACCGAGCATACCAACATCAGCTCGTCGGCCCCGGTTCTGCGAATAAATCGTTCAATGGAATCCGCCACCGTGTTTTGTGAGCCAATGGCAGAGCAGCTCGCGACCTGATCGAGCATGGCTTTTTCTTGCGCTGTTAACGTTGCAGCAAAATTCTCAATGGGCGGCGGCAGCTGGCCCGGGGTGCCGCGCCGCAGATTCAGAAAGGATTGGACCGCAGAGGAGCGCAGGTATTCGGCCTCCGCATCTGTTGCTGCTGCACAGACATTGAAGCCGAGCATGACGTGCGGTTTCTCCAGTTGTGCCGATGGCTTAAAGTGCTCGCGATAGAGTTCGATCGCGGGCAGCATATAATCTGGCGCAAAGTGTGAGGCGAAAGCGAAGGGCAGGCCCAGCATGGCGGCGAGTTGGGCGCCAAATAAACTCGAACCCAGGATCCACAGTGGTACTTGTGTACCGAAACCAGGTACGGCCGTGACGCGCTGACCTGGCTGGGGGGGGGCCAGGTAGTGTTGAAGCTCCACAACATCACGTGGAAAGTCTTCAATATCGCCACTCAGAGTTCTTCTGAGTGCGTGTGCGGTGACCTGATCAGTGCCCGGTGCTCGTCCCAGTCCCAGGTCGATTCTGCCAGGAAATAAGCTGGCGAGGGTCCCGAACTGCTCGGCGATGACCAGGGGCGCGTGGTTGGGCAACATGATCCCGCCAGAGCCGACTCGAATACTGGTGGTGCCGCCCGCAATAAAGCCGATAACCACGGCTGTGGCAGCACTGGCTATGCCGCGCATGTTGTGGTGTTCGGCAACCCAGAACCGCTGCGCACCCAGTCGCTCGGCGTGCTGAGCGAGGTCAAGACTGTTGCGCAGGGCAACCCCTGCGGTACTACCCTGGTTGATGGGTGCCAGGTCAAGAATTGAGAATGCGGTCATGGCGATGATTTCTTTGGGGCAAGTGTGTGTGGCCTAATGATAAGTGGAAATCGGCGAGAAAGCGAAATGTCGAGAGACCTGATTTTTGTCGAGCGCAAAACCTTGGCTGCGGGCTTCAAGCCGATGGTGCAGTTCAGTTGAGTGCGCCGCCACGGGTGAACCCTGGGGCGAGAGGGAAAAGATTGTTCAGTCAGCTGCTCTGGCTTGGTGTAACATGGGCGCCGTTAAAAAGGGGATAGCATGTATAAGGTCAAGACACTAAATAATATTTCAGCCAGGGGACTCGATCGATTTCCCCGGGAGCATTTTCAACTGGGTGAGGATTTGCCAGATCCCGATGCGATATTGGTGCGCAGCCAAAAGCTGACGCTTGCAGACATCACACCGTCGCTGCGAGCGGTGGGTCGTGCAGGTGCCGGCGTGAATAATATTCCGGTGGCGGAATATACCGCCAAGGGTGTTGTAGTCTTCAATACGCCCGGTGCCAATGCCAATGCCGTGAAAGAATTGGTCCTGGCTGGGCTCCTGCTGTCGCAACGGGGAATTGTTCAAGGCATGGCCTATGTGGATGGTCTGGGTGATTACACTGACAAAGCCGAATTGAACCAGCAGGTGGAAGCTGCCAAAAAGCAGTTTAAAGGGGGCGAACTCAAGGGCAAGACACTGGGCATTCTGGGCCTTGGGGCGATTGGTTCGATGGTGGCAGAGATGGCGTTACAGATGGGCATGACCGTGCTTGGCTACGATCCAGCACTGTCAGTAGACGCGGCCTGGCGGCTCTCCAGTCAGGTGAAGAAAGTCGACAGCATGCAGGCTCTATTTGCCCGCGCTGATCTGATCACGCTGCATATTCCCGCGTTAGCGTCGACCACCGGTATCATTAATGCTGAGACACTCGCGAGCTTCAAGCCGGGCGCCATCTTGCTCAACTTTGCTCGAGAAGAACTGGTTAATAATATTGATCTGTTAGCGGCCCTGGAATCGGGGCATATTGCCCAATACATCTCGGACTTCCCGACGCCGACTCTGATCCGTAAGCCTGGCGTATCGGCAACGCCGCACTTGGGCGCGAGTACCGAGGAAGCCGAAGAAAATTGCGCTGTGATGGTTGCGGATCAGATGATCGATTTTCTTGAAAATGGCAATATTCGCAATTCCGTGAATTTTCCTAATTTGACCTTGGAACGGACCCAGGGTTACCGATTGGCTTTGGCGAACCGGAATGTGCCGCGTATCTTAGGCAGCGTCCTGTCGATACTGGCTGACCGAAATATCAATGTCATTGACATGCTCAACAAAAGCCGCGAAGAGGTGGCTTATAATTTGATTGATGTTGAAGCCGAGCCCACTGAGGAGTTGGTGCGGGCCATTGAAGGGATTGACGGCGTGATCAACGTCAAGGTGTTTTNACCCGCCACTAGTCTGCAAGCNGGCAACTGGGGTNTAACTCGCCAGATCCCGNATCATAAAGCGTTCGACGCCGAGAAAGTCTTGCCACTCGGGATTGAAAGCGGCGGGTTCGTGGTTGATCAAACGCGCCAGATGCTCGCCGCACAGAGGACCGTGAGTGGCGCCATGGGAACCCATGGCGGTGCACAGATATAATCCAGGTTGGTAGGCTGTAAATGCTGGCTGGTCGCGCGCCCGCTGCCGGCACCAATCCGCCAGTGCTGTCCAGTCTGGTATAGGGCCGACGACGGGCAATCGATCTCGGCTGGCCGCGCGCACACCAACGTGGGCCGATGTTGGCTGTGCCTCACCGGGTAGAAATTGCTGCAATCGCGCTAACAGTTCAGCGGTATCTGCTGCTGCGGTGGCGTTCGAGTTTGAATTGCGCTGATGCGTGCCGCTGACTGTCTGTAGTCCTTCAGCATCTGCCGGAAAGACCGAGACTGGTCCGCTGACCACCGTTTCGATGGATCTGCCCGTGTTGCGTCTCACCTGTATTGCCTGGCCGCGATTTGAGTGCAGATTCAAGGGTTGAGTTTGGGCTAAGGAATTCGCACCCGTAGCAATGATGAGGGTGTCGGCGGTGGTGATGCACTGGCCTGCAGCATCTGTCAGGCGCCATTCGTCATTGATGCGTTGCAGGCTTTCAACATGGGTATTCGGTCGCAGCGTAATATGCTGAAGTGTGGCGCTGAAGGCGTCTTTGGCGGATAACCAACCGGCGGTTGGGAAATGCAAGCTGGCAATGGCTGGGTCGAGCGGGGATGGGGTGAGGTGTGCAAAACTATCGGGAAAATAGCCATTAATCTTGCTCAGGCGCTCCTGCAGGGCAACGGTGTCCGGCGTCAGGTCAAAGCCACAGGCATGATAGTCACCTTGTTGCGCCAGATACTCAAAGGCCGCCAGCGAAAAGCACGCTCGATTGTCAGGTACTGCTGCTAGCTGTGGATAAACCGCCAGTTGGGGAATACTGGATGCGCCCATAAGGGGTTGGTCCTGCGCTTCGATGACCTCAACTTCTATGCCCCGGCGTAGCAGGGCCGCAGCGCAGTTTAAACCCGCGAGTCCCGCCCCAATAATGACGACTCGCGAGGTCCGACAACGCTGGGGCCTGGGCACCGCACCGGAGAGACCTGCCGTCAACATTTCTGCTTTGCCAGCGAATCCCGGTATTTTTTTGATGTCGAAGCCGGCAGCCTTCAAACCCCGTTTGACTTTGCCGGCCACAGAGTAGGTTGAAACAGTTGTCTGTTGGTGGCTCAACCGAGCACATTGACTGAAGAGCACAGGATCCCACATGGCCTCATTCTGCGCAGGGCTGAAGCCATCGAGGAAGAAGGCATCTACGGGTTCAGAGATTAATGGCATAGCCGCGCTCACATCCAGGTAAATCAGATTGAGGCAGATCGTGTCAGTGATCCACAGCGGGTGCATGCCGTGCGTCGGTAAGGGGTATCGACTCACCAGACGCTGGGCCAGGTCATGCAATTGAGCAGCACCTGGTTCGGTATGTGACGGTGGGCACAAGCTTGCGTATAGCCTTGCGAGGTCTGCGGGTGTCACCGGTGCGTATTCAATGGCCTGATAGTGAAGCAGCTTGCCGGGGGGCGCGAGTTCTTGCCAGAGCCGAGCGGCGAGCAGGAAATTCAGACCAAAGCCGAAACCGGTTTCAAGAATATTGAATTGGGGTTGTTGCAGGTCCGACCAACGCTCGCGCAAATGATTGGCTTCAATGAAGACATGTTGCTTCTCCGCTAGCCCGCCCTCGCGATGCCAGTAGATGTCTGCAAATGCCTCAGACCAGGGGCTGGATTCATCCTGCCAGTCAATCAATGCGTGCTCAAGTAAATAGCCGGTCTGGCTTGAAATGAGACTCATAGGGTGGCGACGGGGCGCGTTGGGTCGTTAATCCATTCACTCCATGAACCGGGGTAGAGTGCGGGTTCAGGAAATCCTGCATGGACCATCGCCAGGATATTATGCGCTGCAGTAACGCCAGAGCCACAGTAACAGATGGTGTTGCCGGTCGTTGCTGCACCGAGTCCATTGAATCGTTGGCGTAAGTCTGCGGCACTACGGAATTTGCCCGTGGCGCCATCGAGGTTCTCACCGAAAGGTGCACAGACTGCGCCAGGAATGTGTCCAGCGACGGGGTCGATGGGTTCGGTCTTGCCCTCATAACGCGGTCTGTCCCGAGCGTCGAGCAGCAGATCCTGAGGGGGTTGCAGCTCGTCAGCAGAGACCTGGCGGGTGATGGCAGGTCGCACGATAAATGCTGATTCTGGTCGGGTAATGAGTCTGGTGGAGGACGCTTGTCCAGCGTCAAGCCATGCTTGGTAGCCACCATCCAGGACTGCGACATTAGGGTGCCCCAACCAGCGTAGCATCCACCACAGACGCGCAGCATAGGCGCCGTTATCAGCATCATAAGCGACGACCAGTGAGTCCTGGGTAATTCCCCAACGACGTACCTGAGCGGCAAAGATTTGCCTGTCGGGCAATGGATGCCGGCCGGTCTGACCGGACACAATCTGCGCGCTGAGATCTCGGTTGAGGTCAACATACTGGGCGCCATCAATGTGTCCCGCGGTGTACGCCAGCAGGCCCGCAGCAGGATCTAGGAGTGATGAGCGGCAGTCAAAAACACACAAATGCTTAGCGGTCTGGAGGGTCGCCAGGCTTGCAACATCAATGAGCGTTCGTCGGGTCAGATTAGTCATGTTCAGCCTCCGCTGAGTTTCACTTGATAGCCGAGCGCTTCCAGTTCGGCCTTGATCTCAACGCGCTTGTCACCTTGGATGAGAATGACGCCGGCCTCGATGGAGCCGCCGACACCGCACTTGTTCTTCAGTTTTTTGGCGAGCGTCTTGAGGTCTTCTGGGCCTAGGGGCAAGCCGCTGATAGCGATCAATGGTTTGCCTGCCCGTCCTTTGACTTGGCGCTGCAGGCGAACGATGCCATCGGTGGCGATGGGTGTTTGGGCTTCGCGACAGCGACATTGGTCGATGGCAGCACCACATTCCGGGCAGTGGCGGCCAGTATCCGTTGAATACACCAGGCGTTTCTTGTTCATGACGAGTTACCCGTGGACCGGCGGTATCAACCTGATGCGGTATGAGCCTCAGCTGTCTGAATAGATGTAGACACCGAGATCATCATTGCAAGCGGTCTGGCAAAAATGGACTAACAGAAAGATAAAGTCCAGCAGATCATTGGCATCGAGATCTAATGCCTCGATCTCCTCGCACTCAGTCCAGAGACTGGCAAAATTCTCGACCTGGTCCTCCTCCAAGTCGGCTAGCTTGCCCATCAGCGTCTCATCAAGACGATATAGGTAAGGGCCCTCGTCGGTCAGTTCGCGATCGAGTCGTTCCATCTCCAGCGCATCAGCGAGAAAACCGCCGCACACCAACGCATAGAGCTGAGCTCTGGCGTCGCGATGGAACTGTTGGCTCGACATGCAGACAAAACTGCTGGCGGGGTTCTCGTCGATTTCGAGTTCCGCGACGTCTTCCTGATGGCCGATAAAAAAGATCTGGTGCATGGCTGCGACGTTTAAATCGTCTCGACCTCATCTGCTTGCAGACCTTTGTCGCCTTCGATAACAACAAACTGAACTCGATCACCTTCAGCGATAGCGCGGCGGCCATTGCCTTCGATATTACGGTAGTGCACAAAAATATCGTCGCCGGCATCTCGCGTTATAAAACCGAAGCCCTTTTTGACATTAAACCACTTCACAATACCGGTTTCCTTGGCACTATTGACTTGTGCCGGTCGATTCGCCGGTTTTGCAGCAGTTTTGCGCTTGGAAGATTGGCCGGAGCGACCCTTGGGGCCTTTTGAGATGGCCGCAGATAAGCTGCAACCGCTGAAAACGGCAAGAATGGATATCGCCAGTATGAACAGCTCTGCGCCGCTCGGGATAGATAGTGGCCCTTTAACCCATTGGCTGAGAAAGTAGGCAAAGGTGCCGATGAGTAGGCTAAGGATAATGTTTTTTACAAGTGAATTCATGGTAACCATTTTAGTGAAAGGTGAGAAAAAAACAGGTGGCGGCTGAAGTTGTTGCTGCCAGAAACACTATACCCCGTTTGAGTGCGGCGAATAGTATGTGAACTAGCCTGATTTTTCCAGAATAGCGTTATATCTTCTGACGGTGGTGGCTAATCCGTCCCATAAGGCGTCATTAATGAGTGCATGGCCGATGGACACTTCGGCCACGTTTGTCACACGCTGGCAAAACTCACCCAGATTGTCTTGGTTGAGATCGTGGCCGGCGTTGATACCGAGTCCCAGTTGCTGGGCTAACTTGCCGGCCTCGATGAATGTCGCGAGAACCGACTCGTGATCGCCATATTGGTCTGCGTAGGGGCCCGTGTAGAACTCGATGCGGTCAGTGCCCAGGGCCGCAGCCTGCTCAATCTGTGCTGCGTCCGGGTCCATAAAAAGGCTGACTCGAATGCCAAGCGCCTTGAGCTGATCGATAATCGCCTTCAGCGCGGTATTGTCGCCGCTGAGGTTCCAGCCATGATCAGACGTCAGCTGGACGGGGTCATCGGGTACCAGGGTACATTGTTCGGGCATGGTGTCGCGAACCAGGGTCATGAAACCTGGAAAACCGTTAGCTTCAGGGCCGGCAAAGGGGTTGCCTTCAATGTTGAACTCTATGTCAGCGTATTGTGGTTGCGTTAGCAGGCTGGCAAGGTCATAGACGTCCGTTGGCCGAATATGACGCATATCGGGTCTTGGATGAACTGTGATTCCCTGTGCGCCAGCGGCAATACTTGTTTCTGCCGCAGCAGTCACGCTGGGTATGGTGGTGTCGCGAGAATTGCGCAGTAACGCAATCTTGTTCAGATTGACCGATAGTTTTGTCATGATTTATGACCACCCGCCGCTGATGCTGCGATGGTAGAACCGGCGAGCGATAATAAATCCGATCAGCAGACTTAATAATACGGTGCCGGCCCCTCGAATAAACCAGTCTTGATCGTTACTGCTGTCGAGGGTATCGACAGTCATTAGCAGTCCATCAATTTGCTCTTCTAATGCCTGGCGTTCAATCTGCAAAGACGCATTTTGATTCTTAATTGCGATCACGTTCGCTGCCGTTGTTTTGATTTCTTGCAACTCCGCTGTTAGCGCCTCATTTGCCTGCTTTAACGCCTGATTATCCTCGCTGAGGACGATCTCTAATTGCTGCAGGGCAGTAAGTTGATCGAAGTTGGCGTTGTACTCAGCTTCCAGTTTTTGCAGTCGAGCAGTGGTCTCTTCGAGTAAGACAGCGGCGATGGGGGTATCCATCAAGTATTGGGTTTGAATCCAACCTTCGAGACCATCGGGCAATCGAACTCGGCTATAGCCACTTTCCGGATCTGCTTCAAGCAGTTCCATCGCTGTGCCGCTGCGAATGCCCTTGTGCAGAATCCTGTGTTCACCGGTCACACCGCCTCGTAATGGTACGTAAAGTGTGTCGCGGACGTACACGGTGTCTGCCAGCGCTGTCGCGCTGACGATCAGTGTCGCCAGAAGCAGAATAAAAGTTTTCAGGGGAGCACCTTCTTGAACGGCTTTACGGTGACTTGGGCGTAGACCCCAGCGGCCGCGTAGGGGTCGGCATCAGACCAGGTTTGAGCTGCCGCCAGGGACGGAAACTCGGCGACGACCAAGCTGCCAGAGAAACCCGCGGCGCCGGGATCGTCATTGTCAATGCTGGGGTTGGGGCCGGCAAGCAACAGACGGCCCTCGGCGACCAGTTGTTCAAGCCGCAGCAAGTGCGCAGGCCGAGCGGCTTGGCGCAGAGCCAGACTGTTGTCAATATCGGTGCTGATGATGGCGTACAACATGATCTTTCTTCCGAAAATTTAATGGCTGGCGCCCAAATATTAGGGCTTTAAGTCGGTAGTCGGTTTGTCGACGGGTTCAGTTTGAGGTTCTTGCAGGTAGCCGCCGCTAGATAGGTAGACCAACGTCAGCACGATATAGCTTAGGGTGATCGCAAATCCACCAATCAGTTTGTAGCTGACCCAGAACTCCAGACTGAAGTTGAAAGCGACCACCAAGTTGAGTGCGCCGGCGATGAAAAAGCCAAGGCTCCAGCCCAGGTTGAGACGCTGCCAGACAGGATTGGGTAGGCTCAGTTGAGCGCCAAGCATGCGTTTTAGCAGATTGTCTTTACCGAAAAACTGGCTTGCCAGCAGGCTGCCCGCGAACAGCCAGTTGATAATGCTGGGTTTCCACTGGATAAATAATTCGTTACGAAACAGCAGCGTCGCGCCGCCGAACAGCATACTGATCCAAAAAATAATCTGGGTTTTTTTCTCGATACGCCTTGTCGTGAGGTATTCGAGGGCAGCTTGGGCTGCGATGGCCACCATCAGTACCGTCGTGCTCAGGTAGATGTCGCGACTGTAGAAGAACACAGCGGCGAATAACGCTACGGGTACAAATTCAATAAATTGTTTCATAAATCCTGTTTGGCGCTTTGCCGGTAAGATTGCAAGGGGATCATCATAAAGGATTTTGGGGCGGATATTAAACCGTCGCAAAATATCCAAAAAGCATTAACATAAGGAGCCTGTCAGCAGCCCATGCCATCGGTGTCCACTATGAGCCAATTTTTTCAGATTCATCCCGACAATCCTCAGGCTCGCCTGATCCGCCAGGCCGTTGATATTATTCGTCAAGGCGGCGTCATCATCTATCCGACCGACTCTGCCTATGCGCTTGGCTGCCATATAGGGGACAAGCAAGCGTTACAACGAATCCGCCAAATTCGGCGCCTGGATGACGACCATAACTTTAGCCTGGTGTGCCGCGACCTGTCTGACCTGGGTATCTATGCCAAAGTCAGTAACAGTGCCTATCGGCTGCTGAAAGCGGCAACACCTGGTCCATACACCTTTGTCCTGCAGGCGACCAAAGAAGTTCCCCGCCGACTGGTAAATCCGAAACGCAAGACGATTGGGCTGCGCGTGCCGGATAATGGGATTTGTCGAGCGCTGCTGAGTGAGCTGGGTGAGCCGATTATGAGCTCGAGCCTGATTCTTCCTGGCCAGGAAGAGCCGCTGACAGACCCGCTGGAAATGCGAGATTTGTTGGAAAAGCAGGTGGATCTTATTATTGATGGTGGATTCTGTGGTCTGGGGAGTACCAGCGTGATTAATTTGGAGGAGGATCAGGTGGTGATTCTTCGCGAGGGTGGCGGTGATCTGGCGCTCTTTGGTGGCTGAGGACCGAGGCCGCAAGGCTTCGGCGCAAGGACACAGAAGCCAGGATGGGAGACATCGCCTACCTGATTCATATATAATCGCGGGCCACTCCATTCTCTGACATTCTCTTGAATGATTGCTTACACTGTCTTCATCGGCGGCTGCCTCGATTCGTGTCATCGATTGGCCTCCTGTCGAGCTATCTTTTGTGTCACTAACCATCAGGTGAAATTTTGAGCTTGCATGAATCGCAAAAGCGCGTGCTATCCGGTATGCGCCCTACAGGCCGACTGCACTTGGGTCACTATCACGGTGTCCTGAAAAATTGGGTGCGTCTGCAGCATGAGTTTGAATGCATGTTTTTCGTCGCCGACTGGCATGCCTTGACCACCCATTATGAAGATCCGCAAGTGATCGAAGAGCATGTCTGGACGACGGTGATTGACTGGCTGGCGGCTGGTGTCAATCCGGGCTCAGCGGCCTTATTTATTCAGTCGAAAGTCCCAGAACATGCTGAATTGCACTTGTTACTTTCGATGATTACACCATTAAGTTGGCTCGAGCGCGTGCCGTCCTACAAGGATCAGCAGGCGAAACTCAAGGAACGTGATCTTGCCACCTACGGGTTTCTCGGCTACCCGTTGTTGCAGAGCGCGGATATTTTGATCTACAAAGCGGGTCATGTGCCGGTGGGCGCGGATCAGGTGCCGCACGTTGAAATGACCCGAGAGATTGCTCGGCGTTTCAACCATATTTACGGCAAGCGTTCAGGGTTCGTGGAAATGGCGGAAGCAGCGATCAAGAAACTGGGCCGTAAAGGCGGCGCGCAGTATCGTGAGCTGCGTAAAGAGTTCCTCGAGAAAGGTCATACAGAGTCTCTGGAAACTGCGCAGGCGCTGCTGCGTGAGCAGAGTAATATCTCCTTGGGCGACCGTGATCGTCTCTACGGCTATCTGGAAGGCGGCGGCAAGGTCATTCTGCCGGAACCGCAATCGCTGTTGACGGAAGCCTCAGTGATGCCCGGCCTGGATGGTCAGAAAATGTCCAAATCCTATAACAATACGATCGCGTTGCGGGAAGATCCGAAAGACGTCGAGCGGAAAATCAAGACGATGACNACAGACCCCGCCAGGGTTCGGCGAACAGACCCCGGCGATCCNGATAAGTGCCCCGTGTTCAAATTGCACGAGGTNTATTCTGATGAGTCTACTCGGGGTTGGGTTCGACAGGGCTGCACGTCCGCAGGAATAGGTTGTATTGATTGTAAGGGGCCATTGATCGAGGCGGTGCTTGAGGAGCAAAAACCCATGCGTGAGCGCGCCAGGCAATATGAAGAGAACCCTGACCTGGTCAGGTCTATTGTTGCCGAGGGTTGTGAGAAAGCTAGGACGATTGCCAAGGCGACATTAGATGATGTGCGCGAGGCCATGGGCCTGGATTACCGCTAGGTGATGAGGTAAGGATTGTCGATGACTGAGACCGTTTCGGTAGATACAGAGATAAGCACTAAACCAGAGGGTGAACCGGCGGCTGCCCGTCAGGCGGAAATGCCATTTGCCGTGGTTGATGGCAAGCCCATGACCAATATGCCAATGGATCTGTATATACCGCCAGACGCGCTGGAGGTCTTTCTTGAGGCTTTCGAGGGTCCACTGGATCTGTTGTTATATCTGATTAAGCGTCAGAACCTGGATATCCTCGATATTAAGGTCGCGGAAATTACTCGCCAGTACATGGATTACATCGGTTTGATGACGGGCATGCAATTTGAACTGGCCGCGGAATATCTGGTGATGGCGGCAGTGCTGGCAGAAATCAAATCCCGCATGTTGTTGCCTCGACAAGTCGGCTCAGAAGACGAAGAGGATGATCCGCGTGCCGAACTGATTCGCCGGCTACAAGAGTATGAGCGTTTTAAGCAGGCGGCACTGGATCTTGACGACTTGCGGCGCATGAACCGAGATTACTGGGTCGCGTCGGCGGACGTGCCGGCAGTAGAGAAAGAAAAACCCTTGCCCGAGGTAGATCTGCACGAAATGCTGATTGCCTTCGCAAAGGTTCTCAAGCGGGCTGAAAACTTTACCAGCCACCGAGTGTCATCTGAAACCTTGTCTACTCGAGAGCGTATGAGTGCGATTCTTGACCGGGTGCACCAGGCGGGTGATGAGTTCGTTGAGTTCTCAGAACTTTTTGATTTTGAAGAAGGTCGGTCAGGTGTCGTGGTGACCTTTCTTGCGATTATGGAGTTGATTAAAGAGTCGCTGCTCGAAATTGTCCAGACAGAGGCCTTTGCGCCGATTCACGTGAAGGCACGTATGCCCAGTGAACAAATCATCGAAATCGATGAGAGCGGTTTTCAAGCACCGATATATCCTGATAATGAAATGGGCGATGAGACCAGCCTGGGTGATGTAGATTAGCCCAGCATTGATGTCGTCAGGCAACCGGTGAATCATGGGGTCAGCAGGCAAGTGCCAGCAGATCGCGAACTAAAAATAGAATAGACCTTTATTAGTATGAGTGAAATTGCCAATTTAAAGCAGATTATAGAAGGTGCGATTATGGCGGCTGATCAGCCGCTGGCGATCGATCTGATGATTAGCCTGTTCGAGACAGATCCGCCGGAGCGCGCAGATATTTTGCAGGTATTAACGGAGATCACCGCTGACTGTGAAGGTCGAGGTTTTGAGTTGAAGCAGGTGGCCAGTGGTTATCGCTTTCAGGTCCGCAGTGACTATGGGCAATGGGTTAGTCGGCTGTGGGAAGAGCGTCCAGCGCGATATACTCGTGCGCTGTTGGAAACGCTGGCGCTGATCGCCTACAAACAACCGATTACTCGCGGCGATATAGAAGAGATCCGTGGGGTCACCGTGAGCACTAATATTATGCGTTCTTTGCTGGAGCGCGAATGGATCCGAGTCGTGGGTCATCGGGATGTTCCTGGGCGTCCAGCCATTTACGCCACGACCCGAACCTTTCTCGACTACTTCGATTTGAAGACGCTCAATGAACTGCCGACCCTTTCGCAGATCAAAGACTTGGACAAAATTAACGAAGAACTGGATCTCGAAGATGAGATTGTAGAGGCCCGCACGATCGAGCTAACGCCCGAGCAGGACGCCGTGGAGGCGGAAGCCGAGGATGCGAGCCTCGATGAGGTGACTGATCGAGTCAATGAAATCCAAGAAAATATCAAAAATATGTTTCGCCAGGAGACCCCTGAAGAGGGCGGTATGGATAATCTGGACGAACCCGATGAACCTGACGCGAAACCAGGACTTGACGGCCCTGATGGACAACGACAATGATCGAAAGTTTACCGACTGAAAAATTACAGAAAGTACTCGCCAGTATTGGCATGGGGAGCCGTCGCGGAATAGAAAGCTGGATCTCTGAGGGTCGAGTCAGCGTCAATGGTCGCGTCGCCAAATTAGGCGATCGAGTCGATGAGGAGGACCGAATCGAGGTGAGTGGTAAGTCGGTGGTACGCAAGCCCCAGCGTCACCGATACCTGCTTTACAATAAGCCAGCGAATGAGATTTGCTCGCGCAAGGATCCGGAAGGCCGAAAGTCAGTGTTTGATCAATTACCGAAACTGTCGAAACAGCGTTGGGTCGCGGTTGGTCGCTTGGATTTTTCAACCAGTGGTCTGCTGTTGTTTACCACGGATGGGCAGCTGGCGAACAAATTGATGCACCCGTCGAGCAAGATTGACCGAGAATACGCCGTGCGGGTTTTGGGCAATGTGACGGATGAAGTGNTNCAGAATATGCGTGACGGGGTGATGCTCGAAGACGG
>JGI20153J14295_10001008_pt1 | contig 22579 bp, 20 predicted proteins | sample COG_03_FD_14295 | JGI IMG/M metagenome (IMG submission 14295) | reverse complement strand
TTTTGTAGTTTATATTTACTATTTTTGAGAATCTTATGGATTTATTCAATACTTCACTTATAAACAACATTTTACCTTTTGATGGAATCACCAATTATCATGGTCAAATTTTAAATAGCCAACAATGTGCTTTTTTCTATAAGGCTTTTATGCGCAGCATTCATTGGAAAAATGATGAAGCCTTTATTTTTGGAAAACACATTATCACAAAGCGAAAAGTGGCTTGGTATGGCGAATCGGAATTTTCGTACACCTATTCTAATGTGACGAAAACCGCTATGGTATTCACCGAAGAATTACTCAATTTAAAAAAAATCATAGAAAAGGAAAGCAAGGCTACCTACAATTCGTGCCTATTGAATTTGTACCATACTGGAGAAGAAGGAATGGCTTGGCATTCGGACGATGAGAAAATGCTTAAAAAGAATGGCGAAATTGCCTCTGTAACCCTTGGCGCAGCGCGAAAATTTTCTTTCAAACATAAAGAAACAAAGCAAAAAGTAGATGTGCTCCTAGAAAATGGAAGCCTTCTGGTGATGAAAGGCACTACACAAAAACATTGGTTGCATCGATTGCCGCCCACAAAAAAGGTGAATTCACCCAGAATAAATTTAACATTTAGAACCATTGAATTGTAAAGATTCAATTACTTTTGCAGAAACAGACCTCAATTGGACTCTAAGATACAAGCAACAACAAATTTAAATAAATACATCAGCTCCTCTGGAATATGTTCTAGAAGAGAAGCCGAAAAATTTATTAGTGAAGGCAGGGTTACGATTAATGGAAAACCAACTCAATTAGGAAATAGGGTTGCAAAAAGGGATTTAGTTAAACTAGACGGTCGTCTTGTAGTTCCTCAAAATACTACCTTATACATTGCACTCAATAAGCCTGTTGGAATTGTCTCTACAACTGATGAACGAGAACCAAACAACATCATACAGCACATTAATTACCCTGATCGATTATTTCCGATTGGACGTTTAGACAAACCCTCGGAAGGGTTGATTTTTTTAACCAATGATGGAGATATTGTCAATAAAATTTTACGCGCAGGAAACAATCATGAGAAAGAGTATTATGTGTCTGTGAATAAAACAATCACTGAAGATTTTGTTCAAAAAATGGGGAACGGAATTCCTGTTTTAGGCGCAGTTACTAAAAAGTGTTTCGTAGAAAAAGTAAGTGATAAAGTATTTAAAATTGTTTTAACACAAGGACTCAATCGTCAAATTCGACGCATGTGTGAATATTTAGGCTATGAAGTGACAAAGTTAAAGCGAACCCGAATTATGAATGTAGCGTTGGGCTATTTACAAACGGGAGATTGGAGAGAACTTACTGACGAAGAAATGAATGAAATCAATAAAATGATTTCCACTTCTTCAAAAACCGCTGAAGCCTCTCCGAAAAAACAGCAAATAAAAAAAACAACCTCCAAGAAAAGAGCAGTACCTGCCAAAGACAATTTTAATAAGAAAAGTGCAAGTTTTCGAAAATCTTCACCAAAATCTAAAAAAACAACTACCAGTTTTTCGTCCAAAAAGAAACGTAGATTTTAAAGGGAAACCTTTAAGAATCTTTTAATTTTTCACTTCTTAAATAATAGTATCTTTGCCGCAATGAAATTTGATTTAAAAATAACCGACCCTAAAAGTAAGGCAAGAGCAGGAGTGATCACTACCGATCATGGAACGATAGAAACGCCAATTTTTATGCCTGTTGGAACCGTTGGTACTGTAAAGGGAGTGCACCAAACAGAACTTAAAAATGAGGTAAATCCTGATATTATTTTAGGTAATACCTATCACTTATATTTACGACCAGGTACCGATATTCTAGAAAAAGCAGGTGGTTTGCATAAATTTATGAATTGGGATCGTAATATTCTAACCGATTCGGGAGGATATCAGGTATATTCTCTTTCAGGGAGAAGAAAAATAAAGGAAGAAGGTGTTAACTTTAAAAGTCATATTGACGGTTCTATACATTTTTTTTCACCTGAGAATGTCATGGAAATTCAACGTACCATTGGAGCTGATATTATTATGGCTTTTGATGAATGTACACCCTATCCCTGTGAATACAATTACGCAAAACGCTCAATGCATATGACCCATCGATGGTTGAATCGATGTATGAATCACCTAAAGAAATTACCCTTTAAGTACGGGTATGAACAAACCTTCTTCCCAATTGTACAAGGAAGTACCTATAAAGACTTGAGAAGACAATCTGCAGAATACATTGCCAATGTTGGGGCCCAAGGAAATGCAATTGGTGGCCTATCTGTAGGAGAACCTGCAGAAGAGCTGTATGCAATGACAGAAATTGTTACTGAAATTTTACCTGAAGACAAACCTCGTTATTTAATGGGAGTAGGGACTCCGATCAATATTTTAGAAAATATTGGACTCGGAGTTGATATGTTTGATTGTGTGATGCCAACACGGAATGCTAGAAATGGCATGTTGTTTACTGCTCACGGAAGTATCAATATAAAAAACAAAAAGTGGGCAGATGACTTTTCTCCAATTGATGAGATGGGAATCACAGGTGTAGATACCATGTATTCAAAAGCCTATTTACGCCATTTATTTGCAGCCAAAGAAATGTTGGGAAAACAAATTGCATCGATTCATAATCTTGGTTTTTATGTTTGGCTTACTAGAGAGGCAAGAAAGCATATTTTAGCAGGAGACTTTAGAGAATGGAAAGATAAAATGGTCAAGCAAATGGACAAACGTTTGTAAGTAAATTAAATAAAAAGAAACACTATAAAGCGCACTTTTGAAGATTTTAGATTGGTACATATTAAAACGTTATTTGGTAACTTTCTTTTTTACCTTACTAATTTTGATTCCTATTGCAATTGCAATAGACATATCAGAAAAGATCGATAAATTTATAAATAACAATCTTTCTTTTTATCAAGTTGTTGATGAGTACTACAGTAATTTCATTATTTATTATGCCAATACCTTTATGCCCTTGGCGTTATTTATTGCTGTAATTTTATTTACTTCAAAACTTTCAAACAATACAGAGATTATTGCCATTAATAATGCCAAAGTTTCTTTTACAAGGTTTTTGTATCCTTATTTTATTGGTGCCACTTTGGTCACTATTCTGGCGCTATTAATGAATCATTTTGTAGTGCCAAGCAGTAGCAAAGAAAGAAAGAAGTTTGAAAACACTTATATAAAACAAAAAGATTACCAAGCAAAATATGTAAAGAATTTTAGCTTGCAACTGACGGATAGCACCTATATTTTTATTCAAAATTTTGACACAAAATCCAATTCTGGATTTAATTTTTCATCAGAACTCTATGATGGCCTAAAATTAAAGTCAAAGCTAGTCGCAGACAACATTAATTGGAAAGAAGCAGACAGCACTTTTACGCTGTTAAATTGGAAGTTACGCATTCTTCACCCCAATAAAGACAGTATTTCTCAAGCACGAAGGTTGGATACAGTTTTTGCATTTACTCCCAAAGATCTCATTTATAAATCGGCATTGTCTCAAGAAATGCCTTCCAATGAATTGAGTGCTTTTATTGCATTGTCCAAAAAAAGAGGTATTAAAAATCTGAATGCGTATTATGTTGAGTATTACAAGAGAACCAGTTTGCCAATTGCGTCTTATATTTTAACAATTATTGCCGTAGCCTTAGCTTTTAGGAAGAAAAGAGGCGGTACAGGTGTCAACCTTGCCATCGGGATTTCGGTGATGTTTGTGTATGTTTTTTTGTTAAAAATTGCTGAGGTATTAGGAGCCGTAGCAGGGGTGAATTCTCTTTTATATGTTTGGATTCCAAACATCATTTTTGGTTGTTTAGCCCTTTATTTATATGTCAATGCAAGAAAATAAATTAAAGAATTATGCGCTTCTTCATTTCATTATTTTTATTTGGGGATTTACCGCAATTTTAGGTGCTTTAATTACCATAGAAGCAGTGCCGTTGGTTTGGTTTCGTATGGGATTGGCAGTGCTCCTCATAGCCGTTTATTTTTTGTTGAGAAAAAAATCATTTAAACTCGACCGGAAAGGAGTTGTAAAATTTTTGCTAACCGGAATTATTATTGCGTTGCATTGGATTTTCTTTTTTAAAGCCATAAAAATTTCCAATGTTTCTGTCGCATTAGTTACCATGGGTACAGGCGCTTTTTTTACGGCTTTAATTGAACCTTTTTTCTTTAAAAGAAAAATAAAACCTGTCGAAATAATTTTAGGCTTGGTGGTTGTTTTTGGTCTCTATATTATTTTTGATAATTTTGAACTAGCACAATATAAAACTGGAGTTATCTATGCTTCTATTGCTTCCTTTTTGGGAGCTCTTTTTGCCGTTTTAAACGGATTGTACATTAAAGACTATGAAGCTGATGTGATTTCATTGTATCAACTCTTGTTTGGCGTACTATTTGTTACAGGTTACCTTTTATATCTCGGTAGTTTTAATGCCGCCTTTTTTCAATTGCCACAATTGGATTGGGTCTATCTTTTCATCTTGAGTAGCATTTGCACAGCTTACGCGTTTATTGCTTCTGTAGAAGTGATGAGATATATTTCGCCATATACGGTCATGTTAACCATTAATTTAGAACCCATTTATGCGATTCTCTTGGCGTTGTTTATTTTTGGAGAGAAAGAAAAAATGAATTCTGAATTTTATTATGGGGCCTTTGTCGTTCTTTTTGTAGTGTTGTTAAATGGAATTTTAAAGAACAAAACAACCTTAAAAAAGAAGTTTTCTCGTAAAACTATTGACAAAAATTAATCCTAATTTACATTAAAAAGTAAATTTTATAGTATGTTTGTCCTTAAGAACAAACTCAAATCAAAGAACTACTAAATGGAATATTTAGATTTTGAAATGCCAATTAAAGAGTTAGAACAACAACTCATTAAATGTCATGAAATTGGTGCAGATAACGAGGTTGATGTTACTGCTACCTGTAAGAAAATAGAACAAAAGCTTGTAAAAGCAAAGAAAGATATCTACAAAAATCTAAGCCCTTGGCAACGTGTTCAATTGTCTCGTCATCCAAACAGACCGTATACCTTAGATTATATCAAAGCCTTGTGTGGAGATACCTTTATGGAGCTTCACGGCGACAGAAATGTAAAAGACGACAAAGCGATGATTGGTGGTTTGGGTAAAATTGGTGACCAATCCTACATGTTTATTGGGCAACAAAAAGGGTACAATACAAAAACACGTCAGTATCGTAATTTTGGGATGGCAAATCCAGAAGGATATCGAAAAGCTTTGCGTCTTATGAAAATGGCAGAGAAATTTAACATTCCTGTTGTTACTTTATTAGACACCCCCGGAGCCTATCCTGGATTAGAAGCAGAAGAACGTGGTCAAGGAGAGGCAATTGCCAGAAATATCTTAGAAATGACCCGTTTAAAGACCCCTATTATTACCATTGTTATTGGTGAAGGAGCTTCAGGTGGAGCTTTAGGAATAGGTGTTGGAGATAAAGTATACATGATGGAAAACACTTGGTATACCGTAATTTCTCCAGAATCTTGTTCTTCGATCTTATGGAGAAGTTGGGAGTTCAAAGAGCAGGCCGCTGCGGCACTCAAATTGACGGGAACGGATATGAAAAAATTGAAGCTAATTGATGGAATCATCAAAGAACCTCTTGGAGGAGCTCACTACGATAGAGAAGGTGCTTTTTTAGCAGTAGAAGAACAAATTACAATGGCTTTTGACGAATTAAAAGACTTGACAAAAGAAGACCTAGTTGCCCAAAGAATGGACAAATACTCAGCAATGGGTGTTTATAAAGACTAAAGGCTAACTTAAATAAAAAAAGCGAAGTATATACTTCGCTTTTTTTTTGTGTTTTATAATTCTTTCTTTAATGCTTCCTTTAAAATGCTAATTGGATGTTTAGCAAGTCGTTTTGTGCCGTCATAAATTTGATGTCTACAACTGGTGCCCGCCGCGACAATTTCTGTATCTAAGGGAGTCTTTCTTACTTTTGGAAACAAGGTATCTTCACCTACTTGCATTGAAATTGCGTAATGTTCCTTTTCATACCCAAAAGAACCTGCCATTCCGCAACATCCTGTATTCATAATGGTCACGGTATAATTTTTTGGAATGTTTAATATTTGAAAACTTGAATGCGTACCAGACAATGCCTTTTGATGACAATGTCCATGGATTTTTAAGCGCTTTGTTGCTGAAGTAAATACCTCCGTATCGAATGCCCCCTTTTCAAATTCTTTTGCTAAAAATTCTTCAAAAGTAAATGCATTTTTAGCAATTTTTTCTGCCGAAACAGGGTCGTCTGCCAAACGAATGTACTCATCTCTAAAGGTTAAAATAGCAGAAGGTTCGATTCCTATTAAAGGTGTTTCTTCGTTAATAAGGTCTTTAAAAATGGCAACATTCAAATTACAAATTGCTTTTGCCTGTTTTAAAAATCCTTTCGAAATAAAACTTCTTCCAGATTCTTCATGGGCAATCAATTTTAAATTATAGCCCAATTTATCAAATAGGTAAAAGGCATCTTTCCCAATTTCGACATCATAAAAATTAGTAAACTCATCACAAAAGAAATAGACCGTTTTGACATGTGATGTTTTGGCTTGTTTTTGTGCCCATTTTTTCAAAGTCTTTGGCGCCAATTTTGGTACACTTCTTTTTTGTGCAACTCCCATAGCTGCTTTTGCAAACGGAGTATTCAGAATTGCATTGGTAAGCGCAGGGGCAATACTCCCTAGTTTATTGTACTTTACATTGTTCGCAAACAACTTACTTCTAAAAGAGTATCCATTCGTTTCTTGGTATTGATATAAGAATTCTGCTTTCATAGTTGCAATATCAACATTACTTGGACATTCAGAAGCACAGGCCTTACAGCTCAAACACAGGTCAAATATTTCTTTTAATTCGGTGGAATCAAATTTGTTTTTTGCCTCGTTGTTTGTCAATACTTCCCGGAGCATATTCGCCCTAGCTCGGGTGGTGTCCTTCTCGTTTTTAGTAGCTCTGTAGCTTGGACACATGGTGCCACCTGAAGATGCCGGTTTTCTACAATCACCAGAACCATTACACTTTTCAGCAAGTTTTAAAATCCCCTCACTGTCGGAAAAATCTTGAAGTGTTTCAATTTCGGGTTCAATCCTGTCCATTTCATAACGCAAACTTTCGTCCATAGAAAAAGCATCGGTAATTTTTCCTTTATTGAAAATATTGTTGGGGTCAAAAGCTTTTTTGATCCGTCTTAGCAACTGGTAATTTTGTTCACCAATCATGAGTGAAATAAATTCGGCACGAACAATTCCGTCTCCATGTTCACCACTAAAAGAACCTTTATATTTTTTTACTAATTCTGCCGTTTCAGTGGTTATTTTTCGAAACAAAACAACATCTTCCTTCTTCTTTAAATTTAAAATTGGACGCAAATGCAATTCTCCTGCACCAGCATGTGCATAATACACCGCTTCTTGCTGATATTTGTCCATAATTTGCGTAAACTCTTCAATATAGGTCGGCAAGTCTTCCAATGCGACTGCAGTATCTTCAATACAGGCCACTGCTTTTTTATCTCCTACCATGTTGCCTAGTAAGCCCAAGCCCGCTTTTCTTAAGTGGTGTACTTTGGCAATGTCCTTTCCATACACCTTAGGATGATGGTATCCAAAGTTGTTTTCTTTTAATTCGGTAATTAAGTTGTCAGCCAATATTTCTGCTTCCCCAAGGGTATTTGCAGCAACTTCCAGCATCAATACCGCTTCAGGATCTCCTTGTAAGAAAAACCTGTTTTTAACTTGTTCACGATTGCTCTTTGTACAATCTAAAATTGTTTTGTCCATTAATTCACAATTGTATAAATTGTGGTTCATGGCAACTACGGTTGCTATTAAACTTTCATTGATGCTTGTAAAATGAGCCGTAACCATAATGCTTTCAGTAGGAGGCAAGACATCTAATTGTAGAGTAATTGCAGTAGAAAAAGCCAAGGTACCTTCACTTCCTGATAAAAATTTTGCAACATTTATCGTGGGTTCGTTTCCGCCAAATAAATCAGAAGTTAAAAATTCGTCAACAGCATATCCAGTATTTCTTCGGTGAATCGTTTCCTTAGGAAACTGTGNTTTAATTTCTTGTTGGTTTTCTANAGAAGAAAGCTCTGTAAAAATTGATTTATAAATACTACCTTCTAATGTGTTTTCTCCTTTTTTTTGGTTGAAATCTGCCGAGGAAATTTCATTAAATATTGCTGTAGTTCCATCACTTAAAATGCTGTCAATTTGCAATACTTTATCCCTAGTTACACCATACTTTATAGAGGTACTTCCAGATGAGTTGTTTCCTACCATTCCACCAATCATACACCGGTTGGATGTTGAGGTGTTTGGACCAAAAAACAATCCAAAGGGTTTTAAGAAAAGATTGAGTTCGTCTCGTACAATACCGGGTTGAACTGTAATTGTTTTTGCCAATTCATCAAATTCTAAAATAGCCGTAAAATGTTTTGAAACATCTACTACAATTCCATCTCCAACACATTGTCCTGCCAACGAGGTTCCCGCCGTTCTTGGAATTAAAGTCGTTTTATGTTCGGTTGCAAAGGCAATGAGTGTTTTTATATCTTTTTCATCTTTGGGAAATGCAACTGCCGTTGGAATTTTACGATATACAGAAGCATCTGTCGCATAGATGGTTTTGTGTAAATCATCAAACAAAACGCTGCCAGAAATTGATTGGTGTAATTTTTCTAAAGTGGCACTTGAAATCATAGATNGGGCTAAAAAGATTCTTCCATTACAAATATCTNAATAAAAAAAATCATAATAACAACATTCTCAATTAGTTTCAACATTTTTACTGATTTGCTATTTTTTTTCGTCTATTTCTACGAAATCGAGGTTTTGTTTAGATCGAAATGGCTTCCGATTACTACTTTCTAAATCTTAAGAAAATGTATCGAAGAAACATTTTTGAATTCCTATATTTGTTTGACACACAAACACGCATTCAAATGAAAAAATTACTGTTACTTTTTTTCTGCATTTCATTTACGATTTCTTCTCAAGAACTAGATTTGTCTTATTATCTACCTAAAGGGGTCACTTATAACCAAAATATTCCAACACCCAAAAGTATCATTGGTCATGAAGTAGGAGCGTGGCATATTACTCATGATAAATTGGTCGAATACATGAACGCGTTGGCGAAGGCTTCTGAACGGATTTCTATTGAAAATAGAGGAGTTACTTTTGAAGGAAGACCTTTACTCTTATTGACGATCACTTCACCTAAAAACCATAGAAACATTGCAGATATTAAAGCAAATCATATGGATGGAACCAATACTAGTAAGAAGGATGTTTCTAAGGATCCCATTGTTGTTTATCAAGGTTTTTCGATTCATGGAAATGAGCCGAGTGGCTCCAATGCAGCTTTGGCAGTAGCCTACTATTTAGCTGCTGCAAATGGTATCGACAATCTCTTAGACAATACCGTGATTCTTTTTGATCCCTCATATAATCCAGACGGCTTACAGCGTTTTGCTTATTGGGCAAACACCAATAAGAGTAAGAACATTAATCCCGATCCTAACGATAGAGAATATACAGAAATATGGCCACGAGGAAGAACCAATCATTATTGGTTTGATATGAATAGAGATTGGTTGCCAGTTCAATTGCCAGAGAGTCGTGCAAGAATTGCAAGTTTTCATGAGTGGTTGCCAAACATTTTAACCGATCATCACGAAATGGGCAGTAATTCTACCTTCTTTTTTCAACCTGGAATACAAAGTAGAACCCATCCTTTGACACCAAAATTAAACCAAGAACTTACCAAAGAAATAGGAACTTACCATGCAAAAGCTTTTGACAAATTGGGATCCACCTATTATTCTGAAGAAAGCTTTGATGATTTTTATTACGGAAAAGGCTCCACCTTTCCAGACATCAATGGAAGTATTGGAATTCTTTTTGAACAAGCGAGTTCTAGAGGGCATGCACAAGCAACTGCAAATGGTATATTGACCTTTCCTTTTACTATCAGAAACCAATTTACTGCTGCATTATCTACTTTAGAAGCTGCTAATAAAATGCGCGTAAAAATTTTAGAATATCAACAAGATTTTTACAAAGAAGCGAGAGAAACAGCGGAGAAGAAGGCTTTTGTTTTTGGAGATGAAAAAGATGCTGCTAAAAGTTACCATTTGGCAGAGGTTTTAAAAAGACATCAAGTAAAAATTCACGAAGTAAAAGTGGATTTTACGAAAAATGGAAAAACCTTTAAAAAAGGGGCTAGTTATTTGGTGCCAATGAATCAAAAGAATCATCGTTTGGTAAAAGCAATGTTTGATGTGAGAACTCAGTTTAATGACAGTTTGTTTTATGATGTTTCTGCATGGACGTTTAACCACGCTTTTGGAGTTGATTTTGCAAAGAACATTTCGCTATCCAAAGCAGGGAATGAGATTGTCAATTTAGCAATGAAAAAAGGAGGAAATCGTTTGATGAGTTCCGTTGGTTATTTAATGCCATGGAATGAATATTATGCACCCAAGGCATTGAATACGATCCTTCAAAAAGGAATTCGCGCTAAGGTTTCTATGAAGAATTTTAAAAATGACGGTATTGATTATGATTATGGTACTATTTTTATTCCTTCGCAAAATCAGCAACTAAAAGAGACCGATTTGTTTGCCTTTTTGGAAACAGTCGCACAAGAAAATCATCTAGAAATTAAAGGAGTTGCTACGGGACTGAATGACGGAATTGATTTGGGGAGTAATAACTTTCGCGCACTAAAAAAACAAAAGATTGCCATGCTGGTCGGAGGGCGCGTTTTTGGGAATGATGCCGGTGAAGTTTGGCATTTGTTAGATCAACGTTTTGATATGTTGTTGACCAAGTTGGATCTGAGTTACTTTTCACGTACAGATATCCAAAAATATACTACCATTATCATTCCAAGCCTTTCTTCTTTAGATACCGCTTCTCAAGACAAACTAAAGACATGGGTAAAAAATGGTGGGACATTAATAGGCTATCGAAGTGCTGTTAGAATGTTGGCCAAAAATAAATTCATCAATTTAGAATTTGATGCCGTAAAAAGACCCCATACGAAAGGAGTTTCTTTTGAAGAAAAATCATTGAATTCTGGAGCCCAAGTTATTGGTGGTGCTATATTTGAGGCAACATTGGATCGTTCTCATCCTATTAATTTTGGATATAAAAATGACAAACTGGCGCTGTTTAGAAACACGACTATTTTTATAAAACCCGATAAAAGAAGTTATAACAATCCGATTCAGTATACAGAATCCCCGCTTTTAAGTGGTTATGTTTCAGCTCCAAATCTTGCTGTTTTGAAAAATTCAGTGCCTTTCCAAGTGCAAAAAATGGGGAAAGGACGCGTTATTGTCTTTACAGATAATACGAACTTTAGAGCATTTTGGTACGGTACCAACAAGCTTTTAATGAATGCGATTTTCTTTGGAAGTCAAATGTAATTTTTAGCGTTCGTCAAATGATTTACCGCCATTTTCTCTTTAGAGAAAGCATGTGCTTTTTTGCGAGTGCTTCGCAGATGGATTCCCACAGGTCGAATTATTTAAACAATCTTAATTAATTTGTACGCCATTTTTGACGGGTTTAGACGCTTGTAATAATACAACATCTCCATTAGAATTATAAATACCTAATACCAAACATTCACTCATAAAATTTGCAATTTGCCTCGGTTTGAAGTTTAAAATTGCAGAAACCTGTCTGTTTAGCAATGCTTCTTTCGTGTATAAATCGGTGATTTGAGCACTGGACTTTCTGATCCCCAATGCTCCAAAATCTATTTTTAATTGATAGGCAGGTTTTTTTGCTTTTGGGAAATCGTTGACTTCGATAATGGTTCCAACTCGAAGATCTACTTTTAAAAAGTCTTCAAAATTTATTTCTGGTTTCATAGAATTATTTTTAAATTATTTGTTCTTTATCAGAAACAAGAGGAGCAAGAATTTTATTCGGAGGGTTTATTTTTTTTCTTTCCTAATTTCTGAATCACCCATAGTGGTCCGATCAATAGAAACTGTAAATCTTTGGCAAAGGAAGGTTTTAGACCTTCTACTTTGTGTCCCCAAAATTGACCGATCCATGCCAAAATAAAAATGATGATGGAAGTGTATAGTAAATTCACATTGTTTCCTAACCAAAAATTACCAACAATCGCTAATAACATTACAAAGAACATCTCTAGGAAATACCAAAATCCTAAACGGAGGTAAAAAAGCGAAACCAGCAGTCCAAAAACGAGTCCCCAGTTTTCTAAAATCGGATTGTAAAGATGAAATGTGTTTTCTAAAAATGTAGTTGGGATGCTCATTAATAGTCCAAAAACACTAAAGAAAATTAAAGGAACACAGATGTAATGCACTTTTTGGTTGGTCTCATTTTGATGGCTTACTGCGTACTCATCAAACCATTGTTTTGCTGTTTTCATTTCTTTAAATTATATTTTAAAGATATTGATATTTTTTATAAAAAAACAACAGAAGGGATGAAAAGTAAGATTTGATTTTTTTTGATTCTTATTCTGTACTTCTTAGGTATATGAATCAGACCCAGTTTTTTCGAATTAAAAGCTTTTCTATGTGTGCATAATGGTGCCGACAATGCCAAGCATAAATTCCTGTATTTTCTTTAAGGGTCACTTTTTCATTGTTTGCTGGATGAATAAAGTATTTCTCAAAATCAGTTCTAGAAAGCCTCTTTAAAAGATAAACCCATTTTGCATGCAATGCTATCAATCCATTTATGGAAAGTGATATAGGCGCTGATTTTGAATCCTGTAGTGTTGCCCAATGCGCTTCAAAATAAGCTTTTATGATGGGAGAATCTTCTGTAAGAGCCCATTTAAAACGTGTGTAAGAATTATGATGACTATCATAGCAATGATGGACAACCTGTCTGACTGTCCAACCATTTTTTCTGTAAGGCGTGTCAAGTTGTTCCCTATTCAAACTGGTCGTAAGCTGGTCTAGTTTTTGAGGAAATTTTTCAATAGTGTCAATCCAACGCGCAAGGTCTTTTTGTGTTATCTCTTTTGGAATTGAAGCCCGACCAATCGGGAATCGTAAGTTTTCTAAATCCATTTATTTTTGCGTAATTTTCTTAAAGGTGTTTTTTGATCTTCGGTTTTCAGGGTTAATCGCCAGCGCTTTTTTGAGATTATCAATCGCATTTACGGTATCCCCTTTTTTTAAAAAAGCGTCTGCTAAACTGTCAAATGTATTTGAGCTTTTAGGATACAGTACCGTATTTATTTTGAAAACCTCGATAGCCATGTCAACTTCTTTTTGATTGAGATGTGCATAGCCCAATTTATTTAATTGACGTTCTTCAATTACGGGATTTAAAGAGTCTTTTTTTTGAATTGCTATAAACGCTTTTAAGGCACTGTTAAAATCGTTTATAGCTAAATATTCATTGGGTGTTTTTTCCTCCGAAGCCATCTTTTTAAAATGATACTTAATGTTTTCATGTTCTCTTTTTGGCGCTAATTCAATATGTGTTTTTGGATGACTTACAAAAACTATTTTTTCATTCAATTCTTTCATGTAAAAAGAACTATCGTTTACTTTTAGTGGAGAAATACGTTCATTTCCTCTCCATTTTACATACAAGACCTTCTCTTTAAAATAGACTTCTAAAACCTCATTGACATTAAATAGATATCGCCCCGTAGTTTTTTTGATAAAGGCATCGGTATTTTTTTGGGAGGTACAGTGCGCCAAGGTTACGAGTAACAACAAAAGGTAGGTATATTTTCTCATTTTAGCTTTGGTGTAAGTGTCCTTAATCAGACGTTAGTATCCGTAGTTATGTTAAATTATTTTTAATTAAACTTTTTGTTGTATACTTCGTCTTAATTCAAAGATCAAATTTATGAAACAAATTGTATTCCTTTTAATACCTCTTTTTTGTTTGAATTGTAGTTCACCTTCAGAAACGCCTATAGATCCGGGAACTAATAATGCAACAAAGCCAAATATAGTATTGGTTATTGCAGATGACATGGGAAAAGATGCAACGCCCAATTTTTCAGAAGGATCGGTCAAGCCCAATATGCCAACCCTACAATCTCTTATGGATTCGGGTATTACATTTAATAATTTATGGTCTTACCCAGTTTGTACACCAACTAGAGCTTCAATTTTAACAGGCAAATACGCTGTGAATACTGGTGTTCTAGAAGTAGGAGATCTAATTTCAACATCGGAAACTTCGTTACAGTCGTATATAAATTCAAATAATGACTACGCAACGGCCATTATTGGGAAATGGCATTTATCTAACAGTGCAACAGATCCAATAACCATGGGCATCGACTATTTTGCAGGTATTGTAGAGGGGTAGCAGATTATTTCAATTGGAATTTCAATGAAAATGGAATCCCTTTGAATTCAACAACCTATACCACAACTAAATTGACAGATACTGCAATTGATTGGGTAGCCGACCAAACCAAGCCCTGGTTTCTTTGGATGGCATACAATGCCCCCCATACACCTTTTCATTTAGCGCCAACCGATTTGCATTCTCAAGGAAATTTGCCAACCGATGAAGCCTCAATAAATGCCAATCCAATTCCATATTATATGTCGGCCATTGAAGCAATGGATACTGAGTTAGGTCGTTTTTTAAATAGTTTATCCTCCGAAGATAGGGCCAATACCGTTATTATTTTTATTGGCGACAATGGAACTCCAGGAAAGGTTGCGCAAAATCCTTATTCTCGATTGAAAGTAAAAGGGTCTTTATATCAAGGAGGTGTAAATGTTCCGATGATTGTATCTGGAAGAGATGTGAATCGACTCGGAGAACGAGAAGATGCTTTGATTCACACAACGGATTTGTTTGCTACTATCGCAAATATTACAGGAGTATCTGTATCAGAAATTCACAATAGCAAGAGTTTTTACCCACAATTAACTTCTACTACCAATGATGATAGATTATATGTGTATACTGAAATAGTAGATGGCTACGCAATTCGAAATGCAACCTATAAATTAATGAAGTATGACAATGGAGATGAGGAATTGTACAACTTAGTAGTGGATCCTTATGAAAATAGTAATTTGATTGGAACCACATTATCTGCTGAAGCAACCAACGAAAAAGTAAATTTAATTTCTGAAGCGATTGCCATTCGAAATTAAATTTTGCTTTTTTAGTAGTTTGGAAATAATGTAATAATTGTTGTTATTGCTTTGCTAGGGATTCATTTTTCTTGATGTTTGTTACATATTCGTTAAAACGTTTTCCATATACTGAATTTTTTATTTTTTCAGAAAAAGAATTATTAACGGTATCTAACATTTGAGTGCTTGCATTGTAGAGTTCGGTGAGTCCAATGTATGGAGCTGCTTCAAAATCAGCATTTGAAATCGCATAATTGGCAACAAATAAAACCCTACGTCTTGTCAATTTATTATACTCGGCATCTAACTTTTTCATTACTGCTTCATCTCCAGATTTTTTTGCTTCAAAATCTTTTTGAATGAAATCCAAACGCTGGTTTACAAAACGTCTGTTTATTTTATTGAATTTATCTAAGACATCTTGGTTTTTAGAACCGCTAATCTCCGGATTTAAACCAAATTTCTCAATCTTATCGTTAATTGTAATCACTCCTTCTTCTCCAAAAAACAAAATTCTTTCTTTTGCATTTGATCCTTCAAAAGTTAAGAAAAATAATTCTGGTGCATCAATGTTGTCTGCCAGCCTGAAGGTGTTGTCTCCAAAAATAGCAACAGAATCTACAGAGATTAAGACCGTATCTTTCATTTTTTGTAGGTATAAAGTTCCTTTTTTTAAACCTTCAATTTTACCTTGAACAACCATGTTCCCTTCCTTCTCAGTTGCACAAGCAACAATTAAAATAGCAAAAACAATCCCTGTAATAATTTTCTTCATTTTGTCTGTGTTTTTCGAATGCAAATATGCTGAATTTTATTTAAATTGGTGCTGATAATTCCATTAAAATGGTACACAAAATGGCACCAACTGTACCAATTGCATACCCAAATACTGCCAATAAAACTCCCACAGTAGCCAATGATGGATGAAATGCTTGTGCTACAACAGGTGCAGAGGCTGCGCCGCCAACATTTGCCTGACTACCAACTGCTAAAAAGAAATAAGGCGCCCGAATCATTTTTGCAACAAAAATGAGTAAACCAGCATGAATAAACATCCACACAAATCCAATTGCAATTAAACCAGGGTTTTCAAGAGCCTGATTTAAATCCATTTTCATACCAATGGTAGCTACCAAAATGTAGATAAAGACACTTCCCAATTTACTGGCACCTGCACCTTCATAATTTTTTGCCTTCGTATAGGATAAAATAATGGCGATAATTGTAGCAATACTAATTAGCCAAAAGAAGTTAGACCCTAAGAAAGAAAAAATATTTCTCCCCGTCTGAGAATCCATTGAGTTCACAATATCTGTAAAGAAGCGACTGAGGTATTTTGATGAAAAATGTCCAAAACCCACCGTTCCAAAAGCAATTGCTAGCATGATCATGATGTCCGTTAATGAGGGGTTTCTTTTTACTTTTTCTGTAAAGTCAATGACTTTTTCTTTTAGTTTCTCAATGGCAGAAGTATCTGCTTTAAGCCATTTATTAATCTTGTCTTTTTTACCAATTCCAATCAATAAAATAGCCATCCATACATTAGCTACAACAATATCTACAATGACCATTCCGCCGTATTTGGACGGATTGTATTGGTAAATTTCGAACATGGCCGTTTGGTTGGCACCCCCACCAATCCAACTTCCAGCCAAGGTAGAAAGTCCACGCCAAACAGCGTCAAAACCTTCCGCTCCAACAGTTTCAGGAGAAAAAATAGCAATGAACAAAATGGCTAAGGGACCTCCAATTATTATGCCTAGGGTGCCTGTGAAAAACATGATCAATGCTTTGGAACCTAGATTGAAAATTGCCTTCAAATCGATACTTAAGGTCATTAATACCAATGCGGCTGGCAGTAAGAATCGACTGGAAACATAGTATAGTTGAGATTTTGTTGCGACAGTTTCTCCCAATGTGTTGGTGGTTTCCCATTCTGGAGAGATCAAACCAAATGTAGTAAAAATTGCAGGGATGAAATAGGCCATAAATAACCCAGGTACAATTTTATAGAATTTTGCCCAAAAGCCGGTTTTTAAATTTTCAGTATAAAAAACGAAACCTAATGAAACCATTAAAATTCCAAACACGATTGCGTCATTTGTAAAAGTGGGTGCTGTCATTTTCTAAATTTTTATTGAATGGCTTTTTTTCTAAAATCAGTATTTAAAAGGATGCCTAATTGAAGCCTGTCAAAAGCCCTGTTCTTAAATTGTTGATTGAAATATCCTGCCTTCAATTTCAAGTGAGAATTAAGTGTATATAGTAATCCACCACCGGTCCAATTTTGAGGAATGGTTTCTCCTTTAAAATTGATAAAAATTTCATTGAAAGCATAAATACTCCAAGTTTTTGAAAGTGGATAGGTGGCATTCAAATCATAACGAACCCAGTTTTCAGTAGATTTTTCATCCTTGAAATTCTATAAAACGATGTTCGAATCGAAAACGATGTCTTATTTTTAATTTTGTTAAATTAGTATTCCAATTGATGTCCTCATACAATCTAAACTCTGTTGCAAATTCCGAAGGTTCTTGATATTGTGTATCCGTTTTTACGGGACTGATTCCAAATGTGAAATTAAAGTTTTTATTTGCCGTATAATTTAAACCCAATCGGTAGATTGATTGTTGAAATTCACTCGTTGTTTCAAAATAACGATAGTGTGCCATTGTTTTTAGTGAGAATTGATTGGATACTTTATGCGAACCGTTGTACATAAACCATGCACCTAATTTATTTTCTGGAGATTCTTGTGCCTGCACTTTTGTGAAAAGCAAGCTCAAACAACATAATAAAATGATTTTTTTCATAGATAAACTTTAATTTGTAGTAAAAATTTTGAAGTCCTTAAAAGGTGAGATTTCTATTTTTTCTATAGAAGCCATATAGGCGAACCAATCCTCCTTAAAAAAAGAGTTTGTTTTAGAGACCGTTTTTTTAAATGTTTCTTTAAATTGATTCATGAGTGTTTTTTCTGTATCCGTTTGCTCGCCAAAACGAGATCGAATATATCTACTAGCGAGTCCCAAACGTTGATTTACGGTCACTTCTGGGTTTCTAGTAATTCCTTGTCTTTTATCAATTGTTCCCAAATACATTGCGATCAATCCGTCTACCTTTTTAATAATTTCTTTGGATGTAGTAATTTCACTTTTATATTTTTTAGCATCCTCTTTTTCTAATTTTACTTTCAAAGTTGTTGCTGTATTTTTACTTTCAACCAATTGCTTTACCATCGCTGCAATTTTTGCTTGATAACCTTCTAGTTCTTTGCTTGCATCATATTTTTGATGGATGGCGTCTTGAGAAATTTCTAGTCTTGGATCAAAAGAAACCGTAATGTCTTGTTCGGAAACTGCTGTCCCAAATGTCATTTTTAAATGATAAATCCCGGGTTTTACAGTAACTCCTGCCGGTTCTTTTTCGATTTACTTATTTTTCTGGAAGCTCTTGCAACTCCTTTTTCTCTCAGATACCAAGTGGTTTTGTGAATACCACTTTCTTTCGGTGTTTTAAATTGCAGTGTTCTTATTTTTTTGCTACCGTCAAAAATTTCTAATTTTATGGAATCGTGACGTATTTCGTTCTTATTTTCCTTAGATACCTCCTTTTTTTCTTCAATAGGTTTATTGATGTAATACGAAATAATTGCCCCCCTTTTTCTATTTTCACCTTGATAGATCGCATCGGCTCCAAATCGACTTCCTGTGGGTTGTTGATATGCCGCCTGATAGGCTGTTGGTGGTGAAAATAAGACGAGTTTTTCTTTGGTGATATTGCTATTTGCCAAGGCCCTTAAGGGACGAATGTCATCTAAAACCCATGCAGCTCTTCCGAAAGTTCCAATCACTAAATCGTGTTCCCTTTCTTGAATGACCAAATCTTTAACAGGTACTGTAGGAAAACCGGCTGTCCATTTTGTCCATTTTTTTCCAGCATTGATCGAAATGTACAATCCATCATCTGTTCCTAAAAATAATAAGTTTTCATTTTCAGGATCTTCTACAATACATAAAGTATAACTTTGTACGTCATTTTCATCAACGATTCGGGTCCATGATTTACCATAGTTTTTGGTTCTGTAAGCATAGGGCGTATAGTTAAATCGACGATAATCATTTGCAATTAAGAGTGCTTCTCCTTTGTTTTTGTTGGATGCTTTTATTTGTGTAATCCAAGAATTTTTTGGCAATCCTTTGATGTTTTTTGCGACATTGGTCCAACTTTTACCACCATTTTTAGTAATGTGTACTTGTCCATCATCTGTTGCTGCCCATAAAACATCTTTCTCTACAACGGTAGGTTCAATAACTAAAATTGTACAATGGTTTTCTGCACCTGTTGCATCCATCGTTAAACCACCACTTTCGGCTTGTTTCAATTTTTCTGGATCATTGGTAGATAGATCTGGTGAAATCGTATTCCAGGTTAATCCTTTATCGGTTGATTTGTGCACAAATTGACTTCCAAAATACAGTGTTGAACTATCAAAAGGATCTATATTTATTGCAGCGTTCCAATTGAAACGTAATTTTATTGCTGCGTCTTTATGTGTCGGTTTTACTCCGTAATTATTTCCTGTTAGATAATCATATCTTGAAACGGATCCTTGTTGACTCATCGTCCATCCATACCGCGCATCCTCTTTGTCAGGTACGACATCAAAACCATCCCCAAAGCTTATTTCTTGCCAATATGAATTTCGAATTCCTTGACTTTTCCAAACATATGCAGGGCCTCTCCAAGAACCATTGTCTTGCATTCCGCCATAGACATTGTAAGGAAATTCATTGTCTACATTGATATGATAGAATTGCGCAACTGGAATATTTCCGATAAAACGCCAGGTTTTTCCACCATCTTTTGTGATGTTTAAACCACCGTCATTTCCATCAATCATAAATTTCCCATTGGTAGGGTGTATCCACCACGCATGATGGTCTGGGTGAACGCCATTGTCCACACCATAGGCAGGCATTAATTGTTTAAATGATTCTCCACCATCTTTCGAAACGTTGATGTAAGTAAAAACAGTATATAATTTGTTTTCATTTTGTGGATCTACATAAATTTCTGAATAATAAAAAGGACGATTTCCAATTCCAGGTTTGTCATTAATTTTTTTCCATTTAAAACCGCCATCTTCACTTTTATAGAGTGCGTTTTTTTTCGCTTCTACCAAGGCATAGATAACTTCTGGATTGTTGGGGGCTATGGCCACACCAATTCTTCCTAGTTCCCCTTTTGGTAAACCTTCTTTTTCTGTGATTTTTTTCCAGTTTTCTCCACCGTCATGGGTAATGTATAAACCACTTCCTTCACCACCAGATTTAAAAAACCAAGGGTCGCGTTTGTGTTCCCACATTGCTGCAATGATTTTATTTGGATTGGTAGGGTCCATAATTAAATCAGCAGCTCCAGACTTATTATTTGTAAATAAAATCTGTTTCCAACTTTTACCTCCATCGATTGTTTTATATACCCCACGTTCTTTGTGTTCTCCCCAAGGAGATCCAATAGCACCTACATAGACTATGTCTGGGTTTGTTGGGTGAATAAGAACTCGGTGTATGTGTCGTGTCTTTTCCAATCCCATGGGTTTCCATGTTTTTCCAGCATCCAAAGATTTGTAAATTCCAAATCCACCATTCAAACTATTTCTTGGGTTTCCTTCACCAGTACCTGCCCAAAGAACACTTGGGTTTGATTGTTGAATGGCAATGGCGCCAATAGAAGCTGTTAATTCATTTTCGAATATAGGTGCCCATTTTATTCCGCCAGAAGTAGATTTCCAAATTCCGCCAGAAGCAGTACCCACATACATTATTTCAGGATTCGATTCTACAACATCAATAGCAGTCACACGACCAGACATTCCTCCAGGGCCAATGTTTCTGGGTTTCATATTTTTTACCATGTCCATCGAAAACTCTTGAGAGAATGATAGGGGGGCAGTACATAAAAATAATAGCGTGAGTAGTTTTTTCATTATGGTTTTTATTAATATTAAATAACAGGCAACAAGATACAAAATAGATTTTTTTTCTTCTCGCTAAAAGGTCAATATTAATAATAGTATTATTAATTGCATAATGCAATTAATATTAGTAAGTTTGTTGCTAATCAAAATCATATATTTATGAAAAAATTAGTTTATTTATTATTGTTTGTTAGTACGATTTCATATTCTCAAAACGCTTTTATGGAGTACCAATTTTCTGCTAAAAGAGGAACTGAAAGTGCAATTTTAGCCCTAACAGATGATATTTGGGGAGATGCAAAATTCAAATCTGGAGGGATTAATATTGAGTCTTTTAGTATTGGTAATGAAGGATCTACCCATAGAATTGTTTTGTACGGTGATCCTGGAAATTGGGGAAGAAATGACTCGATATCAGCGGCAAATAAATGGGGTGTTTTTATTCAGAAATTAAACAATCATATTGACAAATGGACGCATAGTTCTTCTGGAAATGTAATGAGTTGGGTTGGTGACAATGAAGCGTATAATTATGTTCAGATTTTTGAATTTAAAGCGAGCGATCCAGCAGCTTTTAAAGCAGCTCATGATGAAATCGTTAGTGAAATGACCCCTTACAGAAAAGGAGAAGTTGGTTTTGGAAGTTATGAAATCGCTGGATTTCAAGGAGCGACACATTGGGTTGCAATCACAGCAAATGATTGGTCTGATTTGATTTCAACTCGAAGAGCGATGAAAAAAATTACAAAACCTTGGAAAAAGTATTATAAAAATCGAGGAAAAGTTGAGCATGTTAGAAATTATACTGCTAAGACTATTAAAAGGTATTAATACTTAAAACTAATACCTAAAAAAGCGCCTTCTTGAAGGCGCTTTTTTTATGATTTCTCTTTTTTTATGGGGGTTCTTTTTGCCTCTTTTAAAGCTTGTGTTAGCATCCATTCTATCTGACCGTTTGTAGAGCGAAATTCATCTGCAGCCCATTTTTCAATGGCTTTCATCATATCTTCATTAACGCGCAATGCAAAGGCTTTTTTCTTTGACATTTTAAGGTGTCTTTTTTATAAATGAAACAATCGTATCAATCAGTTTTTTTGAGATTGGGAACTCTGGAGAACTATAGGATTTGATATTGTCTTCCTCGTTTTGAATATCCTTTAAAATGTGGTTCATGTTTTGGATGATCGCATAAGATGCAGTTGGTTTTGCTTCTTTAAGATTTGAAGCATTTTCAATTCCTACTTGAATGTCTTTGTCACCGTTTACAATAAGTGTGGGAATGGTTATTTTTTTAATTTCTGTTATGGGATCTATGACTATCCACGAAGACCAAAACTCTTGGTTCGGCTTTGCGAAAATTGCCATCAAATTTGGATTTACTTCTTTAATACTTCCTGTTTCT
>JGI20153J14295_10001003_pt1 | contig 22662 bp, 19 predicted proteins | sample COG_03_FD_14295 | JGI IMG/M metagenome (IMG submission 14295) | reverse complement strand
TCAATATTTAATTTTCGCAAAGCTCTTAAAGCAGAACCAGAGTTTTTATCTTCAATTTCAATATCTACAGCATCTCCTTCTAACAGTATGTCTGTAAGTTCATTCGACAAAGATTCATTAATGTTAGATGAAACCTCTACAATACATTTGGCTATTGCTCTTCTATCTGGTTTAAGAGCATCACAAGACAATAAGTTTAATTTCATAATAGTTATATATTCGAGCTGAAACCAGATAAGTCTGGATTACATCCAAATCAGGATTCATTTTAATAATACAGAGATTAATTAGATTTGAAACGGTTAAGTGTTTTTATAATGAGCGTAGAACGAAGTTAGCTGATTTTTTTACAATGTCAACCAAAATAACCATTTAAACTTGGCTCACTAGCGCTTATAAGCACAACAGTTAATTCGAAAGTCGCTAATCTTCAGGTGGATAACCATGAATACTTTCAAAAACGTCATCAAAGTTTGAGCGCAAATAAGAATTAAGTTTCTTTTTGTAATCGCCCTTAAGCCACTCTACAAAATTGTAGGTACTTTTACTTATACATTTACTGTAACGTTGTATTCTAAAATCCACATCGTCACCAAGTTGTTTTGCCAATCCTAATGCATCATAAACATCTTCACTGTTTTCTATACAAATTTTAGCATGTTGCTCTATAGAACGCTCTAAAACTACTTTTGAAGATTCTCCTGCTCTTATAGAATCAACATAAGTTTTTTGAATATCAAAATGTACATCTTCAGATTTTGAAAACTCTGCACGTAAAGCATCTGGCATTTCATATCTAAAATTGCTTTCTAAATCTTCATCACTTAAAATAGCATCTAGATAGTATGTTGGAGATTTAAAAATACGCTGCCAATCTAAACCATCGCCCCAAGGTCCAAATCTGTGGAAATTATTACCTAAATCAATAACCGAAAATGTTCTCTTATCTTTTAAGATACGAGACCCACGACCAATCATTTGGTAATAAAGTGTTAAAGACTTCGTTGCCCTATTAAGAATAATACTATCAACAGTAGGTTCATCAAAACCAGTTGTTAAAATACTCACCGAACTTAAAATGGCATCTGGTGTTTTCTTGAACCATTTTAGGATCATGGCACGTTCCTTTTTTGAATTGGTATTATCCAAATGTGCTACAGGATAACCAGCTCTTCTAAACGTATCATAAACATGTAAAGAGGTATTAATACCATTATTAAAAATTAAAGTCTTCTTTCCTTTTGCACGTTCTTCGTATGCTTGTAACAACTTGGATAGCATATCATTATCCGTATACAAGTCTTCAGATGATTTAACAGTATAATCGCCGTTAGCACCAACTACTAATGAGGTTAATCCAACATTATACGTAAACATTTCTGCTCGGGCTAAGAAGCCATTATCTATAAGGGACTCTATACTCTCACCAACAATTAATTCATCATAATTGTCAGTCATTGGCAATTCAATACTCGAACTTAATGGCGTTGCGGTAACACCTAAAATGAATGATTTACTAAAAAACTTGAATAATTTTGTAAATGAGTTGTAGTGTGCTTCATCAATAATTACTAATCCAATATCCGAAATATCAAGCTTATCATCATTCAATCTGTTATTTAACGTCTCAACCATCGCTACGAAACAGCTGTATTCTGATTGATCACTTAAATCTGCTTTACTATCTACAACTTTATTGTTAACACCAAATTCTGTAAGCATATTAGAGGTTTGCTTACATAATTCTATACGGTGCGTCATCACTAACACTTTCTTTTTATGGTGCTTTAAATACTGCCTTACTATTTCAGAAAAAATCACTGTTTTACCACCACCTGTTGGTAACTGATACAGCAAGTGATAATCCTCAGGAGATTCTTCGAAAGCTGTAAAAATTTTATCAATAGCACCTTTTTGATAACTATATAAATCTTTACCTTCTTTTCTTTCCTCTAATTCTAATTGAGCTTTTGTAATCTCCATACTTTAAATTTTGCAACGCGCAAAAATAACATCTTTAAAGGGTATTTCAAGCATTATTAGTGTGAAATTATCCAAGTAATATTAACAGTACGAAAATTTATTATAATGTTCAACACAAGTTAATTTTAAAATAGGCATCTAAACTATTGAAGCACAAATCCTTTGAATTTATTAAAACCTCGGATTCCGTAACTATACTTATCTCTGTATTATTTGTATCCATTGATAATTCTGAAGATGTTAATGAACAATTAACCTAGAAAATAATTGAGAAAAGGAATAAGCTGGATGTCTATAAAAACACAAAATGTTTATGTCTATAAAAAGGGCTTTTTTAAAAAGGATTTATACATTTTTTGTCTTAATTTTATAATATGGAAATCAACGATAAATCAGGAGTAAAAAGCTATTTAGCAGAAGAAGGTAGATATGATTCAATGACATACAATCGAGCAGGAAAAAGTGGCGTGCTTTTACCTGCTATCTCCCTTGGATTATGGCATAATTTTGGCTTTGTTGATGATTTAAAAAATGGAAGAGACATTTTAAGAACAGCTTTTGATTTAGGAATCACGCATTTGGATTTCGCTAATAATTACGGACCTCCTCCCGGTTCTGCTGAAGAAAACTTTGGAACTATATTTAAACAAGACTTCAAGGCCTATAGAGATGAATTGTTTATAGCCACNAAAGCAGGATATGGCATGTGGCCCGGACCTTATGGAGATTTTGGTTCTAGAAAATATTTAATATCTAGCTTAGATCAGAGTTTAAAACGCATGGGATTAGATTATGTTGACATTTTTTATCATCATAGACCAGACCCAGATACACCTTTAGAAGAAACAATGGGCGGATTGGCAGATATTGTCCGTCAAGGAAAAGCATTATATGTCGGTATTTCAAATTATGGGCCTGAGGATACTCAAAAGGCTGCTAAACTATTAAAAGATTTAAAGGTTCCTTTTATTTTGCATCAAGCCAGATATTCCATGTTTGATCGTTGGGTTGAAGATGGGCTTTTAGATACTTTAGAAAACAGTGGTTTAGGATGTATTGCATTTTCGCCTTTAGAACAAGGTATGCTTACTGATAAGTATTTAAAGGGTATTCCTAAAAACTCTAGAGCAGGAAATGATTCTATCTTTTTGAATGCAGAAACTGTTCAATCTAATATTGAAAAAATTCAAAATTTAAATACTATTGCACAAAAACGAGGACAAAAACTATCTCAAATGGCTATAGCTTGGCTATTAAGAAAGCCACAAATAACTTCCGTATTAGTTGGAGCAAGCTCTTCTAACCAGTTAAAAGAAAATGTAAAAGCTTTAGATAATTTATTATTTAATCATGAGGAATTGAAGTTAATAGATGGGATAATTTCTTAAGTTCTAATTATTCTCTAATTATGTTTATAACTCCTTTAACATTTGTAGAAAGGGCCCATAAGTCTGTTGCTATAAGTTCTTTTTGTTCACCAACTATTCTAAAGTGGGCGGTATTGGGTAAAGCGTAACCTTCATTCAATGCAAGAAACTCTATTTTATTGACACCCATTTTTAATTCAATTTTAAAACCTTTAAATGCATTTGATAATCCCACCCTATATTCAATAATTTCGTTATTTACTGAGACCCGAACATAATCTCCATCTTCAAGACCATAATCTCGATACATAACTTGAATATTTTTAGATTTTGTTCTATGATTGCCAAAAAAGAGATCTATTTTACTACCCTTAGTACCTAAACCTTGCTCCTGTTTAATAGTATTTTCTTGTTTTTTTAACTGATTTGTATATAACTCACCTGGGTTTCCAAACTTTTCTTTTGGAAACATAGAAAATTCTTTTTGAGGCAAATCAAGTGAAGGTGTTACACTTGGTCTATTCAGACCAATAGTATTATCACTCTTTATTGATTTCGATGGTGTTAACGGACTAATATCAGCTGAATCCTTCTTGCTTTCAACAGCAGGAATAGAAATAGACTTCTTTTTACTATCTATTTGTGCTTGAACAGATAGCGTTAGGAACATAAAAAAAAGAAAAAATATATAAGGTTTCATTAAGCTTATCTAAATAATTTAATTTTTTTCATAGTCGTATTATTCTTCAAAGATATTTCTTTCCGAGAAATACAACCATGTTAAACACATTATTTAATTATTGTTTAGCAATAACCGTTCCTAAAACATACTATTTTCTACTTCACTACTACTTTAAACTGTTAAAACTTGTTAATTTATTACTTTGTTATGCATAGTACTGTAACAAAATTAATTTTTATTCGTCTATCTAGTATAATCAAATCAATAAGTATTTATTAATCAATTAAAATCAAAAATTATGAGAACTTTAAACAACAATCAATTAACTGGAACTTTGAACGGAACTAAAAGTAACGAATGGAACACTAAAAGACGTTACAGATAAGTAATGTCTTTAGACTCCAAATCTTTCATCAAACAATTTAAATCAATCACAATGAAACCAATCATCAAAATATCAATACATTTAAATAGCATTACTCAAGAGAATTTATTTACTAATAAACGTATTGTAGATTTTAATACTTCCAATACAGGTCTGTGGAAAGGCACGAAGCGATACGCGCATTAATCAACAAAACCTAACGGTATGCTATTGTTTTTTGGAATACCGTATTCTATACATACTTGTTTTCTACCACATTGTTTTGCTACTTTTACATCAACTCCCATATAAATATCAATTCGAGATTTCCATCTATAATGCATTTTGTCTTTAACGGCATAAACCCCTTCAAGACTTTCAATTTTGACAGGGGTATTATGTTTTAATCCAAGTCTCAACAAATCTCTAGAAACTGCAATATATTTTAAACCAGGTTTTAAACTATCTCCAAAAGCAGTTATATGTGGATTGGAATTGGTTTGGTAAGCTAAGGAATTATAGGCGGTAGCGGTTACATTCAGCGAATCCCAAATATACTTATTTTCAAATGTTTCTTCTGCTTTTTTACAACTGAAAAGCATTAAAACACCAAGGCATACAAGAATTATCAAAACATATAGTTTTATATCTTCTTAAATATAAGTCATAAAATTACACCTAATTATTAATTAAAATTATTGTATAATTAAATGATGATTATTTCACTTTATTCAAATCAAAAAAAAACAAACATAGCATAAGTTATGATTTCTTTTTTAGATGAATGGGAAACCAAAAAGATGATGTATCACTATGTTTTAAATTAGTAAACGGTATTAGTACTCTAAAAGTGCTTTTAATTCGGTTTCAAATCTATTTTTAGGAAGATACTGTTGTTCTAATTGGGTTGCGAAAGGAATTGGTGTTTCTATGCTCGCAACACGCTTTACTGGAGCATCTAAATATTTAAAACAGTGTTCCATGATTCCAGCTGAGATATCACTAGAAATACTACCAAATAGAGAATCTTCTTGAAGTATAATAGCTTTTCCTGTTTTTTTAACTGACTCATAAATTGTTTCTACATCTAATGGTTGAAGCGTTCTCAAATCAATCATATCTGCTGAGACATTAGGATTATTATCTAAAGTTTCTAAAGCCCAATGTACGGCGGCGCCATAGGATACAATAGTTATATCATTACCAGTTCTTAAAAGTGATGCTTTTCCGAATGGTAATGTGTAATAATCGACTGAAACTTTTTGACGCATACTTCTATATAAGCCTTTGTGCTCAAAGAATAATACAGGATTTGGATCATTAATTGCTGTGTTTAATAAGCCTTTCGCATCATATGGAAATGCCGGATAAACTACTTTTAACCCTGGGGTTTTAGTAAACCAAGCTTCATTAGTTTGCGAATGAAACGGACCTGCAGATAAACCACCGCCACAAGGCATTCTTATTACAACATCTGCGTTTTGATTCCATCTATAATAGGACTTAGCCAAATAATTTACAATAGGATTAAAACCAGAACTCACAAAATCTGCGAATTGCATTTCAACAACACTTTTTATACCAGCAATAGATAATCCCATGGCTGCTTCAACAATAGCAGATTCACAAATAGGTGTGTTTCGTACTCGACCTTTTCCAAATTGTTCTACAAAACCTTCAGTAATTTTAAAAGCACCCCCATATTCAGCTATATCTTGTCCCATAATGACCAAATCACTATATTTCTGCATACTCTGTTTTAAACTATTTGAAATAGCATCTATAAAACGAACTTCTTCTGAATTTGAATTACTTATAACTTCTTGATATTCATAATTTTGATAAACATCATTTAACTCTAACGTTTTATTAGCAATAATATCTTCTTCATTGAAAGCAACTTCTAAATGTTTATTAATTTCGCGTACAATTGATCCTTTAATTGAGACTTCATCTTCTTCAGTCAGAATATTATTCTCCTTTAAAAATACCTGAAAGTTCACTAAAGGATCTTTAGTGCCCCAAGTATCCATGAGTTCTTGTGGAACATACTTAGTACCACTAGCCTCCTCATGCCCTCGCATTCTAAACGTTTTAAATTCTAATAAAACGGGCCTAGGATTTTTTCGAATATCTTCAGCTAACTGGCTAACCTTGGTATACACTTCTATAATATTATTTCCATCTATAATATGAGATTCCATACCATAGCCCAAACCTTTATCTGCAATATCTTTACAGTTATATTGTTCATTTGTAGGCGTTGATAAACCGTAACCATTATTTTCAACACAAAATAGAACGGGTAGACGCCATACTGATGCTACATTTAAAGCTTCATGAAAATCACCTTCACTTGTCGCACCTTCACCCGTAAATACTGCAGTAACTTGGTTTGTGTTTTTTAATTTAGTCGCCAAAGCTATACCATCAGCAACCCCTAACTGAGGGCCCAAATGAGAAATCATGCCAACAATTTTATATTGCTGTGTTCCAAAATGAAATGATCTATCTCTACCTTTAGTAAATCCCGATGCTTTTCCTTGCCATTGCCCAAATAATCTATACAAGGGGACATGTCTGGTTGTAAAAACACCTAAATTTCTGTGCATTGGCAAGATGTATTCATCATCATTCATAGCCATGGTAACACCAACAGATATAGCCTCTTGACCAATACCAGAGAACCATTTACTTATTTTACCTTGTCGTAATAAAATAAGCATCTTCTCTTCTATCAATCTTGGCTTCAGCATATTTCTATACAATGATAAAAGTGTTTCTGATTCTAATCCTTCACTCGTATAATCTATCTTAGATGAAGTTTTTGTTACTTTCATAAAAAATTGGGTATTTCATTATCAAATATAATATAATTAGTATTTATTAATAGAAAAAATTGCACATAACTCAGTATAATTAACTTTGAATGTTTTTGTACATTTGTTTTGACATAATTTTAAAATCAAACCTTATGAATACCATACCAAGTGTTAATTTGAAAGACTTTCTTTCTGATAATCCTATTAGAAAACAAAACTTCGTAAATGCGATTGGACAAGCGTATGAAGAGATTGGTTTTGTGGCACTTAAAGGTCATTTTTTAGATGATACTTTAGTTGACAATCTGTATAAAGAAGTTAAAAACTTTTTTTGCTTGCCAACAGAAACAAAACGCCAGTATGAAATTCCTGGAATTGGTGGACAAAGAGGTTATGTGTCGTTTGGAAAAGAGAGTGCAAAAGGAAAAAAAGAAGGCGATTTAAAAGAGTTTTGGCATTTTGGTCAATATGTTGAAAATAATAATAAACTTAAAGCAGAATATCCTGATAATGTTAATGTAATAGAACTTCCAGAATTTAATAAAACTGGAAAAGAAACTTATAAAATGCTTGAAAAAACGGCTAAGTATGTACTACGTGCTTTGGCTTTGCATTTAGGTTTAGAAGAAACCTATTTTGATGAATATATTTATAATGGAAACTCTATTTTAAGACCTATACACTACCCTCCTATTACAGAAGAACCCAAAGAAGCTGTTAGAGCTGCGGCACATGGTGATATTAACTTAATAACTCTATTAATGGGCGCTCAAGGAAGAGGATTACAGGTGAAAAATCACAAGGATCAATGGATTGATGCTATTGCTGAAGCTGATGAGTTAATGATTAATGTTGGCGATATGCTTTCTAGACATACCAATAATAAACTAAAATCGACAATACACCGAGTAATAAATCCCCCTAAAGAACTTTGGGGAACGTCGCGTTACTCCATACCATTTTTTATGCATCCTATAAGTGATATGAAATTAGATGTTTTAGATGGTTGTATTGATGAAAACAATCCAAAAGCCTTTGATGATATTACTGCAGGTGAATTTTTAAATGAACGCTTAATAGAATTGGGATTAAAAAAATAGTAAGCAGTTTTCAATAATATGAAGCAGTTTATACTATCAACTGAAGACTACTTAAGTGATACTTAAAACAATGGATTTACAAGACCAACTTAAAAATTTATTTCCTGATTATGTTGAAGAAGAAATCACTTCTGATGCTAATGAATCATCTGGGATTTGGATGCAAGATGATCCTATTATTTGTAAATATGAAAAGCGTAAAGGAAAGCCTATAACTATTCTTGAAGGATATACCGGAGCAACAGAAGACTTTAAAATATTAGCAAAAGAAATTAAAACAAAACTTAGTGTAGGCGGTAGTTTCAAGGATGATAAAATTATTATTCAAGGTGATTATCGTGATAAAATAATGCAAATGCTAAAAGACAAAGGGTTTAAAGTAAAACGCGTAGGCGGATAAATTTATGAGTAAACAACAACTTCACATTACTAACGGAAGTCATTTGACTAACGTACTTAATGAATTAAATATTCAAGGTGTAAAATTGACTTGGCAAGAATTATTATGTGAAGGCCCTACAACAGAAAAAGTTGGTTCTGAATTATTTTTAGAAACTAGAAAATCCTTTTTTACTCAATTTTATAATATTGATTTAGATATTGAATTCATTAAAAGTGAATTAGATAAATTCAATGATTCTGAAAACTATTCTGAAATTGTACTTTGGTTTGAATATGATTTATTTTGCCATATTAATATGATTGCGATAATAAGTCTTATTCAACAGAAAAAAATGAATCTTCCTTTACATTTGGTATGCAGTGGAAGAATTGAAGGCAGCAAAAACCTGATGGGTTTATCTGAATTATCACCTGAACAACTACTAAATCACTACAAAAATAAGGTATTGCTTAATAAAGATGATATCGATATAGCGACAACAGTATGGGGAATTTACTGTGGTGTAGATCACACTTTACTAAAGCCATTTATAGTTAAGCCATCTTCATTTAAATATTTAAGTAATTGCTTAAAAGCACATTTAGAGCGTTTTCCTAATTCAGTTGATGGATTAAGTATACTGGAAAGAAACATTCTTCAAATCATTGTAAAACAATCTATTACTTCAAAACATCATTTATTAGGTTACGCCCTCAATTATCAAGGCTTTTATGGCTACGGAGATCTTCAATTAGAAAGGATTATTAATCAATTAAGTATGTTTTATTCTGTTACTGAAGGTGAAATTGAATTAAATAGAAAGGGACATGAAGCCCTTCTAGGGCATCATAATTTTGCGCTAGAAATTGATAATGATATGATGTATGGTGGAGTAAAAAAAATAGCATTTCAATTTAATAAATCTAAAAATAAACTTGTAAAATCAATATCAAATGTCAATTAAAGAATCTGAACTTATTTTAAATCCAGATGGTAGCATCTATCATTTAAATTTAAAACCCCAAAATATTTCAAATACTATCATTTTGGTAGGTGATCAAGATCGTGTTGAAAAGGTAACATCACATTTCGACTCTATTGAATTTGAAACACAAAAGCGGGAATTTAAAACCCAAACAGGTTTTTATAAGGGCAAACGTATTACTGTAATCTCCACAGGCATAGGATCTGATAATATTGACATTGTACTAAATGAGTTAGACGCCCTTATAAATATTGATTTTAAAACAAGGCAAATAAAAGACAAACTCACAAGTCTGGATATTATAAGAATTGGTACTTCTGGGGCTTTACAAGACCATATTCCTGTAGATTCCTTTATAGTAAGCACTCATGGTCTTGACATTAATGGAATGCTACATTCTTATAAAATTGATGCCATTAGAAATACTGATATTGAAGAAGCCTTTGTTCAACAAACCAATTGGCACCCCAACAAAGCATACCCAATAGTAATAAAAGGTAGTCTTAAATTAGAAAAGACATTTGAAAGCGAAAAGGTGCATAAAGGTTTAACAGCAACTGCTGGAGGCTTTTATGGGCCGCAAGGTCGAGTACTCAGACTAGCAATTCAAGATGAAGAATTAAATTCTAAAATGGATAATTTTAACTTCAACGGTGTCAAAATTGCAAATTTTGAGATGGAAACTTCAGCTATTTTTGGTTTAGCAAAATTAATGGGCCATGAAGCTATTTCCTTAAATGCAGTTATAGCCAATAGGGTTTTAGGTACTTTTAGTAAAAATCCAGGTACAGTTATTAAAAATTTAATTATTTACACGCTAAACAAAATTACATAATAAACCGATTGATTTAATGAAGCAAGTAAACATTGGCGGTGTGCCAGAACATTTCAATTTAGCCTGGTACTTAACATTAAAAAATGGCGAATATAAAGAAGAAAATATCAACTTGCGGTGGCATGATTATTACGGTGGCACAGGCGCTATGTGCAAAGCACTGCGCAATGGGGATATTGATATTGCTGTTATTTTAACTGAAGGTATCATAAAAGATATTATTGACGGTAATCCAAGTAAAATTGTGCAAACCTTTGTGCAAACACCACTTGTTTGGGGTGTTCATGTAGCAAATCATTCCAATTACATAACGGTTGAAGACTTAAAAGGTACCAAAGCTGCTATTAGCCGATATGGATCTGGATCTCACCTAATGGCATATATAAACGCTGAAAATAATGATTGGAATTTAGAAAAAGATTTAGATTTTGAAGTCATAAAAAATTTGGATGGTGCTGTTGAAGGTTTAACAGAAGGTAATGCTGATTATTTTTTATGGGAAAAATTTACAACAAAACCTTTAGTCGACAATGGAACGTTTAGACGCATTGATAATTGCCCTTCTCCGTGGCCTTGTTTTGTTATTGCTGTAAGAGAAGATTTTATAAAATCTAATAAAAAGGATTTAAAAACTATTTTAGATATTATCAATAACACAACTGCAGATTTTAAAGATATACCGAGTATTGACAAATCAATCGCTAATCGCTACGAACAACAAATCGAAGATGTGCGAGAATGGCTGAATATTACAGAGTGGTCTCAAGAGTTAATTGATGAAAAAACCATTATGAATGTTCAAAAGGAGCTATTTGCTTTGAATATTATCCCTGAGATTGTTGATTATAATAAATTAACACAAAAGCTCTAGTCATTTTGCTTTTCGCGAAATGTTAATAATTTATCAAAATAAATTGGAGCAGTATCGCAATTCCCTATTTTTGAACATAAATAAATAAAAAAATGAAAAAACTACTTTTTATTGCTTTTGCAATAGCATTAATTGGATGTAAAACAGAAGCAAAGCCTGATTACGCCATTATTTCTGGCAAAATAGCCAATAAGCAAGCTGGAGATTTAACTATAAACAGCGAGGATAGAACATTTAAAGAAACACTTTCTGTTACTGCAGATGGAACCTTTACCGATACGCTAAGCACAGATATCAGTTCATATATACTTTATGATGGAACAAACCCTATATTCCTAAATATTCAACCTGGTAATAATTTAAATATAACTTATGATGCTAGTGATTTTGATAACACTATAGCGATATCTGGAGTTGGTTCTGAAATCAATAATTATCTGGTTGCTAAAAGAAAAGTAGAAAAAGAGCTCTCTAAAAAGAACCAAGAAATATACTCATTAGAAGAAGATATGTATTTAGAACGAATGATGGCGTTTAAAAATTCTCAAGAAGAATTATTAAATAATTCTGAAGGTTTACCTACTGAATTTGTTGCTAAAGAGAAAAAGAACTTGCACTATGCCTATCTAAGCAAATTAAATGAATTTGAAAGAGCGCATAAATATTTCACTAAGAATGAAGATTTTAAAGTTTCCGATGACTTTTTAAAAGATGTTAAGAGTATAGATTATTCTAATGTTGAAGACTTTGAATTTTCTGGTAACTACAAAGGTTTAGTCTCAGATCATTATGGTGATAAGGCAAATAAATTGAGTGAAAAAGATTCTATCGCTTATGATATGGCTTTCCTAAAAACAGCAAGTGCTATTGAAAATGAAACTATAAAAAATTCATTATTATTTGATTATGCAAATTACAACATGTCTTATTCTAAAGATATTGATGGTTTTTACAATATTTTTACTAAAAGCTCCACAAACAAGAAAAACAACGCCATAATTACTGAAAAGTATAATAATTTAATGGGGTTAACTAAAGGTAGACCCTCTCCTAAATTTGTTGGTTATGAAAATTATGCTGGAGGTAAAACATCTCTTGATGATTTAAAAGGAAAGTATGTTTATGTCGATGTTTGGGCAACTTGGTGTGGACCATGTAAGAGAGAAATTCCGTTTTTGAAAGAAGTAGAAGAAAAGTATCACGGAAAAAACATTGAATTTGTAAGTATTTCAATTGACAAAGCTAGCGACCATAAAAAATGGAAAACTATGGTAAATGAAAAAGAATTAGGTGGCATACAATTATTTGCTGATAATGACTGGAATTCGGCTTTTGTAAAAGATTATCAAATTCAAGGCATTCCAAGATTCTTATTAATTGATACTGAAGGTAATATTGTTGATTCTAACGCACCGAGACCTTCAAGTTCAGAACTTATTGATTTATTTACTGAATTAAGTATTTAATAAAAAATATTTGACAACTATAAAAAGCCGCTAATTGCGGCTTTTTTGTTTTATTCATTTTGCGGTTTTTATTCAGCTTCTTTTTCTTCTTCTTGTTGTGAGGGTTCCGGTTGTTTAAATAAATCGATATAGGCCTCACCTAAATAATCAATAACATGACTAGCAATTAAACTTTGATAACCGTAATCTTCAACAGCTATATCCGCAGATTTTCCATGTAAATAAACACCAAAGATAGCGGCCACTAAAGGGCTATAACCTTGTGAAATCAAACCTGTAATAATACCCGTTAATACATCTCCACTTCCAGCCGTAGAAAGCCCTGGGTTTCCTGTAGTATTTACATAAAGTTTGTCTTCAAAAACAGTAATGGTATTGGCGCCTTTAATAACTACTATGACTTTGTGTTTCTTTGAAAAAGTTTTTATTTTTTTCAATTTATCAAAATCATTTTTCCAAGCGCCTATTAAACGTTCTAACTCTTTTGGATGTGGGGTTAAAACAGTTTGTTCTGGTAATAATTTCAATAAGGTTTTCTTTTTGGAAAGTAAATTTATACCGTCAGCATCTATTACTAATGGTGCTTTATTTATTTTTAAAAAGGCTCCAAAAGCACTGGCAGTTTTTGTGTCGGTCCCTATTCCTATTCCAAAACCAACTACGGTTGGTTCAATATCAAATTTAATAGATGTAATTTTTTCTTCATCAACATCGGTAATAACCATAGCCTCTGGAAAAGATGCTTGTAATGCATGATATCCACATTTTGGAATATAAGCAGTTACTAATCCTGCACCAGCAGATAAAGCGGCTCTACTCGTTAGAGTAACGGCACCTATTTTCCCGTAACTTCCACCAATAATTAGCGCATGACCAAATTGACCTTTATGCGAATATTTTTCTCTTGGAATATAATTAGGGAGAGCACTTCGAGCTTACCAATTAATTCAACTTCAGTTTGTGTTGTAAATAAAAATTCTTGATCTAAACCAATATCTAAAACTTCCCATTGCACAGTAAACTTAGCTGTTTCAGGTAAAAAGAAAACTAATTTAGGAGATGCAAAACTTAAAGTAAAACCAGCCCAAACTACCGCATTTTCATCTGTTGCGGGTTTATCTAAGAAAAGTCCAGAAGGAATATCAATAGCTAGAGTAAATGCTTTACTTTCTCTAAAATGCATAAATAATTTTTTTACCCACACATCTACCTGTCTATTTAATCCAATACCAAAAACGGCATCAACAATAATATCATCTGGCTTTATTTCTGGAAAATCTTCAGCGCAACTTAAAAGCACTGGCCATTCTTTGGTAACGTTTTTAATACGATCATAATTCACCAAAAAATCCTTTGATCGCTTATCACTACAATTAATAATGAATGTATTAACATTATAGCCATGGGTTATTAAATGGCGCGCCAAAACAAGTCCATCGCCTCCATTATTACCAATGCCACAAAACACATGAATGGGAACTTGAGCACCTTGCATTCGCTTGTGTATCCAATCAAAAATTTGGGTCCCTGCACGCTCCATTAAATCGGTAGATGCGATGTTTTGTTTTTCTGCGGTTAGCTTATCGCCTTCGTAAATCTGTTCTTTAGAAAATACTTTCATGTATACGCAATTATAGATTTTTCATTTCTTATTACAATTAGTCGTTTTTTTTAAACGAATAGTCATAGAAGGTAAGAATATTGTAAAAAAAATATTTTAGTTTTTTTATTAGGTTAAATGTAATACTTTTGGAGTGTATTATATAACAATAATGAATCATTTCAGCCAAAACAGACGTACTTCAGTTTCTTTTTTATTAAAAGAAACGGTGTCTATTTTTGCTACAACTACAAATATCACAACCCTTTGGGGTTACTAGTTATATATATTCCGCAGACTATTTTTGTGATTTCAAAAATCACATCATTTCAAGCATTATTTTTAATTATACAAGACATTAAAACATGAAAGTTTTAAAATTCGGGGGAACTTCGGTAGGTTCTTCTAAAAATATAAATAGCGTCATCAATATTTTAGAAAACTATGGTGAAACTGATGCTATAGTATGTGTGGTTTCGGCTGTTGGTGGTATTACAGATAAATTACTTTTGGCCGGTAAACAGGCACAAAGTAAAGATCGTGCATTTGTTGATACTTTTTCAGGTATCAAAGAAAGGCATTACACTATTATAAAGGAATTAAATCCTACCAATAATAAAGGTATTTTAAACTATATTGATGATAGACTAAGCGCATTATATAGTTTACTGGAGGGTATTTATTTGATTAACGAATTATCTCCTAAAACATCAGATAAATTAGTGAGTTATGGCGAATTGTTGTCTTCTTATATCATAGCAGAAACTATGAAAAACAGAGGGCTTTCTGCCGAACGAAAGAACTCACATGAGTTGATTATTACAAATTCAAATTTCACAAAAGCAGAAGTAGATTATAAGATTACCGATAAGAATATTCAAGATTATTTCAAATCAGCTTCACAACAAATTACGATACTTCCCGGATTTATTTCAAAGTCTAAAACTGGAGAACAAACAACGCTTGGTCGCGGTGGTTCAGACTTTACTGCTGCCATTATTGCGGCGGCGTTACATGTTGAGCAATTAGAAATTTGGACAGATGTAAGCGGTATGTTTACTACGAATCCTAAATTAGTAAAACAGGCCTACCCTATTGATAAAATATCCTATCAAGAGGCTATGGAATTATCTCATTTTGGGGCAAAAGTTTTATATCCTCCAACCGTGCAACCTGTATTGAGTTTAGATATACCAATTCATATTAAAAACACATTAGATCCTGATGCTGTCGGTACAATAATTTCAAATGAAGACACGAAGTCTTTGTCTCCTGTAAAAGGTATCAGTAATATTAGCAATATTGCCTTGTTAACTTTAGAAGGAACAGGAATGGTAGGTATTCCAGGGTTTTCAAAGCGATTATTTGAAACTTTATCTCAAGAAAAGATAAATGTAATCATGATTACCCAAGCCTCCTCAGAACATTCTATTTGTTTAGGTATTGATGAAAAAGATGCTCAGGCAGCAAAAGCAGCTATTGATGTTGTTTTTGAAAATGAAATTGCTTTAGGCAAAATAGAACCTATTATTATTGAAAATGGATTATCAATTATAGCATTGGTTGGTGATAATATGAAAAACCACCAAGGCATTAGTGGTAAAATGTTTAGTACTTTGGGAAGAAACAATATTAATATCAGAGCTATTGCCCAAGGTGCTTCAGAAAAAAACATAACTGCTGTTATTGATGAGAAAGATGTAAAGAAAGCACTTAACACATTACATGAGCAATTTTTTGAATCAAAAACAAAACAGCTAAATGTATTCATAACTGGTGTTGGAAACGTTGGAGAACGCCTAGTTGAACAAATAAAACAACAAAATAAATATTTGAAAGACCACTTAAAAATAAACATTAGAGTTGCTGGCCTTTCAAATTCGAGAACTATGATATTTGACGAAACTGGTCTTAATCTAAAAGACTGGAAAACGCAGTTGGCTAAAGGGGAAAAAGCATCTTTACAAGGCTTTTTTGAAAACACTAAAGCTTTGAATTTGCGTAACAGTATTTTTGTTGATGTAACCGCAAATAAGGATATTGCCGATTTGTATGCTCAGTATTTAAGACAAAGTATTGCTATTGTTGCTTGCAATAAAATTGCCTGTTCAAGTGATTATAATAATTATAAAGAATTAAAAAGATTGTCTCTAAAATATAATGCACCTTTCTTATTTGAAACGAATGTTGGTGCTGGATTACCAGTAATTGATACGTTGAATAATTTGATTGCTTCTGGCGATAAAGTCAACTCCATTCAAGCGGTATTATCCGGGAGTTTAAACTTTGTTTTTAATAATTTTAATGATAAAACTAAGTTTTACGATGTTGTAAAACAAGCTGGTGCTGAAGGTTATACAGAACCAGACCCAAGAATTGACTTAAGTGGTGTTGACGTAGCTAGAAAAATTTTAATTTTAGCCAGAGAAAGTGGTATAGAAATGAATTTGGAAGACATCGATAACACATCATTCTTATCAGCATCTGGATTAAAAAGTGATACAGTTGAGGATTTTTACAATACCTTAATTACAGATGAAGCACATTATCAAAGTTTATATGCTTCCTCGAAAGCGAACCATTGCCAATTAAAATATGTGGCAAAACTTGATAATGGAAATGCCAGCGTAAGTTTACAGGAGATTCCTGAAGGCCACCCGTTTTATAATTTACAAGGCAGTGATAATATTGTTATGTTTTATACACAACGTTACCCAAAACAACCCATGATCATCAAAGGCGCAGGTGCCGGTGCAGATGTTACTGCATCCGGATTGTTTGCTGATATTATTAGAATTGGGAATGATTAATAAATTAGTCACAGTATACGGTAGCAGTCGGCAGTCACTAAATACTATATGTGATTTTTTGTCCGTTCGAACGCCATCGAGAATTATTAAGTATATAAAATGAATGAAATAAAAATATTTTCACCAGCTACTGTGGCAAATGTGTCCTGTGGATTCGATGTTTTAGGCTTTTGCTTGGATAGTGTTGGTGATGACATGGTCATTAGAAAAACCGAAAAGAAAGGGATTTATATCACCAAAATTGAAGGTTTTGATTTGCCTTATGAAGCAAATTTAAATGTGGCTGGTGTTTCCGCTTTAGCGATGTATGAAGCTATAGATGTTGATTTTGGATTTGAAATTGAAATTTATAAAAATATTAAGCCAGGAAGTGGTATTGGTAGCAGTGCTGCTAGTGCTGTTGGAAGTGTATTTGGCATGAATGAATTATTAGGAAGGCCATTTAACAAAACGCAACTCACTGGATTTGCCATTAAAGGTGAAGCATTAGCTAGTAAATGTGAACATGCAGATAACCTTGCTCCTGCCTTGTTTGGTGGTTTTACTTTAGTAAAAAGTATATCACCATTACAAATTTTAGAAATTCCTTCTCCAGATGATTTATATGCGACTATAATTCATCCGCAGATTGAAATAAAAACATCAGAATCACGTGCCATTTTACCAAAAAAAATAGCTTTGAGTGATGCTATAACGCAGTGGGCAAACTTTGGAAGTTTAATTCATGCTTTACATACTAGTGATTATGATTTAATAAAAGAATCATTACATGATGTTGTAGTTGAACCACATAGAAGTAAATTAATTCCTCATTTTAACGCCGTAAAAAAAGCGGCCATTACTGCTGGTGCTTTAGGTTGTGGTATCTCCGGTTCTGGACCTTCTATATTTACATTAAGTAATAGTCTAGAAACTTCTAATAACGTGAAAGATGCGATAAAAAATGTGTATTCAAAAACAGGTATTGCATTTGAAATTCACGTNTCTAAAATCAACACGGAAGGCGTTAAAATAATAAGTTAAATAATTAGAAATGAATTACTATTCACTCAATCATAAAGCTCCAAACACATCTTTTAAAAATGCCGTTATTAAAGGATTAGCTCCTGATAAAGGACTGTATTTTCCTCAAAGCATAACGCCTTTACCTCAATCATTTTGGGATACTATCGATCGTTTATCTTATTCTGAAATCGCTTTTGAAGCCATTAAACAATTTGTGTCTCCCGAAATCCCAGAGGATATCCTAAAAACTATAGTTGAAGAAACATTATCATTTGATTTTCCTGTGGTTAAACTAAATGATAACATTTCTACATTAGAATTNTTTCATGGACCAACCATGGCCTTTAAAGATGTTGGCGCACGATTTATGGCGCGTTGTTTGGGTTATTTCAACAAGAATAACACCAACGAAGTTACTGTCTTAGTAGCCACTTCTGGTGATACTGGCGGTGCCGTGGCCAATGGCTTTTTAGGGGTTAAAGGTGTTAATGTGGTTATTCTATATCCCAGCGGAAAAGTGAGTAACATTCAAGAAATGCAATTAACAACATTGGGGCAAAACATTAAAGCTCTTGAAGTTAACGGAACCTTTGATGATTGTCAGGCCATGGTGAAAACCGCATTTTTAGATGACCAATTAACGAGCCAAATGCAATTAACGTCCGCAAATTCCATAAACGTTGCACGTTGGTTGCCCCAGTTATTCTATTTTATATTTGCTTACAAGCAACTCCATAATAAATATGATGATATTGTATTTTCGATACCAAGTGGCAACTTTGGAAATGTTTGTGCAGGCATGATGGCGCAACAATTAGGATTGCCTATCTCCCACTTTATAGCTTCTAACAATGCCAATAACGTAGTAACAAGATATTTAACATCTCAACTCTATGAGCCAAAACCATCGGTACAAACTATTTCAAATGCTATGGATGTTGGTGCTCCAAGTAACTTTATTCGTATTCAAGAAATCTACAAAAATAACTTTGAGACCTTAAAAATTAATATATCCTCTTATAGTTTTACAGATGATGAAACTCGCGAAGCTATGTTAGAGATTTATAACGACTTTAATTATGTTGCTGATCCGCATGGCGCAGTTGGCTACTTGGGTTGCAAAGCATATTTAAAAGTAAACCCTAATGCACACTGTGTGTTTTTAGAAACGGCACATCCAACAAAATTTTTGGATGTGGTTGAAGATGTTATTAAAGAAGAACAACCTTTACCAAAGCAAATACAAGCTGTTATGGGAAATAAAAAAGAATCTTTTGTAATTAGTACTTACCAAGAGCTTAAATCATTTCTATTATCCTAAAATAGTCCATATTGATTTTAAATTTATGACATCTATAGTTAGAGCAACTTTAAATAATAGTGCCCTTCTTACTCATATTGGTAAAACTTCTTTCCTGGAATCACACGGAAACAGTGCGTCAAAAGAAAATGTTAATACGTATATCAGTAAAAAATTTACAAAAAAAGCTTTTGATGAAGAATTAAAAGACTCAAATAATATTTTCTATATCATTTACTTTAATAAAATAGCTGTTGGATATTCCAAAATTGTTTTCAATACGCAACACCCAAACATACCTATTAAAAATGTAACCAAATTAGAGCGTTTGTATGTTCTACAAGCCTTTCATAGTTTGAAATTAGGAATAGCATTATTTAATTTTAACCTTAAGGAGTCTATAAAAAATAATCAATCAGGTATGTGGTTATTTGTTTGGACAAAAAACCATAAAGCCATAAATTTTTATAATAAAGCAGGATTTGAAATTATTGGACAACATGACTTTCAAATTTCGGCATCACATTCTAACCCCAACCATCAAATGCTATTAACTTTTTAAAAACTAAAAAATGAATTTTATTGACTGGATTGGCTTTTTAGGTGTTTTTCAAATACTACTCGCCTACTGCTTAAATGTTATAGGTAAAATTACTAATAAGCATATAGCATTTATTTCACTTAACCTAGTTGGAGCTTCTATGGCATGTTTAGCATCCATACTTTTAAACTATTGGCCATTTATAATTCTAGAAGCGGTTTGGGCTTTGGTCTCGTTATATTCATTATTAAACTTTAGAGGGAAATCAACTTGAATTGGGTTTAGGTTCTCAAATCAATCTTGAAATATGGTCACATTATACTAGCTTATTTATAAAACTGATAAATTAATTTTAATTCGTAGCTAAAACTCTACATTTTGGTCTATATTCGTATTGATAAACTTTTATATATGAAATTCGCAATTACCACTTTTATTAGTGCATTTCTGCTTTTCCAGGTACAACCTATGCTCGCAAAGTATATATTACCTTGGTTTGGTGGTAGTCCAACTGTATGGAGTACATGTATGCTTTTTTTCCAATTTGGCTTATTAATTGGGTATAGTTATGCCCATATTTTGAGTAAGTTCTTTGACTCAAAAAAACAAGTGATTATTCACTTTACTATTCTCATAATTTCCTTATTATTAATGCCAATAACTCCATCAGAATCGCTAAAACCTGATTCTGTCTCTTCTCCAATTTGGGATATAATTATTCTCTTAGGAAGTACAGTAGGCTTTCCATATGTTATGGTATCATCCACAGGACCGCTATTACAACATTGGTTTAGTAAAAAATTTACTGATAAATCTCCTTACAGACTTTATGCACTTTCCAACCTTGGGTCTTTGCTAGGATTATTAAGCTATCCCTTTTTATTCGAACCAAATTTTGGACTCTATAGCCAGACAATTGGATGGTCAATAGGCTACGGGGTTTTTATTCTATTTTGTGGTTGGAGTGGAATAGAATTATATAAAACTGTACAAAATGTTTCTGAAAAAATAAAATTAGAGACAAAAGATAATTCAAATCCTATTGGTTTTATTAAACCTATACTCTGGTTATGCTTGTCTGCAATTGGATCTATTTTGCTATTAGCTACAACAAATTTTGTTTGTCAGGATGTAGCGGTAATTCCTTTTTTATGGATAGTTCCATTAGCTCTTTATCTCATAACTTTTATTATCGCTTTTGACAGTCCTAGATGGTATATCAGGTGGATTTGGATGCCCTTACTTTTTGTGGCAGTATGTGGAGTATTTTATTTGCTTGTAGAAAAACCAGAATTCGAAGGAACCAAGATTGTTGAGCTCTTAGTTATGTATTTTGGNGCTATGTTTGTTGCTACTTTGGTATGTCATGGTGAAATGGTCAGATTAAAACCATCAAGCAAACATCTCACTTTCTTTTATATCATGGTATCCCTTGGAGGAGCTTTAGGTGGATGTTTTGTAACATTTGTTGCTCCTGAACTGTTTGTGGGTTTCTGGGAATTTCCAATTGCGTTTGTTTTAACACTCATATTTTCTGCTATTGCATTTATCTTATCTCCAGGTGCAAAAACCCCTAAATGGATACCATACACGGTTGGAGCAATCATGTTCACTTCTGCCATGTATTTTAATTACCATATCTTACATTTTGTGTCAGATTTTAAAGATAACGTTTTAGAAAGTCGAAGGAATTTTTATGGTGTATTAAGAGTGTTAGAAACTGATAAAGGGTCCCCTTCTCATTATTATAAACTATATCATGGAAGAATAAATCATGGTATGCAATTTAGAGATTCTGTTTCACAACAATGGAGCACTAGTTATTTTTCACCCCATAGTGGAATTGGAATAGCGTTAAGAATGCATCATAAGAAAGAAAAACAAAAAGCAGGCATAAATGAGGGAATGAATGTAGGAATGATTGGAATGGGCACAGGAACTGTTGCTACATACTGTACACCATTAGATAAACATACGTATTATGAGATTAATCCAGAAGTAGACTATTTAGCAAAAAAATATTTTACTTATTTAAGCAATGCTGGAGATAATGTAAATGTAGTGCTTGGGGATGGAAGAATCGAATTAGAAAGAGCTTTCAGAACATCAGGTTCAAAGAAATTTGACGTACTGGCGGTAGATGCATTTAGTGGTGATGCTATTCCAATTCATTTGCTTACAAAAGAAGCATTTCAGCTATACTTCAATCATTTAAATGAAGATGGAATATTAGCTATACATATTTCAAATCTTTACTTTGAATTGGAGCCTTTAGTTTATAATATGGCTGGAGTTTTTCAAACCCATATTGCGAAATTTAAGAATAAAAAAGATCGATCACTCGGAATAAAAAGTGCTACGTGGATTCTCCTGACCAAGAATAGAGCTTTTATGGAACATCCAAGAGTCAAAAAACACTTCGCAGAATGGGATGAAGGTGTTGGAACAAATCCCGTTATCTGGACGGATGACTACAGTGACGTTATTACTCTATTGAAGAAGATATAGTTTAAATAAATCTCGAAAAAACACTCATCTGGAATAAACCT
>JGI20153J14295_10000985_pt1 | contig 22849 bp, 20 predicted proteins | sample COG_03_FD_14295 | JGI IMG/M metagenome (IMG submission 14295) | reverse complement strand
AGCAAATCATTGTTAATCTCCGCAGAAAAAATTCCATCATCCGTAGCGGCATATATGGTTTCATTAAAAATGAGGGTTTCATTAACACCTACATCACTCGAGTTATTGCCGATAAAAAAAGTATCTCCAAATTCTAAGTTTTCGATATCATACTCAACAATTGAAAAGGGAGTTGAAAAATATAATTTGTTATTATATTCTGAAATATGATTGATGCTTTTTGCTCCGTTTTGATTAAAACTCACAATATCAGAAGAAATCGTGATGCTACCATCATTGTCTACAACTTCAATCAAACCGTTTTGGTAACCAATTACCAATCGTTGAAAAGCAGCGCTGTAATAAATAGACGATGTAGTTTCACCAGAAAGGCCTTGTATTGAAGAAAATTTTTGAATCTCCTGCGAATTGATATTGTAGGTAAAAACAGCATTATCTGCCAATGCATAAATAACGGCATCCACCTTAACAAAATCTTTTACATTGTTGTAGGAATAAAAATCTTCCCAGGAAGCACTATAGTCCGTTTGTCCAAAAACAGAAAACGAAAATATTAAAAAGAATAAAAGTGTTATTTTTTTCATGCTGAAAATACGTCTATCAAAGATATTTATTTATTATTATATAACGAGAAAAATAAATACATTAGTACATCTTAAAAATCTTTTTAATGGCAGTAGAAATCGAACGAAAATTTTTAGTGAAAAACGATTCTTTTAAGAAGGCTTGTTTTGCGAAAAAGACAATAAAACAGGGGTATCTAAATTCCAACAAAAACAGAACAGTTCGAATTAGAATCATGGACGACAAGGCGTTTATGACCGTAAAAGGAAAATCGAATGCTACTGGAACATCACGCTTTGAGTGGGAAAAGGAAATTGACATTCTTGACGCTGAAGAATTGTTGCTATTATGTGAACCTACAAGCATCGAAAAAACGAGGTTTTATGTAAAAAACGAGGAACATGTTTTTGAAATTGATGTGTTTTTTGGAGACAATCTAGGATTAATTGTTGCAGAAATAGAATTGAAAGATGAAGCCGAAACCTTTCAAAAACCCCTTTGGATTGGGGAAGAGGTTACAGGTAATGAGAAATACTACAACTCAAAACTAAGTAAAGTTCCATTTAAAGATTGGGAATAAAAAACACTGCTTTAATCTAAAAAATAAATACTCAAAAAGTGACTTAAACTGCCTAATAAAACAAAAAAATGAAAAATAGCATGATTGTAAGGGAGCTTTTTTAAGGAATACAAAATGGCACCTATGGTGTAAAAAATACCTCCCAAAATTAATAAATAAAGCCCATTTTCAGATAAACTATTTGCCAATGGTTTTGCAAAGAAAACAACTTGCCACCCCATTAGCAGATACATTGCTGTAGACAGTTTGTCGTATTTTCCTGTAAAAAATAATTTTAGAACTATTCCGACAAGTGCAAAAAGCCAAACAAAAATAAACACATACCAACCTAAAGAGGAGTCTAAAGCAACCAAACAAAAAGGAGTATAACCTCCTGCAATTAAAACATAAATTGCTGCATGATCAAAAATATTTAACTTTCTCCTAATCATAGGGTTTTTGGCTGCGTGATAAAATGTAGAAGCGGCATAGAGAAGAATCAAACTGAGTCCATAAATAACAAAACTCGTTGGCTTCCAAAAACCGTTATATGCAAACCCTTTTATGAGTAAAAAAGGAAATGCAATCAGAGAAAGTACCAACCCAAAACCATGGGAAAGAACGTTTAAAAACTCTTCTTTTTTACTATAGACGTAATTCAGTTTTTCGCTCATTAATTATTTCTATTGGTATCTTTCATGTATTTTTCATCGGCTAACAAATCATTTTCTATGAGCGAAAAAAGTCTCTCTTTCAAACTTTCTACATCTTCTGTTCCGAGCCCTTTTGTTTCTATAAATGGATGTTGTTTTACTCTAAATACTCCAGGGCTGCCTTTGTAAATATCCCATGAAAAAAAGCGCTTGCAATCGTAGTAAACTTGTGGTACAATAGGGATTCCATGTTCGATAGCCAAACTAAAAGCACCATTTTTAAAGGGTGCTAAAACCACCTCTTCTGTAGGGACTAATCCCTCAGGAAAAATAGCAATACTCGTCCCTTTTTGCAATCTTTTTTTTGCCATTTCATAAACCCGTTTTCTACTTTTTGGGCTACTTCTATCTACCATAATAACAGCTCTTCTATAAAAAAAACCAAAGATCGGAATCTTCACAAATTCTTTTTTCCCAACAAAAACAATTGGATTTTTACTGGTAGCTACTAAAACAAAAGGATCCATCAATGAACCGTGATTTGGACAAAACATATAACTCTTGGTAGGGTCGATATGCTGATCAAACTGAAATTTTAAACGAAAACCCATTCCGTAAATAAGCACTTTGGCCCATACTCGAATTAATTTCCAAAATTGTGGATACGATTCCTCCTTTATAGTCAAAATAAATAACAAAGGAGCCATTAAAATAATGGTGACGAAGATTAAAAAATAGAACCAGAATCGCCAAAGTAAAAGAAAAGGAATTTTTATAAATTTCATATACCGCCAAAAGTACTAATATTCTTTTGTTTGATTGGTTTTCTGAAACAAAACCTTATTTTTGTCATCATAGATGGTTTTGATACCTCAATCATACTTTATAAAGAAAAACAAATAGTAATGTCAAGAATTTTAACAGGTGTACAAAGTACAGGAACTCCACATTTAGGGAATTTATTAGGTGCTATCTTACCTGCCATCGAAATGGCAAATAACCCTAATAATGAATCTTTTCTTTTTATTGCAGACTTGCATTCTCTTACACAAATAAAAGAAGGAACAACACTAAGAGAAAACACCTACAGTACGGCAGCAACTTGGCTTGCTTGTGGACTTGATATTTCTAAAAGTGTTTTTTATAGACAAAGTGATGTTCCTGAAGTAACAGAATTGAGCTGGTATTTGAGTTGTTTTTTTCCATATCAAAGATTGACATTGGCACATAGTTTTAAAGACAAAGCGGATCGATTGGGTGACGTAAACGCGGGTTTATTTACTTACCCGATGTTAATGGCTGCAGATATTTTGTTGTATGATGCAGAAATTGTACCTGTTGGAAAAGACCAATTGCAACATGTAGAAATGGCAAGAGATGTTGCCAATCGATTTAACCATTTAATTGGTGAAACACTTGTTGCTCCTCAAGCAAAAATTCAAGAACACACAAAATTAGTTCCTGGGACCGATGGTGGAAAAATGAGTAAATCTAGAAACAACACCATTAATATATTTCTTTCCGATAAAAAATTACGCAAACAAATTATGGGTATTAAAACCGATAGTTTGGCATTGGAAGATGTGAAAAACCCAGATACAGATACCATTTTCGCACTCTATAAATTAATGGCTTCTCCGTCAGAAACTGCAGAGATGCATGCCAATTATTTAGCAGGAAACTATGGGTACGGGCATGCAAAACAAGCGTTATATGAATTAATCATTACAAAATTTGCAACCATTAGAGCGCGTTATACACACTTTATGGACAACAAAAATGAAATCGACGATGCACTTGCTATTGGAAAACAAAAAGCGAAAAAAGTAGCCACAACAGTACTCCAGAAAGTGAGAACGAAAGTGGGGTATTAAATAAATCATAAAAAAAACCTCGCTAATGCGAGGTTTTTTTTATGTCTAATGATGACTACTCCATTACAGCCATTGGCATACAATACCGCCCATAATTGCTAAAGTTACCATCCAGTATCCTGCATTAATCGCGACATACTTCACCGTTTTTTTCTCAAAGAGTGCGACAATAGATAAGATTGGAAGTACAAAAAAGATGCTGGTAATTACTCCATGAAGTGCACCATGTCCAAAAGTTCGAAAACGATCTCCATAGGTATTTATAAAGTCTTGAAAAAAGGCAAACCCTTCTCCTGCTTTTTCATTAAAACCAGGTTCTCCTGCTAATGTTGAATAAACTCCCGATTGATGAATGACAGCAAACATTAAAAAAGAAGCAATAAAAAAACTGAACACATAACTGATGATCAATGTTTTTACCATATTGGTTCCCGCTAGAGATTCCTTTGTAAAACCCATTTCTTTCATCCAAGCATTGCCAAACAAAGGACCATACCAAACAAAGCCAATAATCATTGGCACTAAAGCTGCTAAAAACAGCACGTTAAAATTCATTTCCATTCGTAAAAATTTTTTAATTGAATATCAAATATAAAAACAAGTTTTTGGTTCTAAATGAATTGGATAAAAATTGCTCCTCTAAACTTAATTTTTAAACATAAAAAAACACTTTCAAAGAGTTTTTTATCTAAAAATCAATCCATTTCGACGGGATCAATGTAGCATTTTTCGCTAGTAATTGTCATTACAAACCACCTTTTCTTAAATTTCAATAGGGTGTTTATTGAATTTTCATCGACTTCGCAATGGCTTCTAGTTCAAAAACAAATTCGCGTTTATTGATCGAAGGGGCATAGGTAAATCCTTCAAAAACGATCAATCGGTTCTGCTGTTTATCAACTACGGTATAGTTGAGGAAAGGTCCAGCCATAAAATCGTTTTTAACTTCCCATTTACCACGGGTTTCATAAGCTTTTTTACCATCAATTTTTGCGTCAAAAGTTACAGGAGTGTAAGCTTTTTCTGTGATCATATACATGGTTAAAGTGTCAGAACCTCGGATGTGTTTTTCTCCAATTTTGTTTCTCTCTGCGATAATCCGATCTGAAACAGTGGCTTCATCTTCTAACGGCACACTATATACCAAAATATTATTACTTCCCGTTTTTGCAATTCCACTCATCAAATGATTGCGCAACCACAGAAAATCTCCAGTATCTTCTACCGTTTTATATTTAGAAGGAATTGTAAAAGAAACCCCTAAATTTTGTAATGTTTTAAATTGTGCATCCGGCAATTTAGATTTCACAAAAATATTTTGAGTTACTTCGATATCTGCTTGTCGAAAAGTTGCCAAAATCTCTTTTTCATGTTGCTTAAATACTCGTATGAGCCCTGCGTCATCTTTAGCAGAAATGGAAATCACCGTTTGTGGTTTTGCATAAACATTGTAACGAATAGAAAAAGTTTCTTTTTCATGCTCTTCAACAATAAAAAGACTCCCAGAAGCTTTCATCATCGATCCAAAGCCGTTTGGTGTTATTTGAGAAAGTGTCGTTGTTGCTTCAGGCTGCGGCAAACCAACGATGAGTTCTCCAAAAGAATTTCTAATTTCATCTCCTACTTCTCCGAGCCAATTGCTAGTTTTTACAACCACCATCACACGGTTAATTGCACCTACAGCTGGTTTTTGTACGAAAGAACTTTTACTATCACAGCCTAATAAAAATATCATTGTAAAAAATAAATATCCTAATTTCTTCATGAATGTTGCTTTTAAATATGTTTCATTTTGTAAATCAAAAAGTATTCCACTTTCTAGTTATGCTTTTGGGATCGCTATTTTTTTGGGATAAATACTCAATCTTTGCCCAACTCGTAAACGACTTGTCTTTAATCGATTCCAACGTTTTAAATCTCGAACTCGAACCCCAAAACGATTGGCAATTTTTCCTAAAAAGTCGCCACTCCTTACTTTATAACGAATGCGTTTGTCCAATTCAAAATACTTTGGCAAAGGCTTCTCTCTTTTTGCGGCGTCCTTTTTTGCTAAGGCATACAAGGCTTCCTCATTTTCTAAAAAAGATAAGGTGTTTTTTCTTGGTAAGGTAATTGCGTATTCTTTTCCCTTAACAAATGGAATCACATCTAGTTTAAAAGACGGATTTAAAAATTGAATTAACTCAAAATTGATCCCTGTTATTTCTGAAATTTGATCAAAACTAATTGTTTTTTTAATCTGAATTGTGTCGGTTTCGAAATGTCGAATTTGAAACTTTTCGGGAACAAGTTGGTGCTCTTTTTGGTATTCAAACAAATACATAGTAGCATAAAATGCAGGAACATAACTTGCAGTTTCTCTTGGTAAAAAAGGACGGATGTTCCAGTAATTTCGATATCCTCCAGAACGTTTTATTGCCTTTGCAACATTTCCTGGTCCTGAATTATAAGCGGCTAAAGCCAAATCCCAATCTCCAAAAATGGTATATAAATCGGAGAGGTATTGACAAGCTGCAATGGTTGCTTTTAAAGGGTCTTGACGTTCATCTACATACGAGCTTACCTTTAACTTGTATTGTACACCTGTTGGATACATAAACTGCCATAACCCTGTAGCGCCCACTCTCGATTTTGCTGTTGGATTTAATGCCGATTCTACAATTGCTAAATATTTCATTTCTAGCGGAATGTCATATTGATCTAGATATTTTTCGAACATTGGAAAATAGTAAGATGCCTTTGCCATTAAGGCAGGATAATACCTTTTTCGGTATTTTAGATAGGATTTTATTACTTTCTCTAAAGCCGGGTTATAAGCAATGTGAAAGGGTGTTTTTGCATCAATTACAGCCAATCTTTGTTTTAAAACTTCAGTGGATAAAGCAACGTCTGTCACCTCTTCCTTATCCATATCATCCATTCTGTATTGTAAGGTATTGTAGAGAGGAGACTTGTATTTAGAATCCATAAGTAAACTATCTATTAATACAATATCATAGTCAGAAAACAAGTCGGAAGTACTCATTTTTTTAGGAATGGAGTCATTTGCTGTTTCTGCAAAAACAGAGGTAGTAAAAAATAAAAATAGGAGTAATTTTTTCATTATTAATTTTATAAGTCCAATTCTACAACAATGGACAATGGTCTGAATGTTTGGCTTCTGTTAAAATATAGGCGCGTGCTATTTTCTCTTTTAAAGGTGTTGATACCATGGCATAATCTAAGCGCCAACCTTTATTATTTGCTCTAGAATTTGCGCGATAACTCCACCAGGAATAGGTTTGTTCTTCGGGGTTTAAGTGTCTAAAACTATCCACAAACCCATGATTGATAAACGCACTCATCCAGGCTCTTTCTTCTGGCAAAAACCCTGAAACTCCTTTCATTTTTGGATTGTGAATATCGATCGCTTCATGACAAATATTATAATCTCCACAGATCACAAGGTTTGGAATTTCTTTCTTCAAATTATCAATGTATACTTGGAATTCATCCATGTATTTAAATTTAAAATTCAAGCGTTCTGAATTGGTTCCTGAAGGAAGGTACAAGCTCATTACTGAAACATCTTCAAAATCTACGCGAAGGTTTCTCCCTTCAAAATCCATCGATTCAATACCTGTTCCATACGCGATATGTTTTGGTTTTTCTTTGCAAAAAATTGCCACAGAAGAGTAGCCTTTTTTCTGTGCAGAAAACCAATAGTGATATGGGTATCCTGCATTTTCAAATTCAGAAAGATCCAATTGTTCTTTGTGTGCTTTGGTTTCCTGAATACAAATTACATCAGGATTTGAAGCGGACAACCACTCTAAAAATCCTTTCTTTAAAGCTGCTCGTATTCCGTTTACATTGTAAGATATTATTTTCATCTAGTTTAAAAAGATTGGTGCTTTCAAAAAAACCCAAGTTATTTGAGTTTTTTCTCCAGTTTGTGTTTTAATTTTTTTCTTTCTCGGTGATAATATCACAGCCAAACCCGCTGAAATTCCTGCACCTATCATGCTATTTTCTATATTGAGAAGAGCATCAAAAAGGAAAATGAAACTGAGTGTTAAAACAAAAACGACTACAAAAGGTTTCTTTGCTAAATACTTCATCTTACATTTTCATTTCTGGAATTTCTCCTGCAATTACCAAGGTTCCTTCTGTAGCATTTTGAATCTCTTCTATCGAGACTCCTGGCGCTCTTTCTAACAAATGAAAGGCATTGTCTCTTACTTCTAAAACTGCCAAGTTCGTCACCACTTTTGTTACACAACCTACACCCGTTAATGGCAAAGAACAAGTCTTTAAAATCTTAGATTCTCCACGTTTGTTGGCATGCATCATCGCTACAATAATATTTTCTGCCGAGGCTACTAAATCCATAGCACCTCCCATTCCTTTAACCATCTTCCCTGGAATTTTCCAATTGGCAATGTCTCCATTTTCTGCAACTTCCATAGCACCTAAAATGGTTAAATCTACATGTTTCCCTCGGATCATAGAAAAACTGGTTGCTGAATCAAAAAAACTTGCTCCTGGCAGGGTCGTAATTGTCTGTTTTCCAGCATTGATAATATCTGCATCTTCCGTTCCTTCAAATGGAAAAGGCCCCATACCTAAAACCCCATTTTCAGATTGAAACTCTACTTCAATATCATTCCGAACATAATTAGCAACCAAGGTTGGAATTCCGATACCTAAGTTTACATAAAAGCCGTCTTGAACTTCTTGTGCAATTCTTTTTGCAATGCCTATTTTATCTAACATATTTTCAATTAAATAATTTAAAAATGTATTAATTCTATTTTCGAGGTTTAATACTTGTACTTAATATTTTATATAAAATCAATCCTAATTCTTTCACTTTGTAAAACCTCACAATATTGAATGATTAATAATGCAACTTCAATAGACTTTTCTACTGCTGAATTTTTTACTGTTATATCGATTCATTATGATAACGCACCGTTCTTTGCTCGATTCTTTTCTCATAATCTTTTCCTTGAAAAATACGTTGCACAAAAATGCCTGGAATATGAATGTTGTTTGGATCTAAAGTTCCGATTTCTACCAATTCCTCCACTTCAGCCACAGTAATCGTTGCAGCGCCACACATATTTTGATTAAAATTTCTGGCGGTTCCTTTAAACACTAAATTCCCAGCAGCATCTCCTTTCCATGCTTTTACAAAGGCAAAATCGGCTTTAAATGCAGCTTCTAAAACGTGCATTTTACCATCAAAATCTCTTGTTTCTTTGCCATCGGCAACTTCTGTACCATAGCCTGCTGGTGTATAAAATGCTGGAAAACCTGCTTGTGCAGCCCTGCATTTTTCGGCTAAAGTTCCTTGGGGCGTTAATTCAACTTCTAATTCTCCAGATAACATTTGTCGTTCAAATTCATCATTTTCACCAACATAAGAGGAAATCATTTTTTTTATTTGTTTGTTTTCTAACAACAAGCCCAAACCAAAACCGTCTACACCTGCGTTGTTTGAAATACAGGTAACATCTCTTACATTTCGTTTCACCAATTCTGAAATTGCATTTTCTGGAATTCCACACAAACCAAATCCACCCAACATAAATGTCATATTACTTTGAACACCTTGCAAAGCTTCTTGTACGTTCTTTACTTTTTTGTTAATCATCGTTTATCGTTTAAGATGTATAAAAAAATGAAATTGCGTTTTTGCTGCATCATTTTCTCAAACATTAAAAATCTATATCTTCTTTGATCACTACTTTTTTGGGAAGTTTCTCTCCTTCTCCTTCAACTTCGTTTTCATCTTCGTCTTCTTGATCTCCGCAATTTATTTTAATGGATAACTTTTCTGGTTTTTCAAAATCTTCTTGACTGATATTCAAGGTAGGGTCTGCATAACACTTTTTCATAAACAAAGCCCAGGATGGTAATGACATGGTTGCTCCTTGCCCTTTTGCAATGCCTTCAAAATGTGTAGAACGGTGTTCACCACCAGTCCAAACACCTGTTGCAAGGTTGGGAACAATTCCCATAAACCAACCATCTGATTGGTTTTGAGTTGTTCCTGTTTTCCCTGCTATCGGGTTTTCAAATTCATAAGGAAAACCGGTAACAACATCGGGCAATGCGGTATATGGAGTTCGCAAACGCTGTCCTGAACCCGATTCTGTAACACCTTTTAATAAATCTAAAATTACATATGAAGATTCTTCACTCAAAACCTCTTTTGTTTCTGGAGTAAATTGTTCTAAAATAGTTCCATTTTTATCTTCGATTCTTGTCAATATCATCGGACTTACACGCAAGCCTTTATTTGCAAAGGTTGAATAAGCACTTACCATTTCCATTAGTGACAATTCTACAGCGCCCAAAGCAATGGACGGATTCGCTCTAATTCTGGTTTCTATTCCTGCCAACTTTGCCAAACGTACCACATTTACGGGTTTTACCATGTCTATTAATCGCGCAGACATTGTATTTACGGAACCTGCCAAACCAGCCTTTAAGGTGAGCATTCCTCCATATCGATCTCCTGAATTGTCTGGTCTCCATTCTTCTGGAATTCCGTATTTCCCTTTCGGAATTGTATAGTGTACATTTGGAAATGAATCGCAAGGAGACATTTTCAGTTGATTAATCGCAGTTGCATAGACAAACGGTTTAAAGGTAGAACCTACTTGTCTTTTTTGCTGCTGAACAGCATCGTACTTAAAATATTTATTATTGATCCCTCCAACCCATGCTTTTACATGGCCCGTCTGTGGCTCTATCGAAAGCAATCCTGAACGTAAAAAATATTTGTAATATCGAATCGAATCCATTGGTGACATGATCGTGTCTAACTCTCCTTTCCAAGAAAAAACACGCATGGCTGTTTTTTTCTTAAAACTGGCATCAATTTCTTTGGCGGTTTTTCCCGCTTTTTTCATTCTTCGATACCGATCTGTGTTTCGTTTGGCTCGTTGTAAAATAACATTCACCGTAGAATCTTTTATGTCGTAAAAAGGAGCCATTTCATTACTTTTCTGTTCTTTAAAAAAATGTGATTGTAAATTGGCCATATGCTCTTTTACAGCCTCTTCTGCATATTTTTGAATTCGAGAATCGAGCGTAACATGAATTTTTAATCCATCTTTAAAAATATCGTATTGTTCTCCATTTGCCTTTGGATTTTTACGCACCCAAGTTCTTAATTGTTTTTGCAAATACGATCTAAAATATGTTGCGTATCCGTCACTATGGCTTTCTGGAGTGAAGTTTATTTTAAGCGGTAATTTTTGAAGAGAATCTTTTTCTTGAGAAGTTATAAATCCATTTTTTGCCATTTGAGCAAATACCACATTTCTCCTAGAAAGAGATTTCTTTTTAGAAATTTCTCTGTAAGGATTATATTGCCTTGGATTTTTTAACATGGCAACTAGTATTGCTGCTTCTTGAAGATCCAATTCTTTGGCTTCTTTTCCAAAATAAATTCTGGAAGCAGAACGAATTCCAGAGGCATTAAACAAAAACCCTTGCTTGTTTAAATACATTGCAATAATTTCCTTTTTTGTGTACTGTCGTTCTAGTTTTACGGCAACAATCCATTCTTTTGCTTTTTGAAGGACTCTTTTAAAAATATTGTTCGACGCTCTTTTTGTAAATAGGTTTTTTGCTAATTGTTGTGTAATTGTACTGGCGCCTCCACCGGAACCCATCTTTACGACAGCCCTTAGAGTTCCTCTAAAATCAATTCCAGCATGTTCGTAAAAACGTTCGTCTTCCGTTGCAATTAATGCATCAATTAAATTCTGTGGTAATTCGTTGTAGTGAATTGGAGTTCTGTTTTCTGTAGCATATTTACCAATGGTAACCCCATCTGCAGAAATAACTTCTGTTGCTAAATTTGTTTGTGGATTTTCTAGTTCTTCAAACGTTGGCAAGTCTCCTAAAGAAGTTAAAAAAAACAATAAAAATATTGCTAAAATTCCACTTAGAATTAAAAACCAAAAACCTTTGATATATTTCTTAAAGTCTGTTTTTTTTTTACGTGCCATTTTACTTCGTTTTTTCAATACTAAATCCAACATCTGTAACTCCTTCCAATGCTTTTAAGCCCTCTGAAAAACCATTTTTTCGCATTGCTTGCCTTACATTGAAAGTGTATTCTCCAGAAAATGGAAATACTTTTTCTTCTTTATAAAATAATTTATTCTCTTTAACCTCAGTAAAACCCGTTCCTAAGTATTTACCGTTGGGAGTCTGTCATTTTATACTCTAAGGTATCGATTACTTTGGTCTTGTTTGGAAAAACAAGTTCCGTAATCAGAAATAAATTACTGTATCTGTACTCCTTNTTACTTCGAATATGGATNAATAAATTTCGTTTTGCAATGGTATCTGTGATTGAAAAATCAAAACGCACATGCTCGTTTAAAATCCACGCATTGTTTGGAACCGCCTTATACTTNGTAAAAACAGGCCCAGAAGTACAAGAATAGCCTACTAACAAGAGAATCAGTAAACTTAAAAACTTATTTTTTTTCTGAATCGCTTCCATTTTTAGGAGTATTATTGTTCCGATTTCGATTGTTATTTTTTCTTGGTCTGTTGGTGTTTTTAACCGCTCCTTTTGGTTGTTCTCCTGTTTTTTTTGCGTGAGGTTTTCTTTTCTGAGAACCTCTTTGTTGTTGTTTTGCTTGAGGTTTTTGCTGATTTGGATTTCCAACAACCGCTTTTTTCTTATTCCGGTTTTTATTGTTTCTGCGTTTTTTTGTTTTTGGAACATCAAAACGGGTCAAACTATCTTCTCCAACTGCATCTTCGAAATTCACTTTTATTGGTACCTCTATCTCAGATTCATATTCTTCTAACGAGGAAGCTTTTTCATTATTTTTATTCAAGTCAATTATTTCTTGAACTTGTTCTAACGTTAATAAAAACCACTTTGATCTTTCTTCTTTATAGGTGTACCAAAGATGTTGTTTAAAAATGTCCATCTTCACAAAAACAGCCGGCCCTTTTTCAGTTTTTAAAATAGTTTCCTGTTTTGGAAAAACCTTTAAAGCATCTAAATAAGTGTCCAACTCAAAATTCAAACAACATTTTAATTTACCACACTGACCCGCTAACTTTAAAGGGTTTAATGATAATTGTTGATAGCGTGCCGCTGAAGTGGTTACTTTTCTAAAATCGGTCAACCAAGTAGAGCAACAGAGTTCTCTACCACAGGATCCAACACCGCCCAATCGAGCTGCTTCTTGTCTTGCTCCCACTTGTTTCATTTCTACACGAATCGAAAAAGCACCTGCTAAATCTCGAATCAATTGTCTAAAATCGATTCTTGTGTCTGCAGTGTAATAAAAGGTTGCTTTGTTCCCGTCCCCTTGATACTCTACATCGGACAATTTCATTTTAAGTCCTAAACGCCCTAAAATTTCTCTTCCTTTTCGCTGTGTTTCAATTTCTTTTTCTCGTGAAGCTTGCCAAACATCAATATCTCTTTGGTTTGCTTTTCTATAAATTTTTTTAATCTCTGAGCTATCTACAGAAACGTTTCTTTTCTTCATTTGAACCTTTACCAGTTCTCCTGCTAAAGAAACAGAACCAACATCGTGCCCTGGCGAACCTTCTACGGCTAAAATGTCGCCCATAGAAATTCTTAAATTTTCTGTGTTTTTATAAAATTCTTTTCTCCCATTTTTAAAACGAATTTCAAAAATATTAAATGATTCTTCTCCGTTTGGTAATGTCATGTTTGACAACCAATCAAATACTGATAATTTTTCGCATCCACCTGTAGCGCAACTTCCGTTACTTTTACATCCTTTTGGCACACCGTCTTTACCAGTAGCACAACTACTACATCCCATGTGAGTATTATATTTTAGAAAAGCCAATGGCTTTTTTCTGTTTGTAAATTGATTTTCAGATTGATACAATTCATCAATCTCACCTTCATTAATCAGTAAATATACTGAATTTTAAGCAGAAAATTAACTTTGTAAATTTCTTTCAACACCCCAATATGCGAAAATCCTTTCGCACCACCTCCACTTAGAACCAACCCCCACTTTTGGTTGTTTTTGCTGTGTAAAAAACAACATTGAGGTCGCTAAAAAAGAAAGAACGAAGAATTTTTTTATTTTTTTGGTGGATGATAAAATTGATACACTTTTAAAGCTCTCGCATTCCCAATTTCTGTTTTTAGATCTTCAAAAGAAGCTTCTTTTACTCTTTTTGCCGACTTAAATTTACGCAATAGATTGGTAATTGTTTGTGCGCCAATGGCTGGAATTTGCTCTAATTCTGATTGAATAGCACTCTTACTTCGTTTATTTCTATGAAATGTAATCCCAAATCGGTGCGCTTCGTTTCTTAAGTATTGCGTAATTTTTAAAGTTTCTGATTTCTTATCCAGGTACAAGGGTATCGGGTCGTCGGGATAATAGATTTCTTCCAACCTTTTTGCAATTCCAATAATCGCAATTTTTCCTCGCAACCCTAAGTCATCCAACGCTTTTAAACCAGAAGATAATTGTCCTTTCCCCCCATCAACAATAATTAATTGCGGCAACGACGCTTCTTCTTCCAATAATCGTTTGTAGCGTCTATAAACGACTTCCTCCATCGAGGCAAAATCGTCAGGCCCTTCCACCGTTTTTATGTTGTAATGTCTATATTCTTTCTTACTTGGTTTACCATCTCTAAAAACTACACATGCTGCCACTGGATGAGTTCCTTGAATGTTAGAGTTGTCAAAACACTCAATATGCCGAGGGTCTTGTGAGAGTCGCAAATCCTTTTTCATTTGCGCCATAATTCTTTTCACATGCCTTTCTGGATCAACAATTTTAATTTGCTTAAACTGTTCTTGTCGATAGTATTTTGCATTCCTTTCTGAAAGTTCTATAATTCGTTTTTTATCTCCTAGTTTTGGGATGGTCACTTTCAATTCTGCCCCCAAATCTACTTGAAACGGCACATAAATTTCTTTGTTTTGAGAATTGAATCGGTGTCTGATCTCAACGATAAACAGCTCCAACATTTGCTTATCTGTCTCGTCTAATTTCTTTTTAATTTCTGTTGTATGAGATTGAATAATGGCACCATTCGATATTTTAAAGAAATTTGCATATCCATGCGTTTCGTCAGAGATAATAGAAAACACATCAACGTTGTTAATAGACGGATTAATAATGGTAGATTTTGATTGGTAATTCGACAACAAACCAACTTTCTCTTTTATTTTTTGTGCTTCTTCAAACTCCATGTTTTCAGAGAAAGCAAGCATCATTTGGTTAAATTTATCTAGGCTTTCTTTAAAGTTTCCTTTAACAATATTCCGAATGGCAGCAATTTCTTCTTGGTATTTTATTTCAGTTTGCAAACCTTCACACCCGCCTTTACAATTTTTTAAATGGTACTCTAAGCAAACTTTGTATTTTCCTTCATTAATTTTTTGTTGACTTAAATCGTAACTACAGGTTCTAATGGAATACAATTCTTTAATTAAATCCAACAAAATTCTCACCGTTTTTATATTGGTGTAGGGTCCAAAATACTCCGAACCGTCTTTAATGTACCTACGGGTCATAAAAACTCTTGGAAAACGTTCTTTCTTAATACAAATCCAAGGGTAGGTTTTATCGTCTTTTAATAAAATATTATACTTGGGTTTGTATTTTTTAATGAGGTTATTTTCTAATAAAAGAGCATCTGTTTCAGTATCAACAACAATATGCTTGATGTCTACAATTTGTTTCACTAAAATGCGTGTTTTCGCATTTTCGTGATTTTTAGTAAAATAGGAAGTAACTCTTTTCTTTAAATTTTTGGCTTTCCCAACATAAATAACCACTTCATTCTTATCATAATATTGATATACCCCAGGAGAATCTGGCAAGGTTTTTAATTGAAGTTCTAATGATGCTGGCATGTAACGAAAATACACATTTTAATACAGTAGTAATAGGATCTGTAAGAAAAAAATGACTCCTAAAAAGTTAAAATTAGTACTAATCATAAAGATCAGAAACGCATCTTTATAACTTAAATTAGCAACCTAACTATTCTGAAATTACGGTCTCTTCTTTTGGAAATGCCTTTTTACTGTAGAGAAAGAGGAGGACTACACCAATGCTAATAAAAGCATCCGCTGGATTAAAAATGTATTGGAAAAAAGTAAAGTTATCGCCTCCGACAAAGGGAATCCATTCTGGTAAATTTGCGTTTTCTATAAAAGGAAAATAAAACATATCTACAACTTTTCCATAAAACAACTCTCCGTATGGCTCCTCGGGAAAAAGAGTTGCAACTCGGTGAGCAGAAGAATTAAAAATAACACCATAAAAAACAGAGTCTATAATATTCCCTACAGCACCAGAAAAAATTAAAGCAATCGCAAAAATCACTGCATTGTGCGTTGCTCTTTTAATGTGTTGTGCCAACCAGTAAATAATAGCGGAAACAGCAACCAATCGAAACAAAGTGAGGAATAATTTACCCGATTTGCCTCCAAATTCCCAACCCATTGCCATTCCATTATTTTCAACAAAATGAATTTTAAACCAACTGAAAACTTCAAAACCATCATTAAGTGCATAATGTGTTTTAATATATATTTTCAAAATTTGATCTAAAGTAATCGCAATTAGAATGGTAAGAATTGCCAGGGTCTTTTTTGACATTTTATTGAGTTTTATATGCACAAAAATAAGAATATTATTATGGTTTAAGAGTCGTTAAGAAAATATTCCCTTTTGTAGTTCTTATGGTAAAGTTTTGAGAAGTGTTTTTTGTTTTTTTATAAAAATTTTCTTGTTGAATTTCTTTGTTAACAGCAATGGTTCCTCGCGTTGATGTCACATCGATATTCGGTGCTCTTAAGGTTGCAAAAACACTGCCTTCATAAAATTTTACCTTTGTTTTTTTTTGAATTGTATCTAATTTTATCAGTCCTTTTTCTATATAAATATCCATCGGGCCACCATAACTTTTGGCGGCAACATTGATTTCTTCTCCAAAAATAATGACTGCTTTGTTCTTCGGGATTTTAATAGTTGCACTCGCTCTTTGCAATCTTTTCGTAATAAACTTCCTAAAAACTGCTTCCTCTGTAGCCATTGCTGGAATACGAAATTCAATTTTTGCAGTATCATCAGATACTTTATAGACAATATGTTGATTGCTGGGGTTTTCTGCGAACAAGTAGATCTCCAAAAACTCAGAGTTCGAGTTTTCCAATACAAAATCATCTAAACCTATCGTAGAAATTTCTACTCGAGTTGCAGTCGTTTGTACTTTTTTTATTACTTTTTTTTGCGCACCGATTATTTGTGAAAGGAATAGCAAGAAGAAAAATACAGCACTTTTTTTCATGAACACAGAAATTCTATGGGATTGTCTTTTGTTGTTACGCCTCCTTTTCGACAGTAATCGAAAAACATATTTTAAAAAAAGCTTCCAAAATTTGGAAGCTTTTATAAAGTTATTGCTTGCGTTTTGCTTCAATACTTAAGGTGGCATGAGGCACCAAAAGTAGGCGTTGTTTTTGAATTAATTTACGAGTAACTCTACAAACACCATAGGTTTTGTTTTCAATTCGTAACAAGGCATTGTTTAAATCACGAATGAACTTTTCTTGGCGAATTGCCAATTGAACATTTGCTTCTTGACTCATTACTTCTGAACCGTCATCAAAAGACTTAAAAGAAGGCGAAGTATCATCGGTCCCATTGTTTGCATCGTTCTTGTATGAACTCTGCAACAACGCTAAATCTGATTCTGCACGTTCTATTTTCTTAAGAATAAGTGCTTTAAACTCTTGTAAATCTTCATCTGAATATCCTACTTTAATCTCTGACATCTGTTACATTTTTTCGATTAATATTTTGCTTATAATAGTATCAAACGCAATCTCTGTTCCGGCGTCTAATGCGTCTACAAAAACCAACTCTTGCGTTAATGTTTCGCTCATAATATATGCTTTATTCTCTTGAATAGCATGTTGCAAGTTTTCAAAATTCAACACGGTTAATCTAATTTTGTCTGTTACTTCTAAACCTGTGTCTTTACGTGCATTTTGAATTCTATTGACCAATTCTCTGGCAACACCTTCCTTACGAAGTTCTTCTGTAATTGTAACATCTAAAGCAACCGTTAATCCTCCTTCATTTGCAACCAACCAACCTTCAATATCTTTTGAGGATATTTCTACATCTTCGCGCTCTAAAGTTATCTCTTTTCCATTAATTTCTAAAGAAATGTTACCAGATTTTTCAATTTTACTAATATCTTCTTTCGTAAATCGCTGAACCTCAGCAGCAATAGAACGCATCTCTTTTCCAAACTTTGGCCCCAATGCTTTAAAATTTGGTTTAATTTGTTTAATTAAGATGTCTGAAGCGTCTTCTAAAATTTGAACTTCTTTGATGTTCACCTCATGCTTTATTAAATCTGAAACAGCTAAAATTTCTTCTTTCTGCTGATCGTTATCAACAGGAATCATGATTTTCTGTAAAGGTTGACGTACTTTAATCTTCTCTTTTGCTCTTAAAGAAAGGACTAAAGAAGAAATGATTTGTGCATTTTCCATCTTGCGTTCTAAAGAGGCATCAATAAAACGTACATCCGATTTTGGGAAATTTGCCAAATGAATACTTTCTGAAGTTTCTTTACCAGTAACCGAATTTAAATCTTGGTACAACTTATCCATAAAGAAAGGTGCAATCGGTGCACTTAGTTTCGCAATAGTTACCATACAGGTGTACAAGGTTTGGTATGCAGAAATCTTATCTGTTTCATAATCTCCTTTCCAAAAACGTCTTCTACTTAAACGCACATACCAATTACTTAAATGGTCTTGTGTGAAATCTGATATCGCTCTTGCAGCTCTTGTAGGTTCGTAGGTTTCGTAAAACGTATCTACTTTGGCAATTAGAGTGTGTAATTCTGATAAAATCCAGCGGTCTATTTCTGGTCTTTCTTCCAAAGCAATATCTTCTTCAGTATAAGAAAAACCATCAATATTTGTGTATAAAGTAAAGAATGAATAGGTATTGTAAAGCGTTCCAAAGAATTTCCTTTTAACCTCTTCAACACCATCCAAATCAAATTTTAAATTGTCCCAAGGGTTTGCATTGGCAATCATATACCACCGTGTTGCATCTGCGCCATAGGTAGCTAATGTTGTAAATGGATCTGTGGCATTCCCTAAACGTTTCGACATTTTGTGTCCGTTCTTATCTAATACCAATCCATTAGAAACCACATTTTTGTAAGCAACAGAATCAAAAACCATGGTTGCAATTGCATGCAATGTATAAAACCAACCTCTTGTTTGATCGACTCCTTCTGCAATAAAATCTGCTGGAAACGATTCGTTCCCGTCAATTTTTTGTTTGTTTTCAAACGGATAGTGCCATTGTGCATAGGGCATGGACCCAGAATCAAACCAAACATCAATCAAATCGCTTTCACGGTTCATCGGTTGCCCTGATGGCGAAACCAAGACAATTTCATCCACAATGTTTTTATGCAAATCAATCTTTGCGTAGTTTTCGTCAGACATGTTTCCAACCTCAAAGCTTGAAAAAATATCTTCACTCATGATACCCGCATCTACTGAACGTAGCATTTCTTCTTTTAATTCTTTCACAGAACCAATACAAATCTCTTCTTTACCATCTTCTGTTCTCCAGATTGGCAAGGGGATCCCCCAATAACGAGAGCGAGATAAATTCCAATCATTTGCGTTTGCCAACCAGTTTCCAAAACGACCGGTTCCGGTAGATGCTGGTTTCCAATTAATGGTTTTGTTTAAAGAATGCATTCTGTCTTTTACATCCGTTACTTTAATAAACCAAGAATCTAATGGGTAATACAAAATAGGCTTGTCGGTTCTCCAGCAATTTGGATAACTGTGCTTGTATTTTTCAACCTTAAAGGCTTTGTTTTCTGTTTTTAATTTAATAGCCAACTCTACGTCTATCGATTTTTCTGGCGCTTCACCTTCTGGATAATATTCGTTCTTTACGTATTTTCCAGCAAATTCGGTAACTTCTGGCCTAAACCTTCCTTGCAAATCTACTAATGGCACTAAATTATCGTTGGCAGTCTTTCACCAATAAAGGTGGAATTTCAGGAACAGCTTGTTTTGCTACCAAAGCATCATCTGCACCAAAGGTGGGTGATGTATGTACAATTCCTGTTCCATCTTCTGTAGTTACAAAATCTCCAGCAATCACTCTAAAAGCATCTTGTTTGTTTTCAAATTCGCAGCCGTAATCTAAGATTTGTTCATACTTGATATCGATTAAATCTTTCCCTACAAATTCTTTTACTACGTAAAAAGGAATCTTTTTATCTCCAGAACTATAACTTGATAATGCTTCCGAAGTTGTTACTTCAAAATTATTTTTTCCGCCAAATTGTTTCTCAATTAACTTTTTTGCCAGTATCACTTTCGTTGGTTCAAAGGTATATTGATTGAATGTATCTACTAAAACATATTCAATTTTTGGACCCACCGTTAAAGCAGTATTACTTGGCAATGTCCAAGGCGTAGTCGTCCAAGCAAGGAAATAAACCGCTCCTTGATTTTGTAAAAAATCGGGAAGGGTGTTTTCGATAGTTTTAAATTGTGCAACAATGGTCGTATCTGTTACATCTTGATAGGTTCCTGGTTGATTGAGTTCGTGTGAGCTTAATCCGGTTCCTGCCTTTGGAGAATAGGGCTGAATGGTATACCCTTTATAGATTAATTTCTTATTGTAAATTTCTTTCAACAACCACCAAACAGACTCCATGTATTTTGGTTCATAAGTAACATATGGATCTTCCATATCTACCCAATAGCCCATTTTCTGGGTCAAATCGTTCCAGATATGAGTATATCGCATGACTGCTTTTCTACAGGCAGCATTGTAGTCCTCTACGGAAATTTTCTTTCCAATATCTTCTTTGGTAATTCCAAGTTCTTTTTCTACTCCCAATTCAATCGGCAATCCATGCGTATCCCAGCCCGCTTTTCGCTTCACTTGAAATCCTTTCATGGTTTTATAACGAGGAAAAATATCTTTAATCGCACGCGCTAAAACGTGGTGAACCCCTGGCAATCCGTTTGCAGAAGGTGGTCCTTCAAAAAAAACGTAGGGTTCTTTGCCCTCTCTAGTAGTAACACTTTTTTCGAAGATGTTATTTTCTTCCCAATAGCTCAGCATTTCTTGTGCTACGTTTGGTAAGTCAAGTCCTTTATATTCAGGGAATTTCGCGCTCATTTTCTTTCTTTTCTTATAAGAATGCGAAATTAAGGATTTTCTTGTAATTTTATGAGTTTGTGGGTAAGGAAGTTACAAAATCACAAAATTTCATTTTAGGAACTTAGGGCGGACCTAAAATCCGCGCGATGCTTTTATTTGCTCATAAGCAGACTGAATGCTTTGAAACTTTTCTTTGGCGCCTTTTAAGTGGGCAGCTCCTAAATCCTGTACTTTATCTGGATGGTATTTTTTGGCCATTTTTCGATAGGCTTTTTTTACTTCATCATTGGTAGCAGATTTTGAAATCTCTAAAATTTTATAATTGTTTTCCAAAGCATTGTAAAACATCGCTTTGATCGATTCAAAATCGGAAGGATTGATGTACAGATAGCTTGCAATTTTTTTAATCTCGGCTACTTCAACCTCCGCTACCTGACCGTCAGCTTTTGCAATACCAAATAAAAAATGAAGTAATTGTAAGCGAGAAGCATGGGGCATGTGTTGTCTAATTTGTATACAAACTTGCCGTGCCGAAACTTGCTTTTTTATAACTCCTTTAAACAACAGAAAGGCATTATTCGCTTTCTCTTTACCATACATTCCAACGAACTGAGCCCTTACAAAATCAAGTTCTTTTGGATCTACTTTTCCATCTGCTTTTATAATGATGGATGCCAATACCAACAGACTAATTTCAAAATCACCGGGATGCGTATTCACACGCCTGCCTTGTCGGTATTGATGTTGTTCTTTATGAAGGTCTTCTGCACTAAAACCATCCACAAAACTTCCTAAAGCAAAACCAACTGCAGCACCTATTGGTCCTCCAAGGGTAAAACCTAAGCCAGCTCCTAACCATTTTGAAAAACTTCCCATATCTATTTTTCTATTTTCGTCAAATATAAAAGAATCTTCATTAATTCAATAAAAACTCGAAAGAGATCGTCTATGAAATCAATTTTATTGATGCGCTAATAAAAACATGTTCTATACATCTATTTGATTCCTGTTTTAAATTGCATTATATTTGTCGATGAATTTATATTTGAAATTATGTATCCAGAAGAATTAGTAAAACCAATGCGTGACGAATTAATCAACGCAGGTTTTGAAGCATTATATACAGGCCAAGATGTTGAAAATGCATTGGCAAAAAAAGGAACAACGTTAGTGGTGGTAAATTCTGTATGTGGTTGTGCAGCAGGAACGGCTAGACCCGGAGCAATTGCTTCTTTAGGTGCAGAGAAAACACCAACAAACTTAACAACTGTTTTTGCAGGTGTAGACAAAGAATCTACCCAAAAAGCAAGAGAGTTTATGATTCCATTTCCTCCATCTTCTCCAGCAATGGCATTATTTAAAGATGGTAATTTAGTTCACATGTTAGAGCGTCATCATATTGAAGGTCGTTCTGCACAAATGATTGCACAAAATTTAGCGCAAGCCTACGACGAATTTTGTTAGGCACCTTTAAATTATAAAAAGAACAATTCAAAACCACGCAATTATGCGTGGTTTTTTTATTTTTATAGCAACTAAAATCTTGTATTGAAAAGATGAAATATTCAACAATTATTGAGACCACCATCACTTTTGTAAAAGAAGTACTTAAAAATGCCGAAGGAGGCCATGACTGGTTTCATATAGAACGCGTTTTTAAAAACACTCTTTTAATTGCAAAGGAAGAGCAAGTGGACACTTTGGTCGTTTCATTGGCAGCACTTTTACATGATATTGCAGATCCAAAATTTCATAATGGTGATGAAACCATTGGTCCTAAAAAAGCTAGTGAATTTCTCATCAGTCAAAAGGTAGAGACAGCTACCATTGCACATGTAGTAAAGATTATACAACATATTTCTTACAAGAATTCTTTGGAGAAAAACGGTGAAAAGTTCACCTCTAAAGAATTGGAAGTCGTCCAAGATGCAGATCGGTTAGATGCCATTGGCGCCATTGGTATTGCGCGTTGTTTTAATTATGGTG
>JGI20153J14295_10000966_pt1 | contig 23052 bp, 20 predicted proteins | sample COG_03_FD_14295 | JGI IMG/M metagenome (IMG submission 14295) | reverse complement strand
AACCAAACAAAAGCCCGATAGCGGTCAGTGCAGTCTGTGAGATGCCCAATTCAATTTCCATGTGCCTCTATTCCTTTACGGATTATAAGGATCAAATAAACCGCATTGATAAATCCACCGCTTTAATATGCTTGGTTAAACTGCCCGAAGAAATATAGTTTACCGCTGAGCTGATATATTGCTGCACTGTCTCCGCAGTAATATTACCAGACACCTCAATTCTAGTATTGCCAAAATCAATACTGCCCAGAGCGGCTATATCCGCCGGCGAAAAATTATCCAGCATCACCACATCCACTCCGGCATCTAGTGCCTGCTGCAATTCCGCTACAGACTCCACCTCAACTTCGACCAGTTTATCTGCGGCTATTGTACGCGCCTGAGCTACAGCCTCGGCAATACCACCGCAGGCCGCAATATGATTTTCTTTAATTAAAAAGGCATCGTACAGGCCAATGCGATGGTTGTGACAGCCGCCGACGGTCACCGCATATTTTTGTGCCAGGCGCAGACCGGGAATGGTTTTTCTGGTATCCAAAATTTTCACATGGCTGCCGGCAGCGAGATTTGCATAGTCTCGCGCCAGAGTGGCGGTGGCCGACAATGTCTGCAAGAAGTTTAGCGCGGCGCGCTCACCGGTGAGTAATACTCTGGCATTGCCCTGCAGGGTAAATAGCTTTTGTTCTGGGCTAACCAGGTCGCCCTCATTGATATGCCATTCAATCTGGGTGGCCGGGTCAAGCTGCCTAAACACCTCATCTACCCAGGCTCGACCACAGATAACCGCAGCTTCACGAGAAATGACCACAGCTCTGGCTTGTTTGTCTGCGGGGATCAGCCTGGCCGTGATATCACCACTNCCAATATCTTCGCTCAGAGCGCGCGCCACAGTAGCAGGAATATCTGCTGCGGTTTCTTGGGGTAGGGGATATTGGCTCATGGAATGCTCTCGGTGTTTTCAATAGCGGGCGCTTAATTTGGCCCTGATTTTATAAAGCCGGCAGATTATAACAGCAATAATGGGTTTGGATTTTGTCAGTTGATCTGTTTCAATGCAGCTAGGAGTTTGTAAACTTAAATGCTCGAAGTAACGAGTAGTTAAAGTTTGATTAGCCAAAGAGTTGGCAGGGTTAATGATTAAGGGATTACACTTTAGCAAAAAAGAGCATATCAACTCGCTGCGACAGTCTTGTCGGCGGCATCTTGAGACTGTCTGTGACAGCTTCTTTGAACTAGCGTCCACCAGTCTATTAGCCATGGCCGACCGGGCCGAAACCAATCGTCTGCAAACCCTCTATCTGGATGCTCAGCGTCTAGTGCGAACGCGCAGATATGCTATTGAATCATTGCTGTTAGAGCGCACCATGAATAGTTTTGCAGTGCTGGATTCAGGCCAGTCAGCGGAACCTGGCCATAACAACTCCAACTCTGCTGGTCATAACACGCCCTACAATCACTTGGAGCTGCTGGGCAATGAAGATCTCGAGGTGATGATTGCTCTGGACAATGGCACCACCAAGGCCCTAGAAACTTTTAAGCAGCCACTCTACCTTTTACACCGCCGCTTCCAGACCCTGGCTGGCAGTGATCTGAGCTCGGCTAAACCAGTTCCCATGTCTCCTGATGCTCTGTTGGAATGCTTTTCTGAAGCTATCTGCCACGACCAGATTGCTGTGGAGATACAGGTGGTGCTGATCAACCTGTTTAATCAGCTGTGCTTTGATAAGAGTTATGGCCAGTTGCTGGACCAGGTCAATCAAGAGCTCGAACATGCCGGTGTGCTGCCGGTACCAGAGGATTCCCCCAGTGGGGCGGATCAGAGACAGCCAGTAGCTGAGTCTGAAGCTGTATATACAGATAATTCTGTCGATAGAAATAATGCCAGTCTTGCCCAGCGTCAGGCCCTGACGGAAAAACTGCAAGCCAGGCGGCCAGTGCCTGAGTCATTGCTGCAGACAGAGCCCAGTGCTGAGACCAGTGCCGAGACCTTTGCTGAGGCCCCTGCAGAGACCCCTGCAGAGTCAGCTGCCAATACCAGGGTTCAGACCGAACTATTGGCGCGCATTTCAACAATCTTGGCAAATGCAGGTGAGTCTCTAGATCACGGAGATAAAGTGACTATCAGTAGGCAGCAGCTTTTTGCCGAGATCGATAAACAGATCAGTTATCTGTTACAGGAGCCCACCCGGGGTTCTGAAGCCCCAGGCCAGCTAAGTTACCAGCTGGAGCAAACTCTAAATACAGAGCAGGGCGAGGGTCAGCCGCGCCTGCATGGCAATGACAGCAGTGTTTTTAAATTGGTGGGTAGCGCCTTTGCACGGTTTGGCCAGATTAATGGGGTTGCGCCAGAGGCACAGCAGCTGATTAATCGCTGTGAACTGCCATTGCTAAAGTTGGCCCTGGCTAAGCCCAGCCTATTGGAGCAGGAAAATCACCCGATCCGCAGGCTGTTTAATGAGATGGCAAAATATGCTATCGGGCTTGAGTCGGGCAGCTGCGTTGAAAATAGTATCTATAAAAAGATGCTGCACCTGTCCGAAAAAATGCTTGCTAACTCCTTTAATGAGGCCCAGATCCCCCTGATGTTGAGCGAATTTATGTCGGCCATAGATATAGAGGCCGAGCAGGCTGGGGCCCAGGCGCAGCGTCAGGTAGAGCAGGTGGCAGCTGCTGAGAAAGTTAACTGGGCCCGCACTAGAGTGGATAAAGCTATCGCCGAGAGACTAATGGGTGTAGAGGTGCCAGTGGCAATTTTAAACTTTGTCGAGCAGCACTGGTGCAAGCTGTTGCATATTGCCCATCTGCGCGGTGGCGAGGGCAGCACAGATTGGCGCCGCGGGCTGCACACCCTGGATCAGTTGCTGGCGGTCGAGAGTACCCCGCTGGTGCACCGAGATATGGCAGCTGTGGAACAGGTGCTGGCAGATATAGAGTCGCAACTGCAAAAAATAGCCATAGATGCTGTGCAGCTGGCGGATCAGATGGAGCGCTTGCGATTTATTCTCGACCCCGCGCTACCGGACAATGTCACCCCGCTCAAACCTTCGGGCCGGCTGAGCAGGCAGCAGGCCAACGATCAGATAAAGCGAATTGTTATAGAGAGTCTGGAGGCAGAGATGCCCGGAGAAAATATTGCTCAGGCGGTGGCTAGGGAGCAAGAATTGGCCTCTGGAGATCAAGATAGCCTGGCGGAGCTGCAAAAGGGTTGTTGGATTGAATTATCCGATGATATAAAGTCTCCCAAGCGCGGCAAGTTGGCCGGTATTGTCGGGCCCTCATGGAAATATGTGTTTGTGAACAGCAAAGGCAAGTTAGTGGCCGCATTGAATCGCGCCCGACTGGCAGAGCAAATAAGAGCAGGTGAGGCTGTGGTATTGGATGATTCTGGATTATTCGACAAAGCCATAAGAGCCACCATAAACGATATCAAAGAGTTATCCGTCGCCAGTTAGGGGCAGTTAGCATAGGATCCAGCATGAAGATTGCCCAGGGTTGGCTCAGCGCCGGCACACAGCTTGTCTCGCCCAATACAGACCAGCGGCCCGATCAGGCCGATATCAGCCTGCTGGTGGTGCACAATATCAGCCTGCCGCCAGAACAGTTCGGCGGCCCCTATATAGGCCAGTTTTTCAGCAACTGCCTGGACCCTAATCAGCATCCCTATTTTGCAGATATAGCCGACCTAAAAGTCTCTTCACATCTGCTGATAGATCGCCTGGGCAATATTACCCAGTTTGTGCCCTTTAATCAGCGAGCCTGGCATGCAGGTGTCTCTGAGTTTGAGGGGCGCAGCAACTGCAATGATTTTTCCATAGGTATTGAAATGGAAGGCGCGGACAATATTGCTTACACTGATAGCCAGTATGATGTGCTGACCNCCGTCACTCAGGTGCTGCTGGAGGCCTACCCATTAATGACCGCCGAGCGCATTGTAGGTCATAGGGACATAGCCCCAGGGCGAAAAACCGACCCAGGTCCAGCTTTTGACTGGGCCCGTTATAAAAGCGCGCTAAGTTAGCGCCGGGATTGCCATGAATTTTTTGATTGTGCTACTTGCCATTATCCTGCTGGAAGCCTACTCCGAGCTCGGCTTTGTGCAGCGGGATAACTGGCTGCGCAAATGGCATTCCGCGCTGCATAAGCTCGGCCTGAGCAGCCAGCCCTCGGCCTTGGGATTGATAGTATTTTTGGCAGTGCCTCTGCTGTTGCTGTACCTGCTGTTGTCGACTCTCGCCCAGCAGGGTTTGGGACTATTTGTTTTCCTGCTTGAATTGGTAGTGCTTTTGTATGCCCTGGGGCGAGGTAATCTGGATACCCAGATCGCTCTCTTAACCTCGGATTTGCAGCGCGATGATCTGCAGGCTGCCTTTCACGATGCCGCCGTCTTTAACACGGCCTACAGAGAGGGGTCAGCCGAGTCGGCTGAAGATTTAAAAGAAGAGGTGTTTGCCGCACTGCCATACCGTATTTTTGAGCGCTCTTTTGTGGTGATTTTCTGGTTCTTTTTATTGGGTGCACCAGCAGCGCTGGCCTATCGTCTGCTGGCACTGTACGGCGATCTGAGACTGGACAGCCAAGACTCTAGAGCAGCCAAATGGCTGTGGTTAATGGAGTGGCTGCCGGTGCGACTGCTGGGCATTACCCTGGGTCTAGTGGGTAATTTTTCCCATGCTGCGGGCTCAACCCGCCAGCTGGTGTTTTCCCGCAGTATTGGCTCAGGTGAATTTCTGCGCTCTGCCATCAAAGGGGCGCTTCAGAGTAAAGAGGCAGCGCCAACCTTTCAGAGTAAAGAGGCAGCGCCAACCTTGGATGCTCAGACCATTAACGATGTGGTTTCGCTGCTGGGTCGCGCTATGACCGCATGGCTGGTGGTTATAGCTATACTGGTGATTCTGAGTTAACCGTAGCAGATTTCTCCTCATTCCAGGGCGCCACTTTAAGCAGTAACAGCATGCCGGGAATAGCCAGCAATGTGCACAGGTAAAAGAAGTTTTCCCAACCCACAGTCTCTACAATAACTCCGGTTACCGAGCTGGCCAGGGTGCGTGGCACCGCGGTCAACGCAGTAAATAGAGCCAGCTGAGTGGCGGCAAAAACCGGGTTGGTCACCCTAAAGATAAAGGCAATAAAGGCAGCAGTGCCGAGGCCAACCCCCAGATATTCAAAACCAATCACCAGCGCCAGCAGCCAGAGTCCCTCGCCCACCCGCGCCATCACAGCAAAACCTAAGATAGAAATAATTTGCACCGCACCAAATAGCCACAGCGCGCGATTGATGCCTATCTTGACCATCAGTATTCCACCCAGCATGCCGCCCACTATCATGGGCACCAGTGCAGCAAATTTGGCTACTGAGCCTATCTCGGTTTTACTAAAGCCCATATCCAGATAGAAGGGAGTAGCCAGGGCTGTTGCCATGCTGTCGCCCAGTTTATACATAAAAATAAACAGCAGAATCAGACCGGCCTGTCTGACGCCCTGGCGAGAAATAAATTCCCTAAAGGGCTCAGTGACCGAGCTAGCTAAAGTGGTGGGATGCAGTTCTGATCTCTTAGGTTCCTGAATGCTGAGGGTCAGAGCAATACCAATCAGCATAAAGGCCCCGGTAATCACAAATACAGTTTCCCAGGGCAAAATATCGGACAGGATTAATGACAGAGACCCAGGCACCAGACCAGCCAGCCTGTAGGCATTGACATGAATAGAGTTGCCCAGGCCAAGCTCGTTATCGGGCAGAATCTGACGCCTGTAGGCATCCAGCACAATATCCTGAGTGGCGCTTAAAAACGCGATACCCAGGCAGAGCCAGGCTATGGGCCACAGCTGCGTCTCTGGGTCTAAAAAGCCCAGTACAGCTATGCAGATAACCAGGGCAATCTGTGTGCCCAGCATCCAGCTGCGGCGCAGCCCCGGGCTGTAGGTAAAAAGCCATAATTGGTAGCGGTCTAGAAATGGCGACCAGACAAACTTCCAGGTGTAGGGCAGGCCAATCAGAGCAAAGAAGCCAATTTCAGCCAGCCCCACACCCTCAGAGCGCAGCCAGGCCGGCACCAGAGAAATCAGCAAATACAGCGGCATGCCCGAGGCAAAGCCGGTAAAAATACAGATTAGCATGCGCCGGTTTAGCAGCGCTTCGCGTATGCCTGGTGAATTCATTTAATCCCTTTTCGGTTTAGGGTCGCCATCTATATTTTGCGAGACTGATGCGGCACCCATCCACCACTAGCCCCTCCTGTTGTAAGCGCGCTATCTGTTGTTTCCCGCTGTCGCTATCTGGCGGTAGGCTAATCTTGCCTGCAGCATTGATAACCCTATGCCAGGGCAGGCTGCTGCCCTTGGGCAGATGACGCAGAGTTCGCCCCACCAGCCTAGCTGCATTAGGCAAACCTGCCAGCTCGGCAACCTGTCCATAGGTGACCACCACCCCAGAGGGTATGGCTGCTAAAACAGCATAAATCCTCTGTTCTGGGTCTATATCACTCATGGCCAAAGCCTACGCTATTCAGGCACATGTTGAAATAGTAAAAACTACCCCAATACTAGAGACAGGGTTACTGAGAGATTTGCCATGCGTTTTCTATTTTTGCTGTTTATTGTTATGCCGGTGGTCGAGATGTGGCTGCTGATTGAAGTTGGCTCGGAGATAGGCGCGCTGTACACCATTGGGCTGGTTTTGCTGACCGCTATTATTGGGGTCAGATTATTGCGCCAGCAGGGATTTGATACATTGTGGCGCGGCCAGCGCAAACTCCAAGAGGGCCAGTTGCCGGCCCAGGAGATTGGTGAGGGCATTGTTCTGGCTGTCTCCGGTGCTCTGTTGCTGACCCCTGGTTTTATAACCGATGCAATTGGCTTCGCCGGGCTGTTCCCACCCTTCAGAAGTCTGTTTGTCAGCAAGTTGCTGAGCAATATGGTGGTCGCTGATATGCAGGGTAATAGCTTTCGGGCGAGCGGGGGTGGGGCTCGGTCTGAGTTCACCGATATTATTGAAGGGGAGTCCTGGGATAATACCGGCGGTGTTGAGAAACAGAAATCACAAAAAGATGACGATTTAAGCTAAATAAATTTGGTGGGGCCTTGAAAATGATTTGCCCTGCCTCCATATGGTTGAACAATTGCGGAAACATTCTATTCGCAAGTGACTGTCGAATACTGAATATTGATTAATTGGAGAGACATACTATGAAAATTCGCCCCTTACATGATCGAGTGATCGTGCGTCGCGAGGAAGAAGAGCAGACAACAGCAGGTGGAATCTTGCTACCAGGTTCTGCGCAAGAAAAGCCCAATCAGGGCGAAGTTGTTGCTGTAGGCAATGGCCGAGTTTTAGATAATGGCGAAGTTCGCCCAATCGATGTAAAAGTTGGTGATGTTGTAGTGTTTGGCCAGTACGCCGGCAACGACAAAATCGACGTCGATGGCGAAGAGCTGATTATTCTCAGCGAAAGCGATATTAAGGCGGTAGTTGAAGCCTAGGCTGAAGCGCAATTTTAAATAAATTGACCTTAAATAAATTGTTAAGTGAATTTTTGTAACTGATTTGGAAGGAAAAGAATCATGGCAGCTAAAGAAGTAAAGTTTGGCGACAACGCTCGCCAAGGCATGTTAGAGGGTGTAAACGTTCTGGCCAATGCCGTTAAAGTAACTCTGGGCCCCAAGGGTCGCAACGTTGTATTAGACAAATCATTTGGCGCACCAACAGTCACCAAAGATGGTGTATCTGTTGCCAAAGAAATCGAACTCAAAGACAAGTTCGAAAATATGGGCGCTCAGATGGTTAAAGAGGTAGCCTCCAAAGCATCAGATGATGCTGGTGATGGCACCACCACAGCCACCGTACTGGCTCAAACCATAGTCAACGAAGGCTTGAAGTCTGTGGCTGCTGGCATGAACCCAATGGATCTAAAGCGCGGCATCGACAAAGCGGTTATTGCCGCTGTTGCAGAAATTGCTGCAATCGCCAAGCCCTGTGCTGATACTAAAGAAATTGCCCAGGTGGGTACTATTTCTGCCAATAGCGATGCCCATGTGGGTGACATTATTGCTGAAGCCATGGGTAAAGTTGGTAAAGAAGGCGTGATCACAGTTGAAGAGGGTTCTGGCCTCGAAAATGAATTGGATATCGTTGAAGGTATGCAGTTTGATCGTGGTTACCTGTCTCCTTACTTTATTAACAACCAAGAGAGCATGAGCGCAGATCAAGAGAGCCCGCTGATTCTGCTGGTTGATAAGAAAATTTCTAATATCCGCGAGTTGCTGCCTCTGTTGGAAGCTGTAGCTAAAGCAGGCAAGCCACTTTTGATTATTGCTGAAGATGTTGAGGGCGAAGCCCTGGCAACTCTGGTTGTGAACAACCTGCGCGGCATAGTTAAAGTATCTGCCTGTAAGGCACCAGGCTTTGGCGATCGCCGCAAGGCAATGCTGGAAGATATAGCTATTCTGACTGGCGGTACTGTTATCAGCGAAGAAGTGGGTCTGGAACTTGAGAGCGCAACTCTCGAGCACCTGGGTACTGCTAAGCGCGTCAGCATGAACAAAGAAGCAACGACTTTGGTTGATGGTGCTGGCGAGCCAGCAGCAATCGAAGCCCGCGTTAATCAGATTCGTGCACAGATCGAAGATACAAGCTCAGATTATGATCGCGAGAAACTGCAAGAGCGCGTAGCCAAACTGGCTGGCGGTGTTGCTGTGATCAAAGTAGGTGCAACCACCGAGATCGAAATGAAAGAAAAGAAAGCCCGTGTTGAAGATGCTCTGCATGCAACACGCGCTGCTGTTGAGGAAGGTGTAGTACCAGGGGGCGGTGTTGCGCTTATCCGTGTACTGCAGAAGATCGAAGCTCTAACTGGCGACAATGACGACCAGACTGTAGGTGTGGGTATTGCACTGCGTGCGATGGAAGCTCCACTGCGTCAGATCGTTGAAAATGCCGGTGGCGAAGGCTCTGTTGTTGTTGACAAGGTCAAGCATGGAGAGGGTAACTTTGGTTATAACGCTGGCTCCGGTGAGTATGGCGATATGATCGAGATGGGTATTCTTGATCCAGCTAAGGTGACTCGTACAGCACTTCAGGCAGCAGCCTCTATCGCTGGTTTGATGATCACCACAGAAGCCATGGTTTCTGATGCAGCTGACGAAGGCGGCGCACCAGCTATGCCTGATATGGGCGGCATGGGCGGTATGGGTGGAATGGGCGGCATGATGTAAGCCACCAGCTTTTTCCAGCTACGAAAACCCCACAGCCTAGGTTGTGGGGTTTTTTTTGGCCTTTTAAGTAGAAAAATACCCTCTCTGAAGCTCTGGAGGTTGCTATTTAGCTGGGATTGCAGAACAATTGCTGCGTTGAAAAAAAACGTCCCGTCGGGGTGAAATCTAAGAGGAGTTGTCATGACTATTGAATTTATTAATTTCCTAGCCCGTTGGGGCCATGTGCTGTTCGGTATTGTCTGGATCGGCATGCTGTACTACTTTAACTTTGTTCAGGGTGGCTACTTCAAAGAGGCCTCTGCCGAGGGTCTGGCCGATGCCAAGGCCAAGCTGGCTCCCAGCGCTCTGTGGTGGTTCCGTTGGGGCGCCATGTTTACCTTTATCACTGGTCTCTATCTGTTACACAGCATCTCCAGTGTACTGAATAACTACATTATTGTGGGTGCGGCCATGGGTACCTTGATGGCAGCTAATGTGTGGATGGTAATCTGGCCAGCTCAGCGCATTGCTCTGGGTATCGAAGAGGGTGGCGACAAAGCCGCAGCTGGTGCCAAGGCACTGCTGGCGTCGCGCACCAATACGCTGTTCTCAGCACCTATGCTGTTCGGCATGCTGGCTGGTCCTCACTACGGACAGTACGGCACTGAAGTCGGCGGCACTGGTTTGACTGTTATGCTAGTGATTGTTTTGGCTCTTGAAGTCAATGCACTGAAGGGCAAGCAGGGTCCAATGACCACTGTAAATGGTGTGATCGGCTCCAGCCTGGCGCTGACTGCTGTTATGGTTGCTGTGCTCAACTTCCTCTAGGTAATTGAGCAGCATCAGAAGCCGGCGCTGGTTACCCAGTGCCGGTTTTTTAATGTCTGTCTTATAGGGGCTATACAAAGCTGTATAAAATTAATGAATCCGGGATGCCCCAGAGCCTCTATGGGCGTATAATCTTCCGCCATCGCAATGATCTGTCAGGGATTCGAGATTATGGAAAAGAAACGCATTAAACCGATTGTCGCTGAGCGCGACGATATGATCGGCCGTTCACCCTCCACACCTAGGTCTGATGGTGGTGACAATAATGGTTCCTCTGGTCAAACCACCGGCATGTCAGGTCTGTGGAAGTTTATGGTGTTGGTGGCTTTCTTTGGATTGGGCGGGGCCGCCGGCCTGGGCTGGATGCAGTATCAGGATTTAGCTACCAAGCACAGTTCATTATTGCAGCGCTTTGAGTTGCTGGAGTCGCGGTTGAGTAGCACTGATGAGTCGGTGACCCAGTCTGGCGCTGCTATGCAAGTCACTATCAGCAAGCAGGGAGACCAACTTAAAAAACACTGGAGCGAAATTAAAAAGCTCTGGGGTGTGACCAATGATATTAACAAGGGCAAAATTGAGAAGAATCAAAAAGATATCTCTTTTTTGGCCAGCAAGCGCAATACGCTTGAAGAGTCGGTAAACAAAGATAGTAAAAAGCTGGCTACGCTCAGCGCCAATTATCTGGGTATGGCCGCCGATGTAGAGGCGCTTGCTGAGAGCATGCGCAATCAGAGCGATGGGCTCAACCGCATCAATAGCTCTGTGGCGCTGATTAATCAGCGCATTAAAAACAATGCTGAGGGTATCGAGTCCATGGAGGCTTTCCGTCGTCAGATTAACCAGAAAATCTATGCTTTAGAGCAGCGCAGTGGTGCTACTCTTACCCAGACAGGATCAAATTAGTAAATATTATGACTGTTATTCGCCAGCAAGATCTTATCCAAAGTGTCGCAGATGCTCTGCAGTATATTTCTTACTACCACCCAGCTGACTTTATCAAGGCGGTAAAAGAGGCCTACGATCGCGAGGAGTCCAAGTCTGCCAAAGATGCTATGGCACAGATTTTAATCAACTCGCGCATGTGTGCCATGGGCCACAGGCCGATCTGTCAGGACACCGGCATAGTGACAGTTTTTGTGAAAGTGGGCATGGACGTGGGCTGGGATGCGGATATGAGCCTGAGCGATATGATTAATCAGGGAGTGCGCGAAGCCTACACCCACCCCGACAATATTCTGCGCGCCTCGATACTGGCGGATCCAGATGGGGCTCGCACCAACACAGGTGACAACACACCAGCTGTTATTCATTACGAAATAGTGCCCGGCGATAAGGTAGAGATAGATGTCGCTGCCAAAGGTGGCGGCTCTGAGGCTAAATCTAAGTTTGCTATGTTGAACCCATCAGACTCCGTGGTTGATTGGGTGCTCAATGTAGTGCCCACCATGGGTGCCGGCTGGTGCCCGCCTGGTATTTTGGGTATTGGCCTTGGTGGCACAGCAGAAAAAGCTATGCTGATGGCCAAAGAAGCCCTACTTGAGCATATTGATATTCATGACCTGCAGGCCAAGGGCGCCGAAAACCGCAACGAGGAGCTACGTCTTGAGCTGTTCGACAAGGTTAATGCGCTGGGTATAGGTGCCCAGGGGCTTGGCGGCCTGACCACTGTATTAGATATCAAGATCAAAGATTACCCCTCCCATGCAGCCAATAAAGCTGTGGCGATTATTCCCAACTGTGCGGCAACCCGCCATGTGCATTTTGAACTGGATGGCACTGGCCCAGCTCAACTTGAGGCCCCCAATCTTGACGACTGGCCCGATATCACCTGGGAAACTGACGATACTGTGCGCCGGGTTAATCTGGATACAGTCACCCAGCAAGATATAGAGCAGTGGAAGCCAGGCGATACATTACTGCTATCGGGCAAAATGCTGACGGGCCGCGACGCCGCCCATAAGAAGATGACCGATATATTGGCCCGGGGCGAGCAGCTGCCTGTTGATCTGACTGGGCGCTTTATCTATTACGTCGGCCCCGTAGATCCCATTGGCGAAGAGGCTGTGGGGCCAGCGGGACCTACCACAGCCACAAGAATGGACAAGTTTACCCGCACCATGCTGGAACAGACCGGCCTGATGGGCATGATTGGCAAAGCTGAGCGCGGCCAGACTGGTATAGATGCTATCAGGGATAACAAAGCGGTGTACCTGATTGCCGTGGGCGGCGCCGCCTACCTGGTTTCCAAAGCCATTACCCGCGCCGAGGTTATCGCCTTTCCGGAACTGGGTATGGAAGCCATCTATGAATTTGAAGTCAATGAGATGCCGGTCACTGTGGCAGTGGATACCAGTGGCGAATCTGTGCATCGCATAGGCCCGGCAATCTGGCAGGCTAAAATCGAAGAGAAAACCCTTAAACTCGACTAATATAATATTGGTAAATCGAATCATTAGCTCGAAGGTAATTCATGGCTATATCTTTACAGAATCACCACTAACAGAGCTCAGTCAAATGAGCTTTTACAGCCCTTGGGGCAAAACATAAATGAAAGGAAAACAAAATGAACAGCGTTAAATCAGTCATCGCAGGATTGGCTATTATTGCTTCTAGTGCTGCCGTCTCGGACAGCTGGTATCTTGGAGAGGCAGTGAGTCACTACGTCCTTGATGATCAGCGCGCCCTTGAGGGAGATATAGAGGGTACTCAGGCGGGTCTGCATATAGGTAAATATTTTTCTGACAGCGTTGCTGTAGAACTGGGTTATGGCACCAACGTAGGCCATGATAACTTTGATGTTCTTACTCTGAGCAGCGTTATCTGGCTGGGTGACAGTGCGGCTAACTGGCGCCCCTATGCCATGCTTGGATTTAACCGCTACGACTTTACTGACAACAGCAATCTGGCCGCCGGGCATGACGATAACTCCAGTCAGATACTGTTTGGTCTGGGGTTGAGCACCATGATTGCAGATGAAGTTCAGTTTCGTGCTGATTTGCGCGGTATGGGCGGCCATGATGAAACTGGTGAAGATGTAGGTTTGCAACTATCCATCAACCATATGTTCGGCCAGAAATCTGCGCCGGCTGTTAAAGCATCGCCAGCTCCGGCTCCAGCACCTATGGTAGAGCAGGAACCCGAAGTGCGTACCATTACCATTCGTTTAAATGTCGAGTTTGAATTTAATCAAGACAGAGTAAAGTCTGTTTATGGTGACCAGCTAGAGGCTATAGCCGCCGCTATGCGCGCCCATACCGATATTGAGTTGGTGCTGGAAGGCCATACGGATAGCCGTGGCTCCGATAGCTACAATGCCGATCTGTCTAGCCGTCGAGCCGCTGCAGTGGCGCGAAAAATCGCCGAGGACTATGGCATTGCCAGCGATCGTATCTCCGCAGTGGGCTACGGTGAGAGCCGCCCCATAGCCACTAACGATACAGATGAGGGCCGTGCCCGCAACCGTCGTGTTGTCGGCGAGATGACTTTCTCTGAAGTAGCTGCAGACTAATCAGGTGGCGACTTACTACAGAGTCTAAGAGAAAATAAAACGGCGCCCCTCAGGCGCCGTTTTGCTATCAAACAAAAGGGCTGGTTATGGGCACTACATTTTATTGGCACGATTATGAAACCTTTGGGGTCGATCCCTCCAAAGATAGGCCATCCCAGTTTGCCGGTCTGCGCACAGATGAAAATCTCAATCCCATTGGCGAGCCTCTGGTTATTTACTGCCAGCCGCAAAAGGATATTCTTCCGGCCCCCATGGCCTGCCTGGTGACTGGCATTACCCCTCAGCACGCCATGGAACAGGGTTTGCCGGAGCCAGAGTTTATGGCTCAGATTTATGCTCAATTGGCTATGCCTGGCACCTGTGGCGTGGGCTACAACAGTGTTCGCTTTGACGATGAGGTCACCAGATACAGCCTGTATAGAAATTTCTACGACCCCTATGAGCGCGAGTGGAAGAATGGCAATTCGCGGTGGGATATCATAGACATGCTGCGCCTCTGCCGAGCGCTTCGTCCCGAGGGTATAAACTGGCCAGACCATGAGCCAGGCCGCCCCAGCTTTAAGTTGGAAGACCTGACCAGAGCCAATGGCATCGCCCACGAGGCAGCCCATGATGCTCTGAGCGACGTGACAGCGACTATAGCTATGGCCAGGCTAGTCAAAGAAAAACAGCCCCGGCTGTTTGACTATGTGGTTAATCACCGCAGTAAAAAAGCCATTGCTGAAATGCTCAACACCCAGCAGCGCAAACCGTTTTTCCATATCTCCGGCATGCTGCCCAGAGAGCATCTGTACGGCGCTATTATGATGCCTTTGGCGCCCCATCCCACCAATAGCAATGGAGTTATCTGTATAGACCTGTCTGTCGACCCAGAGCCGTTGATCAGTCTGGATGCCGAGGAGATTCGGCGGCGAGTCTTTAGCCCCGCAGAAGAGTTAGAGGATAAAAATCTGCGTATCCCTCTCAAAGTGGTGCATACCAACAAGGTGCCCGTGGTGACCACCCATAAGCTGGTTGACGAGGCGGCTGCGCAGCGCCTGGCAATTGATGTATCTGCCTGCGAAGCCCATTGGCAGCGCTTAAACCAACAGGACCTCAAGGCCAAGCTGCATCTGGTATTTGCCGAGCAGGAATTTCCGCCCAGGTCCGAGGCTGAGCAGCAACTGTACCAGGGCTTTTTGCCCAATCAGGATAAGCCTCTGCTGAATGAGGTGCGCCGTGCCAATCTGGACGATTTTAAACAGCATAGCTTTCATTTCACCGACGCCCGTTACAATCAATTGCTCTTTAGCTATCGCGCTCGCTACTTCGCCGATTCATTAACCGAAGAGGAGCAACAGACCTGGCGAGAAAGTTGCCAATGGCGCTTGACCGACCAAAGTGCTGGTTATTTAACCCTTGAGCAACAGGCCAGTGAAATTGATCAATTACTGGCCGATAGCAGCCTGACTGAGGAAAAACGGGCAGTTTTAGCCGCACTTCAGCAGTGGACTGAGCAGATCGCGACGGAATTTGGCCTGACAAACTAGAGTGAAACGCCTAAACAGGCTAAAATCCGCCAAATCAATTTGCCCTGGGGTGACCGTTTGAATTTTACCGGCGCGCATATTCTCTCAATTAACCAGTTTCAGCGTCAGGATGTCGAGCGAGTTTTCGCTGTGGCAGACCAGATGCAACCCTATGCACTGCGCAAAAAAGTGACTCGAGTGCTGGAGGGGGCCATCCTAGGTAATATGTTTTTTGAGGCTAGCACCAGAACCAGAGTAAGCTTTGGTTCGGCGTTTAATTTGCTGGGAGGCGAGGTTCGCGAGACCGCCGGCTTCGAGAGTTCGGCCCTGGTCAAAGGCGAGTCGCTGCAGGATACTGCCCGAGTACTGTCTGGCTTTAGCGACGTGATCTGCATGCGTCACCCGCAAGAGGGCTCGGTGGCAGACTTTGCTTCGGCCAGCCGTGTACCAGTGATGAATGGTGGCGATGGTGCCAACGAACATCCCACCCAGGCTCTGCTTGATCTCTACACCATACGCAGTGAGCTCGAGGCCAGGGGCCGTGCCATCGACGGGTTAAAAATAGCCATGATCGGCGATCTTCGCCATGGCCGCACCGTGCACTCTCTCAGCAAGCTACTCTCGGTCTATAACAATATTGAAGTGGTGCTAGTCTCCCCTAGAGAGCTCTGTCTCCCCGCGCCGATTATTGAAGCTATGCGCAGCGCCGGTGTGCTGGTCAAAGAGTCCCATGAGCTAACTGGCGGCATCAGCGATGTGGATATTGTCTACTCCACCAGAATTCAGGAAGAGCGCTTCTCCAGCAAGGAAGAGGCGGATCTGTATCGCGGCAAGTTCAGGCTTAATCAGGCCATTTACACAGAGTTCTGTCAGCCCAACACTGTGATTATGCACCCACTGCCAAGAGACTCCAGAGCCGATGCCAATGAGCTGGACAGTGATCTCGACAGCAACCCCAATCTGGCCATTTTCCGTCAAACCGACAATGGCGTGCTGGTGCGCATGGCTCTCTTTGCCCTGGTACTAGACGTGGCACATTTGGTTGATGACTACGCCTGCGATGTGCGCTGGTATAACTCGCGTCAGAGTTAGATATTACAAAAACACTAAACCGGCTGCCCTATGACTGAATTCGATGATATTCGCCCCTACAATGATTCCGAGGTTCCGGCGGTTATTGCGCGGTTGCTGGACGATAAAGAATTTCTTAATTTATTGTTAACCCGCAAAGCGCCGATACTGACCAAACTGCCACTGGTTAAAATGTTTGCCCGACCCTTTATCAAAAAGAGCCTGGGCAAGCTGGCCTCAGAGGTTCGCACCGTAGAGGACTTCCAGTCCCATATGTCCAAAGCCCTGGTCAGCGCGCTACAGCGAACTACAGATAGCTACAGTTTTTCTGGGGTAGAAAAGCTGGACCCCAATAAAGCCTATCTGTTTATGAGCAATCACCGGGATATAGCGCTGGACCCGGCTATGATTAATCTGGGTCTGATTCTTAATCAACACAAAACAGTGCGTATCGCCATTGGTGACAATTTACTGCGCAAGCCCTATGCCTCAGATTTAATGCGGGTCAATCGCAGCTTTATTGTTAAGCGCTCGGTGACCAGCCGCCGCGACAAGCTAGAGGCGCTAAAAACCTTATCTCGCTATATTCGCCACAGTATTACTGATGAACAGGTTTCCTGCTGGATAGCCCAGGCCGAGGGTCGCGCCAAAGACGGCTGCGATCGCACCGAGACCGCGCTGTTAAAAATGCTCGCCCTGTCAAAATCCAAGGAACAGAGCTTTGGCGCTGCAATTCAAGAGATTAACTTGATTCCGGTATCTATTTCCTATGAGTACGATCCCTGTGCTGGCGATAAAGCCAGAGAATTACATGCCTCAGAGCAGGGGCTAACCTATATTAAAGATGAGTTCGAAGATCTGGACACCATTCTCAAAGGACTGGTGGAATACAAAGGCCGCATTCAGGTAAATTTTGGTACACCTATTACCCAGAACTATGCAACGGCCGACCAGTTGGCCGCCGAGATTGATCGGCAGATACAGAACAACTACCAGCTGTTTCCGAGCAATATTATGGCCTGGCAGATGCAGGGCGACAGGGACAGCGCCACCTTTGCAAGACTCAAGCAGCAGTGGCCCGATGAGGACTGGTTGGAATCGCAGATAAGATTTCAGTCACATTTAGCCGCTATACCCAGCATCCATAGACAGATAGCTATTGATGCCTATGCTGCGCCGGTTAATAGTCAGCTGGCTCAACAAAGCCAGCCACAGGGAAATTGATCATTGTTAGACACTGATGTCAGAGACAGTATTCAGCAGGGCTATAGGCAATTTTTAAAATCCCGCGAACTCAGCCCCAGGCTGGGACAGAAACAGATGATTGGCGCCATAGCCAATGCCCTCAGCGATGATGATGCAGACAAACGCCTGGCCGTTATAGAGGCAGGCACAGGTACGGGTAAAACGGTCGGCTATCTAATGGCCGCACTACCCATAGCCCGCTCTCTTAAAAAAACGTTGGTAGTAGCTACTGGCACCATTGCACTGCAAGAGCAGCTAATTCATAAAGACCTTCCGGAACTGATGGAGAGCTGTGGCTGGGACTTCAGCTGCGCCCTGGTTAAAGGCCGCGGCCGCTATGCCTGTAATCTGCGTATGGAGCAGATAATAGACTCGGTCAAATCCAAAGATGCGGGGTTATTCCTGTTTGAAGATGAGCAGCAATTTAACCCCAATGTAGAGACCGAAGAGCTGTACCGCGAGATGGCTCTGGCTCTGGAAGAGGGCACCTGGGATGGCGAGCGGGATTCCTGGGAAACCCGGATCAAAGATATCGAATGGCGCGCCCTTACAGTAGACCGCCGTCAGTGCACCGGGCGTCGCTGCAGGTTTGTCAATCAGTGCCCCTTCTTTAAAGCGCGCAATGACCTGGATGAAAGTGAAGTTATTGTGGCCAACCATGATTTGGTAATGGCCGATTTGGCGCTGGGTGGCGGCGCCATACTGCCACCGCCAGAAGACTGCATCTATATTTTTGATGAGGGCCATCGCCTGGGCGATACAGCTGTGCGCCATTTTGGCGCCGAATGTCGCATCAACAGCACATTGAGTTGGCTGGAGAGACTGCCCAAGCAGATTAAAGGCCAGACCCCCATATTTGCCAAAGACAGTGCTCTGTCAGATCAGCTGCCGCGCATTGAAAAAGAAGCGGGCAAAATTACCGAACTGTTAGCCATGACCTACCCGCTGCTAAAACAATATGTGGACCAGTCAGACCATGCCGAGGGGCGCTATCGTTTTGCCCATGGCAATGTGGGCCAAGCCATTCGCGATCTGGCCTCGCAGATAACCCTGAGCACCAGCGGCTGGTTAGGACGCCTGGAGGTGTTGGAAGATACCCTCAGCGAAGCCCTCAGTGATAAACAATACCCCGTACCTCTGCCCGATGTGGAGCTGTTTTATCAGCAGGCGGGTAACTGGCTGGGCCGGGCAGAAAAATTGTTGGCCCTGTGGGACAGGCTGCATAAAGAGCTTAAGCAAAATGAGATGCCCATGGCCTGCTGGTTAAAGCTGGATGAGGGCGGCGGTGGCAATGTGGATATCAGTATCAATGCCAGTCCTATTCAGGCTGCAGAAATACTGCGTCAGCAACTCTGGGGTAGCTGCTATGCCGCAGTGGTAACCTCCGCCACACTGCGCTCACTGGGCAATTTTAGTAGCCTGCAGCGGGAGATTGGCATGCCCAACAGCGCAAACTACCTGTCTGTGGCTGGCGCTTTCAACTATGCCGAAGCCGCTGTGGTGCGGGTGCCGCCAGATGCGGTGGAAGGCAATAGCGTGGATGAGCACAGTCGCTATATTATCGATAAGTTTGAATCGCTGATTGAAAATAAAGCCGGCACTTTGCTGTTGTTTTCCTCTAAACGCCAGATGGAACAGGTTTACGATGAACTGTCTCGCGACCTGCATAAACTGATTCTGATTCAGGGGCAGTACTCTAACCGCGAGATGGTGCGCCTTCACAAAGAGCGTGTTGATCAGGGGCGAACCAGCATTCTAATGGGCCTGGCCAGCTTTGCTGAGGGTGTGGATTTGCCTGGTGACTACTGCAAACATGTGGTGATTGCCAAGCTGCCCTTTGCCGTGCCAGATGACCCCTTGCAGGAAGCGCTGGCTGAATGGATTGAAGACAATGGCGGCAACTCATTTTTTGATATTTCACTGCCCATTGCTTCTCTGCGCTTGATTCAGGCCTGTGGCCGTTTACTGCGCACAGAATCGGATACGGGCAGGGTAACAATTTTAGATAAGCGACTGGTCACCAAACGCTATGGCAGCCAGTTAATTAATGCCTTGCCGCCGTTCCGCCGCGAGATTGGTTGATGGGGGTATATGCAGACTTGGCAGACCTGCTAAGCGCTCTGTGTGCTGGACTGCAGGATATGGGCCTGTGGCAGGAGCAGAGCCCTTCTGCGGAGGCTCTGGCTAGCACCGAGCCTTTTGCGGTGGACCAGTTAGCGTTCAACCAATGGCTGCAGTTTATATTTGTGCCACGCTTCAATCAGTTAGTTGCCAGCCAATCGCCGCTGCCCGATAGTTGCAGTATTGCACCCATGGCTGAGGAATTTTTTAAAGGCCAAAAAAATCTGGATGCACAAAAAAGCGCGGCCCTGCTGGTGCATTTGGCCGCGCTTGATCGATTAGTTACCCGCAACTAGCTTTTGGCTTTTTTGGGCTTCTTGGTGTAGGTCTTTTTCTTCTTGATTGGGCTGCTGCCGTCGGTGGGCTTTTTATCCCCAAAAGACTTCTTGCCCTTAAATGAACGGCCTTCGCCAGAGTCTTTGGCAAACTTGCCGCCGGCAGGCTTCTTCTTGCTAAAATCTCGTTTCTTGGCGGGCTTTTGTGAATCTGCAGTGCGCTTTTCATCCACGTCGCGGCTGAGGGTTTTCTTAACCCGAGGCTGGCGTGGCTTATCTTCTTGCTGTTCAGGTGCCGCTTTTGAGGGCGCAGCATTGGGATTGTAAACGCTGATGCGCATGGGCTTGGCACAGACCCTAACCTTTTTGAGGTGTTTAAGCAGGTCTTCTGGCATGCCGTCTGGCAGATCAACGGTGCTGTAATCGTCGTGAAGTTTGATAGCACCAATATAGCGGCTGCTGATATCGGCCTCATTGGCAATAGCGCCGACAATATTGGATGGCGTGATGCCGTCATTGTTGCCCACTTCCAGCCGGTAGGTGACCATGCCTATGTCGTTGCCATTTTCATCGCGAAGACCTGGGTCTCTCTGTGGGCGGTCATCTCGCTGGGGGCGGTCATCTCGCCGCGGGCTATCGTCTCGCTGCTGGCGTTCTTCTCGCCGCGGGCGCTCTTCTCTGCGAGGTCGATCATCTCGCTTAGAGCGCTCATCGCGACGACTCTCTTTGCGATCGCGGTTATTCTCACGGGGTGCAACAATATTATCCAGCTTGGGAAATAGCGGGCGCTCTTTCTGGTTTTCATAGGTCAGAGCCGCGGCAATATCCGCCATATCCAGCTCGTTCTCAGCGGCAAACTTGGTGATCAGGTCGCGGAATTTATCTAGGCGCGGAGTCTCCAGCGTCTTTACCAGTTGGTCAGTGAAGTGCTGAATACGCTGATTGCTGACCTGCTCATTGCTGGGCATGGTCAATGGGGTAATAGACTGGCGTGTCGACTTCTCAATCGAACGCAGCAGGCGAGTCTCTTTAGGCGTGATAAACAAAATCGCCTTGCCATCGCGACCAGCACGGCCGGTGCGACCAATACGGTGCACATAGGACTCATTGTCATAAGGGATATCAAAATTAATTACATGACTGATGCGCTCAACATCCAAACCGCGGGCGGCCACATCGGTAGCCACAACCACATCTACCTGGCCTTTCTTAAGGCGGTTGATAGTGCGCTCGCGCAATGCCTGGCTCAAATCGCCATTGAGGGCTGCAGAGGAAAAGCCACGAGCCTCGAGACGCTCGGCAATATCCACAGTTGAAGATTTGGTGCGCACAAAAATAATCATGCCATCAAAGCTTTCAACTTCCAGAACCCGGGTCAGAGCATCCATCTTCTGGTGTGCTTTTACCGTCACATACTGCTGTTCAATACGCTCTACAGTTTTAGTCTTCGACTCGATGCTAACTCGCTCAGCATCGCCAAGATATTTCTCGGCAACCCGGCGAATTTGATTGGGCATGGTGGCAGAGAACAGCGCGCGCTGACATTCAGGTGGAGTCTGGGCCAGAATGGTTTCAACATCATCAATAAAGCCCATACGCAGCATTTCGTCTGCTTCATCCAGAATCAGCCCTTTGATCTGGCTGAGATCCAGGCTGCGACGACGCAAATGGTCGAGCATACGACCAGGGGTACCCACCACAACCTGCACACCGCGCTTAAGGCTGCGCAGCTGGCCACCAATATCGGCGCCACCATAAATGGGCAACACATTGAAGCCTTTCATATATTTGGCATAGCTTTGGAAAGCCTCAGCCACCTGAATAGCTAACTCACGGGTCGGTGTCAGCACCAGAATCTGTGGTGATCTCTGCTTCTCATCAATCTTGCTCAAAAACGGCAGTGCAAAAGCAGCGGTCTTACCCGTACCAGTCTGGGCAGTGCCCAATAGGTTTTTGCCGTCTAGCAGAATAGGAATACTCTGCGCTTGAACAGGGGAGGGTTGCTCGTAACCCAGCTGCTTAACAGCCTTGAGAACGGGAGCAGAGAGACTTAAAGATTCGAAGTCAGGGGATGACATTAATTTACCTGTGGCTTGGGGTGATTAGACCCCCGATTGAGAGGCCGCGGAGTATACGCGTAAGTGGTTAATTTTTATAGTGGTTTTGGGGTTATTTTTGGTGGGGTTCGCGACTGCAGTAATGAGTTACAAGCAATGATTTCGGTAATAATTTCAGATTTGACAGAATTGGCAATAAAGCACAGTTCGTGAGTTTTATGATGGGTTTGTTGCAGTTGTTGGTAGCAGGATTAAAACGGATAGAAACTATGCAGCAGAAAGTGGCGTTACCTTAAGCTCGTGACGGTGTTGTTCCGCTTGCCAAAGATCAAATTGAGCCTGTTGATTTACCCAGCTCTCTGATGAGGTGTTAAAGGCAATTGAGAGCCGCACGGCCATCTCGGGGCTGATTCCCGCTTTGCCATTAATAATGCATGACAAGGTTTTTCTGCTGACGCCAAGCGCTTTAGCAGCACTTGTTACCGAGAGGTTTAAGGGGGCAATACATAGTTCTTTTAAAATAAGCCCAGGGTGGGGAGGGTTGTGCATCAGCATAATAATTCCTCAATGATAATCTTCGTAGTTCACGACTTCGGCATGCTCTCCATTGAATCGAAATGTAACGCGCCAGTTACCGCTGACTCGCACAGACCATATGTCTGATCTGTTTCCGGACAGTCGATGTAAAAAAAGACCTGGAAGATTCATATCTTTAGGGGTTAAAGCAGCATTTAGTTGGGCGAGAATTAATCGCAGCCTGTTACTGTGTTTGGCTTGTATTCCTGACCTAATACCGGTTTTAAAATACAACTCTAAACCTTTGTGCTTGAAGCTTTGGATCATTTTTAATGGAGTGTAACCTGTAACGTAACAGGTGTCTATTTGTAGTGGCTAATGGTTTGTCAGATTAGCATTCTGAAGTAAGTTTTCTGAGGCATAGCTCCCAGTGATTTTAGGCGTGGATAACAACTGATGCTGCCTATTTGATTAGAGCAGGGTGATTAGTCTTATTAATAATCCCTATAACTACCCGTCCGCTACCCATGACCCATTATTTGGGTTTAAATAGACAGCATAAAAACTGGCAGATCAGATGCCAAAAAATCAATCTTTAGGATACTCCCATGAGTGAACTCTACCTAGTCCGCCACGCCCAGGCTTCATTTGGCGCGGCCAACTATGATCAGCTATCTGACCTCGGCCACCAGCAGTCCCGCTGGTTGGGTGACCATCTGGGCATGCGTGGTATGGCA
>JGI20153J14295_10000958_pt1 | contig 23232 bp, 23 predicted proteins | sample COG_03_FD_14295 | JGI IMG/M metagenome (IMG submission 14295) | reverse complement strand
CGAAGATAGAAAGACATTGTAAGTTTCAAACTGGGGGCGATCTGGATTCGACGCTGGTTACGAAACCCAAGGTGCATGCCGAGAGGGTAGTGACTCTCGTAAATCAATCGCTGTAACTTTTATAGTTGCCAACGACGAAAACTACGCATTAGCCGCTTAAACTAAAAAATTCGTTTTTTAGAATAAGTTAAGCTTGACTCGGGGCGGATGTGCCCATGTATTCAAACCGAGTGCGCGTCTCATGGGACCGCTGCCAGGCCCCGCTTGTGGCTAAAGCAGCTAAAACTAAAGCAAGCTCGCCTTTTAATCCCTGTTCGCTGGGCCAGTGAAAGGTTAAACAATAAACGAACTAAGCATGTAGAGCCGAAGGCAGAGGACTGACGGACGCGGGTTCAATTCCCGCCGCCTCCACCATATTCGTGGCTTTGCGCCTCTGGCGCAAAACGGGAATGCTGACAGGTGTATCGCGCAGCGAAACACCGAGAAGCGATTACAATAAGTAAACATAACTCACTAATTACGACCAATGACCTAAAACTAGGTTAACCGTAGACGCACCAACTGCACCCCCTGTAAAAGTGATTCAACGAAAGATAAAGGAACAGTTACAAGTAGAAGTCGGCGGGCTCTAGAGGAACCCAAGAGCAGAACAAAGATTTCTTACACTTCGCTTTCACCGCCACCAATTTTTTGCAAAGCCATGCCCGGCAAAATATTCGCTGCAACGCTGAGCGGCTACCTCGTTGCGGTGCCAATATGGCAACGATGAATCACAGGGGGCGGTGCCGATGCGAAACCAGCACTCTGTCAATTGCTGCTTAAAGCAAACCTTCCCCAACCGCCAACATATAGCGGTCAAACTGCTCGCGGCGGGTGTTATGGCCAGCGTCTTCGATATGACGCAGGGTGAAATGGCTGTTCATCGCCGCGACTTGCTGCGCAATATCATGTTTCACAATGCCATCACGCTCGCCATCGGCATAGATCAGCCAGGCCGGGCACTGAATCTGCGCGACGGTCTCTGACCAGTTGCCCAGCGTCAGACCTTCCATCGCCAGCTCACTGACCTGCTTTTTAGAAGCTGCCCAGGCGGGTAGTTCATCAGCATGCCAGGTGGGGTTCTGTTGTTTGCCAAAGACCATAATCTGCGCCTCGGTTTTATTGGTCAGCGACGCCAGATACTGACGAAAGCCTTCGCGACGTTGCGCCACGTCTTTGTCTCTTACCGCGCCTTGATGCTTAGTCCAGGGCGGATCTTCCAGCAAAATACGTGACACCCGGGCTGGGTAGCGCGCTGCCAAATCGGCCACCATGCTCGCGCCCATAGAGTGGCCTAGTACCGCAGGTTGGTGCAGATTCAAGGCCTGAATAATCGTCGCCAGGTCATCAGTCATTGCTTGCAAATTGGCGCTGGCGTGACCGGACAGACCATGGTTACGCGCATCCATCATGACGATATCGAACTGACCTGCCAGCGCTTCGGCCACTCGAGTCCAGCATAAGCCGTTGTCGCTGAAACCATGGCATAGCACCAGAGGCGGGAGGTCACCGTGGCCGGTCCGATAGTAGTGAATATTGATCTCACCGGTATCAATATCACCTTGAGTCCAGTTCCGCATATTGCCTCCACCTTACCCGACAAGCTCGAAGAGCCCGCTAGGTACTCTTATCGAACCAGGATAGCCTCTGGGCTAACACAGGGTTAACTATCCCAGCTGACCTTTCAACCACTGCACTAGGTCTACCCACATATTGTTGATCTCAGTCGGGGACGGCATGATGCCGGCTGATTCCAACTCAACAGTGACAACGGGGATTTTCATGTCCAGACCCGCGTAATTCCCCAGCGAGCCGGGGAAAACCCCGAGCCTTCTCAAGTGTAAACTACCAAAATTACTGGGAGCAGATGGCGGCCCGTCATAATCCACCAGGTCATAGGGCGCGTGCATAGAGATAATCACATCTGGGCGGAATGACGCAATTTGCTCCAGTAGCCATTGAATTTCCAGTTCACTGCCAGGTGTATCGCCGGGATCACGACGGGGATTACGGCCGGTCCGTTCGACCCAATAGCGACGGGCGTCAGCTCCCCAGTTAGCGGTGGGGAAATTTCTGTTAAGGTCCACCCCACGACTATTTTGGCGTTGCGATTTCTCCTGCAGCAAGCCATCCGGGTTCGCGACGGGGACAAATCGCCAGTGGAACAGCCCGGTGTGATGCTCCTGCAGCGTGCCCATCCACTTGAATACCATCGACACTGACGAAAATTCATCGCCGTGAATTCCACCGATAACAAGTACGCGACCCAGCGGCGCATAATCGGTCAGCGCCGGGAACTCACGATAGGCCAATGAATTACCCGTATAGCTCACGGATGAATGAATCAACTGTTGGTGCAGGCAGTCCTGGGTGCTAACGCTGCCCAACTTGGCACCCAACTTCTCACACAACGCGGTCACCGCTGTCATTCCAGCCAGGGTTGTATCTAACGCTATATTTATCTCTGCATCTATCGGTTCAGCGATGACTTCGAGTTGCAGAACTTCTTCCGGTACAACCACCACAGGCGTCGCCGCTGACGGGGCAACCGGCGCAGGGGTCACAACTGAATCGACCATAGGTAAAGCGACCGGCACCATCACCTCTTGCGTGGTTGACTCCGGCGTCGCGCATGCGAACAGGCCAGACAATAAGCAAATAGTCACCAGCATTTGACCCAAGTTTTTCACGCTAACCGTTTCCTTCATAAAAAATTCGCCATTGCCCCTCATCGTTTCGCCGCCACAGAAGATGTTTCCAGCCCGCCCAGTTGAAGTTATTACTGGTATAGCGCTGGTAAAAACGCACCGCAACCATGTTCTCTTCCCCCGGATAGGTAATCACACTCAGCTTCGTTAAATTCACCCCCACTTGCCGCTTATTGCGATTAACCCGCGTTTTATAAGCTTTCCATTCGGCCAAATTACGCCGGGTATCAGAAAAACCAACCGCATAATGCGCCAGGTAAGCATTGTTATTGAGCCCCTCCCAATCCTGCCGCCATTGTTCAATGGCCGGCAAAATATCGTCTTCGGCTTGTGCTGTGGTCGGCTTCAGCCACTGCATTGAACGGCCGAGGATTAACTGACTTTCGCCAATGGTAATGAAGGATTCGAGTTTTTCTAACGTTTCGTTATCGATCACGATGCAGCCATCGCTATCAAACCGCGGGCGTTGCGCAATGTTTCGGTCATGCCCATGAAGCCAAATACCGTGACCGGTTCTGGATGAAATCCTGTCCCAGATATTAGGATAGTTCAATGGGTAAGCGCCCGTGCCATATCGCTCACCGAGCTGTTTGTCGGTTAGAAACGACGTGATTTTATACACCCCCACTGGCGTCTTCAGATCGCCCTCTCGACTCTTGCCGAACCCTTGCTTGCCGATGGAGATGCGCACGATATTTCGCTGTCGGTAATGACCATTCGACGTTCGTTCTAATCGAAACAGCAGGCCTTGATCAAGATCCACCCAGAACAAATGCTTGGCACTCTGCGACCCTGCGATCAAACCTGCCGGCTTACCCTCACTGTTATTCAGCTCGAATCGCGGGTCAACCGCTGGCTGCAAAGCCTTGCTCACCAGCGCAGAGGTCAGTGCCGAAGGGGTCGCTGTCAAAGGGGGCAGTGTCGAAGGGATCAGTGTCGAAGAGGTCAGCGCACTTGGCGCCAACAGCGGTGATGGCTCGATCTCGGCTTGAACAAAAATGCTCAACAGACTACAAACAACCAATAGGGCTCTGATCCAGCAAGGAGAGACTCGCGCCTGCGTCGCTTTAACTAGCGGTTTTTTTAACACTTGTCACAACTCAAATAGCCTGGAAGCCCGCGAAGTATACAAAATATAACGCCAGATTCCTTCCGCTATCCTCAACTTATCCCACTAAAATACCGCTTGATGCGGATTAAATAGCCTCCACTGGCAACCATTCACCGACAAGCATTACCAGGCATAGGCCTCTGGCGCCTCACCACAAGCGGGAAAAATAACATCCAGTCGCGCCAGAGTCGGCGCGTCAAGGCGAATATCCGGCACATGCAGCAGGTTAACCAGTTGTTCTACGTTACCTGGGCCGATGATCGTCGCGGCGACACCAGGTTGGTGCAGTAGCCAGGCCAACGCGATAGCGCTTGGCGCCTCACCCAGCTCATCGCAGAGCTGCTGAAATTGATCCAGTGGCGCGGCGTGCCTGGCCCGGGCTGCCCGCATAGCCTCTGATTGCCGCCGGCCCTGTCCGGCTGGTGACTGACCCGCTAACAAGCCCCCCGCTAGTGGACTCCAGGGAATCAACCCGAGACCATACTCACGACAGGCAGGCAAGACCTCGAGCTCGATTCGACGCTCGATCAGGTTATAGAGACTCTGCTCCGAGATTAAACCCAACTGATGCCGGGCACTGGCTTTTTCATTCGCTCGAGCAATACCCCAACCCGGAAAATTACTCGAACCCACGTAAGTAATTTTACCTTGTGCAATGAGCCGCTCCATCGCCTGCCAGATCTCCTCCATCGGTGCAGAGCGATCAAAGTGGTGCATTTGATAGAGGTCGATATGATCGATGCCCAAACGCTGCAGGCTCGCATCACACGCCATTTGAATATGTCGTGCTGACAGTCCACGATCGTTGATATCCGCCGACATGGGTTCATGTACTTTAGTCGCGACGACAAGCCGTTGACGTCGGGATTTATCTTTTGCGAACCACTTACCCAAGATGCTTTCCGTCGCCCCTACGCCAAGGCTGCCACCATACTGATCGGCAGTATCAATAAAGTTGATGCCGGCTGCCACCCCTTGATCCAAGATTTCAAAGACCACCTTTTCCGGCGTCCGAGATCCAAAATTCATGGTGCCAAGGCACAACTCGCTGACCCTCAGCGCTGAGCGGCCTAATTGACGATATTGCATATTTAAATGTCCGTTAGCATACGTTAGGGAGCCCGTAAATCAGGGCGCTCGCAGGGTGGCGCCAGTCACAAGGCCTTCACTGGAATCGGCAACACAGTGTTGCACCAGGCGCTGCGCTTCTACCGACAACCCCTTGTAATCTTGGTAGGTAATCCCCGGCACAATGGGTTCTCTAAACCAGGGCGCATAGATTTCCAGGTTCGGTATGGCGCGCATTGTCTCTGACACATTGGGTGTACCGCCGTGCCAGGCGCGCACATCACGTATCATGATGCTACCGGCAGGCACGGGGCAGACGGTGCTAAGCCGCATCCACTCTGGCTCATCTTGGAGACTGGGAATCGGCATGCGTGAGTGTTGAGTGCCTGGAATTTGCCGAGTCGGACCATTAAGCTGCGTGACATCTTGGGGCAGGAAGTTCACGCACACATAAGGGCAGGGAAGATCCCTGATGCTCATGTGCCCCAGAGGGTCATGGAAGGCACTAAAGGGGCTCCGCTTATCATCAACCCAGTCGCGAATGTCAGAATGCAGCGGCTGGTAATCGACGGCTCCGGGCAAGCAAAAATCACCGCTGGCCGACCTGAGCGTATAATGGCTCGAGCCAAATATCGCGTTCAAAATGCGAGTCACAGACGGAATATCCAGCAGCATTTGCCAGGCCGGATGATGGAGCTGACTGCGAGTCAAGCTGGACCCGCCGAAGGAGTATCGATGGGAACCGCGATTGCCTTTGTGGTCATGGTCAACGGCCACGATCTCTTTGACAACCTCGTCACAGCCCGACGCCAATATCGCAACTTGCTCGGCATTCAGGATATCGCTGATGGCCACAAAACCATCTCGATGAAAAAGTGCGACCGCACGCTCGACATCACCGGGCTTAAGTATCTCGAGTCCCTTTATGCCGTTGTTAGCTGTCAAATGTTGGCGCAACTGAGCAACCCGTGGATCGTCTTTTGGCGTGCCAAACCAGCCAGCGTTTATGTTGGTGTCTTTCATCTTACTAACCTGACTTGAGGTTCATTGAATCGAATATTGATCTATACACGTAGCATAGCGCAGTTGCCGAAATCGCTCTTCCAACCGAATGCGCGTTCACCTTATTACAGCGCCAGAAAGATGTGAAGCGACCAACTCGAGAGGCTGACCAGCGACCACGTCCACGGCGACTGAATAGCAGGTCGCATCATCCATCGAATAAACGCCGGTCGCGACGTGAGGATACTCATCGCTGATATGATGGATCTCCGCCCGATGCAGGCCCGGCGTCGGGCCATGATCAATGTCTATCTCAAATCGCCCCTCAGCCGATCGATTGGCCATGACGCGAGCGATCGGTGCGTTCGTATCCTGTGGGATCAAGGTCACCCAGAATAGACCCAGGGCTTTGCCATCGAGGATCGCTCGGCCTTGCACTGCGACGCGGTTTTTATCAGTCAAAAAGCCACTTCGGCGCAACCAGGTCATCAGCTGTCCCGGCCATTGGCCGAAGTCAGGATCACCAGTACCCATGCCCGCACCGTGGTCACCATAGCTGAAAATATGTAACTCGGCTGGCACGCCATGGGTTGCCAGCGCTCGATAGAACAAGATCGATTGATCTGACGGTACAATGCTGTCTTCATGAGAATGCACTAGGAACGACGGGGGCGTTTTGGCATTAACCAGCTCATCGGTCGCGAAATACTCATCTGCCTTTCGGCCTCGTTTGGCACCACTGGTAACCGCATAAACAGGCACGAGAAAGTCTGGTCGACTGCTCACACGCTCTATGGGGTCCGCCGAATTCGCTCGCCCTGAGTCGCAGCGGGTGCCCACGGCGGTCACAAGATGACCACCGGCTGAGAATCCCAGCATGCCCAGTCGGTTAGGGCTAATCCCGAATTCGCCCGCGCGGGCGCGCACCAACCGCATCGCGCGCAGACCATCTAATAAAGATACTTCAGTGGTGTACTTGGGGCCAACTCGATACTTCAACACAAAGGCAGCAATACCGTGACGATTGAGCCAGCGAGCCACCTGCAGACCTTCATGATCAGAGGCCAGCGTTCGGTAACCACCGCCCGGATTGATAATGATAGCCGTACCAACTGCATTCGATGGCTCAGGCAGATGCACTGAGATGGACGGCAGGTCGGTCGATTCTTTACCCTCAGCGCCCGGTGCGCCAGTCGGCCACAACAGTAACTCCTCGCCATCACGATTTGCCGTCTCTAGATTTGGTGCGTCAGGCATTGTCGGTATCCCTATAACCTCGTGAACCCACAACTCGTTAGCCAAGGTCCACCTGAAAACAATCACCGTGCCGCATTTAGAACATCGGGTCAATCGGCATAATAGAACCCACCCGCGGATCCAGGCGACTAGCTCATAAGCTGATTTGCGCCGAAGCTCCCTCGTCATAGTGTCGCCTCGACGGTGCTACTAAGGGATCGGCGTGCTCTTCAAACACAATCTCAGGCGCAGACTACCCGAGTCCATGCGGTTTGTTAATATCGCGCGCAGCCCCTTTGACTCACGGCAGGATCAGAACTTTTAACTCGAACTGACTCATTCGCTCGCCTGGCCGACCACGCCATCTCGCAATAACGCCTCGATGTCTTCGGCTAACCCTGCTTCAGCTAATATATCCCGCGTATCTTGCCCAATCACAGGACCAAAGCCGCCAGTCACAGTCGGCGTACCCGAAAATATCGGCGCCGGGCGGACTTCCCGCACCAGACCAGCGATGGGGTGCACTCGCTCATAGAACAGGGCATTGGCTTGAATTTGTGCATCACTGGGTAACTCGTCGAGGCTGCGAGCGTGGGCAAATGGCACATGCTCAGCATCCAACTTCTCGGTGAGCTCGGCCAGGGTCATACCTTTAGTAGCATCAGCCACAGCATTTTTCACCACCTCAACATACACCTGACGATTCTGCTGTCGACCTTTGAGGCTGTTGAAACGTGAGTCTGCGGCCATCTCCGTTAATGCCAGTGCTCGGCACAACCCGGCGAACTCATGATCTGACAATGTCATAATGGCGCCCCAACCATCGACCAATTCAACCACTGTGCCCGCGGCGCGAATAGGCGGGTGATGATCGATATCTTCACCGAGCAAGATATTATCGGCACCGGCATCAGGCCACAAAAATGCCACCGCGGTATCGAGCATCGACAGCTCAATATGTTGCCCGACGCCGGATTTTTCACGCGCATACAAGGCCGCTGTAATGGCTTGAAATCCTGTATAAGCTGTCAACTTGTCCATGAGTAGCTGATTCACCTGTTCCGGCCCCTCGCCCCGCTTCTGGCCCTGGACATCGGCGATCCCCGAGTACATCTGGATAATGGGATCGTAAGCACGCTTGCCCGCTTTTGGACCAGATTGGCCAAAACCGCTAATGGATAGGAATATGATGCGCGGATTGGTCACGGCTAGCGCAGCGTAACCCAGTCCCAGCCTGTCGATCACGCCCGGCCGGAAATTTTGGACCACGACGTCTACAGAGTCCGCCAGCTGTTGCACCAACTTGACACCCCGCTCGGACGACAGGTCAATGGCGATGGAGCGCTTACCTCGATTCAGCACATGAAATGAGCCAGAGTAGCCGTTGCGCTTGCTACCGACATTACGCTGAATATCGCCGGTCAACCGCTCAACCTTGATCACTTGCGCACCTTGGTCAGCCAGCATCGCACCGGTCAAAGGGCCTGAGACCACCGCAGACAAATCCAATACTTTAACACCCTCTAACGGCCCCATACGGCTCTCCTTCAATGTCGGTTTGCCAGCACGCTGTGCTGAAATCATTGTTCCTCGCCTGAGATAAGAACAACAACTCAGCGATATTACAACTGTCGCGATCTCTGTTATCCGAAGCAGAGCACCTTGAATCCAAATGCCAGAGATCTTTCAGGCAACAAAAATTACGCGACGCGCAGCACATCTATAACGTCCCAGGTCAGACCTATTCGCCACAGCAAGCCTGCACCAGGTTATTCAAGGCGCTTGTGCTAATGACAGGATCGAGTAAGGTCACTAACTAACAAGGCTGAAGTGGACACCTCGACACCCATCAGATTCAAACCCGAGGTCGCACAAAATTCTTCAGGACAGTGTCAGCTTGAATGCCATGTACTGCTGCCCGCCTTCACGGCAGACAGAGATTAGCCCAACGGAAGATGACCATGGAATTGGAACTCACCGCCGCACAACTCGCCGAACTGAACGCTGATCTGGCACAACTCAAGGCGCGCCTGACGGCACTGCTGACAGACACCGAACTGCAGGCAAAGCCGGTCAAGCTCAAGGACAACTCCAGCCGCTTAAGCCGAATGGATGAAATGCATAATCAGAGTATCTTGCGCGCTAACCGTAATCTCACCAGCAATCGCCTGACCCTGATCGACCGCGCGAAAGATCGACTGGATCAGGGCACCTATGGCCGGTGTAGCATTTGCGATGAAACTATCACGTTTCTGCGCTTGAAAGCTTATCCTGAAGCCAGCAAGTGTCTTACCTGCCAATCAGATAACGAGCACGGCTAAGCCTGGCGCAACTTCAACTTGGCGGCAACGCTAAGCACCAAAGCTAACCACTCAATCCTAACCATTCAATCTAACCACCAAATCTAAGCGCTAGCCTCAGGCCCAGACGCCAGCAGTTCAGCAACTGACAGCGCCAGATCGTAACGTTCCTTGGCAACCCGCAGCATGCTCTCAGCGAACTGTGGATGATCCAGCAGTATTCGACTGAAGTCTCTTTTACTCAGAACAAATAGATCGCATAGTGTCTTGGCCCTGACATCAGCAGTGCGCGCCGTCGAAAGCAGCAGGCCAACTTCGCCGAAGAAATTACCATCTTTGAGCTGGTTGACAACGTTGCCGGCGACATCTAACACCTCAACCTCACCGCGACAGATAAAATACATCTCGGTAGTGATATCCCCACGCTGAAGAATGATCTCACCAGGAGCGGCAGTAGCTGGGCGTAAGGCTAGAATGACGGCGTTCAGCAGCAGCGGGTCTGCACCCTTAAACATGGGCGACTCCTCCAGCACATCCGGCGTAACAACCTCAAACCAGCGTCGCCCGTCCCGTTCCAACAACTCGTAGGCCGACTTGGGCCCCCAAGAATTTCGTGAGTAGTTTGGAAATTCAGCCGCCGGCGTGGCTTCCCAGTGATCCAGCAATGGCTGGGCGATGCGCCAGGCAGCCTCAACCAAGTCACCACGGGAGAACAGCGTTGCATCGCCGCGCGAGCAGGCATACAGCATCACCTCATAGCCCGTATAGCGCGAGGCCTTAAAGGCATCACCGTAATTAAAGCTCATATCAACACTTTGTAATTGCATCGTAGGACCAGGTGTCTTTGCCTGGAACAGTAATTCGATACCCTGGAAGGGCTGAATATGAAACACCAGGCGATTCGATGTGAGATGCTCAATCCCGGTGCCCTGAAACACCTTCACTGGCGGTTTTTTGAATTCGATGACAATTTCCGTACCCCGCTTCCAGAGCGCCTTGCCTGAACGCAGATAGATCGGAACCCCCTCCCAGCGCCAATTGTCAATTTGTAGTTTTGCCGCCGCGAAGGTCTCAGTTTTCGATTCAGGATCAACGTCATCCTCCTCCCGATAGCCAGGCTTGCTGAACGCGCCCTGCTCGTCATAAGACGGCCCATACTGACCGCGAACAACGTTCTCGCGAACTTCATCGTCCGTATAAATACGAACTGACTCCAGCAACTTAGCTTTTTCATTACGAATAGAGTCTGCTTCAAAAGATCCAGGCGGTTCCATACAAATATAAGACAACATTTGGAACATGTGATTTTGCATCATGTCCCGAAGCACCCCAGATTGATCGTAGTAGCCGCCACGACCCTGAACATCCACCGCCTCACACACGTTAAACTGGATATTGTCGATATGATGCTTATTCCATAATGGCTCGAACATGCCGTTCGAAAACCGAAAGGCCAACAGGTTTTGCACTGTCTCTTTACCCAAGTAATGGTCTACTCGATAAATCTGCTCCTCTTTCCAGTATTGAAGAATTTCTTCGTTCAGATCCAGGGCTGATTGCAAATTCGTACCGAAAGGTTTCTCAACGATAATGCGCTTCCAACCACTACCTTCTTGAAATCCGGCTTTATACAGGTTTTCACATAAGCCACCAAAAAATCTTGGCGCCATAGCGAAATAGAACAATACGTTGCCACCTGCCTGATACTTTTTATCCAGCGCATCAACGGTTTTTTTAAGATGCGTAAAACCCTCAACATCTATGTTAGCGCTCTCAAAGTAGAAGCGCTCTAGCAACTCATCGCAAGCATCTTCATCGAATTCGTTACGAGTATGGAAAGCTCGCAAGCCCGTTTCCTCACTCGCCATTGACTCGCGAAACTGCTCGTTGCTGATATCACTTCGACCTGTGCCTAGAACCGCGAAGTTTGGCGACAATAACTCATCACAGGCCAGGTTATAAAGAGAGGGAACCAGCAATCGCTTCGTCAGGTCACCGGACGCGCCAAAGATCACCATGACACAGGGCTCGCTGAGCGGGTTCAAGGGTTCTGCGCAGGCACTTAAAGATTCTGGTTTTCGTGGGTCAGACATTTATATACCTTTTGATAGATCTGAACTCGAGTAACGAGAGAGCATGTGCTATCAAACACACTCGAATTGTTAGATTGAATCGGCAGACTTCGATTGACGATAAAAATAAGACGCGTATCTTTGTACTGCCGACACGCGCCCTATTGATTTTATATAAGCTTACTAACCACCAACACATAGCTTGCCCTCCCCGAATTAAAATTCCATTCGAGAATAGCCACTGACACAAGGTTTGAACAAACCTAACTGCCAAACCCGCGAAAGCTGGTGATTACTCTGTTTCGGAGCCCAAGGATTTAGGCGCCAGCAANTAGGCGCAAACCACGAGCCAGACCGTGATCACAACCTCAACTGTGATAAACACCGTCGCAAGGTCTGCGCCATGAAATCCCCAAGCAACTAAACGCATAATGGCAGCGAAGCCGAGCATGCTCGCCGCAGCACTCAGTAAGGTCGGATTTGATTTATAGGCTCCATAAAAAATGAAGCTGGCACTACACAGAAAGAAAGCCCCCAGGTCGCCGATTTGAGTACTCAGCGCCATGCCCTCCAGCAACGGCATACCAAGACTCGCCGCTGCGCCCTCAGGGTTAGCAATAAAGCCGATGGCATTGTTTAACATGAGCAGACCAGGGATGGCCGCGACGATTTGCAGGACTTTTTGATTCATAATGTTCACCTTAAATTTTTTTAATGACTTATTTTTCCGGACCAGCAAACCAGCTGCGAAGGCTCAGCCGCTCGCAGCGCAGCTATTCAGCCTGGCGCAGGCGGTGACGCTTAAGCCTTTTGCTTTTGCCGTTGCGCGTTCAAATATTTCAACAATGTCAACGTTTCTTCAGGCTCCATTCTGCCGATGGGCGAGTTGCTGTAGGTAGACATCATCACCTTGCCACTTCGACTGAGAATAAACTCGCTGGGCTGGATGAAATTTCGGTTGTCGTCCCACCAGGCACCCAGACTATCAGCATCGGCGCGCGTGACACCATGGGCCACCGGAAAACCTAGGGGCGCTGCCAGCGCCTGAGTATTCTCCATTGAGTCAACGCTCGCAGCGATGATCCGCGCACCTTGCTCTTCGAACGCTGCACGGCGCTCTTCATAGCCGGCTAACAGCCGGCAACAGTAGGGTCACCAATGACCACGATAGAATAGAACGATGGTAAATGGCGCCTCTAGGTCGCCAGGTAATTGGCGTGAACTACCATCCATGAGCTGCAATTTCAGGGCTGGGAAAGGATCGCCTGGCCCAAGCTTGTTGGTTTTCTCGACACTCATCTAACATTTCCTAAAACATTAAGCTTGGCTCAGTGTGAATTGATCGGCGAACGCTTGCAAGCCACCTTTCACACAATAGAAACAGACTTGTTATTCACCTTGACGACAACAATGTTTGGGACTTTTTTTCCACCCTGGATTGCCATGAGTGCTGACAGCCATGCATTAGTGAGGCAAAGTGAGGTTTTTTGCAGAGACCCATTCGATGGATTATCTTTCGATCAGTGACGCACAACAGCAAACCGGTTTAAGGCTGGTGTTAACCCGCGGTGTACCCGGCCCCTGGAGCGAAGCCGCGAAGGCGGTTCTGGACTTGCGGCATGTCGAGTACTAGGCGGTAGAACAACAAGGCGGGCGTAAAAACCCTGAATTAGTCGCCTGGACTGGGCACCGAAACGCGCCTATAGCTCTGTATAACAACGAACCGCCGCGCGTGCGCTGGCTGGAGATTTTAGATCTCGCTGAGCGGCTTGGCAGTGGTGACTCATTAGTGCCCACAGCCATCGAAGCGCGGATATTCATGGTCGGGCTGATCAACGAAATCGCCGGCGAGCGCGGTTTTGCCTGGAACGCCAGGCTGCTGATGCTCAACGCGGGCTATGTGGCGCAAGGCCCGGAAGTGATCGACAAAAATCCCATGTATCACCAGTACCAGTATGACGCGGGGCAAGTCAGTCTGGCTCGACAACGGGTCATCGACTTCCTGGATTTTCTCACCATCCATATCAAAGCGCAGGCTTCACGAGGCTCTGCGTTCCTGGTCGGCGACCAACTCACCGCCGCCGATGCTTATTGGGCCTGCTTTTCAAACATGTTGCAGTCACTACCCGCAGAACAGAACCCTATGCCGGACGGCCTGCGGCGCAGTTGGGCGGTTCTGGCAAAGTCCATTGACGGCTACGACCCGGTCCTCATCCACCAGCGAGACATGACCTATGCCCGGCATCTAAAACTGCCATTGGACTTCTAGGGTCGCAGCAGCTCGGTCATAAACGGCGCCAGGCAGTCTAGATCAAGCTGGCTGGCATTTTCCCAGATATGCATTTCGGTCATGGCGAAGCCGGGTATGGGTGCGGGCCCAAGACGATGAAACAGATAGGTTCCGGTGACTGCGGCAATCTCGTGGTGCCGCTGAGTCAAAGCCACTGGGTCACCCTTGAGATACAACTGGAACAAGTTAACGTGAGGCGGATTAGGATTGACGATGACCTGATCGAAGGCAGCAAGGCGACTCGCGATCTCTCGAGCCCGAGTCACCCAGGTATCCATCATCGGCAAGCGCCGGCGCAATCCGAAGCGAGCCGCAGCAACAAAAGGCGCCTGGGTATACAGGTTACCACCGTGGCGACGTTGCCAAACCCGACTCTGTTGGATGAAGTCCGTAGCACCCATCAGCATGCAACCCGCCAGTCCACCCAGATCCTTATAGAAGGATACATAGATACTATCAAACAGCGCGGCAATCTCTGCGTAGGTTTTCTGGTAGAACGACTGGCATTGCCAAATTCGCGCGCCATCAAGATGAATTGGAATGCCTTTGTCCCTGGCCCAGTCACTGATATCCACAAGGTTCTGCCAGGCCGGTAACAGGCCGCCTAAGGGTCGAGCAGGAAGTTCCAGAATAATCGCACCCGGCACAGCACCCAGGGCCAAAAAATCCTCTAAGGTCAGCAGTCGGTCGCGGATAAATTCCGGTCCACCGAACTGCAACCTTTTGATATTGTGCAGGAACTGATAGCCCAGTTGTTCGGCAAACTCGAGATGGGCACTGGGATGCATGGCGACGGTATAATTTCGAGATTGATCACAATAGACCCGCAGGGCAATCTGTTGCGCCATGGTGCCAGACGGCATAAAGACCGCCGCAGGCTTACCAAACTGAGCGGCGATCTCTGCCTCGAAGGCTTCGAGATAATCACCAGCCCCATACACATCAGGGCGCTCGCTGCCATCCAGGGAGTCGGCAATCTCACGCAGGCTTTCGGCGATAGACTGCTGTTCGCCATGGCCTGGCACACGATTGGTACACCGGTTAAAAAGTGCTTGCGAGTCAGCCATTATTCACTGCCATTTCGTCGACGAGCACCTAATTTTTGGCGCCTGCCCCATCTCGCTCACTGGATAGGGATTCTGAGGCTGCACTTTACTCACGGAGTAGAAATCGGTCAGCGCGTCGACAGGCTGGCGGCAGAAGAAAGATCCGGCAGCCGCGTCAAAAGCATGTCCTGCAACCCGATAGGAATCATCAAAGGCAGGAGAATGTGGGCGGATAACCAGGGTATCTAATTTCATAGTGACAGCTATTGGGCAAACAAGCCTCATGTTGTGGTATTTACCCTAACATTTCCAGTGAGGATCAAGGCGAGGATCACTTCAGTGGTTATCCGATTAATTCATCGATTAATTCATCGATTAATTCATCAATCAATTCGTCCTTGGCTTCACCGATTGATTGAGAGCCCAATCATAGGCAACAAACCGGATCTTCAGACTACCATCACTCAAGGCTTGAACCTGGTCTGAATTCAAACCAAGCAGGTCGCTGTAATGACTGAAAAAGTCTTCAAGACGGCTGTAACCCAACCAGCCTTGTTGAAAGTCTTCACGGTACCATTTAAAAATGGATGAGACCTCCAGTCCATCGCCAACTACCCGGTTACGGCTTGAATCCTGCAGGAATCGTCGAGTCTGATCCTCGAGCTGACTTTCAAGTCGAGCCTCAGTATAAGCCTCCGCGCGTAGTGCCGGGCAACCGATACTGGCGCAATTCACCGCGAAGTGAATTCTCGGTTCCTGATAGCCATCGTCGCCGCGAATCAGGTCGTGTTCGATATTATCCAGGGACCGGGTTTCCTCTAGCAGGGGAATGAATGCTCGACTCCATGGCGAGCGAAAAAAACTACCCAGGTCCTTAATAGAGGTCAGATCTGGATAGGCTGTCAACACCAACTCTACCGTCCAGGCATTATAAGCATTGATCAAAAATGCCAGCTGTGCCGGTTGGCTCAGGCTGGCAAACGTATCTTTTTTAACCAGCGCTAAGGACTGCAGATAAGCTGACAACTTCGCGCGTTCCGCCAGCATGCCAGCATAGTCGACACTGGTGCTTCGACCATCAGGGGTATCAACGACATGGGCGTGAAGCAGCTGATCCCACGGTACGTGACTCACACTCGTCACCGATTCAGCCCTGGCGCACAGAGCAAAGGACAAGCCAAGCATCAAGACACACAGCATACCGAGCCGTTGGCGCACAACCAGATGGACTAATAACTCTAGCTTCACGAAGGTTTCCCAGATGGGCAATTAGACTGCGGATAATACAATATTTTGCCGCCATTTAACGCTTAAACAGACAGCCAGCGGCGCATCGCAAGCGCATCCATCTGCCCGTTATTCATCCAACGAATAAGATTGATAAGCCACCGGTACAGCACCACCTTGTCGAACAATTTGTCTGAATTGCTTGATGTCCATGGCCCTTCGCGGTCTCAGCCGCCGATCTGGGACGATCGCACCGAGCCGTGGGGAGCGTCGAAAATGCACTCGACGCTCTTTTTTATCACGCTTTTCCTGGTACGCGGGCAAGCTTGCATCGACGATTTCCTGAACGTAGCTCTCACAACCCGCCTCTGTCAGACGAATCAGATAAGCCATCGCTACTGACTCGGATACATCATTCTTAATCACATGCTCCCGACCTGACATCAGCCCTCGCGCCCGGCGTTCGTCGATCCGGAACAGTTTAGCTAATTGTTGACAGGCCGTTGCCTCATCGACTTCGCCAGTCAAACCACCACTATATATTACCCGATAGCGTTGTTCGTCCATGTCACGCCGTTCGCCTAAGTCCTTATCGATCGCTCAAGATAGCTAAACTTAGCCACGCGTACCAATCTCAAAAGCGAATTTCAGACCAACTGTCTTGTCAAGCAGATGTCTGGCTGACAGTCTCGTTCCGATCCAAACTAAATCGACCCGTACCCAACGCGCTAACCATCAGTAGTCCCGCGACGATACCCATATTCTTGAAGAAGTTCTGAGTCTCATGGGCGCGGTCGGCCTCAGCAACTGCCCAAAAATTATGCATGTAGACACTGATCACAACGGTCAATAGCGCCAGTACCAAGGCGGCCCACTTGCCTTTAAAGCCGACAATCAGTGCTGCTCCTGCGCCAAGCTGAATGATGATCGTGATCACCAACAGGACCGGTATCAGGGGCACTTGGTGGGCGGCCATGTACTCACTGGTGCCGGCAAAGTCATTCACTTTGCCCAGGCCTGGCAGAATGAAGTAAAGGCCCATTAGGAACCGACCCAGCAGCAGACTCGTGTTCTCAAGATATCCTATCATTGTGCTTCCTCATCATTGGGGTGCGACCGGGGTCGACCATTTGGTTTCTACAGGCAGGCTTGCACCGCTGGGCGCGCTGACACCCGCGAATGCCAACGCCACAGATGTTTTAACTCATCACTCGGCTGCAGCGCAACCAATCTCGTGGCGAAGTTCACCGCCGCTAACAAGGAGATATCCGCGACGCTATAACGCTCACCGGCGACGTAGGTGTGCGCTGCAAATTCATCATCCAGGCGTCGATAGTAACGTTCAACATTCTTATCACTCATCTCCTTAGCCAGCGGGTTCTGCGTAAATCGGCCCAGTTTCGCGACGATAGGCCCATTAACCCAGGACGTGCCAATCTGCGACCAGAGTTCGAGCTCAATCTGGCGATTTCGCATTTCAATAAAACCCTGCTCAAAGGGATCATTGCCGAATAAATTTGGCGTGGGGTACACGCCCTCTAGATAACGGCAAATAGCCACCGACTCTGCTAAGCACCGACCGTCATCCAGCTCCAACACCGGAATTTTACCACTCGGATTTTTTTCAAGAAACACTGGCGTCTTATGCTCGCCCTTGGACATGTCACAGGGTACCGTTTCATAGGTCACGCCTTTCTCGGCAAGGAAGACCTTTACCCGCCATGGATTGGGGGCACCAGCAGAGTCGTAAAGTTTCATGGCATTTTCCTGATTGATCAATGATTAGCATGCCGGGTCAGACATTCGTGGCGCCACTACCCGCTGCTTTTGAGCGTCGAATCTAACGAAGACTACAACATCTTTTAATCCCTCGGGCAATGACATCCGTCGCATGGGGCCACGCCCAAAATATCAAAGTAATCTTGACCCAGCGTAGTACTATCTTAGATTAACTTTAGCTTCGCGCCGAAGCCGCACCTGCGGGTTTGGGCCAGAGCCTCGATCAGAGTAAACTGACAGCAAAACTTGCCGTCATTAAAACCGTTAACGGACTTTATCCATGACCATCTTATTTCTCTTGTTCGCATTCTTCATTGGCGTACTTGCCCTTAATCTGTTTCGGCCAGTCTATCGCCATTCTGGCCTGAGTGTCGCGAGCTTCGTGGCCGGCTGGTTGATCGGCGAACTGGCATTGCATCATATCGCCTGGCAGGTGACGTTGGTGTTGCTGTTTGCCTGGGGTGGCGCAATCAACGGCTTTATGGGTGCGATGGGACTGGCCATCTGTATTGCCAGCTGGCTCGGCATGGGCTGGTTTTATCAACGCGGCGATCGCGCCAAGGAGGCAATGCAGACTGCCTTAACGGCTGCACTTGGTAACGACTATGAAAACCAAATTGATGATGGCCTGCGCGCCCATTTCCCCCTCGAGGTGGATGCTGACAAAATCATGAACCCATTGCATAACCTCAACTCAAGCGTTGAGGTCATCAAAGACATCGCTTTTGGTTCACATGGTCAGAAACTGGACATCTACCGACCCCGTCGCGCCCTCATTAACAGCCCAGTACTACTGCAGATTCATGGTGGTGCCTGGACAGAAAAGATGGGTAGCAAAAACGAGCAGGCGATTCCGCTCATGAGTCATATGGCCATGCGCGACTGGATCTGCGTCAGCATCGACTATCGGCTCAGTCCCAAGGCAACCTTTCCTGAACACATTATCGACTGCAAGGAAGGACTAGCTTGGGTCAAGGCGCAGATCAAAGACTACGGCGGCAATCCTGACTTTATCATTCTCACCGGCGGCTCCGCCGGCGGACATCTGAGTGCCCTGCTCGGGTTAACGCCGAATGATCCGGTATTTCAGCCGGGGTTTGAGGACATCGATACGCGAGTTCAAGGTGTCGTGCCCTTCTACGGCGTTTACGATTTGACCGATGAATACCAGCTGCAACACAATGCCAGCCAACGCAAGCTGTTTGAAGAATCGGTGCTGAAGCTTTCCCTAGAAGCTAATCTCGCGCAGTACCAGGCGGTTTCGCCCTTATCGCGCATCAACGCTGATGCGCCCCCATTTCTCATTATTCATGGCGACAAGGATTCGCTGGTGCCGGTGGCTTATGCCCGACTGTTCGCCGGCAAATTACGAGAGGTGTCAAAACAACCGGTGGCCTATGCCGAGATTGCCGATGCCCAGCACGCTTTCGATATGTTTCCATCCCTGCGCAGTGAGCACGTCAAACAGGGGGTCGAACGCTTTCTGGCTTATCTATATAGCCAGTATCTCAAACAGCCATAAGCTGGACGACCCCACTAACCTTCAAGCCCTCGCGGCTTAAAGGTAGGATCCAGCAAGCCAAAGAAGTGATCTAGCATCCGCAGGGTCAAACCCCAGACAACCTCATTTCCCACCTTGTAGCCAGTGAATGCCTGGGATCGATTACCCACAATACTCTGGCGCTGGGTCAGGGAATCGCCGGTATGCATGTCTCGCAAAGACCCCCAAAGAATATCCGCCACTTCATAATTCGGCGTCATGACAACATCCGGATTTTCCAAGATGTAAACAACCGGCGTGACTACCATATCAATATTTCGACCCCGTGGATTCGCTCGAACCTGATCAAGTTGACCGAGATAGCGGCCATGCTGAGTCAAATCCAAGCCGATCTCTTCCCAAGTTTCACGCTCGGCCGTCGCCCGCAGGGAGGCATCACTCGGCTCACAATGGCCGCCGGGGAAGGCCATATGTCCCGACCAAGGATCACCGTCCTTGCTCGCCCGCAGAATAAATAACATCTCTGGCTGCGGACCTGGCCGTAAAATGGCGGCAACAGCCGCCTCACGCGTACCGGGCGCAATGTCCTGCAGCTGAGGTTGATGCTGGTCAAGTCGATCGATAATAGAATCTATTTTCAAAATGCTCATGTCTGCATAGTATGGGCACTCGCCCCCAGATTCAAACCCAAGTTTCGTTGAAAGGATAACTATCATGCTGACTCGCCGGTTTACTGCCACCTTACTTCTGCTGTGCCTGATCAGCAGTTGCGCCGTCAACCCCGTGACCGGCAAACGTGAACTGGCGCTGGTGACCCAAGACCAAGAATTAGCCATCGGCGCAGAACAATATGCACCAGCACAGCAATCCCAGGGCGGCATATTTCGGATTGATCCAGAATTGAGCCGCTATGTTAACGCGGTTGGCCAACGGCTGGCGGCAGTGAGCGATCGTCAGTTGCCCTATGAATTTGTCGTTCTCAACAATTCCGTGCCCAATGCTTGGGCCTTGCCCGGTGGTAAGATCGCTGTCAATCGCGGCCTGCTGCTTGAACTGCATAACGAGGCAGAACTGGCCGCAGTACTCGGCCACGAGATCGTTCATGCCGCTGCCCGCCACGGCGCAAATGCCATGCAGCGCGGCATGCTACTGCAAGGTGTTGTGATGGCCACTGCACTGTCGGCGGCGAACTCTGACTACGCTAATTACATTATCGGTGGCGCCCAAATTGGCGCTCAATTGGTCGCCACTCGATATGGCCGCGACGCTGAATTAGAGGCCGACTACTATGGGATGCAGTATATGGCTCGAGCGGGTTTTGACCCCAGTGCTGCAATCGGATTGCAGGAAACATTTGTGCAACTATCCGCGGGCCGCGAATCTAGCTGGCTCGAAGGCCTGTTCGCCAGCCACCCGCCATCGCCTGCCCGAGTCGCCGCTAACAAGATGACGGCGCAAGCACTCAATACCACCGGTGAGATCAACCAAGTGCAGTACGAAACCCAAATCAAACCCTTGAAAGACCGGTTGCCAGCCTACCAACTACTCGACAAAGCGACGGCGTTAGTAGCGAAGAATCAACTTGAGGAAGCTACTGAGGCTATCGACCAGGCCATAGCGAGGGTCCCCGAGGAAGCTCGTTTTGATGGCTTAAAGGGCGAGATTTTACTTTCTCAGGCCCGCTACCCGGCAGCGGTGGCGGCTTTCTCCAGTGCGTTGAAGAAAGATAGCGCCTATTTTGAGTATCATCTCGGCCGCGGTTTGGCGCGCGCCAAGCTCGGCGATACAAAGGCAGCGCGTGTCGACCTGGAGCAGAGCATCAAGCTATTACCCACCGCCTTGGCCAGCAATGAACTCGGCCAAATGTCTCTTGCTAGCGGCGACCTGGGCAATGCCAAACGTTACTTCCAGGCCGCGATGGGCGCTGGTGGCAGCCTCGGCACAGCGGCCAGCATGGCCTTTATGCAGCTCGATCTTCCAGATAATCCGGGGCAGTATATTAGTGCCAAACCCGCCATGACTGAATCTGGCCATCTAATCGCGACGGTACTCAACCGCACCAACCTGCAGCTGACGAACATCAGCATCGAATTTAGCGCGCGGGTCAACGGCCAACCGAGGCAAGCTATTCTCTCTGTGGCGCAATTAGCCCCGAGCGCCCAGGTTCAACTCGACAGCGGCTGGCAATTTAGTGGCACCGACCAGCTTGCAGCGGTTCAGGTTCGTGTTCTCAAGGCCCGCGCCGACCCATAGATTGGCCGTGATATGCCGATCTAGACGATCGCCGATGGTTAACCCTTCATGGACTGCATCGTGGTAGGCTTTGGCACTGCAGAATCTATTGGAATGCTCACTTGAAACTCAGTAACAAGACCCTGTTCGCTTTTGCATTTTTGAACCTGCCACTGTCCCTGGGCGGATTACCCCTGGGGTTATATCTCACGCCTTATTACGCCTCAGAGTTCGGCATCAGTCTGTCCATGATCGGCGTCATCATCATGCTCACTCGAATTACCGATGTGATCACGGACCCCTTAATTGGCACCCTATCCGATCGCACACCGGCAAAATTCGGCCGCCGGGGATTATGGATTCTGATCGGTATGCCCATCATGTCGGTGGCCGTCATCGCCGTATTTGATCCTTTCTTTACCCCGACGCCGCTGTACCTGTTTTTTGCTGTCGCCTTATTGTATTTTGGCTGGACCCTCATCGGCATACCCCTGACCGCCTGGATTGCGGAAATATCCAGCGACTACAATGAACGGTCTCGCATCACCGGCGCGCGCACCTGGGGTGGCATCGTTGGCTCACTGGTGGCCATCGCCGCACCATTGATTCTTGCAGGCCTGGCGGGCGTGGGCTTCACCGGCCTTGCCCCAGAGACCCCGGGCAGCCTGCAACCTATGTTGCGCGTCCTGGCCTGGTCGTCGGTTATTTTCCTGTTTATCAGTGTTCCGTACCTATTGCTGAATGTTCCCCAGCCGCATTTCAAACAGACGGAGCGCGTTAACTTGAAAAAGGGTTTTCAGTTGATCATGCGAAATCAGGCCTTCCGGCGCCTACTGATCGCTAATGTCCTTGGCGCCATCGGTTGGAACTCCATCAACACCCTGTTCATCTTCTTTGTCACGCTTTACTTGTTAGCCGATGCGAGTCAGTGGCCCATTATTATTGTCAGCTACCTCATCGGTCAGTTTGTCGGTACACCCTTGATCATGGCCATCGCTCCGCGATTTAATAAACATCGGCTGTTGGCTGTCTCGTCCCTGATTTCCAGTGCGGTCTTTAGCCTGGTCCTGTTGTTCCAGCCTGGCGACTACGTCTGGTATGTGGCTTTGAATTTTTTCACGGGCATCCTTGCGCCCGCCAACGCTATTCTTGCGCCCTCTATGGCGGCCGACGTCATTGACCAAGACACGCTGGAGAGCGGCGAGCAACGAGGTGCGCTATTTATGGCCCTGTGGGGCATGGCGGACAAATTTGCTATTGCTGCGGCCGCCGGTATTACCTTGCCGTTAGTCCAATATCTGGGCTTTGATCCTTTGATTCAGAACGATCCGGATAGCCTCAAGGTGCTGCAATACTCGTTTTGCTTCGTCCCGATTTGTTTCTTCATTCTGTCCGTCGGCTTTCTCTGGAACTATCCCTTAACTCGAGAACGCCACAGCGAACTCAGAGACGCGCTGACCCGTAAAAATTTGGTGGCGGAAAACATGGATACACCCTGAGCCCAAGGGCTTCGTGATGAGTTTCATGCTATAAAGAGCGGCGAGAAATTCATGAGTAGCGAGTCTATGGCGCACAAGCATTGGGAAAATCCAGAATCCATTGGTTATGGCAGATTACCCGC
>JGI20153J14295_10000936_pt1 | contig 23509 bp, 18 predicted proteins | sample COG_03_FD_14295 | JGI IMG/M metagenome (IMG submission 14295) | reverse complement strand
TTTAGTGCACCAAATGTTAGTGTTGCATGTGAATTTTTAAAAGAGGAGATTGGCACTCCAATTTTAAATATTATCGAAAAATATGATTATCTTGATGACCCTACTTATGAAGGTAGCGAGTCTTTTACCTTAGTTAAAGAATATGACAGCCTAAGTTTATGTGAGAACTCTGAATTAGAAGATACTTTGATAAAAGTATTTGTTAAAGAGGGCAAAATTATTGCAACTGAAATTGAGGGCCCATATGGTGAGGCCAAAAATGGTAAAATTTTAAATTTTGCTAAAATTTATTTAGGCTACTCAACTGAGGAAGAAATTGATGAAAAATGGACTGGAGGCACAACCTTATCATCTTTTGGCGAGAATGTAGTTTATGGGCGAGTTGAATTTATAGATGGAAATTATGAAACCTTAACCATCTCTAAACCTGAGTTTAAGCAATTTTTGTTTGGACCTAATGTGCAAGAAATTATGATGTAGTAGAAATTTTGATTTATGAAAAAAATATATAAAATATTAGGCTTATTGATTTTAATTTTAAACTTTAATCAATTTACAAATGCAAAACCATTACCCCCAGGCTCTGGAGAAGGTGATGTACCAGCTAATATTTTAATTTTATTAGATAGCTCTGCTAGTATGACTGCTAGAATTGGAGATGGTTTTCCAGCCCTCACTTCAGCAGCTACTGATTGGAACGGCAATAGAGTTTTTACAAATGCCTCTAAGCAGGATGGGGGATTATATATGGTTAATTCTTCAGGAGAGAGAATTAACTTTTCAGGGAAAAAAGATAATGGAGATACTTATGAAAGATCTATATGGTGGGCTAATGATGATACTGACCGGACTTGTGATAATAATATAAATCATAGAGGCAGAGGAACCAATTACAGGGTTACAGAAAATAGAATGTTGCATGAAGTACGTTATGTAACTGGAGTAACTGTTGGTGGAACCAATATTAGTAATGAAAATCTTTTATTCATAGGTCAATATCAACCAAAAAATAATCGTAGTTCCATTATTGCTGTCGACGATCAATATAGATGCAGACTTGCTATGAATATAGATGGTGTTAATGCTAGAGGCCATCAACCTAAGGGTTTTGATATTAGTAATAATGCTGATGGAGATATTATTGTAGCAGCCTATGGTAGAGATGGTAAAAATGCTTACCAACAAACTTGTAATTTAAATGATGGAAAATGTGCAAAAGTATCAGTCAAAGGTAAAAATCAAAACAATCAATATGGAAGATTATTCGATGGAGCTCGTTTTAGGTTAAATAGCGACTCAACTGTAATGTATGTTTCTGATGATAACCATGTATGGGGTTATCAAACAAGAATATCTAATGGAGTGCCATTAATTCAAACCAGCTCTTTTGAATTCAGAAAGTGTATTGGACGTGCTGGTGCTACTGGAACCCAAGTAAGAGATATTCAGAATTTCGATATATCGAGTAGCGATGATGATGTAATGTATGTTGCGGGTAGAAACAATACAGTTCAAAGGGTTGAATGGACTTCAGATACAGTTTGTACAGCAACAGTCACTGCAGGAACCCCTAATTCAAATTCAAACCGTGATGAAACTGCTGGAAGCTTAGATGCTGAAGATATTAGAATAACAGATAGTGTGAGCGCTCTAAATATAGTAGGGGGCAGAATTATATTTAGCCACAGTGGTCATGTTGATGAATTAACTGAAAGCCTTTTTACTGCAGCTAGAAAAAATGATGCCTGGCAAATTGCATATGGGGGAACGCTAGACTCAAGAATGGATGGGGCCAAAAAAGCGATTATTGCAGTTTTATCTGATAGCAGCTTAACTAGTGGTGCAAATTTTGGTTTTGGTCATTGGAATGCTGGTGAAAAAGCCTACCCTAAAAACAGAAACCCTGGCGGTAGTGGCTACTGTCATAGAAATAATACAAGGTGTCAATATTATGAAGGTTGGAAAGGGATCCATCCAGCAGGTACAAGTGAAGTATGTTCAATAAATTCTTGTTTAAATGTTGGGATTAGTCCAGAGGGTGCTAATAGAGCTATTCAAGTTGTTCAAACCATTAACACAAGCTTTGGAACAGACTCTGAAGCTTTTTCTCAAATTGCTCATGATTATTTTTTTGGCCCTGTATCTCCTCACGATCCAGACTCTGATTGTCAGTTAAATTATGTAATTGTTATTGGTGATGGTATGATGTCTGGTACAGGAACAGATTCAGATGGTGGTATTGGAAGGACTAAAGATAGACTTACAAGATTAAGAACTGATTTAGGTGTCAAAAGTTTAATGGTTGCTTACGGCCCTGGCATAAAGGATGCTGGAATGACACAATTTGATGAATTAGCTGTAGTTGGTTCATGCGATGCTGCTGGAGATCAAGACTGTGAGGCTACAATTGTAGCCAAAACTCCTTTAGAACTTCAAACAACACTTGCACAAAAAATTAGACAAATCTTAGCTGAACGTTTGGCATTTACTGCTCCATCAATTACAGCAACTATTCAACAAGGAGGCTCATTGTATCAAGCGCAATTTGCTTACGAACAATATGGTGAATGGCAGGGAACTATCTTAAGAAAAACATTGAACTCAGACGGAACAGTTGATCATGATGAAAACAGTCCAGGAAATTGGGATGCAGCGAAACGTGTAAAATTACAATCAGCTGGTGGAACAGCTGATCCTGGTAATGCAGATGGTAGAAATATATGGACAGCAATTGGAAGTAGCGATGCAAACTATATTGGAAATTGGGATAATGTTAATGAAACAAACGCACCACTTTTAGAAACTGAGATGGAAAAGTTGGGCTATCAGATTAATAATTATTACACTTCAAGCTCAACATGTACTGGAGATGATACCACAACAGAGGAACGTAATGGTCTTTTGCGCTTTTTAGCTGGCCAAGATTTTTTTGATTATGATGGAGATTGTATAACTACTGAGTTAAGAGATCATGTACTTGGTGACATATATCATTCTCAGTTAATTGAAGTTGGTGCACCAGATGGTGATTTAAAATTTACTGATAACAACCAAGAAGCTTATTTTAGAGCAACAAACAATTATCAAGCTTTTAAAAATTCATATGCAACTAGAAGAGATGTTTTATATGCAGGTTCAAATAGTGGATTGCTTCATGCATTTAATGCCCAAACAGGAGATGAGGAATGGGCATTTCTTCCACCACTATTAATGGGAAAATTACCCACAATGATTAACTCTAACCTTGATGGAAGAGTTGATGGATCTAAAGGAGGTAGTAATGCAATATTTGGAGTAGATGGCTCTCCAGTTGTTCATGATGTATTTATGAAAGGCTTAACTCCTGAAGGAAATGTTGAAGGAACAAAAAGTTGGCATAGTATATTATTTGTTCCGTTTGGAAGAGGTGGAGCAGGTTTTTCAGTATTAGATGTTACAAATCCAATAGTAAAAGATGGTGCAGGACCATTACACATGTTCACTGTTTATAATGATTACATAAATAATATGGTCTATATCGCAGATCATGAAGGAAGCATTAGGGAGGAAGAATATTCTTCAGGTTCCGCTAATATCAGTAGCTCAGTTGAAGCCAAAAAAGCAACTTCAAATTATAATGGATTGGTTGCAAATGATGGAGGCACCGACTCAACAACTTTTACAAATCGAGATGCAAATGCAGTGTGCCAGACTAATGCTGAGGTGAGTGGAAATTTTGCAACTAATGGAACTTCGTCTTGTTATATAGGTCAAACCTTAACTTTTAATGATGTAATACTTAACACTCCAAACAATCAAGCAATAGACCCTAATATGTTAAATGTTACAGAGATGGTTGGAGGTGAATTTTTACCAGTTACATTTTCAGATGCAAGAATGCTAAATGGTGAGTTGGTAATTACTTTTAACGAAGAAAAGATTTTTAATATAGGTCAAAGTTCAAACGAAGAAAGAGTAACAAATAATATTTTTGTTCAAACATCATGTACAGCAGAAAGAGGAATTGACCCTGCTTTTGATTATAGTAAATTAGGTGAGACTTGGTCTACACCAAGAATTGCAAGGTTACCCTCTGATATTGAAGGTGATAGTGCTGACCCAGCAAATGATAAATATGTAGCAATCATGGGTGGTGGAATGGCTAATAACAATTTATGTGCTGGCTCTGCTTTATTTTTAGTTGAATTAGATGACCTAGATGAACCTGGAAGAATTTATGGTGCCGAAGCTAATGGTGGACCGATTACAATTATTGATACATCACCAGAAGGTGTGGCTCTTGGAAATGATGTAATTGAAACACTCAATGGTAGTGATATTAACAATGCTATACCAACTTCCCCACTTGTCATTACACCAGATACAGCCTTTGGAATTCCTTGGCGTGGAGCAATGGTTTACATAAATGATAGAGAAGGGAAAATTACAAAAATAAACTTAACAGACTCTACAGTGAATGATGCTAAATTATTTGATCAAACAACATTATTTAGATTAAATGCCAACACTACGAACAAAAGATATACATTTTTCTCAATGGATGCAGGTGTAGGAGTTACCACAAAAGATTTTTGGTTGTTTGGAGGAACTGGCGACTTTAATCAGCTAGGAGATAAAGGGCAATTTATGGATAATATTTTGTATGGCATTAGAGATTTTGATTTCCCCAATTTTAAACATTTAAATGGCGTTGTTGTTCCATCATATAATGATGAGTCTTTTACATTAATAGCGCATCAAGGAGCAAATAATGCTAGATCAATTGATGATGCAGACGTTTGTTCTGATGTTACAGCAGATACAGATGGCAGCGAATGCCCAACAAATTCAGAAAGTGCTTGGGTAATTCATTTAGATGATCAAAACGATAATACTCACAGAAAAGCTTCAGCACCTCCAACTTTATTTAAAGGACAAGTTTATTTTCCAGTATACGAACCAGCCCCAGGATCAAATAGATGTAATATTGGAAAGGCTTATATTTGTGCTGCAGATGATGAGTGTGGAACTAATAATTCACACAAATTAGTTAAGGGTTCAGAGGCTAATGGAAAAAATTGTACCTTTGTAAGAGAAGGGGTGTTATCTGAATTAGTAATATTTGGAGACAAATTATTTGCAAACGTTGCGGGCCCAAGTGATAATGAAAATACACTTTATTCAATATTGGCATTAGCAGGAGAAGTTTTATCTAATAAAGGTGGTTGGAGAGACGTAGGATTTTAAATCAAAAGTCTTTTATGCTATTTTTTTAAGACCAAAATATTTTAATATAGAAATAACCAATCCATACAAACATATTAAGCATGGTTATAAAAATAATTGCTAAGCCCACAATAGAGTCTTGGTCAACTTTTTTTCTCCATTTAGATTGAAAAAACTTTAACGAATAAGCATAAGTTAAAATGAATATATTTAAAGCAGAGATAATAATGTTTATAAATAAAAAAATATTCACTTAAGTAATTAGTTTTTTTTGTTCAATCTTATTCTCTAATTTAAAAATATTTTTATATAATCATTTGAAAAAAGAAAGATTAATGTTCCAATAATTATAAATGGACCAAAAGGTATTTGTGAAGACAGTTTTTTTTTATTTGTTATTAAATCTGGAATTACACTTATAAGTGCTGCCACAGATGAAAAAAATATTATAAAAGGAATTGACATCCATCCAAACCAAAAACCAATTGCAGACAATAACTTTGCATCTCCTAAACCCATTCCTTCTTTATTTCTAATTTTTTTATAAGTAAAAATTATTAACCAAATTATCACGTAGCCAAAGAAACCTCCCACTAAAGAGTTAACTAAATTTGGAAATAAGGTTGTATTTAAATTTGGATCAAATGATTTTAATATGCCAATTATCATAAGAGGATACGTTAATTCATTTGGAATTATGAAATGTTTAAAATCAATAAAAAAAATTATCACAAAGCTGATACTTAAAATAAAAAAGAGAAGAGTAGTTAACGAAACCCCAAAGAAATGAAAAATTACAACAAAACTTATTGCTGAAACTAATTCTACTAAAAAATATTTAATATCAATTTTAGATGAACAATGTCTGCATTTTGCATTTAAAAACAAATAAGAAAACAATGGAATGTTATCGTGCCATTTAATTTGAGCTTTACAAGATGGACAGTGTGATCGTCCTGTGACAACGCTTATATTGTCAGGAATTCTGTGAATGCAAACGTTACTGAAGCTGCCCCATATACTTCCAAAGATAAATGCTATAAGATATAACACAACTTATAAGGTAATTTTAGAGGACAGTTCTATGAACCCATCAATGCAATATTGTAAAAGCATCATTGCGTCTGTAAGGTGTAAGTAGAGGTTGGGAGTATGAATAATGAGTTCCATCACTCACAAAACTATCAAAAATTTAATGAATATCAATTTATAAATAATATGTTCTTTGGTGCTAAAAAAACAGAAACAATCAAGGTTGATAATACGAGTATTAAAGACTTAGAATTAGTTACAAAAATGAGCCAAGAGTTTGCAAAAACTCTTGATTTAAAAGAAACATTACAAACCTCATTGGAAGTAATTATCAAAAGAATTAATGCTCAAGCCGCTAACATTTTTTTAATAGATGATGATAAACAAAATTTTCAATGTATTGCATCAAAGCATCAAGCATACTTAGAAGACTTTGAAATTCCAATTACACAAGGTGTAATGGGAAAAGCAGCACTTATGAAAGAATGTATAAGAGTTGGTGATGTGAGAAAAGATGTAAGAGAAATTGCTGAGTTCTATTTTGATTTAGATAATAAAACAAACTTTACAACTTATTCCGTTTTATGTTCTCCATTAATCGTTTCAGATGAATGCATTGGTGTTATTCATTGCTTAAATAAAAAAACAGACAATAAACTTTTTGAAGAAAGCGATAGAAAACTTTTAGAAACTTTATCTGGACCTGCAGCATTGGCAATTAGAAATGCGAAGATGGCAAAAGACTTGATTGATAAAAATAGAATGGAAAAAGAAATAGAAATTGTTGGTGAAATTCAAAAAACATTACTATCTCAAAATATAAAAGAAAATTTTCCTATTGCCGGAATAAATATTCCTGCAAAAGTTGTTTCTGGAGATTTTTATAATTTTTCAGAATTATCTAATGGAGTTTATGGCTTTGGAGTTGCAGACGTATCAGGTAAAGGAATTAAATCTTCATTACTAATGTCAAAAGCATCAAGTCTCTATAGATGTTTAAGTAAAACAAATTTTTCTGCAGCAGGTCTTTTAGATATTTTAAATACAGAGATCTGTGAAACCACTTCAAGAGGAATGTTTGTAACAATGTTGATTGGAATTTATGATAGTAACAAAAAAGAATTAACTTTAGCAAATGCTGGTCACGAACCTCCGTTAATTTATTCTAATGATGGAAATTTTTCTAATTTTGAAGAAGCTGGACCACCTTTAGGCATAGCCCCAAAATTTAAATTTAAAGAAACTAAAATTAGTTTCTCAAATAGTTCAATGTACATCTTCACTGATGGCATTACTGAAATAAGAGATGCCAAAGGAAACATGCTAGAAGCAGATGGGTTTAAAAATTATATTAAAAAGTATCAACAAATTCCAAACCACGAAAGATTAAACAAGATTATTGAAGATATAATTAAATCTGGTCGTATACAAAAGGATGATTTAACAATTGTAGCAGTTGATGCTTAATAATTATTAGTAAATTAGTTATTATTTAAAATATATTTTTATTTATCTTCTTTTAGGGAGAACTAAATAGATTTAAGAGTAATTTTGAGTAGAAAAGATTAGTTCAATCCAATATTTGCCTTCATGGTTCTATTTTAGGATGAAATCACAAGAAAACGCTTAAAAAATTTCTCATACGTCATATACAATGACTTTAATTGATTTCAACTCATGAGTGTCCTATGATCTTGTTTATAAACTGTTGTCAAAAAACATTGTCAGCATGAGTAATAATCAATTTTTAATTGAAAATTACAAAATATATCAACATTATATTTTCGGAATAGGTAATATAGTAATTATCAAAATTTTTATAATATTTGTATTTATCTCTAGCACAAATTGAAAAATTTCTAACATAAATTAAAAAATTTCTAACACAAAAATCATAAATGCATTAATTATTCAATTATCATTGATTTTATTGGTTTATTTACAATTTTTGAAAAATATCGTATCTCTAACACAAAAAAACTAATTTTTGATCTTACTTTTCAAAAATAGTTGATTTTGTTGGTTTATTTACAATTAGTAAAAAATACCATGGCTCTAACACAAAAAAAATTTGTTTTTGACTTTATTTGTCGATTATTAAATCTCTAACACAAAAAAGATACTTTTTGTCCTTATTTTTCAATTATCGTTGATTTTATTAGTTTATTTTTGATTTGTGAAAAATACCATGGCTCTAACACAAAAAAAATAGTTTTTTGAGATTGTTTATAGATTTTAAGATCTCTAACACAAAAAAATTACTTTTTGATTTTATTTTTTGAATATAATTGATTTTACTAAAATTCATAAATTTATAATGATTCTTAAAATCTCAATAAATTTTGAAAAATTATAATATGTAAAAATTTTATACGTTTTTTCAGATAAATTAAATTCCCAAAAAGCTAATACATAAGAAATGATTATAATTTGTGTTAGAGGTAAATTCAAATTTTATAAAAAAGACATTTATCTTAACATTTTAATACGGACATAAAAAAATTGATTTTGCTTGGTTTTTTAAATACTGCCCGTTTTGAGCACTATAATCATTATCTTGTGTAAGAGTTTATCCATTTTGGTGTTAGAGATTCACTAGTTTGATTAAATAAATATATTTAAATATTATGAATGATCAAGAAGACGATAAAAAAAATTTAGACAACACATTATCAGACAATGATAATAATAATCAATCAGAAGTTGATTTAAATAATCAACCTCAGAGCGAAGAAAATCAAAACCAAAATAACGAACCCGATTCAGATAATGAAAATCAATCTATAGTTGATTCAAATAATCAAACTATGAATGAAAACAAATATAAAAATCAAGAAACTGATTTAAATGAAGAAGCTAACAATCAAAATATTGAAGAGAAGATAACTGTAGAAACTTTAGATGAAATAAAAAATGAAAATAATAAGTCGTCTCATCAAGTTATTCATAAAAAAGAAGGTAGATTACATATTTATGTAAGGCAGGATAAATATAAAGGTGAACTCAAATCAAAAAATTGGGTTGGTAGGCTTTATATTGATGGTAAACAAAAAATTTCATCTTCAGGCACAACAAACTTAGATGAAGCAATACAAATTTTAGAAAAATGGTTTGATGATATCCAAGATGAAAGTGAAAGATTAAAAAATGAAAATAGTTTAAATAAAAATACTAATCAAGAAGCAACTGAATCTTCACCAACCGATACTTTAACAAATAATCAAATTAATAATCAGACTCAAGAGCAAACAACTACTCAAGATCAAATAAAAAATAAATTATCAAATATTTTTGGAAAAATTAAAGAGATTAAAATTAAAAAACCAGATTTTGCAAAAAATTTAAACAAATCATCCTTTAATAAATCTAAAGTTGCTAATTATAAATCAAAACTTGAAAATTTCCTTAAGTCTAAATTAGGTAAATCTAGTGTGCAAGGTGAAGAAATAATTGGTGTAGAACTTTCAAACAAAGAAATAAGAATAGCTCAGGTTTCAAGTAACAAAGCTAATCAATGGGTGTTAGAAAAACTACATATTCACCCAGTTGACATTACAGATGATAGTACGCCAATTGATAATGCGGATAAATTTTCAGCAGAATTAATGTTAGCAGTTCAAAAATATAAAATAACTTCACCCAATGCAGCAATTGCTATTCCAGTAACTAGTGCAATTATAAGAGTGGTTACAGCACCTTTAATGAAAGATGAGGAATTAAATAAAGCAATCGAAACTAATTCATTATGGGAAAACCTAGTTCAGTTAACAGATAGTTTAGAAGATTATTCTATTTTTCATCAAGTCATTAATAGAAATGAAAAAGAAAATACAATGGATCTTTTATTCGTGGCATCAAAATTAACAGATATAAATAGTTATACCTCAATAATTAAAAATGCAGGTTTAAATCCTGTAATCATTGATGTTAAATGTTTTGCTTTAAAATCAGCAGTTGACCAGGTTAATCAAATAGCAAATAAAACTGAAGATGTTAATTTAACTGCCGTTTTAGAATTTGGATTAGATGAAAATTATTTGATGATACTCTATGATAATAATCCAATAATAACTGATATTTTTATCAGAGGGCAAGATAGAAAAATNTTACAAGATTCTCAAAATACTGGTGAGAAAGAGGGATTAGTTAGAAGATATATTACTCAAGTTAAGCAAGCTGTTCAAGATTTTGAGACTAAATATGAAAAAAGAATCAGAAATATTAAAGTTGTTTCAGATATCAAAAATGTAGATGAATATTTAGCAAGCTTTAGAAAAGCTTTAATGAATATTGGGTTTAATACTTTTGATCCTACAGAAGGATTAAAAATTCCAAGCCAAAATCAGCAAATTTTAGATAACAAGTTAAATAGATCCTATCTATCAACTTCTGTTGGTTTAGCTTTTAGAAAACTTGATGTCTTTGGCTATTACAAATTCGTTACTGCAGTTAAAAATATAAATCTTCTTCCAGATAGATCAAATGTGATGAAGCAAAAAAAAATGAAAGCAATTTCAGGTTTTGCATTCAAAGGAATTACTGCTGCGATAGTTGCAATTTATGTAGTATTATTTGGTTTATCTTTTTGGAACATTATNTCTTACAACAATAAATTGAAACAATATGAAGCTGTAAAAATAGATCATACTAAAATTATAAAACAGAAAAAAATAGTTTCAAAAGAATTTAAAGTGATTAATACATCTTTAAAATTAAGCAAAACACTTAAATCAAATAAAGAATTAACTTATAGAATTCTAGCTCAAGTAGCTTCAAGCGTTCCTAACAGAGTAAAATTTGATCAAGTTGTNTTTAATGGATCTAACAGATTAACCATTCAAGGATTGGCTGCAACCGATCAAGATATATTAAAATTTATAGAAAATTTAAGTAAACAAAAACTGGTTGAACAAGCATCCTTATCATCAATGCGATTACCAAAATCTTCAGCGGGTAGTGCTACGATGAAAGGCTTTAGAGTGTTTGTAAAAATTAAAAGAAGTACAATATAGCAATGGATATAGATTTAAAAAATATTAATATTTCTGACATTAAAGATCAGATTACTAAACTAGCTGATAAAAAAACTCTTATAAAAATAGGAATAATTGCAGGTGCAATTGTTCTTTTCTTAATAATTTATTATGCAATTTTAAACCCAATGGCTAATTCTAGAAAAGCTAAATTGAATGATATGAATTTAAAAAAACAAGAAATTGAACAGTTTACAAGTGATGTTTATTCAATGAGGGCAAAAATTAAAAAACTTAAACCTGAATATGAAAGATATTCTAAATTATTTCATTCCAAATCTGAAGTAGAAGGTCTTTTACAGACATTAAGTGAATATGCTGGACAAAATGATTTAGTAATTACAAGTATAGAAAAAAAAGAAATTAAAGAAGTTTTAAAAGCACAAGCTTTGGCCAAAGCAGATGGTAAAAAAGTAAAAAAAAAGAAAAAGACTCAAGTTAAAAATATTAAAAATATTGCCTATTATTTGATCCCTGTTGATTTCGAAATTGACGGTAATTTTTTGGGCTATATTAAATTTAAGAGATCTCTGTCACTTTCTAACAAGATGTTAAATTTTGACAAAGAATCAATTCAGGTGGTAAAGGGAAATAACACTGGAGCGATAAAAGTAAAAGGAACATTAACTATAGTGGGGTTACCAGATGAATTTTTTTAAAATAATTATTATTTCAGCATTCTTTATATTGTTATCAAAAGTTTCCATGGCAGATAGTCATGATAAAGAGCAAAATATTATCGAAAAAGCAAAAGAGATAAATAAAAAGATTAAAGAAAAACAAGCAAATTCACAAAAAAATATTTCATCAGAGATTAATGATGAGGAACCGCTGCCGCTAAATGATCCTTTTGCTGGAGATAGCTCTTTAAGTGGTGCAACACTTATAGCAAATAGCGCAGAAGAAGCCGCAAATGAAATGAGTTTATATAAGTTTAGATTAGTAGGAATAATGACTTCTGGAAATGATGATGGATTTGTATCATTAATTAATTCAAGTGGAGATGTGACTACTTTAAGTCTGTTTGAGGAATTAAGTCCTGGGGTGAAATTAATTGGAGTAACTAATGATGAAGCAGTATTTGAAAAAAATGGAAATTCTTTTTTAGTGATAAATTTTAACAACCAAATTACAGAAAGTACTAAATAATTATGAACTTTAAAAAAAATATATCATTCTTAATTTTACCTTTAGTATTAATTTTTCTTACAGGTTGTGCAGGAAGCCTTCCTAAAAAGAGTGGGTCTTTTAATCACGATACACCACTAATTAAAACTGATATTAAAAAAATTGGACAAAAAGAAGTAGATAAAAGTGTGGAGATGGGACCAATCCCCGTTGAAGGTGACGTTGTTAAGCTAAAAAAAAGAAAACAAATATCATCTGTTAAAGAAAGAAATTACTTATTAATTTCTGATGAATTCGAAAATTTAAAACAAAATGTATCTTTTAAATTCCAAGCTTTAGATTTTAAAGAGGCAATGAAATTAATGTCTGAAATTGGAGAAATTAATATTTTAGTAGGTGAAGATGTTGCAGGAGCAATAACTGCAGAATTAGATAATGTGCCTTGGGATAAAGCATTTAACGCATTATTAGATTTAAAAAATTATGCAGCAGATATAGATGTAGCAAGTAATATTATTAGAGTTTCAACTCCTGCTAATTTAACTTCACAGGAAGGTTATAAATCAGCTAGAGCATCGGCAGTTAAGAAGAAAGTTGAATTAGAAGATTCTGTTGAGCCAATTATTTCAGAAATTTTTAGACTTTATTATATAACCCCCACAGAAGCTAAAGCAACAATCACAGAATTATTTACAACTGTTGGAACTAGCGGAAATTATATACCAATACAAGTAACCGAAGAAGTAACTACAAGATCAATTATTGTTAGAGGTAAAGAAAAGGATTTAGATATAGTTGATAAAGTAATTAGAGAAATTGATAAGAGAACTAAACAAGTTTTAATAGAAGCTTTTATAGTTGAAGCAACTTCAACTTTTGCACAAAATTTAGGGAAAAGACTTGGAGCTGCTTACACAAGAAAAGGTGTAAGAATTGGTGGTACCCAAGGGGGTAGTAGTGTAGGAGCAGCATCCGGAACAGGGGCTGCATTATCAGACTCTACAGGAGCTTTTACAAGTGGAGCTGGAACAGATAACTTGGTAAACTTTGGATCTGCTGCTGCAACAAGTGGAATTGGAATATTGAAAAAAACTGGTTCAGCTGTTTTAAAAGTTGAACTTGATTTTTTAGAGTCTCAAGGTTTATCAAAGACGGTATCTAATCCGAAATTATTTACATTAGACAATCATCAAGCAAGTATTAATCAGGGTGAAACAATTTATATTGATGGTGGAGATGGAGAAGATAAACCAGTTGATGCATCATTAAAACTAATAGTAACCCCAAATATTATAGGTGATGGAAACGTCATGCTTTCAATTCAAGTAAATAATGACACTCCAAATAGATCATCTCCAGGAACACCAGGTGTAAATAAAATGGAGATAAATACCAAACTATTAGTTGCGGACGGAGATATAGTTGTAATTGGGGGTATCAAAAAAAATAATGTAGCGAATAATAGAGAGGGTGTCCCAGGAACGAAAAAAATACCAGTTCTAGGAAAAGTATTGAGTGGAAAATCAGATTCTGACACAATGACTGAGTTGCTAGTATTTATCGCTCCAAGGGTTTTATAATGTTAAAAATTAGTAGAGAAAGTGAAATTAATTTAGTTAATGTCTTAATTGATAATGACATTATTTCAGGAAAAGATTTAATAAATATTAAAAAAGTAAGTACTGAAAACAATAAGTCTCAAATTGATGCAATATTTGAGTTAAAACTCACTGATGAAAAAAAAATAATTGATCTATTAATTAAAGAACAAAATTTAGAAACAATTGATTTAAAGACAGTTAAAATTACAGATGAAATAAAAACAGTTTTACCATCAAATTATATAAAGATAAATTTTGTAGCACCATTTAAAATTGAAGGAAAAACTTTGCACATGGCAATTCCAGATAGTTCAAAACTGGGATTGATGAGAAATTTAAAAGCTATTACAAAAAAAGACATTGAACTACACGCTGCAAAAATAACGGATATCTCTGAATATATTGAAAGATTATCAAATGAAACAGATGAAGTTACAATTGCATCAATACGTAGTGATAATAGAAAAAAAACTAAAACTTTTGAAACAGATTTAGGAGACGCAGGAGAAGTTTTAGAAAATGCACCAGAAGAAGATATTGAAGCAATTGAAAACGAGTCAGAGGTAATCAAGTTTAGTACAGCAGTTGTGGCCGATGCAATAAAAATGGGTGTAAGTGATATTCATATTGAGCCTTACAGATTTAATTCAAGAGTAAGATATCGATTAGATGGCATGCTTCAAGAGCAAGAAACTTATAGACAGTTTTTACATGATAACTATGGGGCAGTGGTTACTCGATTTAAAATTATGGGTAAACTAGATATTGCTGAAAGAAGATTGCCACAAGATGGAGCCATTAATTTTAAAATTGGTAACAAGGTAGTGGATCTTCGTTTGTCAATATTGCCTACAGCAAATAATGAGAGAATTGTAATGCGTATTCTTAATAAGGATGCAGGAGATATCACTCTTGAGCAATTAAATTTTGAAAAGCAAGATTTAGAAAGTTTAAGAAAAGGAATTCACAGTAGTCAGGGATTAATTCTAGTTACAGGACCAACAGGATCAGGTAAGTCGACAACATTATATAGTATTTTAAAAGAAGTAAGTCGTCCTCATTTAAATATTTTAACAGCCGAAGACCCCGTGGAATATGAATTAGAAGGTGTAGGACAAGTACAAATTAAAGATGATATTGGTTTTACTTTTGCTAAAGCCTTAAGATCTTTTTTAAGACAAGACCCAGAAATTATTCTAGTTGGTGAGATGAGAGATAAAGAAACAGTTGATATAGGGTTAAAAGCTGCTCTTACAGGTCACTTAGTGTTTAGTACGTTACACACTAATGATGCTCCAAGTACTATTACTAGATTACAAAACATGGGGACACCCGATTATTTAATAAGTGCTGCCTGCCAACTTGTTGTAGCTCAAAGACTAGCTAGAAAAAATTGTAAAGATTGTAGAGTACAAGATGATGACGTTAATCCTAAAGTTCTTAAAGATTTAGGTTTTAGTGAAGAAGAGGCATCTAAAGTTAAAGCTATAAAAGGTAAGGGTTGTGGAAAATGTAGCGACACTGGTTATAAAGGCCGACAAGGTATTTATGAAATTTTAGTGGTATCAAAACCAATCAAAGAAGCTATTTTAAAGCAAGCAACTACTCCTGAATTAAGAGAAATAGCTATTAAAGAAGGATTTAGAACGATGCAGGATATGGGTAGAAGAATGATTGCATCTGGTGAACTTAATTTTAGAGAATATGAGAGAGTTCTTTCAAGCGAATAAAAATGGAAGCTTTTACTTACAAAGGAATATCTGAAGGTAAATATATAGAAGGTGATATTGAAGCAATAAATCTTGATGAAGCTTCACATTTATTAAAAGAAAAAAAAATAATAATTACCAACATAAACAAGTCTAAGAAAAAAAAAGAGGGGGCAAAAAAGAAATCAAGTGGCTCATCTTTTTTTGGGAAAAAAAAAGTTAAAGTAGAAGAAATTCTTATATTTTCAAAACAATTTGCAACTATGGTTAAGGCGGGTTTACCCATTTTACAGGTTTTAATAATGCTGAGAGACCAATTAGAAAGTCCTGCTATTAAAGAAATAATTGAAGATATTAGAAAGAGTTTAGAGGGAGGTGTAAACCTATCAAGATGTTTTGAAAAATACCCTCAATATTTTGATAACGTTTATGTAAACTTAATAAAGGCTGGTGAAGCAAGTGGTAAGCTAGATGTATTTTTACTTAAAATAGTAGATTCATTAGAAAAAAAAGAAAAGATTAAAAAAAAAATTAAAGGAGCATTAATGTATCCTGCGATCATGTTTACAGTAGCGATTGTTGTAAGTGCGTTCATGTTGATTAAAGTAGTTCCAGTATTTGCAAAAATGTATGATGGAATGGGCCTAGAATTGCCAGCTGCAACAGCAACAATTATGGCAATGAGTGATTTTTTAAGTGGCACAGGTGGTAAGGTAATTTTTTTTGGAGGAATAGGGGGATATTTTGGGTTTAATTTTATTATAAAAAGAAATGCTGCAATTCGCTTTAAATGGCATCAACAAATTTTAAAATTACCGATTTTTGGAGATATGATTTTAAAATCTCTACTAGCAAGAATTTCATTAATTATGGGTAATTTAAGTGCAGCCGGTGTTAATTTATTAGAAAGTTTAGAAATTGCAAAATCAGTTAGTAATAATGATGTGGTAACCGAGGCACTTGAGAATGTAAAAAAAGGTGTTTTCTCTGGTGACACATTAACTAAACTTTTTTTAAAAGAACCGTTATTCCCACCAACTTTTAGTCAATTAATTTCTGTTGGTGAACAAACTGGTCAATTAGATGAAATGTTTAATTCAGTATCCGCTTATTATGAAGAAGAGTTTGATACTACAGTAGATAACATGTCTGCTTTAATTGAACCTATCATGATTGTTTTTATGGGAATAATGATTGGTGGTCTAATGATAGCCATGTATTCTCCAATATTTAACGTTGGTGCTTTAATTGGCTAATTTATAATTGTTTTGTTAAAACTAAATTATTAATCCAGGGCTTTTTTCCTGGTTCAAACTTAATTGAATCCATTATTTCTTGAATAAAAAAAGTTCCTAGTCCACCTGGTTTAATATCGTCTATCGCTCTATGTTTAACTTTACTTTCTTCTACCGGTTTACCTTTATCAAAGAAAGAAATCTCTAGAACCTTATCTTTACAAGATATTCTTACTACCATTCTATCTTGAGTGTTGGGAAAATCTTTATAAGCATGTTTAACTATATTTTGTGCAGCTTCAGCAATAGCCAAAACTAACTCTTCTCTTAAATTTTCATCTATTTTAAATTTTTCAAAAACATCTCTGGAAAAAGTTCTAACGTCTTTTAAACTTGCCGAGCTAACTAAAAAATCTTTTTTTTCTGATTGATTTAAGTTTCCCTTACTCATGAGTTTTAATTATTCCAAGTTTAAAATTTGTTCTAACTTTGCCATCATGATTACTTTTAAAACTGATTTACTCACATCTTTAATGATAACCTTTGTTCCCTTCTCCAGGGCTTTTTGATGACTTTCTATTAAAACTGAAATACCTGAAGAGTCCATGTATTGAACGCTACTTAAATTTAAAACAACATCTTTACCAGAGTCGATTTTTGGAAAGATAACTTCCTTAACTTCTTCTGTTTTATCCATATCTATTTCACCATCTAAAAATATGGTACTGATATTATCTTCTTCTGTAATTTTGTATGTCATAGAAACTTCCTTGCCATTGCTAAAACTTTTTCAACAGGTTGACTAACTTCTTTAAGTTCAACTTTAGTATTTTTTTCTCGAGCTCTTTGATTACTCTCTATTATTACAGATATACCAGAAGAGTCCATGTATTGTACATCCTTTAAATTTAAATGAACTTCTTTGCCAGAATCAATTAAAGGGAATACAATTTCTCTAACATCATCTGCAATATCCATATCTATTTCTCCATTAAGAAAAACAGTACTTACATTTTTATTATTAGTGACTTTAAATTTCATAATTTTTTTTATTTATATAACTAATAAAGAAATTAAGTAATAATAAAACCCGATTTGAGCAGTTATGTTTAATTATCGTTGATAATAATGGTAATCTTAGTTTACTTCATAAAGAAGTATTATAAATTTAATCACAACTAATTAATAAAAGAGGAAATTATGAAAAATAATAAAGGTTTTACACTTATTGAATTGCTAGTTGTTGTAGCGATTATAGGAATTTTAGCAGCTGTAGGAACTGTTGCGTACACAGGTTACACAGCTAATGCAAAAAAAGCTGCTGCAAAATCAAATCATGCATCTGTAGTTAAGTACATTGCTGCTGAATTACAAAGATGTAACATGGATGATACATCATCAATGGATACTAAACTTACTTGTGCGGATAGAAGAACCGATGGAACAGTACAAGCTGCCGCTGTATTAGCTTTAGCAGATTTTAAAAATCCATTTAATACAGCAAGTGCTGCTATTTCTACATCAGCAACTACGATTGGTTTTGTCAATGTTACAGATGATGGGTCAGATGTTACTGTACAAACTTGTTTTGCAGAAGTAGGTACAGGACCAGCATGTTTGGCTACGGATGCTACCTCTACACTTTCAAACACTATAGCAATCGAATAAAAATTTTTGCTAAGTTAAAAGGATTAAAGACTATGACCACCAAAAGCTCAGGTTTCACATTAGTTGAGCTGATGGTGGTTGTGGCTATAATAGGAATTTTATCTGCGGTAGGTGTTGTTAGTTACAGTGGATATATTTCAGCGGCTAAAGAAAAATCTGCAAAAAATGTGATGCAACAAATTTCTCTAGCTCAAACAGAAGAATATTCAAATAGTGGAGGTTACTATACGCAAGCTGACAGTAGCTGTACACCAACTTCATTAACATCAAGTGATATTGAAACAACCTTGTTTGGAGGAGGAGATCAAATTGCTAAAGACATAGGTTATGAAATTTGCATTGCAAGCACAGGCTCATCAAACTTTGATATAATTGCTCAAGAAATTATAAGTAGTAATGCTTGCCAATTAACACTTAGTCGTAACGGCAATTTTACCAGAGGTGATGATTGTTAAAAAAATTACCTAATCACCCATAATGGTTAGATTTATAGTTTTATGTTATATATTCTTGTATAAGTTGATATCGTGAAAAAAATTATTTTAATATTCTTGCTTATACCGTTATTAAATAATTGTGGTCCATATTCTGCAGCAGTTGGGCCAAGCTTAACTCTAGTAAACTCTGGAAGTATTTTACAAGCTTCAGCATCTTATGCTGGCTCCTCAGTAATGAAAAAATTTAAAGAAGATTATATCAATGAATTAAATGTAGAAAAAATTTGTCCAACGGTTCATTCTAGTGAGTTAAATGAAATTTTTTTTGAAACTATAGATCATATGGATTGTTATTTTGATCCAATGAGTATTCATAGATAATATATAAACTATTAAAGAAATATAGGAATTTGAGTTCATCTTAATCAAAAGGGCTCATTTTGGGCGATTGACGAATTTTAAAATGAATTGATGCCTGATAGCTTTGACTTATAATTAAAAAAGGAAAAAACTATGTTAAAAAAATATATAATATTTTTAGGTTTCATTTTGTTTTCAACCAATTTATTTGCAGCTCAAACTCAAATTGCGCAAGTAAATGGAATGATGTGTATTAAATGCCAAAAAATGGTAACTAAAGCACTTCAAGCAGCTAGCCCATCTGCTACTGTTAAAGTCTCATGGCCAGAAGGTGTTGCGGTATCATCTTTCCCTGATAAATCTGATTTATCTAATGAAGATTATAAAAAAGCAATCCTTGGAACAGGCTTTGAAGTTATTAAAGTAGTTAGTGTTGATAAGATTATTACTGATGCTGGTGAAGCTAGAAAATTAGTAGATTAATTAAAATAAAATTATGACTGCAGCTGATACTCAGATATTACTCAATAAGCTGCAGTCCAACATAAATCAATTAGAGCTTACTAATAAGGGAGCTTTAAATGCATTAGAATTTCGCTTAGATGCAATCTTACAAGCAAATTTAGATACCTTTTGGCTTTTAATTTGTGCAATCCTTGTTTTTTTAATGCAGGCAGGCTTTATGTGTTTAGAGACTGGCTTATCTCGGAACAAGAACAGTATTAACGTTGCCCTTAAAAATGTTGCAGACTTTGGAATATCTGTTGTAGTTTTTTGGGCGTTTGGTTTTGCGCTAATGTATGGAACTAGTGTATTAGGACTGTTTGGTAACAAATTTTTTTTCTTTACCACTAAGGTTGCAGGCTATCAAACATATTTTGTCTTCCAAGCAATGTTTGTTGCAACAGCTGCAACTATTATCTCAGGCGCAGTTGCAGAAAGATTAAAGTTTTTCTCATATATAATTATTACATTATTAGTTTCTGGCTTCTTTTATCCAATTGTAGGTCATTGGTCTTGGGCATTTAATTTTGATAACCCTGCTGAAAAATTTGGTTGGTTAGGTCAATTAGGATATTTAGATTTTGCAGGTGCATCAGTTGTGCACTCTGTAGGAGGATGGATTGCTTTATCAGTATTACTGGTAGTTGGTAATCGTACTGGAAGATTTAGAGAAGATGATAAAAAAAAATCTTTTCAAGGAAGTAATACACCAATGGCAGCTTTAGGTGCTTTAATTTTGTGGTTTGGGTGGTTTGGATTTAATGGTGGTGCTAATGGCGCAATGGATTTAAAAATTCCATTAATTTTAATTAATACTTTTTTATCAGCATCCTTTGGACTTATTTTTTCAAGTATTATGGGTATCATTGTCTTAAAAAAACCAGAGCCTTTATTTATGATCACGGGTCCCCTTGCAGGACTAGTTTCAATAACTGCTTCTTGTGCTTATGTTGATCCCACTCATGCAATTGTAATAGGAAGCATTGGTGGAATTATTTCAGGCTCAACAATTGTATTACTTGAAAAAATTAAAATTGACGATGTGGTTAGTGCAATACCAGTTCACTTAGCATGTGGAATTTGGGGAACTATTGCAGTTGCTTTGTTTGGAAATTTTGAGGTGATGGGTGTTGAAAAAACAAGATTAGAGCAAATATATATTCAACTAATTGGAATAGGTTCAATTGGTGCTTTTTGTTTCTTTGGCTCTTTTTTAATATTAAAAACTATTAATTCTTTTTTCCCACTTAGAGTAAGTAAAATTCATGAAGAACTTGGTTTAAATATTTCAGAACATAATGCATCAACTGACACGCATGAATTACTTGAAGTATTAACTAATCAAGCAAAATCAGATAATTATTCAAGCCGCGCACCACAAGATCCTTTTACTGACAGTGGAATTATTGGCACACAATATAATGTCATAATGAACAAATTGGAGCAAAGTGAGAAGCAAAAAAACAAATGGAAGAATAGAGTTTCTAAGGAAATTAAACTTGCAATGAATGTTCAGCAACGATTAATGCCAAAAAGAGATATAGAAAATTATCCAATATTTGGATTAAATATTCCTGCAAGAGAAATCTCGGGAGATTTTTATGATTTTTACCTTCATGATGATGAGGTGTATTTCACCCTATCTGATGTTTCGGGAAAAGGGGTGAATGCAGGAATGGTTATGGCAAAAGCTATTACTTTATTTAAGATCTTCGCTAAGCAAAAATTTAAGCCTAACGAAATTTTATTAGAGATGAATAATGATTTGAAAGAAACTAATCCTGCTGGTACCTTTATTACTTCTATTGTTGGAAGATATAATTTGAAAACAGATTTAGTTGAAGTTGCAAATGCAGGACATCAGCCAACTTTATTAAAAATGGGTAAAGATTTTAAAGAATATCCGTCAAGCTCAATGCCTTTGGCAGTGATTAAACATAAAGATGAAAGTGTTTATCAATTAGAAAGCTTTAAATTAAATGGTGGACGAATTTATTGTTTTACTGATGGATTTTCAGAATGCATGGATGAAAATAAAAAAGAAATAGGAATTGATGGTGTAAAAGAATTAATTTTAAAACACTCAAACTCTTCATTACAAAAAGAACTAACAAGTGCGACAGAAGAAATTCGTTTAAAAAGTTTAAAAAAAGAAATTGTGGAAGATGGTGTTAAAAAAGATAACGATATTCTTGATGATGATTTAACAATTATTGCAATTGGTAAATAAGAAATTATACCAATCGGTATTCATAAATAACACATAAGTTATTAAAGAAATTTTAAGATTTATTATTAATTTATCTAATTAATCACATTTATAAAGATTACTATAACTTTATTTTTGAGGGTTTATCTTATCATATTTACAACTGACCAAAATGGGTTGACAACTGACCATAATGGGTGGATGTTACTTTTAAATTCTAAATAAGATTAATGGAAATAGTAACTAACATTGCCCCAATTGCTTTAGCCATTATTATGCTTGGCCTAGGAGCTTCTTTAACAGTAGATGATTTTTTAAGAGTTGTAAAAAACCCTAAAGATTTTTTTATTGGTTTTATTTGTCAGTTAATTGTTTTACCAATCGTTGCTTATCTACTTACCATTACCTTAAGTGTGCCGATTGAAATGGCTTTAGGAGTAATGCTAATTGCAGCTGCTCCAGGGGGTGTAACCTCAAATGTTCTTACAAAATTTGCAAATGGTGATGTAGCACTATCAATATCACTGACAGCGGTTATGAGCTTATTAAGTATAGTTACGGTGCCATTCATTGTGATCAATTCAATTAATATATTTGATATCACCTATGTTGAAAAAGAAATAACAATGACAGCTATAGCTTTAAAAATGTTTTTTGTAGTCACAGTTCCAGTAATTATTGGAATGACTATCAGACATTTTACTGGTGATTTAGTGATTAGAAATTTGAAGTTAATTCAAAGATTATCTATTGCACTATTTTTACTTGTTTTTGTAGCAATATATATTGAAGAATGGGATAAAATTGTAAGCTTTTTAACTCGAGCAGGTTTAATAGCCTTAATATTAAATCTAACTATGATGGTGATAGGATTTTATGTTGCCAAATTTTTTGCATCAGGTGTACCTCAGCAAAGAGCAATCTCTTTAGAGTGTGGTTTACAAAATGGCACTTTAGCAGTTTTTGTTGCAACTCAATTGTTTGATAATATTATTTATATGGTGCCAACCGCTGCTTATGCTTTGGTAATGATGGCAACCTCTGTAATCTTTGTTTTTATTTTAAGAAAATCTAATTAGAATTTATCACATTAATTTGGTTAAAAACCCTATACAAAAATTTACTTAAAGCATTCATATTTCTATCTTGTAATTTAGAAATCACTTTAAATTGTTTACTTTGCACACCTATACCAAAAGTATAAAGTTTTTTTTTATCAATATTTAGAAATTTATTTTTAATTAAAAATTCTAGTTTTCTAACAACTGTTGCTCTTGGAATTCCTGTTATCTCAGCTATAGAAAATGCATTAATACCAATATGATCAGGTTTTTGAATTTCTTTAAGATATTTTTTTCTATCTAAATTTTTATTTTTAAAATTTTTAT